>ERZ1292630.473-Hain-H41-02um-R3-473-length-42441-cov-8_pt2 | contig 12561 bp, 3 predicted proteins | sample MGYA00564408_ERZ1292630 | MGnify/ENA primary metagenome ERZ1292630 (study PRJEB36523, sample SAMEA6512641) | groundwater metagenome | collected 2019-01-08 | study: AquaDiva: Metagenomics assemblies of 32 groundwater samples | reverse complement strand
CAATCCAACGCTAATTGATCGATTGAGAGAGAGGGGGCGATATGATTCTGAGAGGCGCGTGCATCTCCTTCGATCTCGCTTCGATCGCGCGACGGCTGCCACATCGCACCGTGACGATGTCGACACTCGTCGCCATCAGCAGCGTCATCCTCGCCGCCCTGGCGCTGGCGGGAAATGGGATGACGTCTGTCGGCTGCCGTTTCACCGTCGACGTTAGACCGACAGTGGCGGCATCGGCCGCCATCCGATCGATGTGGTCGCCGTTAGAGGACAAAAGGCGTCGCCAGCCACTGGCGGAATGGCCGCCTCTACGGTCTCACCACCTGCGCCGGGGATTGAGGTCCGTCATGCGGCCCGGACTGTTTGCCGCAGCCGCACCGACAGCATCGGATGCGATCCAGAGCCCCCTCGCGGTCGAGGAACGGAGGGCACCCCTTCACGCGGCACCCCTTCACACGGCGCTGCTGACGGCTCATGAATCGTTCACGGCGGTGGTGAAGTTGACCGTCGGCGCACGGCACAGGTCGCCCCTCGTGGTCCCCTCGTTGTCCGCATCCTTGGTATCCCCGGACATCCTACCCGATTCACTGCGGTTGTTCACGCCGGCGGTGTGTGAGGCCGCACAGGGGCAGCACGCGGGGGGCCCTAACCGGACAGATGGTGGACGACGACGATCGCAGGTGCACGTGGGGCGATTCAATCGCACGTCCATCACCGTGGAATTTTCGTTATTGTGGACCGTCGCGGCGGACGACGACAACACGACGTCTCGCGCGAAGACGAAAAGGACCATCCCGCCACCCCAGACACGGCAGGTTTGGCACGACGGCGAGCTCGCGGTCAACGTGGCGTCACTCCACCGACAGTCATCGCTGGAACAACCTGGATTTAGATCGGGGGACGTAGACGGCGACACAATTTTGGTAACGTTGACGATTCCGAACGATCGTGAATCGTCGAACCGCGAGAACGGAAACCAAATTGGACTGTGCGCCTGGAGCGTGCGACGAACGGAAATGCGACCACCGTCAGCGGGCGACGAGAGTTACAATCTTTCCAACATCGTCGCGGTCAAACAGTCGATCGTACTCACGCAAGACCGCGGGAACCGGCACCACAGGGCCCATCGTCAGATTAGATCAGATTTTTTCAGGATTCAACAACAACCGTCGGCACCGTCGCCAACCACGGTCGCGGAGGCCACTGAAGTCCGTGTCCTCCAGCTCATCGACGCAGCCACTCAGCCCACCATGGTGTTTCTCTCCGGCGGATATCGATATACCGAGAAAGCAGTCTTCTTCAATGATGTGGAACGCAGCCTTCGAGCCCTGCGGGAAAAGACGGCCACCTCGGCGGTCGCCGCTGCGACCGCCGCGACGTCTGGAACCGCGGTCCCCGTGGCGCTAGACCCCGAGCCGTGGCCGCGCTACCTTCCCTTGTTCAACATTTTCGCCATCTTTGAGCCGTCGACGGAGTCCGGGGCCAGCATCGCCGTGGGGCCTGGACATGAGTGCGACCCCACCGTCAGCAACGCGTGCCCCATGATCGCCGAGCACCGCGAGAACAATCTTCAGTGCAGCTACGGCACGCCGCAGCCACGGCGATTGAATTGTGACTTCATTCGCATCGTGACGTTGGCAAGCCGCGCGCCTCCTGCTGAGGCAATCGTTGTTCTCGTCAACGACGTGCGCTACGGCGGAACGGGCGGCGGCGGCGTGGCCGTGGTCTCAACCGGAGAGGACCTGCCCTACCTCCTATTGCATGAACTCGGCCACGCCATCGGCGGCCTTGCCGATGAGTACGGGTACGGCATGACAACGGCGTCGGCGGCGGCACTCACGACGAATGACGAAACGCCACCCCCCAATTGCGCCGCGGTGCCGACCATTATGGTCAACGGTAGGCCGACACCTGCCGTCGAGAGTCTTCCTTGGTTTCCTTGGATTCAGAACAAACTGGCGGATACGGTCCCTCAACCAGGCTGCACGTTTGACAACTACGTGCGACCGACCGCAACGAGCTGCATCATGCGCGCAAAGGCCAACGGTCTGTGCGCTGTCTGCAAGGAGGCCATGTCACTTGCGTTGCTGCGGAAGCGAAACGGCGGAGCCACCGCAACGTCTGAACTTCAGAAGAGCAGCGGGAACGCAGCGACCTACGCACCGACCGCCAGCGACGCACCTACCAACAGCAATCCCACTAGCAGTGCCCTCGGTCGGGTCGATCTGAACGTCCGCGTGGCACTGGATGCACCGAGGTGTCCGCCAGACGGTTTCGAGGTCTACCTAACCGCCGATAGCAGCGCGACGCTCTCCATCAACCACCGGTTCGCGGTGCTAAACGGGAACGTGTCCGTCATGTGGCTGATTGGGAATGAGACGATACCGGCCTTGCCGTCCATCCTCGTGCGTGGGTCCGACTTGCCACGAGGTCCGCTGTCGATTCTAGTTCGGATTTTGGACAGTAGCCCGCTCGTGCTCCCGACACGGCGGCCGCAGAGCATGAACTACACAGCCTTGTTTCTGTTGCGCGTGGTCAACGAGAACGCGGCGTTGAACTGCAGCGAGCTTTCTTGCGTCGCGTCGACGGGGGCGACGTACAAGTTTTGCGGCCGGTGCCAGAAGGAAGGGGGCTGCGACAAGTCGTGGGTGGCGACGCCCGTGGAGTATCTGCCCGAATCAATCATCGATTTTTCCCAGGCGGCGACCGTGGTGTCGACCACGGCGATCGTGCTCGTAGTCGTCGGCGTCATCGCGATCATCGCCACGGCGTCGTTTCTGTGTTATTGGTCGAGGGCGCAGCCGGTGATGTTCATCATTTACTCCCGTCGAGACCACTGCTTGACGGCGGTGACGATTTTCGTGTCGCTGAGCACCTTCGGCCTGTCACTGGCCGTCATTCTCGTCGCTTGCTACTACTTCCCCAGACTTTCGTCGACCATGGGAGCGGACGTCTTCATCGCCGCGCTCGTCATCGGCGCCGTGGTCTACTTGGCCTCGGCGGCCAGTCTCTGCTGCGCCGCTGGTCGCGGCGTCATCGGTCTCGTCGCCACGGCCATCGTGCTGACCGTGTTTAGCCTCGGCAGCTTCGCCCTTGGCGCCTTCTGCTTCTACCTCGTCGTCCACAACGGCGACGCCTCGGTGACCGATTGGTACCGCACGCAGTGGATGCACTTCGTCGCGACGCAGCCCGGCCGCGTCTGCCAAGTCCAGCATGCCTTAGAATGCTCGGGCTTCGATTCGGCGTGCATGCCGCTTCCGACACCGCAGTGCCCAGCGAACTGCGATGTTCAGAACCGCCACACGGACCCTTGCTTGACGCGGTGGTCAACCTTTGTGCACGACGCGCTGTACATTCCCACGATCGTGATCCTCGCATTCGCCGTGCTGCTGCTCGTGAACATGATTGTGAACGTGAGTCTGGCGATGGCAATTCGAAAGCGGCGTCGTACCGCGCGGGGCCGACGTAGTTATCGGCGGGACCCGCGAGCGCCCGTCGCCGCACTGACGGATGATGAACTGGAGCTTGTGAGGGAGGCGTTTTATGCGGCGGACGCCGACGGTTCTGGGACACTCCAACCCGCCGAACTGCGCGTGTTCATGCGCCGGGTGCTGGGCACCGACGTGACGGCGATGGACGAAGAGATGGTTTCCATTGCGCTGGCGCGACGGCAGGAAGAATACGACCGCACGCACGGCTCGCACGCGCTCGTGGCGGCGGCTTCGCCGCATGCCCCGGCGTACCATGCCGTCGCGATGGACGACAGCGGCGCGGCGGCAACCGGCTTGGGTATGCCGCTGGAGGACGCTGCCGCACCAGGCTCGCCAGGCGGGTCGATGACCTCCGGAAGCGACCACCGTAACGGCGGCGGCGTTGAAGCCGGGGCGTACTCGCCCTCGAGTCGAGCGGACATCATCCTCAACAAAGGAGGAACGAATGACGGCGGCGACGGCCACGCCTCTCCGCCGCTGCATCGGTCTCCCCCGACGGCGGTGCTGCACGACCGCCCCACGTCTGCAGCGATTGCTCCCCGGCCCCTCTCAGCACAAGCCAAGCGAATGCATCCTTCGGTCGGCCTTACCTTTCAAGACGTCATGGCGATCTTCTTTCCGTTCATCGAGCGTGATAAGGACCCTCGGCTGCTGTCGACCGATGAGGCGGAAGCGGCGGCCACGACGGCCGACCTCGTGCGGCTGCAGCTCGCGAAAATGGAGGCCTACATGGAGGCGGCGGGGTCCCTTTCACCGTCACAACTGCGGGAACTCCACAGATCACACTGCCGAGCAGGCGTGGCTGGCGGCGGCGAGGTGCAGGCCACGGACGAAGGCAAGGACTTTATTTCCGTCGTCCGTGCCGCCGCGGACGCGCATCGCAGCACCGTTGAGGCCGCCATGTGCCAGGGCCTTACGTACCACGAACTAGAAGGGCTTCGCTGCGCGTGGTCGGAGCTGCATCCAGCGATCGACGGCGGACTCAGCGACGTTGAGCTGGAACTGTTCTACAGTAAAACCCACGACGGCAGCGCCATTGTGAGCCGCGACCACTTTGTTCGATGGAAGGCAGCCTTAGACGTACGTGGGACGCACCGCGTGGAGTTCGCGGAGTATTGCTTCCCCTTCGCTCAAAGGGCGCTCCTCCGCATCGCAAAGAGCGAGTTGGCACGTCGCGGCAGAGAGGTGATGCTCGGACCGGGACAGAAAGCGGTGCTGACTCGGCAAGAGGCCGAGGAACAGTTTGGTGAAACCGTTGCCGCCGCGGCCTTCCTGCCGTATGAGACGATGATCCCCGTCGAGCGCATACTTGCGGTGACGTTGAGGGGAAGATAATGCCGCCGCCTTTCCTCTGCCAACGCCACTCGAAAAGTTTGTTCACTATCCGGTTGCGTCCCGCACCTCCCCCCGTTTTTCCCGTCTCCTATTTTTTTGGTTTGTTGTACGTATGGTATTATGCCCCCCTTTTTTAATCTAGAAGTCTCCAAGAGCGGTATGTTTGATGACCCGTAGTGCCCGACTGCAATGATTCGAGGTCGGGATCCGCTGGTTGAACTGAACCTGCCGCTGCTTGTTGTCAACCACCACCCCAACAGAAGTGAAACATTTATCTTTCTTTCGCCCTCCGCACCAAGAGCAAGCCGGCAAAGAACGCCGCGGTCTTCGGAATTTACGCTGACCCATTAATTTTTCCCTTTGACTTCTTCTTGTACTTTTCTTCGTCAGTCTGCGTCCCTCTCCGTTTCTTTCCGCGTGGAAAACAATGAGTGTTTGATCCCAACCTTCACCCCCTGATCATCCAACAGATTTTTCCCCTTCCTATCAAAACTTCACGCGGGCAAAACGCGGAGAGAGTTTGGACCCCCCTTCAACTTTAATAACCTTTTTCTAATTTCCATTATCCATTCCCCCTCGGAGGATCCGATCACACACATTGGCCAACGAGGAACTGGGAATAAAAATGGACTCACAGCAGCTGTATCGGCTCGCCAAGCAACTGGGCCAGCATCCTGACACGTCAACGAACGCCGCGGGAATCGACGTCGCCCGCGTCGTCGCGGAGGTCAGGAAGTCTGTCCCTGGTACCGGCGGTGAGGTGATGGCGATGCGCTCACTGAGGTCATTGCTGCAAGCGTTCATTCGCCAGCACTCCGACTTGCGCTGCACGTTTTGGATTGTTACCAGTCGCCTTCTCGAAGGACCGCTCTCGGAGAAAGTCGTCCGGCGCGCACTCACGAACCTTGGCCTTCCCGTGCTCAGCCAGGAGCAAGCGTCGCACGCGATCGCGCGGCGAGAGGAGACGAATCGCCGTCGTGAAGCGGCCACGAAGAGGTCCGGCGACCCCTCCGCCTTGGCTGCTAAAGGCGCGGCGGACGCGACGGACGACGGTTCGGCGGATCCGGCGGACACCGCGGAGGCAGACACGGCGGCGGTGGCGGGGGACGCGCCAAAGGAAGGAAGCACCGCGGTCGCCGCTGCAGGCGACATCTATGTCTCCATCGCCGCCCTGAAGACGACGGAGCGAGAGAGAAACCTCGGACGGGCGCTCAAGGCCATCCTGGCCATCGACAAGGAGAGCGCACCAGCTTCGGCAACCCTTCACCATCCGTGCCTCGCGGCCCCTCCATTGTCCTTCGCCGCGGCGACAACGGCATCTCGAACGAGTAATGCGAGAGGCGGAGCCGCCGCCGCACCTCAGCACCGATATCTCCAGGGTGCGGGCACGAATCAGGTGGTGTCGCTACGCTCCGTGCCGCCCATGGCCTTTGCCACCTACCACAGCGTGGAGCACCTCGCCGCGGACCTCTGTGCGCGCCACTATCTCCCGACCCGTGACGAAGGCCGTCCGGATTTCGAGGATGACGCGGCCGCGCCGGATGCCGATGCGGAAGGCTCGATAGGGGGGGCGGCCGCCGCGCATTGCACCCTGGAGGCCGCGCTCAAGGTCATTTCGCAGCAAGCGGACGCGCGTCGCGTGTGGAAGCGCGTTCTCGATCTGGTCGAACAACGCTTGCTCGCGGCGGTTGGGAAAGGAGGAGAGTTTTCGCGGCTATCCAGTGAGCAACGCAAAAAGGCCATTCGAGAAGGCCGTGTGCTCCGCGTCACGGGTCACGTTCTACCCGCGGACGAACGACTGCCCTGGCACGAGGCAGCCTGCGTCACGGCCGCCTATTTGCACATGTGCTCCGCGGTCGACGCCTACTACGAGTTGCTCGCCACCGGTTCGGCGCCGCTCACGACGGTGATCGACGACGGCCGTCATCGCGCAGCCGCGGCCACCACAGGCGGGGACGCCGGCGGCGGTGCCATTGATGGCCGGGGTTGGTCCGCGGCGCTACCCTATGTGAGAATGTTGCTGATTCACTCGACGCAGTCCGCGGCTCTGCAGACGATTTTGGACGTCCGTCCAGTGTCCCCCGAGACCGACTTCACTCAAGCGTTGCGGCTTCACCGGCAGCGCCATCCCGGCGTCTTCAACCAGGTCGCCACCCCGCTCGCCGCAGCGATCGAGAAGGCCCTCGCCAGTCCGAGCCTCACCAACCTCATCCGGCTCGTCCCCTACGTGAACCACACACGACGCCTCGCCGTGGAAAGCGTGAAGAAACAGCTGCCAGAACTCATCGCGGATCTGTTGTACAAGCGAAAGGACGATGCCGACTCCGTCAACGCCTGCTTGTCCATTTGCCGCGGCCTCGCCTCCCAACTTCACGTTCTCGATGCCGAAATCGTCACCTTCATTTTCACGCGGCACCTCTTCGACCCTGCCACCGCCGCCCTTGCATGGGGCACCCTCGCGTTTCTCGAACCCCGTGCGGACCCCGAAGCAACGGAACCGCTCGCCACCGGCGAAGCACCGAAAACGATGGAGCAAGCGTGGTTCGCGAACGTCAAGACACGCGTTCTCAACGACGCCGTGAACATATTGCTGACGAGCGACGGCCAGCGCCGGACGTTACTTATTCCGCCCCACCTCCGCGCCCGACAGGACCAATTCCAACCTCCTCCGCCGCCGCACAACGACACCGTCGCCGGCGCGCTAAGGGTCTTATGGTTCCATCTCGAAAGCTTGGAGACTACGCCGTTTCACATCTCCAACGTGCTGGCCCGTCCGGAAACAATCTTGTTGCTGCTTGACTTGTGCGCGGAATCCCGGTTAAACGGACGGCTGCCGTGGTGGCATCTGTACCAGGACATCATTGGCAGCTGCTCAATCAAGATCGTCCTCGCGATTCTCAGCCGCTGGTCGACCGCGGATGGCTGCGTCAACCGGGCGCTAGCGCCGCAGCGATCGTCGCGTCGGAACGCGAAGGGAGCGGCCGCCGCGACCACCGAGGATGGCTCCACCGCCGACGACGGCAGCCCTGCGGCGACTCAGCTCGTCACCCCAGCGGTTGTGGAGAAGGCCTGGCAGCTGCTTAATGCGACGCGGTACTCGTACGATATTGTGTCTCACATCAGCGTCATTCTTTCAAAGTTCCACGAGCTCGTCCCAACGAACGTTGGCCGGTCGGCGCTGGCGCTGCTCCGAGAGACGCTCGTGACCTCGAAGCTGATCTACTCGCCGCTCCCCACGGTGAGCATGGCGACGTGCATCACCGACGTCATCTCCGCGCTCGCGCGGCACGATCCTGTCGCTGCCCATCAGCTGATTCGCGACCTCGTGCACCCGGGTCAACGCAGCAGCAGCTCGTCGTCGTCGTCCGACCCCGTTGACGAACGCGGCGAGGAGGAGCAATCCGTGCTGGAGGACATCACCGACCGTTGGGCGATGGCGGCGGTTGAGACGCTGCGTAGCAGTCTGCACGTTGCCGATGACACCGCCGAGGCCGCCCTGTCCCGCGCCGAGGCCGCGGAAGCTCCGAGGTCCGGCATCGCGGCCACGGCAGATCCGAATGCCTTTGCCCTGACCGCCACGACCATTCTCACTTCCGCCTTGGACCGGTGCAGCCAAGTGACGGTGCTGCCGATCGTCTTTTCGTGCGTCCGGGCTGTCGTTAAGCGCATTGCCAGCGCCCGTCAAGCCATGGTTGAGGCGGGCGCCCTTTCGCTGCTGCTCATGCGCCTCGAGGGGTGGCTGAGCCAATTCGGACCCGAAGAGATCAACGCCACGTATCAGTTCCTTTTCGGTGGCGGTGGCGCCCAAGCGGGTTCGGGCTTCCTCGCCGAGCGCGACGTCGCGTCGTACCTCGCCTCGGAGGGAGTGGCCGTGCCGCTGAGCCTTCCCATAGGCACCATGGTGCTCGTGGAAATGCTCACCCGACAGCACGTCGTCGTTGTCGTCGCGACCCCTTCTGACGTCGTCGACAAGGCGGGAGGCCCCTCTTCTCAAGAAGGCGCCAGCCGCGTCCAGGAACTCGCCGCGATGCTGGGATGGCTGGTGAGGCCCGATAGCCCGTTCTTGCTCCCGAAGGGGTCGTCCGCGGCCATCCTTCAGGGTCCGTGCCCGTGGACAGCGGCATCGTCTGAGCACGACGGCTCCATGACCGTGCACCAGCACCTCGCGTACCTCCAGGGTCAATTACTCAACTCCCTCGGCAACATCGTCCAAGCCGGCACCCCGAGTGTCGTTTTTGACGAGGCGCGGGCGTCGTTGGCCGGGGCCTCCGATCGACTGGCAACGTGGGCCGCCGCCGCCAAGCGATTAGACCCCTCCGTCCACAAGCCGTTTGACCGGCTGTTGAAGCACATGTTCGGACCTGACGTCACGTGCCTTCCCGTCGCAGGCTCGTCGGCGGGGTCATCACGCGCGGCAGTCGCCGCCCCGCAAGCCGCGGGTCCCGCCAACTCCGGGGATGCGGCGAAGGCCGGCCGCTTTGGCAATACCTTTTCCGCGCTACGTTCAGCGGGTGGTGTGTCTCCGCCGGCGGCCGCAGCCACGTCCGGCTCGACGTCGTCCCGAGTCACGAGCGCCGCGGCGGCCCCGGGCAGTAAAGGCGCCGTGGATGACCGGATGGGCACGTTCTCAATCGTCATGTCCGGTCACGCCGTCCGACAGGCCGCGGCCGCCAAGCGACGGCTCCAGCGAGAGACGACCGACGCAGCGGGCCCGTCGTCGACCAGCCGACCTGCCGCAGCGCTGTCGGCGAAGGCAGCGGATCAGCGTCAGCAGCGAGGGGCCCGCGCGGCGGCCAGCCGCACCGTGGAAGATGAGGACGCATGGGGCGTGCAAGGTGTCTACCAGCTTCGCAGCCGCGGCGATGCGACGGCTGCCACGGCGACAACACGCCATCCACTTCCCACCAGCACCGCTGGGGCGGCCACCGCACACGACGACGCCAGCAGCAGCGGCCTCGCTCCCGCTAGCACCGTGGTCACAGGAGGGGGCGCCGTGATCCGCCAGCGCGCCGTACCGGCCACGATCGCGCCGCATCTGCTCGAGCCTGCGAAGAAATCCTCCCCACCTGCGGAACCTACCGCCGAGCGAGGAGGGGCGCGGGGGGCCCGAGGAGGTGCCGGCCGCGGCGGACGACATGGTGCCGCTGTCGACCCGACGCCGGCAGCTGACGCAGCGGCTGCTCCGAGTGCGTCGTCATGGGCAGGTAGGGCCCGCCTGGGATTGCTGCGGGAGGAAGAGGAACGCCTCGCTCGGATTCGCGCCGAAGAAGAGGCGGTTCGCGCCCGCTTGGCCGCCGAGCAAGCGGAAGTGGCGAGCATGGAACACGCTGCCCGCGACCAAGTAAAGGACGAGGAGAAGTCCGCTCGCGATGTGGCCCGGCATGCGGCAAGGGAGAGTCACGCATCCGTTGTCCAGATCGAAAAGCACCGCCGGGCGGAGCAGGAGCGCAAATCCATCGAGATGCTGCGACAAATGGCCAACCGTAGCAAAGCGGATCAACAGACCGCCGCCGCGGCAGCACATGCGGCCCAGCCGGCTCACCACAACCACCACGCAGCCGCGGCTACACCGTCATCGCAGCCGAAGTCGGTTTCCGACATGTTGAGGCAGGTTTTGCCCCAGTCGGCCACGATCAAGCACGAGCACGTCACTTCGGAGCAGAAGGAGGCCTGGGTGCAAGAAGCGGAGGCCAAGCGTGCTGAGGCGGCGGCCGCGGAGCGAAATGCCAAGCGGCAGCAGCGCCGTGAAGGGGTGTTCGCCAACCGCGCGGCTGCGAGTGGTGATGGTAATGCCACCGTGGTTGCCGAAAAGCAGCAGTCACATCCGGCGGGAGGTTCCGCGACGACGGTGCTGAGCACCACGGCCACCACCCAGCCCACCAACTCCTCACAAAGGCCGACGACCGCCGGTGCAGGGGCCACGATGCTACCCGTGTCTCCAGCCGTCCAATGGAACCCTCCGGCGGCGACGTCGTCGAATGCTGCTGCTTCTCACGGTACCCCCTCGCAACAGCAAGTCAGTAGCGGCAGCCACAATCAACAGCAGCAGCACCCACCCGGGCACCATTGGCCATCTACGCAGCCGAACACGCAAGCGTATGTCCAAAGTGCGCTGTCGTCGTGGCAGCAACATTCCGCCGCGGCAGCCGCCGCTTCATCTCAAGCTGCCCCACCGACGTCTGCCGCAAGCGCCACGGCGACGACGACGACGGGAGAGTCCATCGAGGAAGTGGTCAGCAAATATTTCCAGCAAAACAACATCACCACGACGTCATCGACGGCCGCGGGTAACAGCAACAATGCGACGTCGTCGTCGTCGCAAATCAACAACACCGGGGGATGGAGCGTGACGGCCGCAGGCCACGCCGGCAGCGGGGGGGGTGCCGCCCGCGGCACCGGCCCGTCTCCGCTCGGCGGCGTTGGCGGTGGCCCTTCGATCACGATCGGAGGCGCATCACTTCCACAGAACACGGCAGTGGGCAGCAGCGCCGCGGGGCAGATGGCGGCGGCGGCACACGCGCTGCAGCCGGCCACGCAGCTTCACCATGGGTATGGAGGGGGCCTCAACGTGCAGCCGGCGGCTAGTGGCCACCAGTGGCAACATCAACAGCAACAGACATCTCACGGCACGTCAAATGCTCAGAGAATGCCGCAGGCGAGCAACGCATTCGCCATGACCTTCGGACAGCACCAAGCACAAAACCTAGCGGTTCACGGCGGGGCGCAGCATTCGCAGCCTTCTCACCAGCAACAACACCACGGTGGTGGCCAGGCAATGTCCATGTTTTCAGGCGGAGGGGCCGCTTCTTTTCAGCCTCAGCATCACCACCACGCGGCGCCACAGCAGCAACAACAGCAACAGCTGCCGCAACACCACATGATGGGCCACCACCCCTCGCAGCAGCAGCAGCAGCTCCACCATTCGCTCCACGGCGGCGCCCATCAAGGGACCCAGCAGGCGCATGCGATGCCCGCGGGCATGTTGGGGAGTGTCGGGGCAGCGTTTAGCGCAGGCGGAGCGGCAAACAGCGGTGGAAACGTGTCCTCCTCGATGGGGGGTGGTGGAGGAGGAGGGGTTGTGAATAACGGAATGGGAGCGACGATCCCGCTAGGTCAAGGCTTTCAGGCGGGGAGCGCCGCGGCCATGCAACAAGCGTCCCAACGAGCCGCAGCGGCTAGTCAGCAAGCCGCCGCCGCGTCGTCAGGCGGATGGAACAACTTTGCGGCGACGTCTGGAGCAGGGGCAACAATGCAGGGCACCGGCTGGGCGATGCCAACGGGTTCCCACCTGCAGTCGTCAGCTCCACCATCGACGTCGGGCGGCGGCTGGCACGGCGTGGGGGCCGCCATGTCGCAAGGGGTCATCACCACGGCTGCGCAAGGGACGAGTGGCGGCATGTGGAGCCAACCAGCGGGCGCTCCTTCCACCTCCTCCCCGTTCGGTGCCATGGCGCACAGCCAGCAACTAGCGCTCAGTCAGCAGCTGGCGCTCAGCCAGCTCACCGCGGCGGCGCAGCAGCAGCAGCAGCAGCAGCAGTACTATCAACAACAGCCGCGACGTTGAGACGGGCGGTGCCACCATTTTTTCCCGCAATGTCTCTCGCCTCCCTTCGCCTTCCTCGCCTCCTTTGTTCTGCGGAAGGAAAGCGGCGCAACAACGGAGGACAACTAGCGACGAATAGAGAGAGGAATAATGTCCCTAACAACCGCTCGTCCCCCCCCGTGGTGTGCCCCC
>ERZ1292630.4036-Hain-H41-02um-R3-4036-length-12565-cov-4_pt1 | contig 12565 bp, 15 predicted proteins | sample MGYA00564408_ERZ1292630 | MGnify/ENA primary metagenome ERZ1292630 (study PRJEB36523, sample SAMEA6512641) | groundwater metagenome | collected 2019-01-08 | study: AquaDiva: Metagenomics assemblies of 32 groundwater samples | reverse complement strand
CGTTTGAAATGCATGAAATTATTTATGAATTGCGCAACCATATGGCGGGCCTAAATTGTGGGCGGTGGGACTATATTTTCAGTTTCATAAAAACGCTTGCCAGCAATCCAAAATTTGTAACTCCGGACCGCGCGAAAATGGTGATGGGTGATGCCTTTTTGCGCGCTTATTCGCTCGAACTAATCAAGACTTGCCATAAACACGGCGCATTCGCGATGGGCGGTATGGCGGCGCAAATCCCCATCAAAAACAACCCCGAAGCGAATGATGCGGCCTTTACCAAAGTCAAAGCCGACAAAGAGCGCGAAGCCACAAATGGCCATGACGGAACTTGGGTCGCGCACCCCGATTTGGTGCCAGTGGCGACGGAAGTGTTTGATAGAATTATGCCCAGCCCGAACCAATTGGATAAATTGCGCTTGGACGTGCAAACTACCCAAGCAGATCTATTGCAACTCCATAAGGGCACGCGCACCGAGGCGGGCTTGCGCGAAAATATTCGTGTTGGCGTGCAATATATTGAAGCCTGGCTACGCGGGCGCGGGGCTGTGCCATTGTATAATTTGATGGAAGACGCAGCCACCGCCGAAATTTCTCGCACCCAAGTTTGGCAATGGCTCAAACATGGCGCATTGCTTGAAAATGGCCAAGTAGTAACAAGGCAATTTGTGCAGATTTTGATTGATGATGAAATGGCGAAATTGGCCGAAGTTTTGGGTAAAGACACACTTACTTCGCCAACATTCAGCAAAGCCATAAAATTATTCACCGAACTCTCAATGGCCGATAAATGCAGCGATTTTCTGACCGTTCCCGCTTATGAGATGATTGATTAAGGAAACTCAACTCGCCACCTTCGGCCTAGCGCGGTGGTTTTTCAAGTGGAACTTGAAAACCGCGCTAGTTCTTTGTTTTGTCGCGCAATTTATCCCCTCAAGCGATTCCACTTGAGGGGATTGCGCTCTACGTCCTCACTAATTGTCATCCCCGAAAATCCAACGGATTTGTCGGTGATGACAATCAATTATTTTGCTACAGTTTGGCTATTTGTTGAAAACCTCATTCCTCAAAAGCCGAAAAATCGCGGGTGTCTTTTGTGAATAAATAAACCAAAAGCGAAACGCCAATCATCGCGCTTACATAAATAAAAAATAGCTGTTGGGCCCCCGCTTGTTTGAGCCATAGCGCCACATATTCGGCAGTTCCGCCAAATAGTGCAACAGTAACCGCATAGGGGAAAGCAACGCCCAAAGCGCGCACATGGCGTGGGTATAATTCGGCTTTAACTACAGCGTTTATCGAAGTATAGCCCGAAACAATCACCAATGCAGCGATTACCAAACCCAAAGCCGGCCAAAAATCGCTCATGCCCGAAAGTGCATTCATTATCGGATAGGTGAAAACCATGCCCAAAACCCCAAAACCAATGAGCAATGGCTTGCGGCCAATTTTGTCTGACAATGCGCCAAAAATCGGTTGCAGCAGCATAAAAATTGTAAGGCTTATTGCCGAAAGCGCTGTGGCACTTTCTTTGCTCCAACCAGCACTATTGACCATGAATTTTTGCATATAAGTTGTGTAAGTATAAAATGCGATTGTGCCGCCGAGCGTAAGCCCGACAACTTGCAGGCTTTGTAGTGGGTGTTCGCGCAATAATTGCCATAGTTTTTTGGCCGCATTTTTGTGTTCGAGGCCTTCGAGCAATTGAGGTGCGGATTCTTCCATTTGCCGCCGTAAATATAGCGCAACTAAAGCCAAGCCTGCACCAATAAAAAACGGAATTCGCCAACCCCAATTTGAAATTTCTGCTGTAGTTAATGCGCTATTTTGAATGAGAATCAACACCGCCAAAGCCAATAATTGACCCATAATTAAAGTCACATACTGAAAACTGGAATAAAATCCACGATTAGCTTTGCCAGCCATTTCCGACAAATAAGTCGCGCTCGCGCCATATTCACCACCAACACTCAGGCCCTGCAACATGCGCGCAAAAACCAAAATTACTGGCGCGAAAATGCCAATTTGCGCATATGAAGGGGCGATGGCAATCAAAAGAGAGCCAAAGCACATCATCAAAATCGAGACTGTTAATGCGTCTTTGCGGCCAAATCTATCAGCATACCAACCAAATAACCAACCACCTAAGGGCCGCATAAGAAAGCCAATCGCAAACACTGCGGCAGCGTTTAGTAATTGCGCGGTAGCATCGCCTTTTGGAAAAAATATTGGCGCAAAATATAGCGAAAATGCAGCGTAACTATACCAATCAAACCACTCAACCAAATTCCCAATTGAGCCCGAAAAAATCGATTGTATTCGCCGAAATTGCGGTTGCTTATTATTGTTTTCCATGACACTTTGGTGCAACAAAATAGTTTTGCCGTCAAGTTAGGAAGAAAATGCGTTATTTGCACACGATGGTTCGTGTCACAGATTTGGATGCGGCCTTGAAGTTTTGGGTTGACGCTTTGGGTTTGGTTTTGGCGCGGCGAATTGACAATGAACAGGGCAAGTTTAGCCTGGTCTTTTTGTGCGCCCCCGATGATTTAGAAAACGCCAAAATAAACCAAGCGCCATTGGTCGAACTTACTTATAATTGGCCCGATGAAAACCTCGCTGAAGTATTAAGCGGCGGTCGTAATTTTGGGCATTTGGCATATCAAGTTGACGATATTTACGCAATTTGCGCGCGGCTACAAGCGCAAGGCGTTGTCATCAATCGTCCGCCGCGTGATGGTCACATGGCCTTTGTTCGCTCACCTGATAATATTTCAATTGAGCTGTTGCAAAAAGGGCCAAATTTGCCGCCACAAGAACCTTGGCTTTCAATGCAAAACATTGGCGAGTGGTAGTTAAGCCACTTCCTCACGCTCTACCGCAGTCAAAACCGCCAATAAAGCCTCGGAAGATCTTGCCGCCCGCAGTGACGCCCGTAAGTTCGGTTGGCGCAATGCACGCGTGATTTTTGCAAGTGCTTTCAAATGATCGGCACCCGAATCTTCGGGTGACAACAAAAGGAAAACCAAATCCGCGGGCTTGCCGTCTGGGGCTTCAAAATCAACTGGCGATTCGAGCAAAGCAAACACGCCGCAAGATTTTTCCAAATCCTTGATGCGCGCATGGGGCACCGCAACGCCATCACCAACCCCAGTGCCACCAAGAGCCTCGCGCGCGAGGGCATTTTCATAAACCAAAGTTTCATCGGCACCAAATGCATTGGCCGCCAATTTGGCTAAGTTTGCCAAAACTTCTTTACGGCCAACGCCTTTAACACGATAAATGACAGAATTCGGTCTTAATAACTCGCCCAAATTAGGCATAAAATATTCCATTCACGCGCACAAAATTCTGGTGGCTAAAGCAGGTTTCCCCATTAAAAAGCCAAAAAATCGAGTACGAAAATCCTAAAAAAATGACAGTCTAAACAAAATACCCTTGAGTAATATTCGACAATGAGGCAGTGAACTGCGAAAGAGCGCCCAACTAGAGCATAATTATTTTGGTTGCAAGGGCTTAATCTGTGGTAAGCCCTTTTTCTTTCTCGGAATTATGATGATCGGTAAGTTTTCTTTTGGTTCGCCTTACACGTTTCTCAATCTTTTCAAGAGCTTGGGCAAATGCTGCATGTGGCTCTGCTGCATCTGCTTTTACTTCCAAGCTGACTTTGGAATCAAGGTGAAGCAATATTTCAACAATGTATAAGTGCCTTTCCTTGGACAAAGTTACAACTGCGTCACCGTCCCTGCTGCTAGAATAGCGCGCGATGCCACGATTTAAGTCTTCCGTGATTTTGGTGCGCATTGTTTCACCAACATCAAGATTACGGCCAGTTACACGAACACGAAGCTCTGTCATTTTCCTTTTGCCTTTCCAGCTTATGCTAGCGCAGTTTGCGTTTTGATTGAATCAAAACGCAGCGCTAGATTCCTTTGTTTGTCGCATTCTTGGCACGAAAAAGTCTGTCAACTTTTTCGCAGAATGCTCTAGCCAAATGACATAAGACCCGCACGCCGCCTTTGTACAGATGACGGAATACGCATTGCCTCACGATATTTGGCAACTGTGCGCCTTGCAATATCAACTCCAGTTTCATGGAGAATCTCTACAATCGCATCATCAGATAATGGCGCCAAATTTTCTTCTTCGTCAATCAATTGTTTGATTACAAAACGCACAGATTCAGAAGAATGTGCATCACCGCCATATGCAGAAGCAATTGCCGTTGTGAAAAAATATTTCAATTCGAACACACCGCGCGGCGTTGAAATATATTTATTTGATGTCACACGGCTAACTGTCGATTCGTGCATTTCAATTGCCGTTGCAACGTCTTTAAGCACCGACGGCCTTATATGTGAAACACCATAAGTTAAAAACCCATCTTGCTGGCGCACAATTTCTTTTGCAACTTTCAAAATGGTCTTTGCGCGCTGATCCAAGCTTTTAATCAACCATGACGCTTCATTTTGGCAAGTGCTTATGAATGACTTTTCTTCATCGGTTTTGGCTTTGCGAGCAACCAATTCGCAATATGAATTATTGACCAAAACTCGCGGCAATGTATCGCTATTAAGCTCCACGACCCACATGCCATTTGGCGCTTCACGAACAAAAACATCGGGGACGATGACATTGCCTTCGGATGAACCAAAACAAGCGCCGGGTTTGGGTGTAAGTGCGCGGATTTCTTTAATCATCTGCGCAATATCTTCACCGTCAACTTCACAGATTTCGCAAAGCCTACGCAAATCGCGTTTTGCCAATAAATCCAAATTCGCCAGCATGATTTTCATCGCTGGGTCGAGGCGGTCTTTTTCGGCCAATTGCGCGCCCAAACATTCTTCTACATTGCGAGCGCAAACCCCAGTTGGGTCAAAAGTCTGCAAAACTTGCACCACAGCTTCAACTTCTTCTGCCGTCGCACCAAGATTAGTGGCAACTTCGTCCATATCCGCGCGCAAATATCCCCCGTCATCGACATAATCTATTAAATAAGCGGCAATTAATTTTTGGGCCGCGTCTGCAAATGCCAACGCAGCCTGTGCAGTTAAATGGTCATGCAAAGTGATGTCGATACTTAAAGTATTTTCGATGCCTTCGAGGCCATCATAGGATTGCCCCTCACCCGCTTTGGACCAATCAGTGGTCGCGCCATAGGCCTCAACCGCCGCCATATCAGCATCGGCGTTCATGTCTTCGTATTATGCATCAATGGCACTATCTGCGTTCGGGTCGCCCGCGTCTGCGTTTATGGCAAGCTCTGAGGTTTCAGCAGATTCGGTGGTGCTGGGTTCTTCGCTTTGGGGGTCATCGGCGCTGTCGGCGTCTTCAACTCGCTCCAAAACAGGGTTGCGTTCAAGTTCTTGTTCAACATATTCACAAAGCTCAAAGTTGGAGAATTGCAAAAGCTTAATTGCTTGTTGCAATTGCGGGGTCATTACCAAACCCTGACCCTGCCGCATTTCCATTCTTGGGGCTATTGCCATTTTCGAACTTTACCCTTTGCTTTTCATTCTTTGGATATTATCCAAAAACTTTTAACAAATTGGACAAAAAATAGTGAAAAAACAATGAATCAACAGTGAGTGGCGCAGTTTTTGCAGGCAGCGAAAAATATGGTGACGAGCCGAAGTGTATTTCGATACATGAGGGCAGGAACGCGCCAATAATTCCCCGCTAAAATTGAATTAAAAGTCTTTGCCCAAATAAAACCTACGAACATCCTCATTTTGCAATACTTCATCAGTATTGCCCTCAAACAGGACTTTGCCGTCGTAAATAATTGCGGTTCTATCGACTATTTCCAAGGTTTCGCGGACGTTGTGATCGGTTATCAATACGCCAATACCGCGATTTTTTAGATAGCCGATTAGACCGCGAATATCGGCAATCGCGAGTGGATCGACGCCTGCGAATGGTTCATCGAGCAGGATGTATGACGGATTTGTTGCGAGTGCGCGGGCGATTTCTAGCCTTCGTCGTTCGCCGCCCGAAAGAGTTGGGGCGGGCTGGTGCCGCACTTTTTCGATGTGTAATTCGGCCAAAAGCTCATCGGCGCGGTTTATGCGCTTTTTCTCACTTGGTTCGACAGCTTCAAGCACCGCCAAAATATTATCTTGCACCGAAAGGCCGCGAAATATTGATGGCTCTTGCGGCAAATATCCAAGCCCCAAGCGCGCACGAACATACATTGGCAAGGAGGAAACATTAACGCCATCAATTTCGATTTCGCCAGTATCAGCAGGGATAAGGCCAGTAATCATATAAAAACAAGTGGTTTTGCCCGCGCCATTGGGGCCCAAAAGCCCAACAACTTCGCCGCGACTAAGCCCCAAAGAGACATCGCGCACAACTTCGCGGCCCTTGAAACTTTTGCCAAGGTGCATTGCTTTTAGACCCGCTTTTTGCGGCATTGCTTCGGCTTGTGGCGCCGTCGAATTATCGGCTTTGGTGTGAATCATTAGGTCTATTTCGGCGTTGAACTTGGAAAAAACACGCCCTTGACCCGCCCCTGCCCCGACTTCATAAATGTGGCGCGGGTAACAGTATTTATCCGCAATTCCTCACCGGTCACAACATTTTGCCCCTGCGAGAGAACGACATTGCCAAAGAACGAAATGGTATTGGCCGCCGCATTAAATTCGCCGCGATTTGCGCGAACTCGCTCGCTTGGACTGGTAAAGAAAATTTCAGAATCGGTGACGATACGCTCAATAGCGCCATCTGCCGTATATTGCACCCGAAAGCGCGCTGAACGCAACACATTGCCGGCCTGAATAACTTCTGCATTGCCCGAAAAAACCGCAGTATTGGTTAAAGGTTGCAAATCAATTTCATTGGCCGAAACTTGGACCGCGCCGCCAGTAAGATTTTGTGCCGTCGCGATGCCAGCAAACCCAATTGCAATAGCCAAAACAACGCCGAGTGAAGCGAATTTCGTATGATTATTTTTGTTAATTGCCATTTCAAGCTCTTTCTTCATTTCACATCATTCACTTCACTGGCGACGCTTAAAAATCATTTTCGCATTGCCGCGCAATTTGAACCTTTGGGTTTCGGGATAATATTCGTAAACTTCCGAATTTGCTACCCCAAAAGGAAGCGTTATTTGCACGCCGCCATCACCTTTTATTACACCGCCATTTGCATCAAAATTAAGGCGATTGGAAATGGCCGAACCATCGCCTACTGTAATAATAACCCCGCCAAGGAATTCAATCGTGCCAGTTTCGGGCCGCCAAAAAGCGTGCTGCGCCGATGCTCTTTGCCCTTTTTTATGAATCATCACAACTTGGTTTTCGAGCGATAATTCCTGCGTTGCTTGATTCCATTTACCGCTATCGCCGTAAACTTCAGCACCCGAAGATGTCGTCATTTTGGGTTTGCTTAGTTCTACAATACCGCCAACATTGCCAAGCGCCCTTTTTGCTTGCACCGCAGTAACGGTCACCGTGCCGCCTTTTCGTGAATGGCCAATAAACCTTGGGTTTTCAATCACTAAATCATTGCCCTTAACCACATCGCGCGAACGATTAACATTGCCAGATAGTGCCGTAAATATCAAAAAACCGACAAATAAAATGACGCTTATTGCCGCAAGCGCTATCAGCCCTTGCCGCAAGCGGTGGACATTTTCGTCACGCAATTGCAGCTTATGCGCCAATGCGATTTGGACAGTTTCGGCTGTGAGAGGTGAGGATGCATCATTCATTCGTGTGAAAATATGTCCATTTCGCCAAATCCTTCGATATCGAGCGCGGCGCGAGTTGCCAGAAACCCAAAACAGCCTTGCGCCAAGTGCAGCCGATTATGGCGAGTTAACATGTCCATCAATTTTGCTTTGGCAGCATGAAGATACAAAACATCAGACGCAGCATAACTTAATTGCGCCTCACTCAATACTTCTGCGCCCCAATCCGATGATTGTTGTTGTTTGTTCAAATCAACACCCGCAAGTTCGCGCACCAAATCTTTTAGGCCGTGTCTGTCTGTATAAGTGCGGGCGAGTTTGGAAGCAATTTTGGTGCAAAAAATTGGACTTATTGCCACACCCAAATATTTGCCGAGCATTGCGACATCAAAACGCGCAAAATGGAACAATTTCTCAACTTTTTGATTCTCCAAAAGCGATTTCAAATTTGGACAATCGTAATTTTCACGGTTCAATTGCACAACATGCGCGTCACCATTGCCGTCGGACAATTGCACAACACACAAAACATCGCGCACCAATGAAAGACCCATGGTCTCGGTGTCGACCGCAACGCAATCACCAAAATCCAAATCCTTGGGCAAATCGCCCTTATGATAAATAACTGCCAATCTTAATTCCTTTGTGGCCCGAATAAACAAGTTCGGCTTGTTTAGCCATATCCGCCCTTTAAGCCAAGTGTTCGCATGGGTTAAATCTTCTTATTGTGATATTTTGTCCAGATTGCGGCATCTATTGCACGAAGTTTTCCTTCAGGCTTTAATATTTCTACAACATGGGATAATGGGGTCGAATATCACCGAAATTCAATTTTTCTGGAGCACTTATGGCACAACAATATATTTTTCAAATGCAAGAACTTTCCAAAACCTATCCGGGTGGCAAAAAGGTGTTTTAAAATATCTGGCTTTCATTTTACCCCGACGCGAAAATTGGCGTGGTTGGCGTAAACGGCTCGGGGAAATCGACCTTGCTTAAAATTATGGCCGGCCTCGATAAGGATTTTAACGGCGAAGCAAAACCCGCCAAAGACGTTAAAATGGGTTATTTGCCGCAAGAGCCGGAACTTGATGCTACAAAATCGGTTTGGGAAAATGTGGTTGCCGAATGCCCCGAAAAAATAATTTATGACCAATATAACGCAGTCGCCATGAAAATGGCCGAAGATTATTCCGACGAATTAATGGAAGAAATGACCAAGCTGCAAGAGCAAGTTGATGCTGCCGATGCATGGGATATTGACAGCAAAATTGAAATGGCGATGGGGGCGCTGCGTTGCCCCGAAAATGATGCCGATGTTTCAAAACTTTCAGGTGGGGAAAAGCGCCGTATCGCACTGTGCCGCCTTCTACTTTCCAAGCCCGATATGATTTTGCTTGACGAGCCGACAAACCATTTGGACGCGGAATCTGTCGCATGGCTGCAACATCACCTTGAAGAATTTCCAGGTTGTGTGATTTTGGTGACGCACGATCGTTATTTCCTTGACCAAGTCACCAAATGGACGCTTGAGCTCGATCGCGGAAAAGGCATTCCATACGAAGGCAATTATTCGGCATGGCTTGAACAAAAGGCCAAACGCACTTCCCAAGAGGACCGCGAATCGACGGGCCGCAAACGCGCAATTGACCGCGAATTGGAATGGGTTCGCCAATCACCAAAAGCGCGCCAAGCAAAATCCAAAGCCCGCCTTGCTGCCTTTGATGAACTGGTAAACGCTGCCGAACGTGAAAAACAAACTTTTGCGCAAATCCAAATTCCACCAGGGCCTCGCCTTGGCACTAAGGTCATTGAATTTGACAATGTCAAAAAAGGTTTTGGCGATAAATTATTGGTCGATGGACTTTCATTCAAACTTCCGCCCGCCGGCATTGTTGGAGTTATTGGGCCAAATGGCGCTGGTAAATCGACCATGTTTGCCATGATAACTGGCACGCAAAAACCCGATGAAGGCACGATTACTTTGGGCGATAGCGTTAAACTCGGCTATGTCGATCAAAGCCGTGATAGCCTTGATGATAGCAAGAATATTTGGCAAGAAATCTCGGGCGGACTTGATATTATCGAAGTTGGTGGGCGCGAAATAAACTCACGCGCTTATGTCTCGTCTTTCAATTTCAAAGGCGGGGATCAACAGAAAAAAGTCGGCCAACTTTCGGGCGGTGAGCGTAACCGCGTGCATTTAGCCAAGACCCTGCGTATGGGCGCAAACGTGCTATTGCTCGATGAGCCTACCAATGATTTGGACGTTGAAACTTTGCAAGCGCTTGAAGCGGCTTTGGATGATTATCCAGGGTGCGCAGTAATAATTTCCCACGACAGATGGTTCCTTGACCGCGTGGCCACACATATTTTGGCGTTTGAAGGCAATTCTCATGTTGAGTGGTTTGAAGGCAACTTTGAAGCCTACGAAACCGACAAAAAACGCAGATTGGGCGTGACGGAACTGATACCGCAGAAGATTAAGTTCCAGAAGTTTGGGAGATAGGATTTTGCTCCCCCGCTTCGCTTCGCTGCGCAAGGGAGCGCTCGTTTCACGCTCAGTTTTTGATTGCAACCATAATTTGATTTCGATATATTCGGTTTATGACAAAGTTCAGTGAACTGCACGATAAATGGATGAAAAACTCGGAATACAAACGCGAATATGACGCTCTCGAAGAAGAATTCGCCATTATGAGCTCCGTCATTTCGGCTCGCGTTGCCGCCAACCTCACCCAAGAAGAACTTGCGGAAAGAATGCATACGTCCCAAGCAATGATAGCGCGCCTTGAAAGCGGCAAACAACTGCCCAGCACAAGGACTTTGGAAAAGCTAGCGAAGGCAACTGGGACGAAGTTGCGGATTAGTTTTGAGAAAGCGGCATGAAAGTTACAAAAACCAATTGCAGCATGTGTGGACGCGAATTGAATGTCAAAGGTGACATTTTTTCGACTGATTGCGCTGGCGATTGCTGGGGATGTGTCGGGGAATGTGAATACGACGGGCCCAACGGTGAAAATGAATGGAATATGCAAGTTTATGATGAGATTAAAAAGGACAAACGCGACAATAGAGGCAAGCCACTAAGTTAACCCTCTTTGGGTAATTCCAAAGTAACGAAAGAACTCTGCAGCATGAGCACAAGTATCGCATTTAGTAGCAAACACAAGAAAATCCTGCTGAACAAATATGAAACGATTGGGAGCGGAATTCGTATAATTGATTTTTCTCGTGGCATAAAAATTGATGATCTTACAATGCGGCATGTTCGTTCTGGCATATGGTCAGTAAACGAAGAGTTCTTCATAACGAAACAAAACCTCGACGAAGATTACTATAATTTTTCTTTTGAATTACGCAGCTTCAGAGACCCAGCAAGTAAAATTTGCAGATGGAAAGTTGTTGACTCGGAAGTGGAGTTTGAAGGGGACTCAAAATATCGAGACTTTGACCACCTAATATTTTGGTCTAGGCATCCGTCAGGCGCCGAAAGCAACGGCAAATTATCTTATTTAGACACAAGAAATTCTCATGTGAAAGAACTTGCGCTTGATTGGTATAATGGCGACAATTTCGACCTTGGATATCAAGGTATTGTCGAAATATTAAAAGTTCCCAATCAATTCAAGGCTATCATATTTGTCGCGAGGTCAAACACTGCCGTCGAAATTGACCTTGAAAACGGGAATTGCCAGAATATCACGATTGGTCCGACTTATGGCCAAGTCAAAGGGTTCGTATTTTTGAAAAATCAAATTCTAGCAATCGCCTACGATACCTTATATTTGCTTGAGAGTGAAACATATAAGATTTTGAAAGAATTGGAAGTTCAACCGAGAACTTCTCAGGTGTTTAGTGGTGTATCTATGCCAATACGTCAATTTATGGGAGACTTAAGCGTAGTTGAAAGCGAGGGAGTTATTTACGCATGCCGCCCTTTTTCAAATGACATCGCGGCAATTTCGCTTGAGAGTTTTGAAGTTACGAAGTTATACCAATCAAGTTTCCAACCATTATATGTCTTCAGATTTCAAGACAAATTGATTGCAATAGACTGGCTCTCACTAAACGCCGAAATAATTTCTCTCTCAGTAGAATAATTTTGATTGGTGCACATGAACCGCCGAATAAAAAACTTGCTCTATACAATCCCAGCCGCCTTGTTTGGTGGCCCAATTATGCATTCTGAAATAGCGTTTCTAAGGGGGTTCGCGCAGCACCGCATCGATTTTTGCGAAACATGCGGCAAAGTTCTCGATCGCCCTGACGACCCATCTTCCATCAAACGCGGTGCGATATGCCTTGAGTGTTTTCTCGAAATTCAAGATGAAAGTTCTGCGATGGATTGACCGAGTTCGATACTTAGATTCTAACCCTGTGAATTTACCACAATGAATTTTGCGCCAGTTTCGGTTCGGAATTCATAATGCTCGGTGCCTTTTTCGGCAATGAAACCCTGCCCCGCAACAAATGTTTCGCCATTGGAAATAACGCTGCCTTCAAGGATATATACGCACTCGAACCCTTCATGGATATGGTGAATACTTGCTACTTCTGGGGTCAATTCAGACAAAACCAAGGAAATGCCATTTGGAGCCGTGTTGATTTTTAGTTTTTGGCCCTGATAATCAAACCAATCCATTGTATTAGTGTCAAATGTAAAGCTGTTTGCCATTGTCACTCCATACCCGCCACTAATTCTTCTAATTGATCTGCCGCTTTGTTCCAGCCATCATAGAAGCCCATTTTTTCGTGCTCTTCCATATTTTCTTTGTTCCAATGATGGGCGCAGGCGGTATATAGGTTTGTTCCATCGCCAAGGTCTTTTAGTTTGATATCGCCAACCATAAATGCGCGATTTGACGGTAT
>ERZ1292630.4035-Hain-H41-02um-R3-4035-length-12568-cov-5_pt1 | contig 12568 bp, 10 predicted proteins | sample MGYA00564408_ERZ1292630 | MGnify/ENA primary metagenome ERZ1292630 (study PRJEB36523, sample SAMEA6512641) | groundwater metagenome | collected 2019-01-08 | study: AquaDiva: Metagenomics assemblies of 32 groundwater samples | reverse complement strand
TACGCTTGCATTCTCGCGGCAAAACCATGACAGCGCGTAGCATGGCCGATAAGCAGACCCTCCACCTGTTCGATCTTGATCGCACGATCACCCGACTGCCAACCTATACGCCCTTCCTGATCCATGCCGCACTGCGGCTTGCGCCGTGGCGGCTGTTGCTGATCCCGGCGCTGATCCCCTATTTTGTCGGCTATGGCCTCAAACGCATCAATCGCAAGGCGCTGAAGCAAGTCATGCAATCGCTGATGCTTGGGCGGCGCATTGGTGCAGCACGGCTGGCGCGCGTTACCACATCGTTCGCCAAGACAACCGTCGAAAGCAATAGCTATGACGAAGCGAAACGTGTGATCGCCGACGCCAATGCGGCGGGCGAGCGCGTTGTTATCGCCACAGCTTCCCACCGCTTTTATGTTGAGCCAATCGCGACGGCGCTAGGCGTGACCCATGTGATCGCGACAGAATCCGTGTGGGACAGCGATCATCTCACCCCGCAAATTCCGGGCGAAAATTGCTATGGCGCTGCCAAGCGCATGATGGTCGAACGCTGGTTTTCCGACGCTGATCTTGATCGTGCCAACACCCACGTCCGTTTCTATTCGGATCATGTATCTGACTTGCCGACCTTTGACTGGGCTGATGAGCCAATCGCTATCCATCCCTCCCCCAAGCTGCGCGCCGTGGCGACGCAGCGGGGATGGCCAATCCTCGATTGGTAATCAGGTGGCTTCGTTTTTGCGTGCCCAGTCAAGATTCCGCGTCACATACATGATCGCTGCAAGTGCCACGAAGAGCATCAACGAACCAATGAGCAGCGAATAGGCCTCAAGGCTAAGCAGGATATAGAGCACCGCATAGAGCCCGGTCAGCAATCCGCCGACAATCCCTGCCCTCCGCCATGTTTTAAGGACAGCCGCCGAATAGGCCGTGATCAATCCAATGATCGCCGCACTTGCCATGATATAGGCAAAGGTGAAACCGATCACCTCGGCAAAAGCCAAGAGCAACGAGAAAAACAGGATCAGCCCTGCGCCGACGAGAAGATATTCCACGCTCGATACGCGCACGCCGCCAATCACATCAAACATCAGGAAAGCGATGAAGGTGAATCCGATGAACAGGAAGCCATATTTGGTCGCGCGGTTGACTTGATCGTAAAGGTCAACAGGCTGCACCAGATCAACCCGCGCATCATAATCGCCCGCAGGTGTCGCGCCGCCATAAGCGCCACGTTCAGGCATCGTAATGCGCTCAACCGGCGTTGCATCCTGAGCAGTGACAAGCGATTGGCCAAGTGCCAGATTGCCGACGCGATAGGTTGCTGAAAAACCGTCCGCGCCAACGCGGCGTGACGCAGGCAGGAATCCGCCCTGAAAGCTTGGATTGGGCCAAGGCGAACTGACCGTCCATGTTGTATCGCCTGCACGCGGGCTAAGCGTAAGCCAGCCATTGCCGCGAAACGCGTATGCAAACTCCATGTTGATTGGCGCGTTCAGCAGCCCGCGCGCATCAGCCCATGTGAAAAATCCGGCACCGCCGGTTGCAGGCAAGCCGTTCCCCGGCTGCAACATAAGCATCTTTTGATCGACGCTGACTTGCGGTGGAGCGCCGAACAGCCCGCGCGCATCCGAAAGGCCAAAGCGTAATTCGGCCCGTTCAAGAATGAGCGCGCCCGCGCCAACGCCGTAGCGTGACAAATCTGTGGGGAGCGCAAAGCGTGCCTTGCCTTTGACCGCAGCCTCATAAACAACCGCCTCATAAATCGAGCGTTGCCGACGTTCGGGTTTGATCTTGGTATCGATTGTGGCGGTTTCAGGCGAAAGAATCAGCTCGCGGACGATGTTGCGCGTCCGCGTTACCGCTTTGCCACCTTCGGTCACCGTCTCGGTGGTTTGGGCCTGATAGGGAATGACCAGCACTGGCCCTGCCATCGTCTGCGGCCCGCCCCAGCCTTCGGCGATTGAGGCGCGCGCGGTTTCAGATTGGGACTGCCGATCATAGACGAGCAGATAGGTCGCAAATAGCGGGATGGTGAGCAGCAGCCCAACGAGGATCACAAGTAACAGCTTCTTGCCCGGTGTCCGATCATCGCGCTGTGCAGGTGCCGTGAAACTCATCGCCATCTCCTATAAATTCAATTCGTCGTACTTTACACACACTTCATCGTCAACAATCTAAATTCACCCACCAAATTACGCTGTGGAGTGTGATAATATTTAACATAATAAGTCTTGATTCGTGATTTTCGCTTCCCATCTCAGGTCTTGCCGGACGCCATAGCGGGTCTGGTATGCGCCGCTGATGAACAGCCGCACATAACCCATGTTGCTTGGATAAGGACATTTACAATGCGAAACGCTCTTGATTTCACCCCCTACCGCCGCTCAATGGTTGGCTTTGACCGTTTGTTCGATGTGCTCGAACATAACGCACGCGCCACTGCGACCGACAGCAATTATCCACCCTATGACATCGAAAAGTCAGGCGATGACAGCTACCGCATCACCATCGCGGTTGCCGGCTTTACCCGCGACGAGATTGAGGTGACTGCGCATCAGAACCTCTTGACCGTAGCTGCACGCAAGGCCGAACCAGCCCAAGGCAGTGAGACTCCGCGCTATGTGCACCGGGGCATTGCCAACCGCGCATTCGAACGGCGTTTCCAGCTTGCCGACTATGTCCGGGTGGATGCAGCCTATGTGGCCGACGGTTTGCTCACCATTGATCTGGTGCGTGAAGTGCCCGAAGCCGTAAAGCCGCGCAAGATCGTGCTCGGCGCGACGACAGCAGAAGCAATGCCGCAGCTCAAGGCTGCTTAAGCCCAACAATCACCGCTCCCACTGCACTCCTGCAGCGGGGGCGGTTTTTATAGGTGCATTGCCGCGCGAAATGCGTCACTAAATCACGCATGAGACTGACCGATTGCCACAATATTGATGATTTCCGCCGCCTCGCGCAAAAGCGTCTGCCGGGGCCGGTATTCCATTATATCGACGGTGCTGCCGATGATGAGGTAACCAGACGGCGCAATACGACGGCTTATGAAGCGTGCGACCTTGTTCCCGATGTCCTCGCCGGGGTGCAGGACATTGATATGTCAACGACGGTGATGGGGCATAAAATTGATATGCCGCTGTTTCTTTCACCCACCGCAGTACAGCGCATGTTCCACCGTGATGGCGAAGCCGCAGTCGGCGCGGTAGCGCAGGCGAATGGCACCTTTTTTGGCATTTCCTCACTGGCAACAATCAGCATTGAGGAGATTGGCAGGACGATCAGCACCCCCAAAATGTTCCAGCTTTATGTCCATAAGGATAAGGGGCTGAACGCCGCCCTTGTTGCGCGCTGCAAGGCCGCGAAATTCGACGTGATGACGCTAACCGTCGATACCATCGTCAGCGGGCGACGTGAACGCGATTTACGGACTGGTTTCACCACGCCGATGCGATTGACCCCGGCCAGCATCGCGAGCTTTGCGCTGCATCCGGCATGGGCATTCAATTATTTTTTCCGCACCAAGTTCGCGCTTTCAAACCTCAAGGATCATGTGGCCGAGGGCACCAATGTCGCGCTTTCGATTGCGGATTATTTCAACACGATGCTCGATCAATCGATGGATTGGAAAACCGCAGAAGCCATCCGTGCCGATTGGGGCGGGCAGTTCTGCCTCAAAGGGATTATGTCAGTTGCGGATGCGCGGCGGGCGGTTGATATTGGTGCCACCGCGATCATGGTATCGAACCACGGCGGGCGTCAGCTTGATGGCAGTCGCGCACCCTTTGATCAGCTTGCCGAAATTGTCGATGCGGTGGGCGACCGGATCGATGTGATCTGCGACGGTGGGATTACGCGCGGCACGCATGTGCTCAAAGCGCTCTCGGTGGGGGCGAAGGCCTGTTCGGGCGGGAAGCTCTATCTTTATGCGCTGGCCGCCGCTGGTCAGCCCGGCGTTGCCCGTGCGATTGGCTTGCTCCGCGATGAAATTGCGCGCGGTATGAAGCTTATGGGTGTGCGAAGCGTCAGCGACCTGAACCGCGACAATCTGCGCTGGCGCTAAATCTGATCGGCTAAGTTGCCCTGATCGAACGATAAAGCGTTACTGCCAGATAGGCCATGTTCAGCTTCAACCTGTCATTATTGCCTCCATCAAAGGCAAACCAAAGGATGATAACATGCGTAAGTTTCTTTCGATTATATCTGCCACCGCACTTCTTGTTCCCGCCTTTGCAGTGCCGTCCACGCCTGCTGAAGCACGTTCAAATGCAGGCGAATGGCGCGGCAAGGATGGCCGTCTCTATTGTCGCAAATCAAACGGCACCGTCGGATTGGTTGTCGGTGCCGCAGGCGGTGCATTGATCGGGCGGGCGGTTGATACACGCGGCGACCGGGCAACCGGTACTATTATTGGTGCCGCAGGCGGCGCGCTTTTGGGTCGTGAGATCGCCAAGAAGCGTCGCTGCCGTTAATTAAACTGACTCTTCGGAAATTGAACTGGCCCCAGAGCTGACCATCCAGCTTGGGGCCAATTCATTTACATCATGATTGATCCAGTTACCCGGAACGATCAGCCCGCCAAGGCCGCAACCATATCATGCCAATGATCCAGATTATTGTAGAAGCTTTTGACAGGGACTCTTTCGTCCCGGCCATGTGCACGTTCATCGGCGGGTATTATGATTGACGTGCCATCCACGCCGTAAACCGGCATTCCGGTCGAACGGAACGAGAGGCCGTCGGTCGCGCCTGTTGACATTTGCGGGATGATTTCAAGGCCGGGATAGCGCTTATGCACCGAGTCTGTGAATGCCTTGACGACATCAGCGCGTAGCGGCGAAGGCGGCGACGGGCGGCTTTCGTCAATAGGTGTGATCGTCACACCGGCACCAGCAACGCTTTCCAATTCAGCCTGAACTGCCTTGGCTTCAACGCCGGGAAAAATGCGGCAATTGAATGTGGCACGGGCAAGCTGGGGCAACGCATTATCGGCATGACCGCCGTCAAGCTTGGTCGCAACACAGCGTGTCCGCGTCTGGCCGACCTCGGTAGGATCAGCCTCGATAATGTCCGCGGCCGCACCGTCCTGAGCGTTTGCGAGCCAGCGGCGCATTGCATCGCCAAGCGCGCCTTTCTCGCTTTTCTGGCGCGCGCTGAAATAGGCGCGGGTCGTTTCGTTGAGCGCGGGCGTAAACCGATGCGCCTCAAGCGCTTTGAGCGCGGTGGCCAGCTCATAAATCGCATTGTCAGAGCGGGGGCGCGAGCTATGCCCGCCAGCATTGCGCACCGCGAAGGTATAACTCTGATAGATTTTTTCCGACGTTTGCAGGCCAAAGCCAAGCGCAGTTCCGTCAACCAGATAGCCACCACCACCCGCGTCGGCGTTGAGAGCAAATTCGGCTTCAACTTCGCTGCGCCATTCGGTTGCGGCGCGCCGCGCACCGTCTCCGTTCGTTTCTTCGTCGCCTGTGAAGAGCACAATGATGTCGCGCTTTGGCTTGAAACCTTCGGCCTTGAGCCAGATCAATGCGTTGGTAATCGCGGCGATACCGTTTTTCATGTCAGTGGCACCGCGACCGTAAAGATAGCCGTCTTTCTCTTCCATCGTAAACGGCTCACGCGGCCAATCATCGCGCTTGGCCTCAACCACATCAAGATGGCCGAGCAACAGGATCGGCTTGGCCTTTGCTTTGCCTGCCGCTTTCCAGCGGACGATCATTGACTGGGTGCCGTCATGATCCTTCACCACAACATCGGGAAAGCCGCCCGCAACGAACGTCGCCTTCAGATAGGCCACAAGCTTTTTCACCTCGTCAGTCCGGTCAGTGACAGACGGAATGGCGATGGCCTTTTCAAATATGGCGCGCCCCTCGCCGTGCCATTTATTGGCCGGAGTCTGGGCGACGGCGAACGAAGGCAGCAGCAGCGCAGCGGTTGTCGTCAGGAAAAAGAGCGAGCGCATGATCATGTCCAATTCTGTTTTGAAGAGCTTAGTCTTTGCCATGTCCGGAAGACATGTAATCGACCGACTGCATTTCCATAAGGCGGCTGATCGTGCGGTCAAATTCAAACCGGCCATCGCCGCTTGCATAAAGACCCGCCGGGGCCGCATCAGCAATTGCGATGAATTTGACCTTATGTTCATAAAGCGCGTCAATCAGCGTCACGAAGCGCGCGGCCTCATTGCGGTTTTCGGGGCCAAGTTTTGGAATGCCGACAAGGAACACTGTATGATAGCGCCGCGCGATTGCGAGGTAATCAGGCGAGCCGCGCGCCTCGCCACAGAGCTTTTTGAACGAAAAGACCGCAACGCCTTTAAGGCTTTTGGGTACATGGAGGCTGCGCCCGCCGCTGATTGGCAGATCTTCGGACGGCACATTGGCGGCATCATCGGGCGAATAATCGGTCAGCTTGAAAAACGCCTCACGCACCTTGGCGGTTGCCGCCTCACTTATCGGTTGATGCCATGTCGTGACGCCTGCCAGCCGCTCCATCCGGTAATCGGTCGGCCCGTTGAGGCCAAGCACATCGAGGCGGCTTTGTATCAGTGCAATAAAGGGGAGGAAATGCTCGCGGTTGAGGCCGTCTTTATAAAGCTCCGACGGCGCACGGTTTGACGTTGTGACGAGGGTAACGCCTGCCTCAACCAACCCCGTGAACAAGCGTGACATTATCATCGCGTCAGCACTATTATTGACCACCATTTCATCAAACGCGAGGCAGCGCGCGCCCTCGGCAATCCCCGCCACAACAATCGGAATCGGATCGCCCTTTTCGAGCCCGCGCGCGTCGCGCAGCCGGGCGTGCACCTCAGCCATGAATTCGTGGAAATGGACGCGGCGTTTGCGGTCAATATTGAGCACCGAATAGAATAAATCCATCAGCATCGATTTGCCGCGACCAACCCCGCCCCACATATAAACACCTTTGGGCGGCGCTGGCTTGCTCCGGCCGAGCCGCCAAAGGAGGCTCCCGCGCGGCGGCACGGCTTCAAGCGCTAATTGCAATTCTGTGAGACGAACCGCCGCCGCACGCTGTTCAGGATCGGGGCGAAGCTCGCCCGCTTCGATCAGCCACTCATAGCGTTTGATGACGCTCGGCATTAACGTGTCGTGGGTTTGCGGATTGTGCCCGCAAAGGCCGCGATCCGATTGTCACCCTGCACCACCAGCCCGCGCAGGAACAGCAGCCGCTTGGTTTCACGCAGCAGTTCAACCTCAGCATCTAACGGGATATCAACTGCACCGGCCCCTAAAAACTGCGTCGAAAGGTCAAGCGTCACCGCCGTACCGGCCTCAATCAAACCAAACATCCGTGCCGCGCCGAACAGCGCGACGTCGATAAAGCCGAGCGTCGTACCACCGTGGAGATTATTGCCAAGATTCGAATGGCGGATCGTCGGGAACATCCGCAGCCGCGCGCGGCCTTCGCCTTCGGTGCGGACAAGCATTTTGCCAAGCACTTGGCTGTTATAGCGCCGCTCGTCGAGAAGCCGCCACGTCAACCAGCCAGGGTTTTCGGGATCGAGTTCGCTGATGAAGCCCGTTTGATTGCATTGCGTCACCGAACTCAAATCTGGCGCTCGACCACCATCTTCTTGACTTCGGCAATTGCCTTGCCCGGCGAAAGCCCCTTTGGGCAGACGTTTGAGCAATTCATGATCGTGTGGCAACGGTAAAGCCGGAACGGATCTTCAAGATCGTCAAGCCGCTCACCCGTCATTTCATCGCGGCTATCGGCGAGCCAGCGATAGGCTTGCAACAAAATGGCGGGGCCAAGGAATTTATCCGAATTCCACCAATAGCTTGGGCAACTGGTCGAGCAACAGGCGCACAGGATGCACTCATACAGCCCGTCAAGTTTGGCGCGGTCTTCGGGCGATTGCAGCCGTTCTTTGCCCGAAGGCGTTGGTGTCACCGTCTGGAGCCACGGTTTGATCGAGGCATATTGCGCATAGAAATGGGTGAAATCAGGCACCAGATCCTTGATCACATCCATATGCGGCAGCGGAGTAATGCGGATATCGCCCTTCACATCCTCAATCGCCTTGGTGCAGGCGAGTGTATTGGTGCCGTCGATATTCATTGAGCAGGAGCCACAAATCCCTTCGCGGCACGAACGGCGGAATGTGAGACTCGGGTCTTGCTCGCTTTTCATCTTTATGAGCGCATCAAGCACCATTGGCCCGCAATTATCGAGATCGACCTCAAAATCATCATATCGGGGGTTTTCACCACTATCGGGGTCATAGCGGTAAACTTTGAATTTCTTGATCCGCCCACTTGTTGGCGAAGAATGGGCCTTACCCTTCTTCACAACGCTGTTTTTTGGAAGTCTGAATTCGGCCATGATTGCCCCTCGCGCAAAACGTGGAGGCATCGATAGCGCGATGCGGCGCGCGGCTCAACCGTCCAAATGATGATTTTGCTTCGCTTGGCTACGGGGAATCTCCTATGGAAGCCGGATAATGACCGAAACTTCCGCCAACACTCCAACACCGGTAACCAATCGTGATTTCGCCAAGGGCGCTGGAACCACCGTTCTTGCACGGCTTGGCGCAGTATTTGAGGTGGTTTCGCAACCGCTTTATGTCCTGATGTTCGGCCTTGCCGGTTACGGTCTTTATGCCGTGCTGTGGGCGGTGATAACACTGGTCGAAAATATTGCAGACCTTGGAATGCCCGCCGCCCTCCAGCGCGTTGTGCCCCAAAGCGGGACGCGCGTGGAACAAGCTGCGGCGCTTCGGGCCGCGCTCATCTTGGGCGTTACCCCGTCGATAGGAATCGCGCTGATCGCATCTCTGTGCGCGCCGATGATTGCGCCGCTGTTCAATGTTGCTGACGCCGACGCCGATATCCTTGTCCACGCGATTGCGGTCTATGTCTGGACACTGCCGCTATGGGCGTTTGCCGAGGTTTCGACGGCGGCGCTCAGGTCTAAGCGGATGTTTGGCGCCGAAATCCGCCTGCGGCTGGTATGGGAGCAGCTTATCAGGCTCGCGATTGCGGTTGGGCTGTTTTTCGCAGGCTTCGGCACGATTGCGCTGCTCTATGCGCATATCATCTCGCTCTTCCTGATCTGCATTCTCGCGGTACGCTTGCTCAGCGGTTATTTTGATATGCAGCTGTTGCTCAAAGCACCGCAAGGCCGCGACATCATGGGCAATATGCTCAAATCCGGGCTGGCGGTGCTACCCGGCAATATCGTTGGCCGGGTATTTACCGATGGCCCCGCGTTGCTGCTCAATTGGCTGTTGCCAGGTGCGGCGGGGGCAGTTTCAACCGCGCTGTATGTAATCGCGCGCAAGGTTTCGAGCATTGTCCAGCTTGTCCGCCAGGCGTTTAGTTATGTCCTTGCCCCACTCGCGTCATCAGCCAGCCAAGGCGCAGAGGATGAAGTGCGGACGATTTACGGCTTCGTCACGCGGCTGTCATTCGCGCTCGCGCTGCCGATTGGCGCAGTGATCATCGGCGGCGGGCCTGCAGTGCTGCGCGCATTTGGCAGTGACGCGGGCGTTGCCCTGCCCGCGCTCATCATCCTGACGGTCGCGCGAATCATCGAGGCGGTTATCGGCAGCGCCGGGCCGATCCAGCAAGTCACCGCTGGTTTCCGCAGCCAATTGGTAGGCAGCGTCGTAGGGCTGGGGGTCGCGACTGCGATTGTCTTGGCGGTCATGCCCGAATGGGGCGTTACGGGCATGGCGCTTGCGGTCGGCGCGGGCGTAGCGATCTCAGCGCTTGTCCCGCTGTGGCAATTGCATATCCTTGACCGGCTGCATCCTTTTGCTTCGCCTTTTGTCGGCGTGATGGTGAAATCGCTGCTGATTTCGGCGGGAGCGGTGATCGCCGCGCACCTTGCTCTGCAATTGCCGACATTATCGGAATTGCCCGCCGTGATCCTCGTCCAACTCGCAGCACTCTGGCTTTCTGCGCGCTATGCGCTGCCCTTTGAAGACCGTAAAACGCTTGGCAAAACCGCGCGTAAATTGAAGCTGGTATAGTCAACATACTTGACGACAGCGCCCACATCGCGTCATTCCCCTATAAAACCAATAAAGGATGCTGCCCGTGGCCAAACGCCTGACGCTTTATATCATGATCGGGCTTGTTCTCGGCATCATCGTTGGCGCGATCCTCCACGCGACGATCTCTGATCCCGGCACGATTGAAGCGATCAGCAAATGGTTCAAGCTGGTTACCGATATCTTCCTCCGCCTGATCAAGATGATTATCGCGCCGCTGGTGTTTGCGACGCTCGTGTCAGGCATTGTCCACATGGGCGATGCGGCGAGCCTTGGCCGTGTTGGTCTCAAGACGATGACATGGTTCATCGGCGCGACCGTCGTTTCGCTGACATTGGGCATGATCCTCGTCAATTTGCTTGAACCTGGCGTCGGCACCAGCTTCGTCCTGCCGCCCGCCGACGCGACCGCAGGAATCGCCAAACCCTCAAGCGATATTTTCACGATCATTTCAGAGATGTTCCCCAAATCAATCTTTGAGGGGATGGCGAATAACACGCTGCTCCAAATCGTGATTTTCTCACTGTTCTTCGGCGTTGCGATGACGGCAGTAGGCGAAAAAGCTGAGCCGATTGTCAAAGGCGTTGATGCGCTCGTCGATGTCATGCTTCAGGTGACCAACTATGTCATGCGGATGTCGCCGCTCGCGGTGTTTGCGGCAATGGCGAAGGTAATCGCGGTCAACGGGCTTGGTATTCTCGCAACCTTTGCGTGGTTTATCGGCACCTTCTACTTCGGGTTGCTCGTGCTGTGGCTAACGCTGTTCCTTGCTGCCTTCCTCGTGATCGGGCCGCGCGCGGGGACGTTGATCCGTTATATCCGTGAACCGATCCTGCTCGCCTTCTCGACCGCATCATCCGAAGCCGCCTATCCGCGCACGCTTGAGGCGCTCGACCGTTTCGGGGTGCCGCCAAAGATCGGCAGCTTTGTTTTGCCGCTGGGTTACTCGTTCAACCTCGACGGCTCGATGATGTATATGACCTTCGCGACGCTCTTCATCGCGCAGCTTTACGGGATTGAGCTGAGCTTTGGCCAGCAAGTCGCGATGTTTCTGACGCTGATGCTCACCTCAAAAGGGATGGCCGCCGTCCCGCGCGCAAGCCTTGTTGTGATTTCGGGGACGATGGCGCAATTCGGTATCCCCGAGGCGGGGCTAGTGCTGATCCTTGCGATTGACCAATTCCTCGATATGGGCCGCTCAGGCACCAACGTCGTTGGCAACGCCGTCGCCACCGCAGTCGTTGCGAAATGGGAGGGCGAACTTGATGCACCCGAACCTCCCGAAATAGAACCCCCGCACGCCCCGACAAGTAGAGCTTGACCTGACCATCCTTTCCTGAATATTTAGTCAATATCCAGGGGAAGGAAGATCAATGGGCATTGGCGGTCAAGATAATACTGCGTTTGAATTTGAAGGGCGCTGGCAAGATTTCCTGCCGATCGGTATCACGAATGCCCTTTTGAACATTGTTACTCTGGGTTTTTATCGATTTTGGGCAACAACACGAGAACGGCGATATTTATGGAGCAAAACCCGATTTATCGATGACCAGCTTGAGTGGGCAGGCACTGGCAAAGAATTATTTATCGGATTTCTGGCTGCACTTGTTATTTTCTTTACCCCCCTCATTGCATTGCAATTTCTGGTTCAGGCGCTGATATTACAGGGTCAGGAATTTTTGGCCGGACTATTAGGACTAGGGTTTTATTTTTTAATTTTTTACTTGACGGGTCTCGCGATATTTCGTGGCCTTCGTTACCGTCTCAGCCGTACAAGCTGGCATGGCATTCATGGCGGCAGCGATGATCGGGGGTTTCGTTATGGCCTCTCCTATTTCTGGAAGACAATTGCAGGCGCACTTGCTGCCGGCCTCCTGATTCCTTGGTCGATGGCCAATCTTTGGTCCGAACGCTGGAACCGGATGAGCTTTGGCCCGCACATGTTTGAGTCGGGGCCGGACTGGCAAAAGCTGATGAAACGATATGCCTTGTGCTACCTCGTGCCGATTGGAGCGATTATTCTGGCTGGAATCGCTGCTGTCGCCATCGGTGCCACGGACGGGATGGCGGGCGGGATGGCAAGTGCGGGGATCGTCATTGCTTCCTTCTATATTGTTCTTCCGCTCATGGCGCTTGCTTATTACGCATCCTTCTTCCGTGAGATGATTGGCACGCTCAGCCTCTCGACACTCGACTTTGAATTTACGGCACGCACGAAATCATGGTTCATGCTGTTTCTCGGCAATCTGGGGCTCTGGCTGCTTGCGCTTGTTCCTGGCGCACTAATTATCACCTCCTTCGGGCTATTTAGCGGGTTTGCCAATATCCAACCGGGCCAAAATCCGATGTTGGAAAATCCGGTAAATTCTATCCTCATCCTCGCCGCCATTTTGATTCCCTTCATGCTTGTCGGCCCCTTCATCCGCTATCGCAGCTGGCGCTTTTTCATTCGCCATTTGGAGGCGTCCGGAGAAGTGAATTTGCTAACGCTCACACAGTCTCAGACCTCAGATCTCAAGCAGCGCGACGGGCTTCTTGATGCGTTTGACATGGGTG
>ERZ1292630.4034-Hain-H41-02um-R3-4034-length-12570-cov-4_pt1 | contig 12570 bp, 14 predicted proteins | sample MGYA00564408_ERZ1292630 | MGnify/ENA primary metagenome ERZ1292630 (study PRJEB36523, sample SAMEA6512641) | groundwater metagenome | collected 2019-01-08 | study: AquaDiva: Metagenomics assemblies of 32 groundwater samples | reverse complement strand
TACCGCTTTGAACGATGTGAACCTGGAGGTGTATCCGCAGGAGTATCTTATTTTCTATGGTCCTTCCGGTTGTGGGAAGTCCACCATGCTTTACACCCTCCTTGGCATCCAGTCATTGTCCTCCGGGAAAGTATTCGTGAACGGTCAGGATAGTTCAAATTTTTCCGAGTCGGAGAAGAGTACGATCTCCTCGCAATTTTTTGGCATCGTATTTCAAAATTTCAATTTGATTTATTCTTTGAATGTTTCCGACAATGTAACTTTGCCGCAGGTATTTATCGGCGTGCCGCCGAAAGAGCGCAAGGAGAAAGCCGATATACTGATGGAGCGATTTGGGATTGCCAGCCGCTCTCATAATTTACCGAACAATTTATCCGGCGGACAGCAGCAGCGCGTGGCAATCTGTCGCGCCCTTATCAACGATCCGCAGATCCTACTCGCCGACGAGCCGGTCGGCAACCTGGACAGCGAATCGGCCAGGGTGGCGATGCAGACGCTCAGCGAAATTAATAAAAAAGATAAGAAGACAATCATCCTGGTTACTCATGATCCAAATTATCTGCCTTTTGCCGATCGGGTATATTATTTCCGAGATGGCAAGATCGAGCGCGTGGTGAAGAACGACCATCCGCTTCAGCCGAAGGACGTGCTGGTGAAAGCCTCGGACAAAGAGGAGCAGATGGCAGCCAAGGAAACATTCAAGGATCTGGAGAAGTTGGCGCATATTCATCCGAACTTATCGGTCGACGAGCTCAAGGCGTGGATTCTGACGGAGTATTTGTTGGACGAGATGAATGTGGAGCAGATGGAGAGGCTGGAGAAACATATGGAGGCTCTCCTCGGGGGCGCGCTGACGCCGGCTGAGTTCAAGGTCAGTCTTGAGACGCCATTTTCGAAAGGCGGCGTCGGACTCTATTACCTTACCGCCAGGAAGTACGCGGCGAGGATCGAGGAGGTGATCGAGCTGGTCAAAACTTTCAAGACGATCGCGTTCAAAAATAATCATGAGAGTAGGAAAGAATTAGTTCATCTGTTGCGTCATTTTATATTGAGTGAATTTACAGCCGACCTCTCATATTCTCAGATCGTTCGCCTAGAGAGAGCCATCAACGCCCGGATGAATAGAGAGGTCACGCCTGATGAATTCGCGGAGCTTCTGACGAGATCGGTCATGAACGGCGGAGCGCACCTGCGTTTTAGTAGCGCGGTCCATATCAGTCAGAAATTAGAAATTATTTTGGCCGCGCTACAACAATCAAAACCAATGGCTTATGCAAGTAGTTGATTTATTTTCACTGTCAACGCGCATGTTCCGTACTAGGCCGGCTCGTACCTGGCTGACGGTCCTCGGTATCAGTGTCGGCATCAGCGCCGTGCTGTTCTTGGTATCACTCGGCTATGGGCTGCAGAGAATTATTTTGGAAAAAATTGTATTTAATCAGGCGCTGCTGAGCTTAACTATCACCCCCGCCAATGAGTTGATCCTCTTCGATGACGAGGCTCTCAGCGAACTCAAAAAAATTCCGAGGGTGGCTGACATCGCGCCGGAGACAAGCTTTACCGGTCAGGCGATCATCGATCAGTTACACGGATCGATTGATGTGAAGGGAGCGGACGCGCGATTTTTTGGTTATGCCGGTATCACGGCGAGGACCGGCGAGCTATTTGACGCCAAGGAAACGGATCAGGTGGTGATCTCGGATGCTGTTCTGAAGCTTTGGGGTATAAAGTCGGATCAGGAGGTGATCGGCAAGCAGGTTCATTTGCAGATCATGCCGGCTAGAAATTTCGGCACCTCAACTCCGCTGATGGTGGAGCTCTCCCATCCTTATACGATCAAAGGCGTGGTCGAGGATTCGCAGAGCAGTTACGTCTTTATTCCGCTTTCGGAATTAGCGAAGGACACTGAAATAGTTCGTTATGATCAGGCTAGAGTCAGAGTGGAGTCAAACAATGATATTGAATCAATCAAGGACATTATTATCAATCGTGGCTATCAGGTGGCGTCGCTTTCCGAGACGGTTGAACAGGCAAACAAAATTTTTAATGTGATCCAGATCGTGCTTGGTCTGTTTGGCGCGGTCGCGCTGGTAGTCTCGTCCATCGGCATGTTTAACACGATGACCGTCACCCTGCTTGAGCGTACCAATGAGATCGGCATTATGCGCGCCATCGGCGCCACCAAAGCGAGCTTAAAAAATATGTTTTTGTTTGAGTCGCTGATCATCGGCTTTCTGGGAGGAGTGGTGGGAGAAGTTATCGGCATCTTGATGGCGGAGGCCTTCAATTTTGGCGTGAATAGCATGGCGCACCGCTTTGGCGGCGCGACGGCCGACCTCTTCGCTTTCCCCGGCTGGTTTATCAGCGGTATTATTGTCCTTTCGATGGTGATTGGTTTCCTCTCCGGGATTTTCCCGGCCCGCCGCGCTGCGAATCTGGAGCCGCTCGAAGCGCTGAGGTATAAATAATTTTATGTCTGGACTTCGTTTTTTTGCACGAGGAGGTTTTGCAATCGTCCTTCTATTTTCTATTTACTATTTACTATTTTCTTCGCCCCGAGTGGCCAGCGCGCAATCGGCTTCGGCACCTATTATATCGGATGTTACTTCGACGGTTTACCTGACATCGGCAGCATTCAGCTGGAATACGACTGACTCTGACGATGATGTTGCCGGCGCAAGCTTGATGTATGGCACATCATTAGATTACGGTCAGTCGATCAGTCCGAAGTCGACCTATGTCATCTCCTCAAGCGGTGCCAAATATTCATTCTCCGGCACGATAAATAATCTTACTGCAGGCACCAAGTATTTCTATAAAATATCGGTGGTAGATACGAAAAATCTCATGACCACCTTTACTAGCTCACTAACTACGCCTTCACCGGAAATTTCGACGCCGGTAACGATCAGCCGAGTAGCCGAAGCGGCTCAAAGTGAAAGCGCCACAATCTCATGGGAGACCGACCATCTCTCAAATAGCAAAGTTACATACTATAAATTCGGGGAATCCAAGCTGGTCAAGGTTCTGGATAATTTGGTTACAAGGCATTATGTTTATCTCGGAAATCTTACTCCCGGCACCGAATATCGCTATATAATTTCTTCAGCTAATGTCGCCGGCGACGTATCCTCACTTGAGGAGAGAATGTTCAAAACTGATGCGGCTATGAAGCTCCCGTCCGATGTTGGAAGTTTTGGGTTGATGGTGATGAGTAGTTATATAGGATTAACCTGGAAAAATCCGGTCGCGGCTGATTTTAACCGGGTTGTTATTATGAAAAAAATCGGCGACGCGTCAAGTTTTCCCGGCGATGGCGAGACGGTTTATTCAGGCCGAGGGCAAGGTTTCAATGATTACGCTGTTCGCTCAGGCAACGATTATTTCTATACCGCTTATTCATATGACAATCTCGGCCATTACAGCGCCGGCACGACCAGAGACGCGGTGTTTGGGAAGATGTCATCGGCTGAGGTTATGCCGGTCGCTACCGTCTCCGCTTCGCAAAAGATTAGGCTTGAGGATTTAAGTTTCTGGGATAACGATCATAAGGTTGAGAGGTTTATGGTGAATGGGGTTGTTACCGATACCCCCGGGGTGGATTTCTCGGTTCATTTGCCAGCCTCGGTCTTGCCGTTTGCTACTGCAAAAATAATTTTGAGCGACGATGAGCAAGTCCACCATTTTCTTCCCGAGATGGGAGGATTTCGCGCTGATTTTGTTTTTCATCTCGGCACAAACAAATCTTACGTTGAAGTCGATTATACCAATGGTCTGATTGATGTTATCTCTTTTATTTTAGAAGGCGTTGGGGTTCCTATTTCTAACTTTGACAAGCCAATTGTGGTACTACAGGCTCCGATGCCCGCCATGGAAGTCAAAAAGATTGAGCCGGCGCCAGCGCCGACAATATTGCAGGATGTTCAGAAAACCGCCGAAGCCGTCGATAATTTTACGAATAATGAACAGGTAAAGCAGACAGTCACTCACGTCGTGGCTCCGGCCGTCGTCGGCGTGACGGCGATTAGCTTGATGACGGTGTTGTCCTGGGTGAACATTTTGCACGTTCTTCAATTAATTTTGATTGAGCCCTTCTTATTGTTTACTCGCCGGAGGCGACAGAGAGGCGGCCAGGTTTATAATTCACTCGATAAAATGCCGATCGCTCTCGCTACTGTGCGTCTCGTAAATAAAGATACCGGTAAGGTAGTGCAATCAAAAGTTACCGATGAAAGAGGTCAATATTCGTTCGTGGTCAATCCTGGCAATTATGCCATCCAGGTATCCAAACGCGAGTTTAGTTTCCCGTCGTTGGCATTGCTTGGCCAGAAGGATGATGGTCAGAGGGTGGACATTTATCACGGAAATGAGATCAAGATTGCAGAGTCAGACGCGATCCTCGCGGTTAATATTCCGCTTGATCCGGTCGGGGATTATCATCGTCCGGCGCGACTACGATGGCGTCGCGTTTTATTGCGCCTGCACGGGACTCTGAATTGGGGGGGGCTCTTCGTCATCATCACTTCGCTGTACATTTCTCCGGTGTGGTATATGTGGCTGTTCCTGCTTCTGCATCTTTCGATGGTTTTTGTATCCGGTCGATTTGAAAAACGGACGTCCAAGTCGAAAAATTGGGGCAGAGTGTACGATTCAAAAACTAATTTGCCAATCAGCCAGGCCGTCGTCCGCCTCTACAATGCTAAATTCAATAAAATGGTTTCTTCTCAAATCACCGACAGCCGCGGACGGTATTATTTCATGGCCGGTGATGATGAGTATTATGTGACGGCGGAGAAGGCCGGTTACTCCTCCAACAAAATCAACCTGGCCGATTTCAAAGGCAAGGAAAATCAAAACGTGGCGATTGACATTGCTCTGGCGCCGGTGTAAAATTATTTCCATATGATTGTCATCTTGAGGGGATTCACCCCGAAAGATCTCTGTCTCACCAACAATTTCGAATCGGACAGAGATTCTTCGTTTAACTCAGAATGACAATATAAATTTATGAACAATCAACACCTCAAAAAAACACTTCAACTCATCCGCCGCACGGGGGATAGGGGGATTATTATCGATGAGGAGAGCGATGAACTTTTCGTGCTGATGGATGTGAAGGCATATGAAAAATTATTGTCGCCGGTTGATGGCCCGCTTCAGCATGAGGAGCCCCAGCTGGAGGAGCCGCCGGTTGATTTTGGTTTAAATGATTTGGCAGAGGTAGAGGAGTCCCCGCTTGGGCGGGGTAGGGGTGGGTTGGCCACTGTGGCGCCGGTGATTTCAACCAAAAAAGCTCCGCCAGTTGCCTCGGTTGAGTTAAATTTTAGCGAAGATTGGACTCCCACCCAAAGTAGCGCAAGTAATGAAGAAAGCCTCGCGGACGTTCCTCACGATGGCGAAGAAGAGGAGAAATTTTACCTCGAGCCGGTGGGATGAGAGTTTGAAAAGTTATAAAGTTCATAAAGTTATAAAGTCGCTATGTTCGACCTTGATAACTTGATAACTTTCAACTTTATAACTTCATCCACACCTTCCCTCTTGCATTATTTTTGGAATCTGGTATAATGTAAATCGCTCCCGTAAGGAAGCAATTTTTTAACTAAATTATCAAAAAAAGCGGCTGGACACAAATCTTGCCCCGACCACTCGGGACAGAGCTGCTGCATAAGTAAATGTATGGCGGAATTTATTCGCTCCAAGCCACACGTTAACGTTGGTACAATCGGCCACGTTGACCACGGCAAAACTACCACCACTGCGGCTATCCTCGCGGTGTTGACTGCTCACGGTCAGACTGCCCAGAAGAAGGGCGTCGATGATCTTGATAAGGCCCCGGAATCAAAGGCCCGCGGTATTACTATTTCCACGGCGCACGTGGAATATGAGACCAACGCACGCCATTATGCGCACGTTGATTGTCCAGGCCATGCTGACTACGTCAAAAACATGATTACCGGCGCCGCCCAGATGGATGGTGCTATTCTCGTTGTTTCTGCCGCTGACGGCCCGATGCCTCAGACTCGTGAGCACATCCTCCTCGCTCACCAGGTAGGCGTACAATATATAGTAGTTTTCTTAAACAAAGTTGACATGGTCTCAGATCCTGAGCTTATCGATCTTGTCGAGGCTGAAGTTCGCGATCTTCTCACCAAATATAAATTCCCTGGCGACAAGGTGCCGGTTATCCGCGGCTCAGCTCTCAAAGCTCTCCAGAATCCTTCTGACGAGGCCGCTTCGAAGCCGATCCTTGATCTCATGAAAGCAGTCGATGAATACATCCCAAATCCGGTTCGCGTGACTGATAAACCATTCCTCATGCCGATCGAAGATGTCTTCTCTATCGAAGGTCGCGGCACGGTGGTTACCGGTCGTATCGAACGCGGTATCATCAAGATTAACGATGAAGTAGGTATCGTCGGTTTGAAGGAGGAAGTTTCCAAGACCATCGTTACCGGCATTGAAATGTTCAACAAGAACTTGAAAGAAGGACAGGCTGGCGACAACGCCGGTATCCTTCTGCGCGGTACCAAGAAAGAGGAAGTTGAGCGCGGCATGGTGCTCTGTAAGCCGGGCTCAGTATTGCCTCACACCGAATTTGAAGCTGAAGTTTATATTCTTACCAAGGACGAAGGTGGTCGCCACAAGCCATTTTTCAAAGGTTACAAGCCTCAATTCTACATCCGCACGACTGACGTAACGGGTGAGATTGAGCTTCCAGCCGGAGTTGAGATGGTTATGCCTGGAGACACCCTGAAATTAAAAGTGAAGCTTATCGTTCCGGTTGCTATGGAAGAGAAGATGAACTTCGCTATCCGCGAAGGTGGCCGTACAGTCGGCGCCGGCGTGGTAGTTTCAATCAGTAAATAATGTAAGGGGCCCTGATCGAAAGGTTGGGGCCTTTTTCGAAAATTAAATTATTGTTCTTTAATCCAAACACATGACGCCAGATAAAAAAACCGCCAAAGCAAAAATTATCGTGAAGAACGTTGCTCTGAAATCCGATGCCGACGAAAAGTCCGCCGGAGGGGAGGCTGCGACCAGAATTCGTATCAAAATCCGCGCCTACGATAATCGCATTATCGATCAGGCTACCAAGACCATCGTCGAGACAGTAAATCGTTTTGACGCGAAAGTTGTGGGTCCGGTTCCGCTTCCGACTGAGAAGCGCAAGTTCACTGTTAATCGCTCAACTTTCGTTCACAAGGATGCGCGTGAACAGTTTGAGATGCGAATTCACAAGCGCCTGATTGATATTTTGAATGCAGCTCCGAAATGTGTTGATGCCCTGATGAGTCTGAGTTTGCCAGCTGGTGTTGATATCGAGGTGAAGATGTAATAACACTTGACAAATAAAAGCGAAAGTAGTAAACTGCTGTTAGTTAAAATTATCTAACTTACATGTAAATAAGATTGAACCACGAATGTCCGCACGAATCAGCGCGAATTAGTGAATATTAGTGCAGGCATTAGTGGTTCCAAAAACATTTACACGGGAGTGAGGATAAAGAGGAGAATTTATTTAAAAATAGTCAAAACTTAGCCTTTAACAGAGTAGGACGCTGAGCGTCCTTCGAACCACGCTAAGCGTGGTAGGGCTAGAAGCGGAACCACGAATTTTGTACACAAATCAACACGAATTAGTGATGATTTGTGCAAACATTAGTGGTCCCTTCTAGTTTTTTAAATGGAAGAGATTCTAAAAAAGATCAACAGATAATGTCCGCTATATGAAATTTATCTTGGGCAAAAAAATTGGCATGACGCAGGTTTTTGCTAAAAACGGAGACGTTGTCCCGGTGACCAGAGTAGAAGCTGGTCCGTGTCAGGTTGTCCAAATTAAGGACGGCAAACACGATAATGCGGTGGCTCTGCAGCTCGGTTTTGGCACACCACGAAGTTACAAAGTTACGAAGCCGATGACCGGCCATATGAAGGATTTGGAGCCAGCTCAATTCCTCCATGACTTTGGGATTGAATCGGTTGATAAATTTGAACGCGGTGATGTTGTTACCGTGGATACATTTGCTACCGGAGATATTGTACAAGTGACAGGTAAGTCCAAAGGTAAGGGCTTCGCCGGTGTGGTGAAGCGTCATCATTTCCGCGGTGGGCCGGCCTCGCATGGTCATAAGGATAACTTACGTATGCCTGGTTCGATTGGCGCGGGCGGCGTTCAGCGCGTTTTCAAAGGTATGCGCATGGGCGGCCGAATGGGTACCGATCAGGTGACAGTCAAAAATTTAGAAATAGTAGAGATACTACCTGAGCAGAATCAGCTCCTCATCAAGGGCGCCATTCCAGGCGGACGTGGAGGACTCGTGATGATTGTTGCTGAGGGAGAATTGAAAGTACAGAAATCCGCCCGAGGCGGATCCGCCTTGGGCGGAAAGGCAGTAGAGGTTGTTGGAGTAGCAAACTAATTTTTATGAAAACAAAAGTTTTTAATTTAACCGGTCAGGAAGTGAAGGAGCTTGATTTGAACGAGAAAGTTTTTAACGTTGCCGTAAAGCCGGATCTTATTCACGAGGTTTTCGTCGCTCAGCGCAATAACGCGCGCGAGCCATGGGCTGATACGAAGAATCGCGGTGAGGTTCATGGCGGCGGCAAGAAGCCTTGGCAGCAGAAGGGCACCGGTCGCGCCCGCCACGGTTCGATTCGTTCCCCGATCTGGAAGGGCGGCGGCGTGGCCTTTGGCCCGCTTTCAATCAGAAATTATTCCACAAAGATTAACAAGAAGACCAGACGCCTTGCGACGAGGATGTGTCTCTCAGACAAAGCTCAGAACGGCGGACTTTGGGTAGTTGAAAATTTTACTTTTGCAGAGCAAAAAACTAAATTATTTGCGGCATTTTTGAAAGTATTACCGTCCAAACAGAAAACTTTTTTGGTTGTTACTCCCGGAAAGGATGCGAAAGTTTTGAAAGTTACCAACAATCTGAAAGCGATCAAAACAATGCGCGCTGAAGATTTGAATGTGGTAGATATTTTATCAAAGCAGGCGATCATTACGAGCGTTGATGGTGTGAAGATGATCGAATCAGTATTGTCTAAGTAAAAGTATATGGGAATAATGGATAAATTACGACAAACAAAACCAGCGTCCGCCCAAGGCGGATCCGCCTTGGGCGGAAAGGCTGTTGAAGCTGAGCAGAAAGTTGTCGCTCCGGTCAATGTCGCGAAAGCTTCCGGCCAGACTTTGCAGGTAATTATTCGACCGATGGTAACTGAGAAATCCGCTACTGCCCAGAGCGCGAATCGCACCTATTCATTTGTGGTTGAAAGATCTGCCAACAAAACGCAGATTGCAGCGGCTGTGAAGGAACTTTACGGAGTTAAGCCGGTTGCCGTGAACGTTGTAAACGTTCAAGGTCACCGTGTACGATTCGGCAAAGGATCCGGCAGACGTTCCGATTACAAAAAAGCGATGGTCACTTTGAAGGAAGGTGATTCTATAACTATTCACGAAGGCGTCTAAAATTTTATGCCGATTATTGTCTACAAACCAACCAGCCCCGGCCGCCGCAATTCCTCAACGGATGCATTTTCTGATATTACAAAATTTGAACCGGAAAAGAGTTTGATCAAGATCCTGAAGAAAAATTCCGGCCGTAACAACCAGGGTGTTATCACCGTTCGTCATCAGGGTGGCGGAGTCAGGCAGTATTACCGCTTAGTTGATTTCAAACAACAGAAATATGGTATGGAGGCCGAGGTCAAAGCGATCGAATACGATCCAAACCGCGGCGCCCGCATCGCCCTTATTCAGTATACTGATGGTACCAAGTCCTATGTCCTGGCTCCGGAAGCGTTGCCGGTCGGCGCCAAAATATTGTCATCTGATAAAGCTATCGAAGCCAAAGCCGGCAATCGAATGCCACTTCGTTTCATCCCGGCCGGTTTATTTATTTTCAGTGTTGAATTAACTCCCGGCCGAGGCGGACAGCTTGCCCGTGGCGCCGGCTTAAGCGCCCAGCTCGTCGGTACCGAAGGAGAATATGCTCAGGTCAAATTACCTTCCGGAGAAATCAGATCCGTGCCGATAGACTGCACTGCTTCGATTGGCGTACTTAGCAATCCGGACCGCCGACTAATCCGCTGGGGCAAGGCCGGACGTATGCGCCATCGCGGTATCAAGCCGACTGTCAAAGGTAAGAATATGAACCCGGTAGATCACCCGCATGGTGGCGGTGAAGGTCACAGCCCGATCGGTCAGCGACGCGGCCCGATGACAGTCTACGGCAAGAAAGCCCGCGGCGTTCGCACCAGGAAGCCACAGAAGTGGAGCGACAAATTTATTGTTCAATCCCGTCGTGTTAAAGCTGAATAATTTTTTGCAATATGTCACGAAGTTTAAAAAAAGGCGCTTACGTTGATCCTCGAGTCCTGAAGAAGGTTGAGGTGTTGAAGAAAAGCGGCAAGCGCGCGCCAATCAAGACCTGGTCTCGCGCCTGCGTTATTTCGCCAGAGATGGTTGGGGTTACTTTTCTAGTGCACAACGGCAAAGATTTTCTGACAGTATTAGTCGATGAAAATATGGTTGGGCACCGACTTGGGGAATTTTCTCCAACTCGCAAATTTGTTCGCCATGGTGGCAAGATGGCCAAAGAACAGGAAGCCGCCGCTGTCGCGAAAGCCGCTCCGGCTCCAGCCGCTGCCGCCGCTCCAGCCAAGAAATAATTTGTAATGTATGACACAAGCAGTAACAGCACAACTTAGATACTACCGAATGGGCCCGAAGAAGCTCCGTCTGATTGTTGACCTTATTCGCGGCAAGAGGGTGACGCGCGCTCAGTCAGTTCTTAGCCTTCTCAACAAGAAGGGCGCTAAGCCGATGCTGAAATTGCTGAATTCTGCAGTTGCCAATGCTAAGCACAATCATAATTTAGGTTTAGAGAATTTGATTGTGAAGTCTATCATGGTTGATGGCGGCCCAGTACTGAAAAGATTTATGCCGAAGGCGCACGGACGCGCAACACCCGTTCGTGAGAGGACTTCGCATGTTAGCTTGGTTCTTGAAGCGCTGGAAAAGAAATCCGAAGCACGAAATAAGAAATCCGAAACAAATTCTAATATTAAAAATACTAAAACGTAAAATTAGTAATTTCGAGTTTCGAGTTTCGAATTTCGAATTTTAAATAAAGATTATGGGTCATAAAGTCCATCCGAAAATTCATCGCATTCCCTATATTTTCCCGTGGGATTCACGCTGGTTTGCTAAGCCCGAGCAGTTATCCGGTTTTCTGAAACAGGAGATTGCGATTCGCGAATTTTTGGAGAAGAAATTGAAGGAGGCCAATATTGACGCGATCAGTATTGAGCGCACTCCGAAGGATCTTTCGATTACTATTCTTGCCGGTAAGCCCGGTGTAGTTATCGGCCGAGGAGGCGAGGGACTTGAAAAGATCCGGAAGGAAATAGAGAAGAAAATTTTACAATTCAAAATGAAAGTGAAGCTGAATATTCAGCCGGTTCAGAATCCGGCGCTTTCGGCCGCGATCGTTGCGCAGAATATGGCGACTGATATTGAGAAGCGTCTGCCATTCCGCCGCGTTATGAAGCAGACGATCGAGAAAGTGATGGCTGCCGGCGCCAAGGGAGTGAAGATCGGTATGGCTGGTCGCCTCAACGGCGTAGAAATTGCCAGACGCGAGAAATTGGCCGCCGGGAAGATGTCCCTTATCACGATGCGCAGTCACCTTGATTACGCTCTCGCCGAGGCCCACACGATGTACGGCAAGATTGGTATCAAGGTGTGGATTTATTATGGAGAAACTTTTGGAAAAAAGGATAAATTTGAAAAGAAAGAAACGGAAGAGTCTAAAGCAAAAGCCCCTAAAGTTTAATGTATGTTGCTACCAAAAAAAGTACAACACAGAAAATGGCACAAAGGCCGCCGACGTCAGAAGGGTATCGCGACTCGAGCGAACTCGATTGATTTTGGTGATTTTGGCCTCAAGAGCCAGGGCTACGGCTGGGTTACCAGTCGTCAGATTGAATCCGCCCGCCGCGTTCTTACCCGTTACGTCCGCCGCGGTGGCAAGGTGTGGATCAGAATTTTCCCAGACAAACCAGTTACAATGAAGGGTAATGAAACCCCGATGGGCGGCGGAAAGGGCGCGCCGGATCATTATGTCGCAGTCGTGAAGCCGGGGACCGTCCTCTTCGAGATGGTCGGTGTACCTCGCGCTGAGGCAATGGAAGCGATGAATATGGCCAGTTACAAATTTGGTGTTAAGACTAAATTTGTTGAGAAAAACGCTTTAACTGTTTAATTTGATTGTATGGATTTCGCAGATTTAAAAGCAAAAAGCAAAGCGGAGCTGTCTGATCTGCTGAAGGAATTTGATCAGAAATTGTTCGTACTCAGACTTCAGGCTCATTCGCGCCGTCTGAAGCAGGTGCATGAGATCAGCGTGATGCGCCGCGCGATAGCCCGCGTTCATATGTTATTAGATACCAAGTAATTTTATGTCAGAAGAGAAACCCGTCAAAATTTATCGAACCTTCAACGGCGTTGTAACGTCGACTTCGATGCAGAAGACGATCACTGTTCAGGTTGATTTCATGAAA
>ERZ1292630.4032-Hain-H41-02um-R3-4032-length-12575-cov-5_pt1 | contig 12575 bp, 5 predicted proteins | sample MGYA00564408_ERZ1292630 | MGnify/ENA primary metagenome ERZ1292630 (study PRJEB36523, sample SAMEA6512641) | groundwater metagenome | collected 2019-01-08 | study: AquaDiva: Metagenomics assemblies of 32 groundwater samples | reverse complement strand
TTTCCTCGCGATGTTTGATCGCTTGAAGAAATGGGATCTGCAGGATTCCCGTTACGTCTGGCTGCCGCTGGAGTTTGACCCGAAGGGTCAGCCCATCGTGCGCTGGGAGGAGCGCTGGCATCTGCCACTTAACGGTGATTTTTGAAGGAAGGGTGGCGATATCATAGCTGTGAGAATCAACCGGTTGCGGAAGTCACCGATTCTTCGAATATCTGTGATGTGTCCGGAGGCGACGGGATCAAGTCGAACTAAGTGGCAGGCAAGACCAGTTTCATTCCGGTGAACCGGGATAAGTTAACGAACTGAGATTGTTGGACTCGATTGTTTCCTGAATGTCGCCGCGCGCGTCGGCTTCCGCCTGGACTGAAAATGTTTTGACGCCGATTGTGGACAATGTTCGTTTGACCGTGGCAGTGCCGGAGCCAACGGCGGCTGTATTGCTGGGGCTGGGGTTGGCCGGTCTGGTAATTCGCAAACGCCGCCAGAGCTGAACGCCTGATTTCTTCATCAAACGATTCACTGGATTTTCCGGTGAATCGTTTTTTGTGACTCGGAGCAGGTGTGCTTGGAGTGGTTTTCGATCGGCCTCATTTGCGCAGATGGCTGTCCAACACTTTTCCCAATCAGATGCGACGGCGGAATCTGTAGTCCCCGGCGGCGGTCAGCGTGTCTAACAAACCCAGTCCAACGCCGCGTTGCGTTCGGCGGCTTCGGGGAGTTTTTCAGCCCCATCGAAGGCAAGACGCGTGAGGCGTGAGTGAATCTGTGACCCAACCGGAATTCTGAATGGGGCGGGTGACTTATTCGGAAGCGCCAATCCGGGGTGGTTTGTTTGTGGAAACCGGTTTGCCGAAGAAATCGCGTCCACCGTTATCTTGCACCATCCGACCAGAGGGGGATTCTGATCCGGGTTTCAGTTGGTAGCCCGCCACGGAATCAAAACCATTTCCGCCCGTGCCCGGACTGGTGAGAGGCGGACAGTTGGTGGTGCCGCGCGCATCGGGCGGTGGCTGGACATGCGGGCCGCAGAAAATGTTGTTCTCGAAAATGGTGTCGCGGGCTTTGCCCCAGTCGTAGGTCGCCCGGCCGGCAACGTAAAAGAGATTGTTGTAGAAGCGCGTTCCCGCCGCATGGCCGCCGTCCCACTCCGTGAACAAGACCAGCGGCAAATCCTGTTTCGGGCCGACGTAGATCGTGTTGTTGTAAACCTGCGTGTTCTTCGCCGCGCCGCCGAAGTGGAAAACCCGCGCGGTATTGATGCCGTCGTTCTGGCTGATGTTGTAGCGAACTATGGTGTCTTCGTTGTAGGAATGGCCCGGTGCACAGATCAGGATGAATCCTCCTTCGTTATCGTGGCTGTAATTGTATTGAAACACCGAGCGACGACAGAGGTAATCGGCATCAAAGCCTTGGCCGTCCTTGATGCCGCGCATGCCGGAGACTTCATTGAATTGGATGAGCGTGTCGTCCGAAGCGAACGGCCAGATTCCCGCCGCATGATCGTCACACCGCATCCGCCCGCCGCGAATCGTGTTGTGTTCAATCAACGCGCCATTGCTGCCCCAGACCTTGATGCCATCGCCGCCAATGTCCTCGAGCAGGTTGCCGCGGATCACCACCCGCAGGCTGCGGGTCCGTCCCGAGCTGCGCTGACAGATGCCGTTCCGATCTGTTCGCAGCACGTGGCAGTTTTCGATCAGGAGATCATCAAAGTGCGAACCATTGCCGCCGCGGCTCTCGAAATAGATACCGCAGCCTTCCTTCTCCTTGCTGAGGTCTCCATTCACATCGTGGACGAAGAGATTGCTCAGGTGGATGTGCCGCATTTTGCCGAAGCCGTCGCTGACGATCCGCACGCCGGTTTGCCAGGGCTGGCGTTGCTCGCCCAGATTGGTGATCTCCAGGTTGCGCACCTCCCAGAATTCCACATTCCGCAGCAACACGGCATCGAGGAACTTGCCGCCGGCGTCAATGCGTGGTCGCGACCCACTGCCGAAACTACTGATGACAATTGGAACAATCCTTCCTTCCCGCGAAGCGCCCGAGCCTTGCGGCTTCAATTGACCGGCATAACGCGTTCCGGCCTTGAGCAGGATCTGGTCGCCGGGTTGGAAGATCTGCTGGTTGACCCGTTGCAAGCTTTTCCACGAGTGCTCGGGAGTTGTCCCGCGACGCGAGTCATCGCCCGAGCCGCCATCCACGTAGTAGGTCGTGGCATTTGCCGTGAGGTGGTAGCAGCACAGGCTGGATAAAACAATCCGGGCAAAAGATTTAGCCAGCGTGTTCAAAATATTCTTAAAGATGTAGCCTGGCGGCGAGCGCTCTGGCCAAGTTGTCTGGTTAACGTGGGCAGCGCGGCCTTGCCGTGATCGCCCGCAGCCTTCTTGTAAAGTTTGCCCGCTGGCTTGGCTAGTCGGAAGACAATATCTATCCGAAAGAGTGCTGGGTGTTTCCGGACTTACCGCTGCATGATACGGCCCGATGACCCACAATTAGAAACGCCTTAGCACCGCTTCACGCCTAGTCGTCCCGATTGTTTCAGTCATGTTAACCAACACAAAAACCCCAAACATAAATAAATAACGAAACCATGAAACTGGCCAAACTGGCAGAACAACGCTTCGAGATCCGGATCAACTGTCTGGTTGTTGTTGTACGCTTCAAGCCGCGCCAGTGTGTTCTTCGCGAGCAAGTCCGGCGCGGTGCTGCCCACATCCAGCAAGAAGCGGCGGAAGAGGGATTGATAATCTTTCACATGCCGCGCCTGCAGGTCTTTCACACCCCGCTTGGCGGCAGAATCAACCCGCTTCGTGACGGCGGCGTGGGGATGCACGCCGAGCCACTGCTTGGTGTGATCTTGGAGGAAGTTCGTGCCTGCACTGAGAATCAACGTCACGCTATCGCAGTGGTCGAAGGCCATGCTGGTGGCTGGCACGACCACGTCCCACTGGTTTTTTACTCCGGCTTCATCCTGCTTGATCGTGACCGCGCCTTTTTTGTTCAGCACGACCAATTGGGCTTCGTATGCAAAACCGTTTTTCAGTTTGCCGACGGAACTGAGCTTGTCGCGCTCCGCAGTGATGCGGCCTTGGTGCATATCCGCGAGCTGAATTCGGCCGGTGTAAGCGGCGGGTTTGTTCGCTGTCAGGTGGATGACAATGACGCCGTCGGGATGGCTGCCGAAGGCGGTGCGCTGATAGCGCACGCCGTTGTATTCGTAGGTCACCTGATGAACGGCGCGATCAATGTCCAGTTCCTGCCGGTAATCAGTCACCTTGGCGAAGTCATGCCCGAGCTGAATGAAGATATCGCCAAAGGCCTGATACGCTCCCAGGTTTTCGTCTTCTTCTGCCTGCGTCTCACCCAGCACCCGACCTTCGACGGCCATGCGATCACCAGTCCAGAGACTGATTTCGTTGAACTGGATCCGCTCGACTTCGGTGCCGCCAAAGAGCATCGCGCCCATCGGGCCGTTGCCGATCGGCAGAGCTTCCGTCATCCACGTTTTCGCGGGCTGATCATACCAGAGACATAATTTCTTCGCGGCGTCGGTGGCGGCAGGATTTTCCTTTGCCACCGCACCCGCGCCCGTTAATGGGTTAAAGCCCAGCGCTGCAGTCGCCAACGAGGTGGTCAGCAAGAAGTGCCGGCGCGAAAAGGAATTCTCCGGCAGGTCTGATCTACTTTTCATGAATTCGGTGTCGGAGGAGCGTTGGAATATGTTTATTGCAGCCGGCAAATTGCCTTCGAGCGGATTCGCGTTGCAGCCAAAAAGCCCCCCACAGTTTCATAGTTCAACCGACGGTTGCTGCTCTTGGAAAACTTTTGCTGCTTGGCGGTGTCGGAGTCGGCGTAAACTTTTCACCAACGCGGCATGATGGTAATGACAAAAAAATCCCTCTAACCATGATTTGAAGCGCGCCGAATGATGACGCGTAAAGCCTTTTGCATGCCCGCATCATCTTCAACGATTGCCACGCGGATGGACATTCTCTTCCGAGCAATATCTTGCAAATCCATAATCAGGTCAAATTGTCATGGTGCAAATTTACCATTCGGAGTGTCTGCGCATTGGCTTGGAAATAATGCGCGGCATGCTTTAGAGGTTCGATTGTCATTTGCCGTATGGTGTCATCAAGCCAAACAATGAAATGAAGATTCGTACCGCTAGCACAACTTTCGAGCGAACCGGAAGCAGCTCGCCTATCACGTGGAACTTTCTTGGAAGGAAGTCTGTTCCGCTTAATGGTGATCGCGCACCAATGCAGTCCCATTTCATGTTAACTTTGCTCGCTTGGCCTGCGGCATTCATGTTGTCGTTTGGCGTGGGAACGCATGCGTGTGCGGGCGCAACGGTCTGGGAAACCGCAGAGCAACGTTTACTTACCCACTGCGCGCGGTTCCGCGAGTTGAGTGTTGCGCAGGCCAATCAAGGTTGACCAGTGCGACTGGAGGGTCTCGTGCCCATCGTGGATTCCAAGCGGTCGCTGTTCGTGTTGCAGGATGCCACGGGTGCGTTGGCGATCAGTCTGGATATTGGGGAAGCCAATATTCGGCCGGGTCAAAGAATTTTTTTGGAAGCAGAATGCGCCGTGCCGAGCAGCGCGGCGTTTTCAGGTTTTTCAGCCAAACCGTTGGGAAGCGATTGGTTGCCGACCTTTTCTGCCCTAACGAATTGGGGGGCATTATTATTTGGCCCGGATGCGTGGTTATCTGACCCCGCCGAAGACGGGAGGACTACCTATTCTGGCTCGCCAGCAAGCGGCCGGGAGAGTTGTGGTTAAACACCAAGGCTTCGCGTGCCGATTTGCAACGAATCGCCTTTGCGCCCACGGGAAAATCTACGTCGCCCCAACTGTGGAACAAATATCCCACGCAATCGTCCGGGCGGATTCATTTGCAGGCGGGACAGAGCTGTTTGATTGATGCCGTCCAAAATCACCTCGGCGGACATGACGATACTTTAGCAGTCGCGTGGCGAGGTCCAGGCTTCGACCGGACCCTGATCGGGGAGCGCTTTCTTGCTCCCTACTCAAATCGGTCCACAATGGAATCATCCCCGAATACCGGAATGATTATTTCGCCGGCGCGGTGTAATCGTTGACCGCTGGGATTGCGGGGCAATCAGCAGTAGCGGTGACGAAGCCACGAATCAAAGTACGCGGCGACGAAGTATTTCCCGGCCGCGGTGTCGGTTGAAATTGGCTCCGGTGGACAACTTGTTGAACTCGACGCATTCAGAATTGAACGCCCTGCGAGCCGAGGTGCGAAAACTCGGAATCGCCCTGCAGTTCGATTTGCCCGCCAGCAACACGGCTCAATTTCGCGGTTCGTCTAATCTTCTCAACTGGTTGAATTACGGCCCGCAGCGGACGATCCCACCTTCGACGGTGCGGCGGTAGTTTTACATTGTTGGCCAACCGCAAGCCTGTTTCGTGGCGGTCGTTACCTCAACTTGACGATGACTTCTGAGGCCGTTGCTATTGAGGAGGTATTCCACATGACATTCGGCTACTTCGCCGTCTTGGCCGACTCGATCATCTCCCAGAACTTGGGATTCTGCTGCAAGGCTTCGTCTTCCTCCACCTTTAAGCCCGAGCGATACATGAAATCCTTGAGCGTGTTCCGGCTCAGGATGCGATGCACCAGCACGCCGAGTTCGTGCCGCTCAAAATAAACCCGGAAGTCCCCGATGCGAAAGCGATGCAAGATGCGCCCGCCACGTTCCAGTTTGCCAAAGTCGTCGAGTTCCGTGCCAATGACCTGCTGCGGCAGCCCGCGAAATTCGCCGAGGATCTGCAATTGGAGTTCCTTCGGCATCCGCGCCACTTCGGCGGCGCTCATTGGTGTGAAGATGATTTGAAACGGACTCATACTTTTGATGCCCCAATCCTAGCGAGCCAACCGCCGAAAACAACTCTTTGTCTTGCAGCCCGGAGCGCGGCTGTGTGCGATAGCACCAGCCGCAGCACGCCAGATAGTTCCACGGTTTCCGCGTTGCCCAAGCGCTGCGGCTGGTCTGCGACACAGCCGCGCTCCTTCATCACGGCCAGATTTTCACCCGATACGCGCGCGAATCATTCGTCGCCTGTGTATCGAGATAAGTCGCCGTCGGCGCAGCGGCGGTGATGACGCCGCTGATCGGCGCGAAGCCCGCCAGCAGATTGGTGGTGAAATAAACCTGATACGTTTGTCCGGAAACACTCGCCCACGTCAGCAGTTTGCCCGGCGACAGGCTCACGATGCGCAGCACCGAGTTCGCATCGAGCGGATTAGTGTTGGCCACGACTTCGCTCGCGTTGTTCATGCCGTCGCCATCAGAGTCTGCATTCGGGTCGAGGAGAATTGTCCCTGCCGTCACCGCGCTGAATGCGCCCTCGATGCCCGCGCTGTTGAGGGCGGCCACCCGCGCGTAAAGTGTCTGACCGTAAGCGCCGCTCGCGATCTTGTTGGTCGTCGTGACAGTCCCGTTGAAAACATTCGAGCCGCCTGGCGTCGTGCCAACGATGACGCGATAACCGCTGATGCCACCCTCGGCATCCGTCACAATGTTCCAACTGAACGTCACATTTGTCCCGACGACGTATGTGGCGGCAACTGGCGTCGCGGGCGTGGGCGGCGGCGTCACGTCATAAAGCTTCAGGTATTGCGCCTCGAACGGCGCGTTTGTCCATGCGGCATCGGTCGCGGGAACTTTGTTCGCGCTGACGAAGATGCCGTTCGCCAGGACGTTGCTGCCCCACGCGCCGCCGCCCGGCCAGAGCCAGACATTGCGGCGGTTCGCATCCGCACCCGTGTAAGCGGCGAGATTCTTCACGTTGTAAAACCGACCGGGTTTGATGCCGAAGAGGTTTCCCGGGCCTTGCGTGATGTTGACGTTGAACGTGCCGGACTGGTTGTTGTCGCGATCCACGTTGGCCAAGGCGAACACGACATCGTTGAAGTTTGGTGCGCCGTTCGCGGCTTCGTATTTGGCTACAGCAAAGAGGGAGGCATGAACGCCGCCGCCAGTCTGATTGAGGAAGTAGCGATTGGAACTGCGCAGCGCCCGGCTCGCCTGGCGCGCGGCGTTGATGCTGGTGTAAACCGGTTGAATCTGGTCGAGGCCGAAGTTGCGATTGCCCGGCCACAGGATCGGCTGGAGCGAATTGAACTTCATGAAGTGCGTGATCGTCTTGCCGATGTTGATCTGGTAGCGATCAAAGCCGAACGTGCGCGAGATGCCGAGTTCCTGCCCGTAAAAAATCATCGGTGCCCCATCAATCGTCGCGCCAACGCTGTAACGCACGAGCGCCTCGAACGGATCATCGTAATTCTCCTCGTCGTGCGAGGTGGTGTTCAACAAGACGAGGCCCTGGCCGTAAGCAAGGCGGCGATTTTCCAGAAGCGTGCGATAATCCGTTACGGTGGTGGCCGCCTTGAGATCGAACAGGATGTTCTCGTTGAGGATGTCGAAGTGCCGGTTGGAACGATACGTCACCGCGCCGCCGTCGAGCGATTCGCTCATGAACACGAAATCCCATTTGCGCGAACGAACCTTATTGATGATGTATTCCCACGCCTGCGGCGGCAGTCCCTGGCCGAAATCCGCACGCAAACCGTCAATGCCCTTGTGGCTTTGATTCGCGGGCGTCCCATTCGGGTGGTCGGTCTTGTCGAGCCAGTAGAGCGCGTAGTCGGCAAAATATTTCCAGACGTTTTGTGTGATCGTGTCGAAATGCCCATTGCCGCCGCCGGAACTATTCTCGTTGCCGATGCTGGTGTCGAACCAATCGCCTTCGTTCTGGTGTGCGCCGCCCGAACCGGCGTTGACCCACAACGACGCGTAACGTCCGAAGTAAACGTCTTTCACATCATTCCACTTGAATCCGAAATCATAGCGATCCGGTGCGGGCGCAATGTTCCCCGTGCCGGAAGCGCGCATGTCGTAGGCGTCGGTGCGGGAAAAGACACGCGACTCGCGATTACGGATCTCATCTGTGGGCTGCCAGTTATTGGGATTGCCCACGCCGCCCCAGTAGAACACGCCGCTGTCGCCCAGCTCACAATCGTGCGCCGTATGATTGAACGCCGCATCCAACATGATGCTCACTCCCGCGTTGTCGGCGGCGGCGACGAAGTTGGTGAACTCCTGCATCCCGGCGGCGCGCGTGTTGGCCTTGCTCATCAGCGGATTGATCTCGAAAAAGTTTTTCACAGCGTACGGGCTGCCGACTTCAAAGGGCGCGCTGGTATCGGGGTCGGTCAGTCTCCCGTCAATGCCGTTGGGATGGATGGGCTGAAACCAAAGCCAGTTCGCGCCGAGATTGGTGATGTAGTTCAGATTGAACTTCGCATTGGTGGCGTTGAACGCACGCGCGCCCGGGCCGTCCCACAAATCCACGAACGTGCTGCGGTCGTTCTGCGAGATGCCCTGCGACTCGACGGCGATGGTGTTCAACTCGTAGAGCACGATTTCGCGCGCCCGCTTGGGCGAAACCACGATGGCGTGATCGCGCTGGCCGAGAAAACTGTTGTAGTAAATCCAGTTTGGATTGCCGGAAACCTTGTAACGCGCCGTCAGCCGATATGCGCCGCACTTGGTGGCGTTGATGACGTATTGATATTGGCCGCTGCCGATGTTGGTCATCGCGTAAGCCTTGTAGTAATGCGTGTCCCCGCCCGCGACGATGAGATCGCCGCTGGGTGAACGGATACCGTCTTCAACACCATCACCGTCAGCATCGGCGGTGGCACGGTCGCGGCGGTTGACGTTCGAGAAGAACTCCACTTGCGTGAGATTCGCGGCGTTGGGCGTGAACAGAATCGTCAGCGGCACGGCGTCGCCCGCGACTTCATCCACGAAGATGTGCGTGGTGGTGTAGTTGGCGTTGACGCCGTTGACGGAAAGAATGGGTTGGGCGGGGGAGGAAATTAAAAATGCAAAATTAAAAATTAAAAAACAGACAAGCGGGAGGCAGTTTCCGCTCGCCGGATGTTCCTCCATTTTTAATTTTGAATTTTTAATTTTGAATTGGCTCACGGTAAAAGTTGTATCCGGTAAAATTTGTTCGTCGCATCCGGCGCATTGTCGAAATAGAACGATGACGACGCACTAGCCTGGATCACCGGGCTGATGACTTGCATTGGATAAACCAGATTCGTGGTCGCGAGCACTTGATAGTTACGCCCAGCGACGCTGTCCCACACCACGAGTTGATTGCCATTGGCCAGTTCCGTGATGCGGAGCGCGGAGTTCGCATCAAACGCATCCGTGCCGGCGAGAGTTTCATTGTAGTCGCTCATGCCGTCGCCGTCGGAATCGCCGGGGCGCACCACCACGAACGTGCGCGTGTCCTCGATGGGCGGTGTGCCGATGTTCGTGTAGGTGACGTAAATGGTGTTCGTGCCCGCCGGAATGGAGCTCCACAGGTAATTCACCGAGCGCAGGCCGGGGCTGCAACCGGAGTTCAGGAAGGTGTAATTCGCGCGCGGCATCAGCACGCCGTTGATGTAGATCGAGTAGAAGGTCGAGGTCGCCGGCAGATTCGTGCTGTAACAATTGCGCACGGCGTAATTATCGTTTGTGTTCAGCGTGAGAATCATGCCGTCCGTGGCGGGCGCGGTGACGAACAACACCGATTGCGGTGCGAGCGTGTTGACGGTGCGCGTCAACGTGGTGAGGCGATTGGTGAAGATGCCGGTGCTGGATTCGCGCATGCGCACGGTGATCGTCGCCGTGCCGGAGCCGGGCACATTGGCGTAGTTGAAACGATATTCCTTCGGCAGATTCGGATGCGCCGCACTGATGGAATCGTTCGGCGTCACGGCGTTGGCGGAGAGGAAACGCGGCACGCCGTTGGTGTCGCCATTGCCGTTGGCTTGACCGGTCGTTGCGTCGTCGTTGAACGAGTTGCTGTCCTGGATGTTGAACTCCACACCGGTCACGCTGTTGTCGGCGCGGACGACGACCGAGTAAGTGCTGCTGGGAATCGTCGCGAGATTCGTGGTGGGGAAGGCGATGGCGCCCGTCGGCGGCGCGGCGTCGTAATAAAACGTTTGCAGGAAGGTGTTATAGACGCCGGATTTTCCATCGCGCGGCAGAAACGCTCGGGCGCGCACGATATGAAAGCCTTCCGCCAGACCGGTGGCGGTGTCGTTCGTCTTGAGATTGTTGTGCAGCCACACCGTCGTCGTGGTCGGATTGAAATTCGTGATGACAAACGTCGTCTGGCCGTAGCGCTTCGCCTCGAGCGCATCGGAGATGGGGCCGCTGTTGTCTTTGAAGAGCGCGACCTTGTAACGGATCTGCGCGCCGTTGATGTTGGCGGAGGCAGGAATTTCTGCCATCCACCAATCAATCGTACCATCAAGCGAGTCGTCATCGTAAAAGCCCGCCTCGACCACTTGCGTCGTGCCTTCGCCCACGCCGAACGCGCCTTCGGGGTTGCTGCCGTCGGTGGTGTAGTAGAGGAAGCAGCGGTTCACGTTGAACTGGAAACCGGCGCGCACATAAATTTCCACCGGCAAGCCGGGAATGGGATTGAGCGGGTTGCGCTGAGTCGCGGGCGCACCAGCGGCGCTGATGCTGTTGGTCGGACTGTGAATTGCCCACGCGGCGGTTTCGACGCTCAGAGTCCAATCGTTGCCGTTGCCATTCACGATCAGACTGCTCGCGCCCACGGTGTAATGATACGTCTCCGCACCCGCCGATACGGTGTTGTTCCGATTCGTGGCCTGCGCGGCAAATTTCTCCGGGCCGAAGCGCGATTGAAACATCGCTTGCTCGTAACCGAGGAACACATCGCTCGCGCTGCCGGGTTTTTGATCGCGCCGATCAAAGCCATTCGTCGGGCCCAGCAACATCTGGCTGTTGATGTCGAGCCCGCCGTCGAGTTTGGCGATCACGTTGACGGCAGAAGCATCGGTGCGGAATACGAAATCGAACGCCGTGTTCGTGACGATGGGAATATCAATCGCGTAAGTCTTGTTCGAGAGATTGCCGCTGGTGACGACGTTGCCATTTGCATCCAGGCTGCCGCGCATCTTGAACGGATACACCGGTGCGAAACCAGAGTCGCCATTCACACCGTCCTTGCGATACACCGTCATGCGCGGGGCGTCGGCTCCATTTTGACGAAGCGTGATGGCATCCTTCCAATTCACGCGGCTCGCGTCGGGCCATTGATAGCCATACATGACATAGCTGCCGGTGGGGATTTTCACTTCCAGCGCGCCGCCGCCGGCAGGAATCGTCTGACTGCCGACATAAATCGCGCGGTTCACCGGATTGGGATCGTTCGCCGTGGCTTGTGCCGTGGCGAGTGAAGCAGTGGCGTTGCGGACCAACAGCTTGGTGCAGGCGCTGGATTTGTTCGGTGAATCGGCGAGTTGATACAACACCGAACCGGGCGGAAAACTCACTGCAAGCCCGACGTTGCGGCTGTTGCTCACCGGAAAACATTCGTAGTAAGTGCCCGCCGTGGTCTGGCCGACGCCGTCGTCGAAGCTGATGTCGCCCGCATAATTGTCGTTCATGATGAACAACACCGTCGTCTGATCCGCTGCACTGCCGCCGTCGCGATAATCAAAGCGCTCGAACGCGACGAGGTCCGCATCGCTCCAGCGCGACCGCGTGCCGCCGCGGGCAAGTTGATGATGCAACCAAGCGAGGTCGGGCATCTTGTTGTCGCCGAACTGGCCAAGATACGGCGCGTTGGCCACGCGCGGGAAAAAGTCCGGGCCGCTGGATTGATTGTAACCGTCGGAGTAAACCACCGGCACGCCTTCGCGCGCGAACATGTAGGCGAGTTGCAGTTCGCGATGATTGGCGAAGGCGTTGTCGTGGCTCTGCGCATACATCACGCGATTCGGCGCGGCGAACCCGCCGGAGTCGCGTTGGTCCAGACCGAGCAACGACGCGGAGGGGTTGCCGAGCACATCGTTCAGCGTACCGTGCAACGGGGAATCCACGAGTCGCATCCCGCGCGAATAGTATTCGCTGTAACTCGGTGGCTCGCCGAGATGTTCACCAAAGAGCAACGCATCGTTACGAGTCATTTCGGTGTCATAGCAACTGTCGCGATTGTCGCCGCCTTCCACGTAGCCGTTGCCGGTGACGTTGTTGCCATAGCCGTGGACAAAATCGTAAATCGTCTGGATGCCGCCCACGTAACCGCTCGTCGTCGCGCTCGTGTCGCCGAAGAAACTGGACGGCGTGTGTTTCACCGCGTCGAAGCGGAACCCGTCGCACTTCGTTTCGTTCATCATCCACATCGCGGCGCGGATGAGGTACGCATTCACATCCTCAATGACTGGGTCGCCGCTCGTGCCGTTGAACGGTCGCCACGGTCCGGCAATCGCGGGCAGATTCGTGTCCATGTAGTAGGAATTGCTGCCGGGCTGGCGCAGGAAGGAAACTTTCGGCGTGGTGCTGCCTTCGGTGAGACCGAAGTTCTGGTTCACCGAACCGTTTTCATTCGCGAGGTCCAGCAAGCCGGACAACGGACGATATTGCACCTGCCAGACATTGCCCCAGTCACTGATGTTGTCCCAGTTGCGATACGTGCCGTCGGCCTGCCGGCGCACATGGAAAT
>ERZ1292630.4029-Hain-H41-02um-R3-4029-length-12578-cov-6_pt1 | contig 12578 bp, 8 predicted proteins | sample MGYA00564408_ERZ1292630 | MGnify/ENA primary metagenome ERZ1292630 (study PRJEB36523, sample SAMEA6512641) | groundwater metagenome | collected 2019-01-08 | study: AquaDiva: Metagenomics assemblies of 32 groundwater samples | reverse complement strand
GAGCGCTGTCGTGGTCGCCGGTGTCGGGCTTTTAAAATCGCCACTGACACCGACGAGGAACCATGAAAAGAGCGACGCGAGCACCCCTCCGGTGGTCTGGCTCAGCACGTACTTGACGGCATCGCCAAGCGGCATCAATCCGGAGAAGTAGATGCCCCCGGTGACTGCAGGGTTCAAGTGGCCGCCAGAAATATAACCATAGGCAAAGATTTGATTCATCAGCTGAAACCCAATTGCGATCGGCGCGAAGAGCTTTTCCGACTGCTGCAGGCACATGGATACCGTTAAGACGAGGTAGAACGTGCCGATGGCTTCGCACAGCAGCTTGCGGCCGGCCACGGGCAGCTGCGGGATCACTTGGCCAAGCGCCGCCATGAGGAACACACGCGCGGCGGTAACGACAAACGAGGAGGAGGAGGTAGTGGTGGTGCACTCCTTTCCTCCTTTAGAAGGGAGAGAGAGAGGCGAACCAAGCCACACCGCACTTGGGAAACTCACCTCCTATCTTCCGATTCAACACGCGATCGAAATGCTGAGAGAGTGCGATTGAGACTATGAACGAACGAATGAAAAGGAAAACGGAGAGAAGGAGGGCACGTCCCATCCAAGGCTCCCACCATGTCCGGAGGACGAGATGGGAGAGGTGAGAGAGCCAACGCAGCGTCAGAATGGACAGGCACTGTGACACTGACATTCGACAATCGGTTTAGTGACCCACGAAGTCCCCCCCTGCTGGTCGTGGGGATGACGACGACTAGAGGGTTGTGTTGTCTCCACGCTCAAACTGAGAGATACACTTGCCATCATACACAGGACCCGGCGAAAACCAGCCGGATTTCAAAATTTTTACACCAGCGACGGTTTCCGCGTGAAAGCGATTGCCCTGGATGGTCTTAACGCACGACGCGTCCTTCCTGGCGGAAGTGGCAATCGCCTATGAACACACCGGCGCACCCGACACAGGCACGGTTGGGCCGGCGGTGATGGGGCCATCCACGAACCGCGAAGGGGAAATTTTCGCCAAGATTGCCGGGTTGTACACCGTCGGCGGCTTCGACCGTGCTGGCGCATTCGCTTTGTTACCCCCAGTTGCGGCGACGCTCGACACACCTCCTAAGACTGGCGCCGCGAACCACTCCTCGCGGAGATCGCGCAGGTCTTTCGCAGCGGCCGTGCGGCCCCGAGCCGTACGCGAATTCGAGAATTCTCGGGCAAGTAGCTCCGGGTCTGGCACCACGATGACACTACCCGCCCGCCCGAGCCCCCAGACACCACCATCGCTTCGATTGTCACCGAATGCCGGGTCGCTCCCCACGTGTCGGCCGTGGTACGCAATATGCGCGAGAAGCCGCGCCTGGCCATCCGGACAAAAAATGGCGCCGAGTTGAGCCTCCGTTTCGCTGTCCCACGAGGAGTGGAAGGGGCATAGTCCGATGGGCGGTCGTTGCAGCTGGAAGTACTCCTTTAGCATCCAGTACCGCCGACGGTACTCGCGCGCGTGCCAGCGCGTGGAGAGATCCACATCATCATCGTCAACCACATCGCCAGCACGACGATCTCCGTGGCGGGGGCCAGTCTCCTCCTCCTCATCGCAAGTCGTCCGGGTCGTCACGTCGACATTCGCGGCATAGCGGCGCTCTACTTGCGCGGCGATGTCGACGTCGAAATACGGATTCGGAATCACTTTTAATGTCCACAGACACCTCTGCGAGCAGTAAAAGGGAGGGGACGCACCGTCCACGACAACGGAAGGCTGGAGTGCCGCGGTAGTGATTGCTGCCGCGGGCGCTGAGCCTATCCCTTGCTGCGGTGCGCCTTCCTCCAGCGGCCGCCCCGCGACGACCTCCGCGGACATCGAAGGAACGGTGGTGCTTGCCGACGGGGGCATCGGGACACCGCCGGGCGGCGCAAAACCCTGCCGTTGGAGTTCGCAGCGGTCGCCGTAGACGGCGTCGTCAAACGTCGCGAAGGGGAGCACGACGTCGATGCAGTCCCAGTGCGTGACGGACTTGCAGGTGGCGCAACGTCGCAACGGCGAATCGTTTGACGGGGGAGTAGGCGACCTTCCGTCACGTCGACTTTGGTCATCGTCGTATACTTCCGCGACCGAATGAGTCGTCGTCGTCGTCGTGACCTCTTCACGCCGCGTCCGTGGCGAGGAGGATGGCTCCTCCTCCGTGCTCGACCTGGGGCCGCCCCCCGTCGTCGTCGTCGTCATCCGCATCCGCCGCAGCCGGGTGTCGTGGCGATGTCGCAACGCACGAAGGATGGCGTGCACGACGGCCGCGTTCGAGGAGCTGCGACGTCCGCAAACGGTGCACCCACACTGAAAGCACCAGATGGACAAGCGAGCCCCAATGGCAATGTGGCCGGTGGCCGTGGCCGTCGCAGTCGGCCTCGAGTCCACGGCCGATGCGGACCCGGTTGCGTCGACGTCGTCGTCGTCCCGCCACAGTCGTGCCGTCGCGGCGGCCTCCACTTGGGTGGACGCCCGCGGAGCACCTGCACCTTGCGACCGCTCCCGCTTGCGGGAGTCCGTGGTGGCGGGAGGCGGCGATGATTGGTCACGCTCAAGTGTAGGTGGATTTGCCAGCGGACCCTTCAGCACGCGGATGCCGATGAGTCCGGAACCTTCCTCGGTGACGACGTCGATGTCCGAGTCGAGACGTACCCGCCCGAGTACGCTCACAAGCCGGCGGTCGTCGTTGACACGGGATCGGCGTCAAAGCCGTTCGATTTGACGGGAGACTTGGGCAAGAGCTTCGCACCGAGCGCGTTGTTGCAGCACAATGCAGCGGGGGGCCCACCGTACGGGACCACTCAGTAAAACAGTAGGCGGAGCACGCATTCACAACGAATGTGAAATCCGTTTCTTTCTTCGGAGAGGGGATGGATATCAGAATGCGCAGCGGTTTGTACCTGAAGTGCGACCTGAAGTGCACCACAATTTTACCTTTTTCCCCCTGTCACTGAGATCGAAGCAGCAGTGGATGGGTTGTGACACACGTGTTCAGTCGTTCGCTGCGAACTGTTTTGTGCGTCGACTCTCAAACAGGAGGGAACTTTGGTGCCGCCGACACGATCACACGCCCCCTCCTCACTTCCCATCTTCCCGTGCTGGGGTCAGAGAGAGCGACATCGTCAGAAAGCATGCCGTCGTTCCGCGGACACCCAGGGTTCGCCCTGAACAGTGTGCGGTCGAGTCCGTGGGACCCCACCCAACTCGTCGTCACCGCCGCTGACAACTTTGGCATTTCGGGCACGGGCAAAGTCTATGTGATCAAAGCGATGGGGGGACCCATGGGCGCCGCGGGGGCCGGCGCCGCCGCGGCGGTTGCCCCAATGCTGACGCTTGGCCTCGGCTGGGGCACGAGCGACGGTGCCTTCGACGCGTGTTTCAGCGAGGCGGATGCCAACTTGGTGATCGTCGGCTGTGGCGACGGAGTCAAAATCTACCACTTAGGCCAGGCTGGCAGCACGCCGCCCGCGGCGCCCACGATGCCGATCGCGCACATGACGGAGCACGGCGCCGAGGTCTGTTGTGTCACGTGGGCGCACGGCTCCACACCGCACTTTGCCACTGCGTCGTGGGATCGGACGGTGAAGATATGGCCGGCCGCGGTGCTGGGCGCAGGCGGCGGGCCATCGCTCTGCACGTTGGTGGGGCACACGAAGGAGGTCTACGAAGCGGCCTGGAACCCGCATCAGCCTGCGATCCTCGCGACTGCCTCCGGGGACGGCACCTTCAAACTATGGGATGTTCGGCAGCCGTCCATCGCCGGCGTGACCGTTCCGAACGGCGCGATCGTCCTGTCCTGCGACTGGAACCGATACGACACGAACATGTTGGCGACCGGCTCCGTCGATCAGTTCATCCGCCTGCACGACGTCCGCAAGCCACTACAGCCGCTCGTGACGCTCAAGGGCCACGATGCCGCGGTGCGCCGCGTCAGGTTTTCCCCTTTCACGCGTTCCCACTTACTGTCGTCAGGCTACGATTTCCGGGTCAATGTCTTTGACCTCGAGCGGCCGCAGCGGCCACTCACGGCGCGCTACGAGCAGCATCGCGAGTTCGTCGTGGGTCTCGACTGGTCCTACGTGTCGCCCGGAGTGTTCTACAGTGCCTCGTGGGACGGGTCCATATTCTCGATGCTGCAAGGGCAACCTCCAGTGATGACCGCTCCGGAGCCGCTCCCGCCGATGCTCCCGCCGCCGCGGCCGCCGAATGCTTCGTCGATCCTGCGCCGACAGGCTGCTGGCGGCGGGGGTCCCACCGCGCGAGGACCGGTCGCGCTCGCAATGGGCAACGCTGCGATGCCGGGCGTCCCCATGCAGACCACAATGTGATTTGAACGGGAAGCAACGCGCGACGAGAGTGCTAACTTTTATGTCACGCCCGACGGCTTGTGATTCCAGAGTGGAACGAGTTGATTGTCAATGAGCGCACTGATGGATGTTCGTTCTACCGTATCCACGCAGCGCCCTCTCGCAATCTCCGCTCGATTTTTACCCCCAATTACGCAATGTCGCACCACACGCACCCCGAAGTCGTCCTGACCATCCCGACGGCGCAGTTGATGGACGTGACGAAGGAAGCGCAGCTGTTGCACGACCTTTCCCATGTCAACGACAAGCCTGGCGTCGACGGCGTAGGATTCCGCACGTACTTGATCAAGAAGGCTCGCGAGGCGCACGTGGAAAAGCCAAAGGAAACGTCGATCGTCATTACGGCACCGGGTACCACGACACACTTTCGCGTCAATCTTGTGTAAGTGTGGAAAAACCGCGAAACGGGAGTGAGGCGACAACGCCCCCCTTCCCGGAGTGTCATAGTGTCGAAACGAGTATATTCTGCGGCCCGTTGACGTGAAATCTGTGGCCCGAAGAGACGTCCGGCGGCGTTTTCGCCCGATGGCCACGTCCCGGCGCATATTCACCCCCCTTTTATTCCCGCTCTCCGTCGGACTGCGGTTCACAACGTTTTCTTTCTTTCATAACCCTCTCATTCCATGCCCTCCCACCATTACGCCTCCGGTTTGAGAGGTGGTCGTCGATCCACAACGCGTCGTCCCTTCCATATGGTTGCAGCATTTTTTTTATTCCCCTCTCTATCTCCCACAATTGTTGGCTATTGGACGCCAATTCAATGAAATTCCGAAGAGAGGATGGGGCGCCGGGGTGTTGCGCTGCCGCTCACACAGGCATCGATTGGTGGTGTGTTTATTTATTTTCCGTTCCCCCCGAGTAATATGCTGCGTTTATCGCGTTTCACGCTGGCACACTACCCAGTCGTGCCCGCGAATCCGCAGGTGTTCTTCGACATCTCCATCGGCTCGCAGCCCAAGGGACGCATTGTCATGGAGCTCTTCGCCGACGTCGTTCCGAAGACGGCCGAGAACTTCCGGGCCCTCTGCACCGGGGAGAAGGGAACCGGCAAGATGGGCAAGAAGCTGCACTACAAGAATAGCGCGTTCCACCGCATCATTCCGAGCTTCATGTGCCAAGGCGGCGACTTCACGCGCTTCAACGGAACCGGCGGCGAGTCGATCTATGGCGATCGCTTCAACGACGAGTCCTTTCAGGGGAAGGCTGGCGTCCACTTCGGCTGCGGCACGCTCTCGATGGCCAACGCGGGACCGAACACCAATGGATCGCAGTTCTTCCTGTGCACGGTTCAAACCCCGTGGCTGGACAAGAAACACGTCGTGTTCGGTCAGGTGCTCAGCGGATTGGACATCGTGAAGAGCATGGAGGCCGCTGGCAGTCAGAGTGGAGCCACTCGGCAGCCGGTGACGATCGTTGACTGCGGTGAGATCGGTGCGGCGGAGAAGCTGAAGTGAAAACAGCCAAAGAAAAAAACGAGTCGGTGTTGCCCTCAGACGGTTCTGATGAAAACGGCCGCCGGTTTCAAAAAAAAATGGGGGAGCAACGGCCTACCGTAACGCAGCGTCGCGGGTTAAAAAGGGGAGTGTCGAGTCGACGACTCTTTTGCCGGGGGACTGCGGGACTGTCAATCGTTGGAGTTCACAAGCAGAACAAGCAGGCAGGTCGCGGGATTTTCCGTCTCATATTTTGTTTCGTTACTTGGACCGGGGACGAGGCCGGGAGCTGATGTAATCCTGCAATGGATGTGGCGTCTCTCTCCCTTCACACGCCATTATCGACAAGAGAGAGCCCCCCCAAAATAATATTGTACTGTCAACCACAAAAGGAATTCTACCTATGTCGGAGTTTGGTGTCTCGGAGGGTCACCACTCCAGCGGTCACTCGCTCCTGCAGCAAGAAGGGGGTGGAGACGTCGGCGATGGGGGAGCACTGCGGGTGCTATCCGAGAAGAGGACCGTGCGGACGCCAGTAGCTCCGTTGCGGCCGGAGCGCGATTTGTGGGTCGTGGCCGCGGTGATCTCGGCCGAGCCTCAGCTGTCTCACGCACTATGCGCAAGGCCGCCGCTTGCTGTCCAAGAAGCGTTCGATGCTGAGATGAAGTTGCCGTACTTCACATCCACGCACACGATCGACATGCGCGAGACCGTGCTGCAGCCATCGCTGCCCAGCTGCCGCGGTCCGAGCTCCGCATCGAGGACACGCGCCAACGTGGACGTGTGGGCGCGTGATTTCGGCAGCTGGATTCACCGACCGCAAGATCCGCTCGCCCCTCCGTACCCTCCGCCATGGGCGCCCGAAACCGACGTTCACATTTGGGTGGTGTCGTCGATCCTCGAAGCGACCTTGTTAGAGGAAACCATTCGCCGCCTCCTGGCCGTTCGCACCCGCCACTTGCTCCGGAACATCAAACGCCGCCTTGAGCCTTCGCAAGCAGCAGAGATTCCATACAATCATCAGGAAGGGGGAGGGGCCGACGCGACGATTCACGACGGTGGCGGCGACGACGTCCATCCAGGAGCAGGAGGGGGCTGCCCATCGTCATCCTCTCTCATCGTCCCGGACCTCGACGTCGTCACGGCGGACGGCGTCGGATGGGGCACGGCGCAAAACCCGGACGATCCGCTCGGCTCGATGTACATTATCGTGAATCGACCGAACAGCCTCCTCGGCGTTGGTGACAGTGAGTCGGCTCAACGTAGCAAAAAACACGCCCACGACGCAGACGAGGAGGCGGTTGCGGGTCATGTTGAACGGGTTGCGGCAATCGTCAGGGAGCTCGGCTCCTACTTCGGCGCATCCACCTGCCCCTCTAATTCACATCCTGTAGGTGCGCCGGGACCGTTTGGCGATAGCGACGACGACAACGGTGACGAAGCGGTCGCATGCAGGGCGTGGATCGACGGCATCGACACCGACGACGACGACGACGGCAACGACAACGAAACGCCAGCAGGGTGCCGAGAAGAGTCCCTTGGCGTGAAGGGAATATCGAAGCTCCGATTGCTTCCTGGACAAAATGTATTCTCATTTGATGTAGCCGACGCCGCCGTGGTGGGCGATTTCTGGACCTACGTTGCGCGACGGCAGGCGGTACGATGGCTCAACGCCAGGTGGCTGTGGCTGTCGGCCGCGCAGCGACGACGGAGCCAGAAAGCGCAGCGTTGGCGCGTCGTAGCCGCTCACGAGGTCGATGGCAACCGAGCCAGTGGCGAGGAGTCCGATGAACCTCATCCCGCGGATGGTGGTGGTGGTGGGGGTGGCCTCCGACCTAGCTCCGTCAGCGCACGTTCTTCATCCGGCCAATGGCAAGAGCTATCGGCCAGTGCCGATTCGTTCGGGGAAGCGAGTGACGTAGCACGTCGCAATATCGGCACCGCCGATCCCGGTGCCCCTTTGCCTCAGGGGAGCGTTGACACCGCTGCGCTTGTCGATCCCCCTTTGGCTCACGGCGTTGCGGACCACCCACAGCACCACCAGGAACGACCTTCACCGACAAACGACGTACCCAGCCCGGATGAAAGTAGGATGGTGAGTACGGTGCCTCGACGTAGCCCTCGTCTCGACAGACCTGATCGATCCCCCGAACGATGTGCCGTTGAGCAGCAGCTCGACCCGCCCAACGCCAGTAATACGCTGAGCAGCGTCTCGGCCAAGATCATCGTTTTGGGGCCGGTTTCCTCCGGTAAGACCTCCTTGATCCGTGGCTTTCTGGAGGGTCGTAGTTGCTTCGCGGGAGGGTACAAGGCCACCATCGGGGCCGACTTTCAGTCGCGCGACGTGACGGTACCAATCCGTCGGCGAAAAACTTCTTCGACGCCGACACCAACAACAACAGGGATGGAGACGGCAGGGGCCAACGAACACGACACGGCAGCCGCGACAGGGACCCCCCACCCTCATGGCGACGCCTCTGCCGCGCGCCGGTCCTCCTCACCCACTACCCCGTCCCCCTCCGTGTGCTCGCCGTTGCCTCCGTCATCAGCATCGTCGTATTCCTATTGTCAATTCAAGGCGCATATCTGGGACACATCCGGGGAGGAACGCTTCGCGGCCATCACGAGTACGATGTGCCGTGGGACGGACGCCGTCGTCGTTGTGTGCGACGCCTCACAGCCGCAGTCGTTTGAGGATGCGGCGATCGCCCTCCAGCGATGCCTACATAGCTGCACGCCTAAGGTCGTCGTGGTCGCAGCGAACAAATCGGATCTCATTGTGCCCTTCTCACCGGCCGTGTCAACCAGCGGCGACGGGCCCTCCTCGCCCCCCCATGGTCCCCCTGGCGCGCCGCCGTGCCTGGGCGACGTCATACAGTGGCTGCAACGGTCGTACGCAGCCTCTACCGCGCCCCCCACTGCGAAGTCCAGCCCCGCCAGCGAAAAATCAAACAGTTTTCGGTTCTTCTCTGGGTCTCGCAAGAATATCGCGGGGGCATCGGCGTCGTCCGCAGCGTCGGTGACCGTCGCGTCGTCTCATCTCCCGTCTCTCGCGGATGCGGCCAAGTGCGACGATTCCATGGCCTACCGTCCATGGGAACCCGCATTCGCGGTGTCGGACTTCGTCAGTGAACCTGCTCGGCCAAACCCGCCCACTGCGGTCACAAAGGCGGAGACCCATCCGACCATGGAAGGGGCATCGCCACCGCAATTGCACCACGTGGAAGGCACTCGTTGCCTCATCCTCTCCGCGGCAGACCCCGCGCACAGCCGAGCCCTCTTCCACTTCGTCTTTACGGCGCTCGCGACTCACGCCGTTGAGGAGGATGCCCGTCAACGACTCACGCGCGATCGTTCGTCAACTACGCACTCCTTCATGGCAACGGCCGCGTCGACAACCAGAAACAGCGTTAGCTTCAACGTTGATGCGACGCGGCGAAAGAAGCAATTGGCGACAACAGGGGGGTGCCCATGCTGATATTACACAGTACCGCCGTTTCCAACAGCCACTATTACTGCGCGCGTGCGTGACAAAAGAAGGGGTGCCCTTCGAAATGAACAAGGAATGTGGTTTCATTCTCCTCCTTCATTACTTCCCCCCTTTCCCCGAATGTCTGCGTCCCACCGTTCATAGGTGCGATGATGGTGTTTCACATCCGAAGAAGGGGAAACGTGCCCCACATATCCCCTCCCTTGCCGCATCACACATGACCTCCGCGACCGCCGTGTATGGGAGGGCGTTTGTGCGACTACGAGACTTGCCTCCCTCCTTGCGCACGGGAGGCACGGCGGGTGCCTCTGGGAACGTCGCTGGGGAGGCGTTTCACCCGCCTGCGCAAACGGCGTTTCAATCTTCGGTCACGTCTTCGCGACAGGGACGCAGATCAACGAGCGGCTCTAGCCGTGCTTGGTCGACAAGCGGTGGAGCGCGGCCGAGAAAAGGCAGAAGGCGGACGAGCAACGCCGGTCGGCAGCCGGACAGAGAAGGGGACGAGGCCGAAGCAGCGGCACTTCTCGCGTCGACGAGCGACGCAGGGCACTGGGTGATGGTTCGCGGGCGAAGGACATTTGTCCTCGATGGCAAGTGCCTGCGGGGTCGCGTGGCCTACCAGACTTGGAAGAAGAGCCAGGAGCGAGAGGCGAGTGGTACGACACCACGGTCCAACGGGGAGGGCGCCGCCGTTCGAGCAGGGAAGGGGCGCCGTGTCGCCACCACGACGGGACGATGCCGCAGGCGGCAGAGGGCCGTGGGGACCAGCTCTATGCCCGGCGCGGGGGAAAGCGCCCTCGGCCGCCAGACGCCGTTGCCGGCCGCTAAGCGCAGCTCCCGCCAAAACGGAGCAACGACACGCAGCCGCTCGGGAAAGGGCAAGAAGGATGGCGACTCACGTAGCTTCCTCCTCGCGGTCGATGAGGAGCCGAGCGAAGACAGCACTCCTGGCTCGTCGATGGACTCGTTTCTCGTCAACGACTCTGACGCTGACAGTTCGAAGCGCACAAGCACCACAGAAAGTACGCCCTTCGGCACGTGTCGCAGTTCGCTGACGTCAATGTCCCGTGCAGGTGTGTCCCTCACTCCTGCCACACCCGTGGTGTTGTCAATCGCTTCCACGGATGCAGGAAGGCGACAGGTGGACCGCGCCGCAGACTGTTCTCCTATGCCCAAGGCGGTTCCGCCCAACACAGGAGGCGACGGCAGTGCCGCGGGGCGGCAGCGGCGGATCATTCCCAAGCATAAGCACCGCGCTGTGCGTCGGACATGTGGGTCCGGAGACACGACCGACAGCAGCGACGCGACGGCCTCGTCCTACGCCACGTCATCTTCCGCTAGTACGTCGGATAGTGGTGCAGACGATAGCAGCGGCGAGTGGGAGGAGGATGGCGACGGCGGCGACGACGACGATGAGGTTGCATTTCAGCGCGACATTCAGCGTGCGCTCCGCGAGTCCTCCGGTGATCTGGCCATGCGGCGCTGCCCCCCTCCAATGGCCATAGCTCCTCCGAAGGCAACGATTCGCCCCAGGATTGTCGTCGACGTTGACGTTGACGTTAACGACGACGAGGAGGAGGTGAACGATGATCCTCTGCCGCCCTCAGAGTCCCGAGCGATGGTCGGGTCGGCCGCGTCGTTGCCCACGGCGATTGAGGCGCGACATAGTCATCAAGGCGCCAAAGACGATCCCCAAATGCGTGGCCGTCTTCCTGTGGGTGGTTGGGGTGCCGTGTTGAGAGCGTGCGGCGACCGAGTCACTCCCCCGACTGAGCCGCAGCCGCCGCTGGGTTGCAAGCGTCAGCGCGAGGTCGCCGCAACGGTCGCCAGAGTGGGAAGCGGTGATGCCACCCTCAACGGAGGCTTCACGGTGACGGTGGCCGACGAGCTCGAGGAAGGAGGCGAACCGCCACCACCATCCTTGCCGCGGGACAGCCGGGAACACAGTGGCGGCGGACGCACGACTGGCGAGCCAGCAGCGCCAACGGCACAGCCGCGACCGGTGATGGCCCCACCGCCGCGGCGTGCGCGACTGATGGACACACCCGCCGCGGCCGGGCAACACCCCCCGCCGTGGCTGGACACTGTCGGTGGTGGCTCCAGTGTCGAGGTTAGTATTGGTCAGCGGCTGAAAGACCCTCCGCGGCCTTCGGAAGCCTCGCAGGGATCCCACACGGACATTCAAGCACTGCTTCGATCCGCATCTCTCCCTCGAATTCCGTCGCCGCGTGGCCCCCCTCCAGCTCCTGGCAGTGCCCTGGCGCGTCGCTCATCAAGTTCACATTGCAGGAATTCCGGGGAACCTCTCACAGCTCCAGCCGGCAGTGGCGGAAGAGGGGCCATCTCATTTCTCGTAACCAATGGAACGAGCGCAGCTCGATTTGGCGTTGGGCCCGGATCGTCCGGTCAAAACGTCTGCGCTGCAGGCGCCGGAGGGTTTGGCGCGACGACGGAAACGCCGAGGTGGCGAGCAGAGGAGGGAGGCATCCCCGCCGCCACCAATCGGTTTGCCGTCGTGGAGACCGATGACTGGTTCGACGCCGACGAGACGCCTCTCGATGGAGTGTGACCACACCGCAGCCCGCTATCCTTTCCTACCGCACCGTGGTGTTCTCAACATCTCGAATTGCTCCCACCCCCCTTCACGACGAGTCTTCAAATCCGTTGATGACCATTGTCTGTTCCGTTTGAAACAGAGGGAAAGAGGGGGGGGGGGGGAACTCCCATATGCCCACAAGGACATCGTTGGACCCAACGTTCATTGCCAGACCACAAGTTCAACGAGTCGCTCGTCTTCCCTCTCAAAAATGTCTTCCTGAACATGATGAACGACGCCACCCGCCCCCCTTCGTTCTCTCTCCGCGCCGTGACCACCTCTGCCTGCCGCGCATCCTTTCGTGTCCCTAACCCTAATCGCACGTTCCGACGGACAGCGCGGCTTTGCGGCCGCCGTTCCGGACCCTCTCTCCGGGCAGCAGAAGTGCAGCGGTGCGTGAGAAAATGAGGGTGGTGTGGTGAGCTCGCGAGTTCCTCTTGGACCTTGGGTTCTGTCGCCCCGGTTTGTGTTGCCGTACGGGGTCCGGTGGCCCACCCCCGATCCTCCCGAGCGCGTCCAAAGTGCAGAGAGCTTACGGCCTTCCAGCCACCCTCTCAGCCATGAATGCGTGACCTGCGGGCAGGAAAGGGGGAGTTGCCGGTTTCGTTGGTGGCCGCCGGGGAGCAGCATGACCTGAGCCGCGATGACGATCCGCTGTGAGGACCGAATACTG
>ERZ1292630.4027-Hain-H41-02um-R3-4027-length-12578-cov-14_pt1 | contig 12578 bp, 10 predicted proteins | sample MGYA00564408_ERZ1292630 | MGnify/ENA primary metagenome ERZ1292630 (study PRJEB36523, sample SAMEA6512641) | groundwater metagenome | collected 2019-01-08 | study: AquaDiva: Metagenomics assemblies of 32 groundwater samples | reverse complement strand
CCTGAATACTTGGAAGGCAGAACACCGCAGAAAAATACTCTTTTCATTAAAAGAAAAAGAAATCGGGCGCGCGCAAAATGAAAAGAGCAAAGAGTATTTTTCTGTGGTGTGGCGAGCTTGTCGAGCAGTGGCGGGGCTGGCTTCCTTATTGGGGGTTTTGCTCAAAAAATGTTCGAACATCAATCAAAAACGACCGCCACCAAAAAAGCTGCAGAATGTTTCACGACGACTGCGGCTTTTTTTGTTATGTAATTTATTCGCGCATTGATATGCAAGATTTATTGACACATCTTCGTCTATCCAATAGAATTGTGGTATATGACAAAACAATCCGTAATTCCTCAAAAAGCGCTTGGTGAGCGCATCCAGAAGCTAAGGCAGGAACACGGCTATTCTCAGGAGCAATTAGCTACCCAAATCGGTGTTTCTCGGCAAGCAATCGGTCAGATCGAAAAAGGCGAGCGATCAATCGGTGCGCTCGAAATCGTGGCACTATCAAAAGCACTTGGAGTTTCGGTTGACTGGATTGTTCAGACCGAGAAAATGAATCAAAAAGAGCAGGTTACTCAAATGGAACGGGACCTTAATTTTTCATTCGATAAAGAAAAGTTTCGACAAACGCTTCTTTATATCTTGTGCGTCTGTGGCGGTAAGGCAAACATCGGAGAAACGGTTTTGTATAAGCTGCTCTATTTTATAGATTTCAACGCCTTTGAAATTCTTGGGAAGCCTGTGACTGGAATGCAATACGTTAAGATGCAGTTTGGACCGGTTCCTCGACAAGGACAATATCGTGATGCCGTGAAAGAAATGGTTGAAAATAATGAATTGAAGATTTTTTTGCAGGAATATTACGGAATGTCGCAAAGAAGGTATGTTGCCCTCGCTGATCCGGATATCAAGGTTTTCTCAATCGAAGAAAAAGTACTTATCGATCGCGAGATCCGCGTGCTATCTGATTTTACGGCGACAAAGATCGCTGAGTACGTACATGGAGATGCGCCTTGGGTTTTAGCTGAAGATGGTGAACCGATTCGATATTCGGATGTCGTGGGGCGAACATCTCCATACGCGCAGATAGACCACTGGGCGCGATGGGAAGCGGCCGGTGTAGCTGATTCTGAAAACTATCTGCCTCCTTTAAGCAAAGAAGAGCGAGATTATTATGAGGGCCTTAGACCAAAAACCTAAACACGGTGAAATTTGGCTGATGAATTGCGAGCCGTCCGTTGGTCATGAATATCGAGGCATTCGTCCAGCACTTGTAGTGCAAGCTGTTGAATTAGACAATTCTCGACTCATAACCGTTGTTCCGCTTTCAACAAAAATCGACAAAGGAAATTTATGTGATATCATGATTTTGAAAGATACTATGAATCGCCTTCAATCTGATTCTCTGGCGAAAATCCAACATATCCAATCCCGCGACCGTTCGCGTTTTGATTTCTATATCGGCAAAGTCAGCGATGAGTCGTTGCGGCAAGTTAAAGAATCCTTACGTGTCCATCTTGGATTGAAAAACAATGACGACTAAAAATTTTGACATGATAATCTTCCTTTCATCTGTTGGCACGCTCCCTGCTAGCGAGTTTACAGCCGAATTGAAAGATTTTGAAAAACAGTATAAATACGGTCGAGTACCTCTACGAGACGCGCGTCGCGTTTACGAAACATGCGCAAAGATTCTCAACGCTAACTCGTCTTCCAATGACGCATACTATAATGCCTTGCGGTTACTCAAGCATACAGTTTGGAATATCGAAATCTTCAAAAATCATTACAGTGATATTTGGAATTTTTGCGAAAAAACCATTCTTCACCACAACGGGAACATACGCATGGCAGGAGCGACACTTATTTCATATTTTTATCTTGGTGCGACAGTCATAAGAGTTCCAGTTGGAAGAAAAAGAAATAAAATACATACAGCAGAGGATGTGGCGATAGAAAATTTTTGGGTGCAAAAAATTATTGAAATGATGGCCTTGGAAGAAACTTATACAAAAGAACATGAACGAAAACTTTACATTTCAGATATCGGTGACGTTTTTCACGCACCTCACTCAACGGAGACACGCGATCCATTGTTGAAAAGTATTCGACGCGGTATCGAAGAGCTGACGCGAGGATCGGAATTCGTGGATAAAATGATGAATGACCATGGTTATTGCATGAAGCGATCATCTACATTCCCGGATTTAATATTCTGGGGAAGATGGGCAACGTGCACACATGCGGAACATAGACGTATATTGTGTCAACAGGAACAAGCTGGTTTATGGGGAGAAGACGTTCCGTACTCGCAAGTTCATATTGAAAAAGAAATACGGATTTTGGGTAATCAAGTTTCTCGTACATTTGTTGAGATATGCTCTTATCTTAATCCTACGACCCGCAATCTTCTCATGGAACGCCTGACGGATATTCCTTCTGAATGGAGAGCACTCCTTGAACGAGCTGAAGATATGGGGTTTGAGCATGGATATAGGCTTTTTTTCGGCAGATATCAATTGCTTGATGGAGATGAAAAAGAAACGCGAGAGCGAGAAAAGGAAGCTACCGATTTAATCTGCGCCATGCACAGTTTTGCGATGGACATGTTGAATAAGCGTGACGTTTTCAGCGAGTGATTCGGATATATTAGGAAATGCTTATGCGCTTGTAATCCTTTCTTTCGTGTATTAAACGAGCGAATTTTTTGCTATATTTACCTCTGATTTATGAATGCGACTTTGAACGCCTAATGAAATTGCGTCAGCAAAGGCGGTAAAGAATCACTGGTATTACGGACGGGGAATGAGAGTTTGTTTCTGGCCGTATATGTGGATTTACAATGTTTCGGGTTTTGATGCGGTGGAAATAATATTGAAGAACGGAAAAATATACCGAATAGGAACCGATGTTCCAAAGGAACTTGAAGTCGCGATTAATAAAGAAAAAAGCCGCTCCGAGAGATTTCGGAACGGCTGGAGGCGGTAGTAAATGAGCGGTAGTTCACAATCTGATCGCGTCGCATCCTTCGACGAACGCGAACGCGCCTTCTCTGGCGCATGCTTCTACGGCGAGTTGCGCAGTTTCCTCGTCAATGTCCAATCGAGCAGCGAGCGTGCGCGCCGGTTTTACTACGTATTTAGCGTCTTGAAGAACGACCGCGTGTTCCGAGAGGACTTGCGACGAGACGTGAGTCGAGGGCATCTTGGTCGTGAGTTTGGGGTTGTTTTGCAGCTGCGTTCTGAATCCCATCTCACAGAGCGAGATCAAGGTTTCTTTGACGGCGTCATACGTCATTTTCCACCTTTTAGCGATCCGTCTTATTACGCTCCTTTCTATTTGGCGGATGCGCTCTCTCGTCAGACCGTAGAGACCGCCGACAGTATCAAGCGTCCTAGGTATGCCGCTCGACAAGCCAAAGCGGTTTACGATCGTATCGCGCTCCTTGATCGTCATCTGCCGCAGTTCTTCGTTCAAGCGCTCCGACAAGATACCGAATTGCTCCGCGGCCATTGCAGGGCTGTCCGTTTCATTGCCGTCGTTGCGTGCGAGCATTTTTTCCTCGACCCGAGGCGCGCGAGATTCGGAAGGCGGTTGTGACAACGAGACTGTTTCTCGACTGGGCGAGTTGATGATTTTATCGATTTCTTGAACGGTGATTCTTCTCGCGGTCTTGCTTTCGTATGTCTGCAGTATCGCGTGAATTTCTTTCGCGTCAGGCGACCGTCCAAGAGAGGCGAGGAATTCGCGTTTAGCTTTCGCTACCAAGTATTCCTTGTATCGAATGTGCGCGGGAAGGTACACGAGCTTTCCTTCGCCCTTTTCAGCGCACGCCTTGCCGAACGCGCGTTTTAGGCTAGGTGTTGCATACGTACTGAAGGTGTTTTCGCGCGTAATGTCGAAGCCCGGAATGGCCCTAGTGATGAGCTGTATTAGCCCTTCCTGCACCAGATCAGAAAGCGGCAGTCCGCGAACCACGTACCTTTTGGCTATGCTAATGACAAGCCCGAGGTTTGCCAGAGCGATTCGCTCGATGGCGGCATCGCGCACCTTTGTATCATCGCTTTTTACTTCAAGAAACAGACGCTCGAACTCACTTGGGTCGAGCGTCGGACGGCGCTTCTGGTTAAACAGCGCCATCGAAAATTCGTCCCTGTAATTACGAGCCATCTGCCCCTCCGTAATTGTGAACGAGCAGTCCGCGCACCATGCGCGGGTAAGCGATAGAATCGCGGTTTGTTGCCGGATTGTCAATTGTCACACCGCTTTGTACGCTGGAGGTATGCTTCAGTGGAATGACCCGCTCTTATTCATTCATGGTTTGACCGGTCAACAGCGTCGCGTGTTGAAGTCTCTTGAAGTTGAAACGGTCGGAGAATTGCTTTCTATTCTGCCTCGTAGGTACGACGATTATTCACATACCACGTCCATCGCATCTATTCCTACCGGAGTTCCGGTGACGATTAAGTGCGTTGTGAAAGAGATAAAACAGGCGCCGACGTTCCGCAAACGTTTCGCGTTGATCCGCGCAGTGGTAAGCGACGATACAGGATCGATTGGCGTTACATGGTTCAACCAGCCATGGCTAACCAAACAGCTTAAAGCAGGGGATGAGATTTACATCTCCGGAATGGTTACAGACAGGCCGCGGTTCGGTCGTGGATTTACCAGCCCGATTTGGGAACCGTGCAACGCGGAAACTATCGCGGCCGGTAATGTATCACCGGTGTACCCATTGACCGGACAGCTGTCTCAAAAAACTTTACGCAAGGTGATGAGGGCGGCGGTAGACGACGTTGAGGCGCCGGAAGATCCCATCCCTTTGGAGATAATTGGTCGTGCCCAAGTCCCGGATTTTAAGACCGCTTTGACTCTCGTACATCGTCCCAAAAGTATCGAAGAAGCGGAAACAGGTCGTCGTCGTTTCGCTTTTGGCGAACTTTTTTTCTATCAACTCGCGCTTCGGATGGCGCGCGAAGAAGCGGATACGGCAGGCGCGCCGTCCGTAGCGTTTGACGAAAGTTTCGCGAGGAAATTTTCCACTTCTCTTCCATTCGAACTCACGCCGGATCAAAAGAAAGCGGTGTGGGCGGCCGTGAAGGATATGGAATCCGGACGGCCTATGCGACGTCTTCTTCAAGGCGACGTCGGATCAGGAAAGACAGCGGTCGCCGCAATGCTCGCCGCTCTCACTTTTAGAAGCGGAGCGTCCGCCGCTCTAATGGCGCCGACGGATCTTCTCGCGAAACAACACATCTCCACATTCGAAAGATTTCTCGTCCCGCACGGAATTCCGGTGTTACTTTTTACGTCATCAACACGGCGGCTCATTGAAGGAGGAACGGACGAGATCCTGTCTGTTAAACAGGCAAAAGAAAGAATCGCGCTTGGACGCATCGTGATCGTCGGGACTCACGCGCTTCTTGAGAGGGAGCAGACGCCTCCCGATCTCGCGCTCGCGGTGGTTGATGAACAGCACCGTTTCGGGGTCTCGCAAAGGGAGGCGTTGGTCGTAGAACCGCGCAATGACGGGCTAGTGCCGCATTTGCTGTCCATGACCGCTACTCCGATCCCGCGATCTCTAGCTCTCACGCTTTTTGGGGATTTGGACGTGTCGATAATTCGTTCAAAACCAAAAGGCAGAGCGTCGGTCACGACACGCGCGGTGTGGGGAGAAGAGGGAAGGAGCGCGGCATACGAACGTATTAGAAATGAGGTCGCGGCAGGTCATCGCGCGTTCATCGTCTGTCCTCTTATAGATCCATCGGACAAGCTCGGAGTAAAAAGCGTGGAGGAGGAATCGCGGCGCATCGCGTCCGGTCCCTTACGAGGATTAAGAATCGAGATGGTTCACGGTCGCATGACGACTTCGGAAAAAGACGAGGCAATGGCGAAATTTGCTAACGGCGATGCGGATATTCTGGTTGCGACTACCGTCGTGGAAGTAGGCGTAGACGTTCCGCTCGCGACAGTAATGCTCGTCGAAGGAGCGGAGCGATTCGGTCTCGCGCAACTTCATCAATTACGCGGCCGCGTCGGCAGGTCGACTCATCCGTCATATTGTTTTCTCGCCGCTTCGGAAGACGGACTGGCGTTTCAGCGTCTTCGCGTGATGGAAAAAACGTCTGACGGATTCGAAGTAGCGGAAGCGGATTTGAGATTGCGCGGAGAGGGGAATCTGCTAGGCGTTCAACAGAGTGGCCAAGCCGTATTTAGCGCCGCCAGAACGGACGACCTCTCGCTCATGGCCGTGGCAAGAGAATGTTCACAGGATGTACTCAAATATGATCCGAAGCTGGAAAAATATCCGAAGTTGGGAGAAGTCGTGAAGAGGTTGAGGGAGACGTCGCATAGGGAATGATTTCACTGTTCAATCCTCCCCCTTACGAAGGGGGAGTTAGAGGGGGTCGAGCCCGAACTCGCGGAAGAGACCTCCCCTAACCCCTCCTTCGTAAGGAGGGGGATAATTCAAACAATCCGTAAAATCGTAAACGCCTCTTTCAGACTCGCCGCCTCCTTAACCTCCATACCCCTCGGCGCCAGCTTCCCCTGTCCCTTTGGTACGATCGCTGTCGTAAATCCTAGTCGTGCCATCTCTTTCAGTCGCGATTCCGGCAATCCTACCGGTCGAAGCTCTCCTCCAAGCCCCACTTCTCCGAATAGCGCGAGGCGCGGATCTAGCGGCGCGTCTTTCAGAGCGCTCGCGATCGCGGCGCAAATCGCGAGATCCACGCTTGGATCTCGCGCGTCGATTCCTCCAGCCGCGTTTGCGTAAATATCTTTCTCCAGTGCGGAAAGTCCGGCTCGTCGCGCAAGCACTGCCAGCAACATCCCAAGTCGCGTAGTATCCACACCCGTTCCTCGTCTCACCGGAGTTCCGTAGCCGGCAGGGGACACGAGCGCTTGGATTTCTAAAAGCATCGGACGGTGTCCTTCTAAGAGACAGGTGACTGATGATCCTGAAACGCCATGAGCTCGATCTCTGAGAAGTTCGGACGACGCGTCTTCCACGGCAGTAAGTCCGCGTTCCGTCATCGTGAAAAGCGCGACTTCGTCCGTTGGGCCGAAGCGATGTTTTAGCGCGCGGAGTAGGCGATATCGATGTTGGCTGTCGCCTTCCAGAAACAAAACTGTATCCACAACGTGTTCCAGAACGCGCGGCCCTGCAACGTCTCCGTCCTTTGTGACTTGGCCGACAAGTATAACCGGTGCATGAGAAACTTTTGCCGCTCCGGTTATTGTCGCGGCGCACGCCTTTACCTGTCCCACGCTTCCGGCCTCACCGGACATTTCCGCACAGCGAAGGGATTGGATTGAGTCTACGATCGTAAGAGAGGGCTTATTTTTCTCGATAGTCGCCGCTATCACGTCCGCGTCCGTGTGATCTAGAAAATGAAACGACGTCGGTATAGAAGAACAAAGGCGATCAAGTCGTCGTTTGATTTGAGACGGCGATTCTTCGCCCGTCACGTACAGCACGGTTTTTCCCGATGCCGCGAGCGTGAGTCCGAGTTGCGCGAGAAGCGTTGATTTTCCGATCCCGGGTTCACCGGCAACGAGCGTCACGGATCCGTCCACCAGCCCGCCGCCAAGAACTTCGTCGAGCGCTGAGATGCCGGTTGGATTTAGAGTTGCATGAGATATCTTCGCGGTTTCCGCGAAGGATATTGTAGGGGCGGATGGTGATCCGCCCTTCCCCCGATTGGGCGCATTACCATGCGCCCCTACGTCACCCAATTCCTCTCCTTGCCCCACCGTTCCCCATCCTCCGCAAGCAGTACACCGCCCGGCCCATTTAGGAAATTGCGCGTCGCATTTCGAGCAGATATAGAGAGGGGTTTTGGACATGCCCGTAGGATGACACGGGCGCGGATTGAAAGACAAGAGAACGGAGTATAATAAAGAGAACTATGTTGTGTTTTTGAGTTTTACCTAGCCTGCTTTTGAAATTTGAAATTACAAAGCTCGTAGAGCGCAACTTTTTTCTTGATTAATGGATGCTTCATGCAGGTTGGGCCGCAAACCCATCCGGCAAAACCGCAATATGCTTCACAGACACTTAGCGGCGAACCCTGTTTCGATTTTGACGCCATTCGTTTTACTAAGCATTCGAGTCCTCCTTCCCATGTGAGGAGTAATGGAATTGTAAAACAACGATCATCAACCTGTACGCCAAAAAATCCATCTTCTCCTTTACAATAAAATTGTTTTCCTGGAGGAACAGGAGTGCATTGACTGGGTCCTACGCCGTGTGAAAATCGCATATCCAAACCTGCGTTCGGCGGTGTAATTGTAATTTCCGCATCGTCATTCATGGTTTTGCTGCCACGAAGCTCTTTTTTTAGGTAAGTTTTGTTTGGATATTGTAGGAAGATTTTTCTTTGATCGCTATATTCCGTATTTTCATCATGACCTATCGAATTAAGTTGACCGCCACCGGATTCGTGCATAATACTCCCCCATAGAATACAGGGATCAATCTTGACACCGAATTGATTGTCGTTATTAAGTGAAATATCTTTTACTATTTTGTATAGGTCGATGCCGTCAATTTTCATGCGGCCGTCTAAAGAAGATTCCGGCTCTGGAGATATTGTTCCAGCTAGCGCCGGGCTAACAATGGCCGAAGAAAGATATTTTATTGAAGGTAGACCCGTTGTTTTTGGTGGAGCAGTGGACGGATTTTTTTCCAATGCTTTTTTTACAATAGTATCCGGTTTGAAATTAGTTTTTTTTACAAGATCTTGCGCTTCCCTAACGGTTGTTTCAGGAATGAGTTGAATTTTCTTAATATTTATTGTTTCGATTGATTTTATTTGAGCCGTATCCGGATTCACGGTCCAAAGAATCGTTACTGCGCTTACGAGAATAATTAGACCGATAATCGAATCTTTGATGATGGTTTTTCCTTTTGTAACTTTACTGGCGGCTGAGCCGATAATATATAACGTTCCTCCATATACAATCATGATAGCCGCCGCTACAGCCACGATCCCAATTAGGTATTTATTAATTGCAGCAACGTATTGTGGAAACCACGGGAATTTAATGATTTGACCATCTACGACGGCATTAGAGAATGATAGGTCAGGAATATCGATATTCAGGACAGGTGATTGCGCCGGTTCGTATTTTTGAGGATCATTGGAAGTTTTTGGCGTTATATTATATTTCAGCTCATTCGTGGGGCCTACAATACATTCACCGTTTTCAGCTACTTTTTTGCATTTAGCGTCGTTCAATTTGGCGCAATTCAATTTTTTTACATTAGCGTTTTTACTTTCCGCCGGCATCTTCGCGCAATCTGTCGCGGTAGTTGTGATGCATATATTATTTGCAGGCGGAGAGGACGAGGTGCATTTGCAACAATTTTGAGCGAGCGCTGGGGTGACAACGAACGTCGTCATTGTTAATGACGCTAGGAATGCAATGATGTAAATACGAACGTGGATCATGAAATGATTTTTTTTATACGGAGGGTCACTCTGGTGGCCAAGGGCAATTTTTACTTCGTTTCCCAAAGCTATCGGTACCCCATTCAAAATGCCAAACTTCGGAGCAATAGCGAACAAACCCTACGGAGGACATTATGTCCTGTAGAAGCTTCGCGTTTTCCTTTGTCGTATCTTTCGTTTGCGTTTTTTTTCTGCCTGCGGTGGTAAGTTTTGTTTTGTCTTTCCATAGCTCGAGGTCAATCGCGACTCCGGCACCATGATTCGAACCGCCGGGAGTGGCTACGTTTTCCCCTACGACGCCTTCGCCGCCACAATAGATTTGGCAAGCGCCAATAACCTGGTTTTTAAACGGGCGGTATCCCTCTTTGAGCAATATAGTATATGGGCCTCCGGGCCAATTCTGCGCGGCTTGCCCCGCGGCTACCAGATGCGCGACAACCTCCTTGCGTACCCACGCAGAACTTTTTAGCCCAGGGCTGTTTGGCGGGCTCCATGCCAGATCGCTCGGCTGAGCCATATCCGGCGGGGGAGGGGGTAGATTCGCTATAGGTTTACAGCCATCGCACAAGTTCTTGCAGAGCTGGCCGCTACCCTTGCTTGTCTCGTATGCTCGACATACCGCTTCGGGAAACTTGAAGGATCCGCTGGATGGCATAGGGTTTTCCTGTCCTTGATTGACGGATCCGCCTTGGGGAACGCTTTTTTTTTGTTCTTGAACGACGGCTGGCGCATCGCCTTCTTCGGCGGGGATATTCTTGACGACTGGGACTTTCAGTGCCTTGAGAGCCAGTGTTTCAGGATTTACAGTCTGCAAAATAATATAAGAACCTATTAGAACAAGTAGGCCGATAAGCGCATCGCGGATTATTTCTTTTCCGCGCTTGATTGCCGGAGTAGCGGAGCCAACGATGAGAAGAAAGCCGCCGTATACGATCATAACGGCCGCCGCTACGAAGGATATGCCGAAGAGATATTGCGCGATGGCTGCGATATATTGAGAGAGCCACGGGACATCAAGAAATCCACCTTTTGGATAAAGTATCGTCGCGAACTCCAAACCGGGGATTTGAACTCCGAGAGTCGGTGGCTCGGCTTTTTCTTGCGCATTTGATATTTGCGCAGAGCAAAATAGCGCCAAACAAGTGATTATTGTGACCGCGGATTTTTTTTTCATTTCGTCGAAAGAGTTATCTCAATTTACATACCGTGTCCAGAGCTTTACAGGCCACCGGAAATGCCTTGTCAAAACAAATAGACACGAACGTTTTCATTGCACATGCGGTTTTTGCCTTTATCGTGGGAACGAGGGGAGCTACGTTGCCCTCAATGTATGCTTTGCAAGCTTCCTTATCCAACGGAAGGTCGCCAGTGCAGATATTTATATGATGGACGGGAATAGCATTGTATGGACTCTTTTGTTTAAGGCAGTAGTTCGCGTATGCCCGCTGAGCACCGATGAGTATATCAGAGGAAGCTCTTGCAGCCCAAGCTATTGTTGAGTCTTTCGCCTCATCAGGGTCTCCAGAATAAAGCCCCCCCCAACGGTGGAATACGTTGTATATGGTCCCCGGGTATTTCTGATACTCGAGCGCTTTTAATTGGTCAAGCGTGCACCTTACCCACTGAGCGCCGGACTTAAGGGCATAATATGGCTCAAGACGACGTTTACGATTTCTTTCGATTGGACAACCGGAAGGAATGGATTGCACCAACCCGATCGCGTGACCAAAACGGCCATCCAGGCCTAAATCCTCCTTCGTCATATCGACAGAATCATCATTTTGCTTTTTGCCTATCGGGTTAGGATTGTCTTTTGATAATGGGGGAAAAGTGAATCCCCCCCCAATACCTTTAAGTTCCTTGTAACTTTTCCCACTTATAAGAAAATCATAGCGAGAGGGTGGATACTCGCGACCTCCATATCCTCCCTTTTTGAAAACATGTTCGTCTTCTCCGTGAACAACCCTATCGAGTTTCATGAAAAAAGTTTCTTGCGCCAGAATTGCTATAAGATAGCATGGATCAATGCCTTCCTCTTTCGAAACAACTTCAATAGCGCATTTGTATTTTGATAAGGCAGTAGGTTTTCCGGCTTGATTGAGTTCGAAATTGCAGTTTCCATTGCGCAACCATCCTTTACTGCCTGGTGCGTCCGGCAAAGTTACACTACCCGGTTCAATCTGGGGAGCGCCAGGCAATGCTTTGAAGTCGTCAGCCAGCGAGGATTGGTTAGAAGGAGTAATAGGAGCGCTATCTCCGGGTAGCGCTTCCGGCGTTGCCGTAACCTGGACTTTTCCACCTTCGATTTTGTAACTCAAGTTAACAGACTGGAGACCTTCTTTGCGTTTTATCGTAGGAATGCTCAAAGACCGTGGTTGAATCGTGGCCTGGTTTATTGCGCTTAGAATCGTATATGCTCCCAGCACAAGGAACAGCCCGATGATCGCGTCCGTAATCACTGTTTTTCCTTTTTGAATTGTCCCAGCCGCGGACCCGACAATATAAAGTATCCCGCCGTATGCGATAGCGATCGCCGCGACTACGACCGAGATTCCAATTATGTAAGTGTGGATCGCACTGATGTATTGCGCGAACCACGGCACGCGTATTTCGCCGTCAACAAATTCCAAATCGCTGGAGAATTGTAAACCAGGAATCGCAACTCCAAGAGTCGGTGCGGGGTAATCGCTTACTGCCTGCCCTGAAGCGGCGGCAGCTTTTCCAGCAGTAGCCGATTCAGCTGGAGCGTACACGCTTTCTTCCGTCGGCCCCTGCGTGCACACCCCACCTTCGTTTATGGATTTGCACAACCCTTCGACGAGCGTGCAACTCATCTCTTTAACGAAAGCGTTTTTACTTTCTTTCAACTTGGCGCAATCGGTTTGACCGGTTTCAATGCAAACGTTTACGTTCGTAGAATCTTTTGGAACGCACTTGCAACACGTTGCGAGCGCGGGTTTAATGGCGACGCTGAAAAACGCAGGCAATAAAAGCGTTATGCCAAGAAGATACTTAAAATAAATCCGAGGGCGGAGCATTGAGGGAATTATAGCAGGAATGGCACGTCTATCTATAATTCTGTCATTGCGAGGAGTAGCAACGACGCGGCAATCTAATCAACTGTCATTGCGA
>ERZ1292630.4026-Hain-H41-02um-R3-4026-length-12580-cov-13_pt1 | contig 12580 bp, 21 predicted proteins | sample MGYA00564408_ERZ1292630 | MGnify/ENA primary metagenome ERZ1292630 (study PRJEB36523, sample SAMEA6512641) | groundwater metagenome | collected 2019-01-08 | study: AquaDiva: Metagenomics assemblies of 32 groundwater samples | reverse complement strand
AGCGGCTCCAGCACAACCCGGAACGGCTTCCTTTATGCCATCCCCAGGCATCTGAGGATTTTCAGGGCGGATTCCAACGTGATGGTCGTCCGTTGCTGCTCGAAGTCGTTGACTGTCGGCCCGCTGACGCCGGCAAGCACGGCCAGCTTCTTCTGGCTGAGTTTCTGTTCCTTGCGACGCGTTACCGCTTCTTCGACAAGGTCTTGCCAATCAAGGCGAAGGTTCCGTTCCATCGCTTTTCCACATGGGTGAGAATTTCATCCTTTAATGACGTGCTCCCGGTCCTGCCTTTCATCAAGGCTTCGCGGGCGGCTTGCCAACGCTTCTCGAGCTGGTCTGCGGCCATCGCGATGGCCTCCGCCGACAATCCGAATTCCTGCCCCAGCTTGATCAGTGTCTGCGGCTTCAGATTCCCGATGGGGATGTTGGCGGCACCGCCGATCGACAGGGCGATGGTCTTGTACCCATAGAGGGTTGCCGAAACGGCATCGTAGGCGGGCGACAAGCGCAAACCGGTATCCGTATGGACCATGGCAAAGTTCTTCAGATGCATGTCGGTATTGCCGAGCAGGAGTCCGGCCAGAATCCGCAGGTAGAGCCTATAGATTTCAGCGGGCAGGCAACCTGGTGTCTCGCGGATAAAATCCGCCATGCTTGTGTGGCTTCCGCTATATTTGGCGTCGGAAGGGTAACCCAGCAGCTGGTTAAACTCCTCGAAATGGATCCGTTGCCCGTCCGCCGTCCGGTCAAAACGCGTGATGATGAGCGCCTGATCGGTCAAGCCCTCTATTGTTCCCATGTGCAGATCAACAATCTTGTCGTCGGGTAGCAGCGCCTTGAGCGCCATGGTCGTCAGGCATTCATTGGCGGTCAGATCCTCATGACGCGGCGATGGAAACTTTCCGATATGCGTGCTCAATTCGCGCGCGCGCGCCGGACGGAATGTTCCATCCTGCTCGATCAGGGCCAGCTTGGGCTGGATACCCGAGAGCGAGGCCCGCCCGGCCATGACCGCCATGTCCATAGGATTGTCGGGTTTGATGATGCTGCGCTCCTGCGGTTCCGGATCGATCACGGAGACGGCGCCCGCGCAGTCCTGGCCGAAGGCCAGCAGCAATTCAAAGCGGGAAGCCCGGCGCTTGGCCAGCAGACGCGTCTGTGCTTCTTCCAGCCAGCCTTCGGCGACCAGATTGTCGAAGAATGGCGGCAGACCGGACTCCGATATAAAGGGCGCCGCCTGAAGAGGGAGGGTGTGCGCTATGGCCGGCTGGCCTGAGGACAGGTAGCTGTCATGATAGGTAAAGGACATCCGGTCTCCCGGTTCCTGGCGCAGGATTCCGGCGAAGTGGTCATGATAATAGATATTTCCCCACAGTAAGTGAGCCATAGTAAATGATACTTTACCAGACGTGCTACAGCTTTAAAAGGGTAAAGCGTAGCTTACCGTTATTCATATTTAATTATTCTGGTCAATTATGATTGACCAACTTGAGACCATAGGAAAACCGCTACCGATCGTCATGACCACGCCGTCGGTCATGGTCGGGCGCGCGGCGATATGGCTCTGTGAGTTTCTCTCTCTGGGGTCATGCCGAGATATCCGAATATTCGATCACATCTCACGAGGTAGGAGTTCACGGTGATGCGGACCGCGATGTGACCGTGAAGAAGCTGATTCAAGGCTGCTGCGAACACTCGATACAGGTTCATCATGGATCTCCTTTCATAGGGTGAAGGGACGCCCCCGGCGAAAAGGCTGAAGGCGTCCGACGTCCGGTTAGTTCCCGGCCCGTTCCGTGATCCACACGTTCGCGTGGCCAAGGACGACCGTGATCGCTTCCAGATCGTTCAGGCTGAACGAGTCGGCGCGCTTCCACCCATCCGCCGTCTTATAGGAGCGGGTGATGGTCACGGTGTAGAACGCGCCCTTCTCCCCCTCGTTCTTCCAAATGCTCGCAGTGATGCTGCTGCATGTGAATTTCTCGACCGGCTGAGGTTTGAGTGGTTGATCGTGAGGTGCCATGGGCTGGTCTCCTTTGGTGTGAGTTGATGTGTTGGCCTCTCACAAGGAGGTGGAGGCCACACAGCGACGGCAAAGGAGATAGAGAGGACGAGGCGACCGGGCGGACCGACGGGCGCCCAGCGGAGGAATGACAGCAAGGCTGGCGTGATCGACGCAGCCCGGCGGGGAAAAGCCAGGGCGGAGGACGCACCCGCACTGGCACCACACACCAACACCGATGCCGGTTTCAGGGGGGCAGCAGGCGAGTGTGTAGAAGAATGAAGGGGAGAGAAGGGACTGAGAACGATGAGCGCACCCGTCACGCAGCGTTGCGCACGCGCATTTCGATGTGCAGTCCAGCCGCCGTCGCCATGTTCACCAGCGCATCGAGGCTAAACAGGCTGATCTTGCCGCGCATCAGATCAGAGATACGCGGCTGAGTCACGCCAAAGAGTTTGGCGGCTTGCGCCTGGCTCAGTTTAGTGCGGGTGAGATGGTGTTTCAGGGCCGTCATGAGCACGGACCGTAGTTTCATGTTTTCGGCTTCTTCCGGGGTGTCCTCGATGGCATCCCAGACGCTGGCAAATCGTTGGTTGCTCATTGGCCTCGCTCCTACAACAATTGACGGTACCGCTTCGATGCCAAGTCCACATCGGTCCTGCTCGTCTTCTCGGTCTTCTTCTGGAAGCAGTGAAGCACGTAGACAGCCTCAGCGAACTTGGCCACGTAGATGACTCGGAATGCCCCGGCAGGATCACGAATCCGAATCTCCTTCACACCGTGTCCCACGACACTCATGGGCTTCCAGTCGTCCGGTTCTTGCCCGTTCTGTACCTGATCGATCTGATGGCCTGCTTCGCGTCTTGCCAGGAGTGGAAAAGTGCGAAGATCGTCCAGGGAGCTCCCCATGAACTCGACAGGCTTTACAGCGGACATGTGAAACCATACAATATTTTGTATGTGTTGGCAAGTGGGTGTTGGGTGCAATGGAACAGGAGCCCGGCATCACGTGGTGTATCCGATGCGCTGTGTTGCAACGAAAGATTCCCGCACAAGCGCCACCACCCGTTGAGAGATTGAAGGCAGTCCCGCACCCCAGGTGCCATCTGGCCCGCCCCCTTGTACGAGCGAGCCATGGTCACGTTGTAGAACGGACCCTTCTCCCCCTCGTTCTTCCAGATGCTCGCCTGGATGCTGCTGCAGCGCAGTGTGGTCACCGGCTTGGACGGGATGGGACGTGGCAGGCGATACCAACACAGCCGTCAACAGTTTCGGTTGTCGAGGAGCAGGCGAGTGCCACCGGAGCGGAGGGCGCGGACCAGTCCACTCGGTCGAGCGGTTCTCGGGCGGGGGGAGATGTTCAACCCCGACGGACAAGCAGGGACAACCGTGAACGTACGAGAGGCATCCCAAGCTAGGCCGCCAGGGAAATGTCGCGTGGATCGAGCCGAGCAATCTTAAGACTTGCTGCTCGCTGAGCAACGTAGGGTAGATCACCGTTCAACTGAAACCCAAGCCAGACTTCAAGACTGCTGCCGAACGCCTTAGACAAGCGGATCGCCATGTCAGAAGAGATACCCGCTCGTCCATTGACCAACTTGTTGAGGCCTGAACGGGCAAATGGCGATACGTCACGAGAGTACGGTCGTATTGCCCGACGCGGCACAATCGAGTCTTAACGGGGGGCATGGCTATCACCCCTAAAGGGCTTCTTGTACCCGGTGCGAGGGTCTTTCCCTCAGACGAAAACTAACAGAAAACCAAAGGTCTTGACTGGTAGCGCGGTTGTAGCTACACTTCGATCATCGCGTTTCAACGCGAAACGAGAAAGGACGTAACACGATGAATATGACCACTGATGTCCGCGCCCGTATTGATCGGCGGACAAAGAAGCGGGCCGCGGCGGCACTATCAGAAATGGGACTGTCCTGTTCCGATGCCATTCGACTGTTCTTGGTACGCGTCGCTGATGAGCGGCGATTGCCGTTCGAGGTGAAAGCACCCGCTGCCAGGACTCGCGCCGCCATCGCAGAACTGGAAGCAGGAAAAGGGAAACGTGTTAAGAGTGTGGATGCGCTCATGGCAGATTTGAATGCGGACGATTGAGCGTGCAACTACATTCAAGCGTGACTATAAGCGAGTGAAGGCCGCGCTTCGTCACAGTAAAGATCTTGATCAACTGCTGTCCGCGATTCTCGAACATCTGTTAGGTGACCATGCATTGCCCCCGCGTCATCGTGACCATGAGTTAAGCGGGAGCTGGAAGGGGTACCGCGAGTGCCACATCAAGCCAGATCTCTTACTGATTTACCGGAAGCCCATGCGGACACGCTGTGACTCGCGCGGCTTGGCTCGCATAGTGAGCTATTCGAATAGAAATGAACCACAGGGAAGAGAGCCGGACAACCCGGTGATCGCCGCCGTTGACTGCTGACCAGGCAGTGAGCTGGCTGAGGGGTAGGGAACGAGGGCATTGTCGGTAATCATCGCGGGATGCTGGAGTCTTTCAAGACCAAACACGAGCGCTTTTGGTGGGGCGCACGCGGACTTTTACTTCGACACGAGACCTGAGACGGTTGAGCACCGTGATGAGCCGGTCAGCCGTGAAGCGTCCGAGATCGGCATGGCGAATGCGAGAAAAATCGGCCGCCGCGATGCCGGTCCGCGCCTGCGCACCTCGCACCGTCAGGCGTTGCCGGTCCAGGGTTTTAATAATCTCGGTGGCAAGGATTGCCCTGAACTGAGCGGCGTCCGCATTGATCCGACCGAGATCTCGGAACGCATTGCCGCTCCCACGTACGACTTCTATTTCCTCTTTTCCCCTCATGTGAACATCTCCTTCAACTGCTCTAACCGATTTCTGACCTCCTCAATCTCGCGTGGTGCTGTCTTACTGCCCGTGGTGGATTTCCTCCAGCGGTTTTCCGAGATCCGCATTGCCGCCCTCCCTGCGATCGTCGGGGCCGCGAGACAGATGGACGGAACGTCTTCGGGAAAGGTCCTGAATTCCTTCAGCGCCGCCTTGGTCCAGGAGACAGGCCGCGTCTCCCAAACATCTGGCATCAGTGACCGCTACGATCCATACGTTCCGTACATTGTCATATTTGACAACAGGCTTCAAATGCTGGGAGCTAGTGGAAGAGTGTTAGCGAAAACGAGGACGATCAGGGCACTGTTGTCGTGCTCCTGAAGTCATTCACACCGGCTCAGCCCGTCACGTCAGGAGATAGCCTTGTCCTGATGCGCCCCGCTTCACTTCCCCCTATCAAGGCTCGCTCGTCCAAGTAGTAGCATATATGCTATGTTGCATCGTCAGAGATGTATGGCGCACTCATCCAGCAGGTTGGTCTATGACGGTGCGGTCCTGCGCCTCGATTCTACGTGGCTCCGAACGGAGTGGCGCCTGCGGAAGCGTGGCTTGAACAGCTCTCCCGAGGGAGTCAGCAGAAATTTGCCGCGCTCTTCGCGCGGAGGGGGGATACGGGGAACATTTGGAACGAACGCACGTTCAAACATCTGACCGAAACGGATCAGATCTTCGAGTTCAAAGTCGAAGCCGACCGTATCCTGTGCTTCTTCTTCATCAGTCGGCGACTCATTTTGACGCATGGGTTTAGGAAGAGCGGTGACACAACACCTACACGCGAATTTGAACGCGCTGAATCCTATCAGCATGACTTTGAAGGGAGGGTGACGCATGACACGTAGGGCGGCGAGAACAGGCAAGGGGTGGTTGGACAAGAAGCTTGCGGATCCCCAGTTTCGTCAGGGATTTGAAGAGGAAGCTCAGAAGCTGGCCATCGGGGAGCAGTTGTCTCGGTTACGGCAAGACGCGAGATTGACCCAAGCCCAGCTGGCCACACGCATTGGCAGTACTGCCTCCGCCATCAGCCGCTACGAAAATGCGGAGTACGATCGGTATGAGCTTCGGACCCTTCAAAAGATCGTCCGTGCCTGCGGGGGCCACCTCGACATCATTATGTCACCCGGACCGAACACGCATCGAGCGGCGTAGACAAGACGACAGCAAAACGAGGAACTGGAAGGACCAGCTTCGAGGCGGATGTGAAGCGCGTGGGTCGTCGATCGCGACGCGACCGAATGGAGGCGAGTCGGGTGATTCATGCGGGAGGATGTCGAATACCCCGCGCGAGGCAATTGAGGACTCAAGGATGAGGATAGAGGTGGACCGTGCGGTTTCGTCAAATCTGGCTCGACCTTCTCTGAGGAGTGTCCGCTCTGACACCAGTGCGCAACGCGTCTTGACACCGTTGCCGCATCTCGCTAGAACCATCGCTCACCGTGTACACGGAAAGGAGCCTTCAATGGGAAAACCCCTCACCAAGTCACAGATCGCCGAGCACCTCGCTGAGAAATCTGGACTCACCAAACGTGCGATGGTGCAGCTTCTCGACGAATTCGCCGCCTTGGCCTATCGCGAGGCGAAAAACGTTTTTACCCTTCCCGGTCTCGGCAAACTGAAGCTCGCCAACCGCAAGGCTCGCATCGGCCGCAATCCTCAAACGGGCAAAGAAATCAAGATTCCTGCGAAGCGCGTGGTCAAATTCAGAGTCGTCAAGGCCGCGAAAGACGCCATCCTCGGAAAGAAATAACGCCCGTCATTGGATGGGCCGGTTGAGATCAGTCTTACGTCCATCCAGTGGGCCGACCGAGCATCATGACATGCGCAAGAGGCTCGTGCTGAGTGGCGGGGGTCTGCATGGGTAGGGTGTGCCACTCACGGACAGGATCGTCCCTTTCGGCAAACGACCCGAGCGGATAGAGATCCCGTGCGGCGCGGCACACGCCCGGTTATGTGTCACGCAAACTGCGGAACGCCTGATGGCATACAGTGCACCACGATCGGTGGGTGGCTGATCCCGGCATTGAAGACCCGTTCGCACGAGGCGTAAAAATTGTTGCAATCGACGAGGGGAAAGAGGGGAGGCATGGCCACAGCTTGAGAATGACGTTCATCGCCAACAGTGAACACCAGTGCATGGTCGTGTCGACTGTTGATCAAGGCACTGGCAGGAACTGCCTGTAGCTCTTCACTGCAGTAGGCGTCGCAACAAGGCTTGTAATGCATATCCTGTGGTTGCAGGTCGAGTCACTGTTCGTACCAAGCGGGCAAGAGCATCACCGGCGTACGGGTGAGAATCAGCATCATCCGAATCGTGCCGACCGACTGTGATGGCATGTGAGCATTTCTGCTGACAGGGCGATTTGGTTTGAGAACGTCAGATGGTTTAAGGCCGCGCACTGGCCAAAACGGAACTGAATGGTATACGCTGGGAAAGTGAATCGATGCCGCCTGATGAACCTGTGTGATGTCATAAGAATGGTATGAAGGACCAACAGCGGGCGAAACTCACTCACGAGAGGCATCTGTCTTCCACAAGGCTCGGTGCGCTCAATCCGACACTCCGGCGTGCGTTCATGCGAGTGAACCCCGAGTACTTCGCCTGGCCAATCGAGGCGCAGGAACGGTACCGCGCCAGCATGCCAGAGCACGACGCGTTCCGTCTCCGACAGGAGGTCGTGAAGACGCTGTTTGGGATCCACGCACACACGGAGAAAGATCTCGCAGAGATCAGCGATCAGTTCAGTGATGAAGAACATCTGGTGTTCAACCGAGTGTGGTTATCCGCCGTTGGGGTGGGCGAGGATTCCTTCTTCTTGAATGAATGCCTGGACGAGGGCAAGACCCTCCTCGACTTTGACACGCTCTACGAATACGACTACGACGACCACTGTTTTCAAGAACAGGCGCGTAAGGATCAGACCCCGGACTATGTCGTCCAATCCTACAGTGGCGCGCTCTACTATACCTGGGCGCGCCTCTTCATCGATGGGGCCTTTCACTACGCCTCGCTCTGCATGGCGGCTGGGTACGTCTCCAGCCACCTCGACGAGTTCGGTCAGGAGAAGATTGCCGCACTCATTCCCCACCGCTACGTGAGAGCCAAGGATCACGGCAAGCGCGAGGGCAAGGGGACGGTCTTCAGCCAGCGGCTCGAGGCGGACGGAAAGGAACTACAGGCTGAGGAATTGCAACGGAGATGTTGGGCATATCTGTCACAACGCGTCGATGCCCTCCGCACCGAGTTTGACAGTCAGGCCCGCAAAGCCGTCTACATGGAGGATCTTAGCCGTCACAACGATCCGCACAGGACCTTCATCTTTAGTGATAAGACGGCCTTACAAGCCGTGCGCTTCCGGCAGTTCATGCGCGACTGCCGTCCCCTCGTCGTTGATCGTGCGGAACTGGATACGGTCATCACCCGTGAACGCCAGGCCCTCGATGCCTACCTGGAGTCCACCTGCCGGGACATTCTGACCAACTTCGATCCCAAAGTCGCTCCATTCCGCAAGAAGCGGAAGATCATTATTGCCGATGGCGCGCTCAACGATATAGCGTGATCCGTCCACGCCTTGGACGGGGCCCCTATTCGTAGAAGCCATCGGCCAGTACGAGACACCGGCGCTTGCTGAACGCCGCACGAAACGCAGGTTTCTCCGCGACGGTCTCGGCTTTGGCGTTGATACAGGGTGCCCCCTATCTTCGGATCTTTCGCCCAAGGGGGGATCAACCCATCGAAGCAGCACACCGGCTCGTGTCGAAGATTCAGAAGTCATCCGAATCGCCGCGCCGAATTGGGACGGGGCGATGTTGGAGCGGGTCTGAAAGAGGGGCGGGCTCTGAAGCTGGAACTGTTCGGCAATCACCTCAGGTGGTCTCCATGACTCGCTGCGAGAGCTCCCCCTGCAGCGCAGGGTTGGAGGAAAACCTGAAGCTGATAGGCTTGGCGGAGGGGACGGAACGGTGAGTCTGGTATTGGTTTTGCGTGGCTGCCCATATAAATCCATGATCATAATCATCTGAAATTGCTGGCTTGTCAGGCAGGAAGGAACGTTCTTGCAGTATAGGACTATGTCCGATATATTGAAATCATGAGAACAACCGGATCAGGCATGCATCGTGCGTATTTTTTAAATACAAGAAATTTTCACGATTCGCACAGAAGCACCACATAGACGATGCCATGCTGTGTGGGGTGGTCAGGGAATTGGAAGACGGCATGATCCACGCGGATTTGGGCGGAGGGGTCTTTAAGCAACGCGTGGCCAGAACGGGACAAGGCAAGCGCGGCGGCTACCGCGTCATCGTCCTCTACAAAATCGGCAAGCTGGTGTTGTTTGTCCATGGGTTCTCAAAGTCGGAAGCGGACAACGTCACGCCCGCTCAAGAGGAGAAGTTCAAGGACCTGTCCCGAATCTATCTGGGCTTGTCGGAGAAGGAGTTGAATACACTGGTGGCAACGAAGGAGTTCACGGAGGTTCTGGGGTATGAGAAAGAAAAATAAGAGCCACAACGATATTGATAACACGATTCATGGGCTTGCCTCCGCACTGCTCAACATCGGGGCCATTGATAAAAAAACGATGCGCCGGTTTGACAAGAATGCACTCACGCCCGTACATGAATTTACCGCAAAGCAAATTCGCGCATTGCGGGAACGTGAAAACGTCAGTCAGGCCGTGCTTGCGGACTATCTGAATGTGTCAACCGACTTCATCAGCAAATGTGAGCGCGGAGAGCGCCGACCCGATGGCGGGACGCTGAAGTTGCTGGTGTTGTTGGAACACAAAGGTCTTGACGCGATCGCCTGATCCTGCACTGTTGCCCCTGCTACATAAGCGAGCATCACAAACCTGGAGGTCACGCTGCATTCGCCCAGGTTCGGAACAATGGATACCAGCGGCGAAAGACCTTGTCCAGTTCGTCATTCAGGACCGTGGTCCGAGTCTGCAAGAGGAGATGCAACTACGCCGTCATACCACTCGAAGGTCTGTGGAGGTAGCGGGTCTGAAAGAGGGGAGGTTCCTGAAGCTGGAACTGCTCAGCAATCACGTCCGGGAGGGCCGTCTGTGTGTACCGTCCGCACATCGGAGATCATTCTATGAGAACGTATTCATGATAGAAAGACGCGTTGAGCGCACGTACCGTCGAGCGAACAAGAGCAAGACCCGCTCAAAACACCGGAGCCGGGAGTACGTGGGTGGCGGTGAGACGACTCGTTCGTTGCGTCATGTGGGTGTTCGCGGGGATGTGGTAAAGAGGCCCTGTGCGCCGTTAGGGCGCCATGACCTTCGGGAGTTGATCAGCCGTGGCGAGTTGGCGAAAGTCGCCGAGATTAAACGTGTAGATTCGCTTCGCCGTACATGTCGTCGCACAAGTCAGGAGTAGGGCATCATAGATCTTGGCCCCAGGAATCCCCGCATCCCGCACCACGGTCAGTGCCTGAAGATACTCCTCGTGCGTGAGTGGCACCACCGTACAAGACGGCACAATATTCTCCGTGATAAGGCGTGTCGCTTCACTCGGATGAATCCAAGGCTGCACCGGAAGCCGGGTCAACGCCCCGTAGGTCTCCGCAAGCGAATGGGCACTGACGAATCCGACATCGTCACCCGTGACCACCCGCAGCAGGGCGGGCAGCGTGCTCGCATGATGAGGGTGACTCTGTTCAGACGCGACGATCAAGACCGTCGTATCAAACAATACCTGCATCGCGGCTCAGTCCGAGCCCACGGTCCGGAGTCGTTCATCGCGCACGTCCTCCAGCACACGCGCCCACTCCGCGTTGGCCGGAGCCGTCCCTTGGTGCACCCAGAGCTCATCCACGTGCACCATCGTGGGGTGTGCCATGTCGGATTTCAAGTCGAGCCGATCCAGTAGCGGCTTCGGCACGACGATCCGACCCGACTTATCAATTTTCACATCCATGCTATTGATCATGCCATATGCCATAAGAGCTGGCAATAATGAGCGGGTGCTCTGTCAGTGGAGCCATGCTGCAAACCATTCAAACCTCCACGATTGAGCGGCAGGGACAGGATCTCGCACGGGATTGGAGATGGGACCAGGAGCGCGTTCAGCGCCGTCACGTCCGAAAAGAATACCGCGACGGTCTTAGGGTGAGACGGTGACGTGTTGATACCGTTCCCCTTTGCGGTGGCGAGTGATTTGAATGATTACTTTCTGCTCAAGCTTGTTTAGGAATCCAATCAGGCGCTCCTAACTGAAGCGGCAGAATTGTGCCCGCATGATGGCAGAGACTTCTGGCTGTGTGAGTCCAAGCCGTTTCTCGGCTTCCTTCTGGCTGAATCCCGCTTCCCTGATGGTCTTCATCACCTGAATGCCAAGGGCCGTGCGGGTAGAGAGTGCATCTGCGTCATCAAGCCCGAGGTCAACAACGATACGGTCTGAGCCAATCTCAACGTCGGGTGTCTGGTGACCGTCCCTCATCTTCACACACTCTGTTCCCTACCGTCTCGTATAACGAGCGCTGATGCCTTCCAGATCACAGTCGCTGACCGACAAGATCCGCCAGTCCCTTGTCGATGTCCGCGTGCAAGGCCGCGAACGGTGACGCATTGAACTGATGTCGTACCGCGTCGAGACTCATGACTTCTGCCCATAGAGGTTCAGAAAGTGACTCACCGTCACGATCTTGGTGCCTTCATATTTGTTCAGGCTGAGCAAGTCGCGCTTGTCGCCGGTGACCAAATAGTCCGCAGCTCCGGCACTGGCAATCGCCAGTAGATAATTATCATAGGGGTCAGGGGACACCAGCACCTTGGGCAACGGAGGCATCACGAGCGTGGCCAGATTGCGGATTTCATTGATCAAGCGTCCTGCCAACGCTGTGTTGAGTCGCTGACGAATTTTGGAGTACCGCGTGACTCGATTCAGTTCATCGATCTGCTCAGGAGTGGAGAGCAGCGAAAACCGACCACGCTGCCACAAGGTCACTAAACTTGCCGATGCGGAGATCGGAGACAGTAAGGCACTGACAAACACATTGCTATCGATGACGACGAGCACGAACTCATGCCCTCGATTGTCGAGGGGCTGGGGCAAACATCTCGGCACGGACTGATGCACAAGCGTCGTCAATCATCGCCTGCAGCTCATCAGGCGGCAGATCCGCGAACTTCTCACGGACTTCCGTCAGCGTTTCATTGAACACACGCCACTTCACCGCTTCTTCAACGAAACGGGACAGATCGCCTTTTTTTAACCCGCGCTGAGCGAGGAAACTGCGGAGCGCAACATCGGTATCCTTCGACACCATCACCGTCCATCTGGTCATATCGTCGGTCGCCATATTGTGATGTTTGTAGTAGATAACCGTGTATCAGCTTAGCATGATACACGCTTATGCACAAGTGTGATTGTGGCTAACCAAGTATAAATAGAGGTGTGGGAATCCCACTCAGATCTGAGCGAGATAACTATACAGAAGTGCTGGCGACAACTGTCACTTTGCAAATTATTTGGCGTAGATAGTTGCTCGCTACTTGGCATAGGTGACTCTCTTGGAACGCGGTCGCGCCCTTGGTTGTCGGATAGCGCCTTTGTCACGCCACTGTCTTTCGCATCGGATGAAAGGGAGGTGGCGAACCCCACGAGGCCCTCGGCCTGCGCATGGCGCACACGACCCTTTGTGGGACACCCCCGCGTGTGTCGGCCGTATCGGGCGCAGACCAAGGGCAAGGTCGAATCGGGCG
>ERZ1292630.4020-Hain-H41-02um-R3-4020-length-12590-cov-8_pt1 | contig 12590 bp, 14 predicted proteins | sample MGYA00564408_ERZ1292630 | MGnify/ENA primary metagenome ERZ1292630 (study PRJEB36523, sample SAMEA6512641) | groundwater metagenome | collected 2019-01-08 | study: AquaDiva: Metagenomics assemblies of 32 groundwater samples | reverse complement strand
TCCCGCCTTTTACTTTAATCGCAGCTACTACCCGGGTCGCCATGGTTTCTTCTCCCCTTCGTTCACGTTTTTCTGGTGGAGTTTTTCGCTTGGAATTTTATTCAAATGAAGAAATTGCGGAAATTGTACGCAGATCAAGTAAATTATTGAAAACAAAATTAGACGAAGAAGCTTTAAAAGAAATCGCTAAACGAAGTCGCTTCACCCCTCGTACTGCAAATTATTTTTTGAAGAGAGTTCGCGACTTCGCCCAAGTGCATAAAAAGGATTTGGACAAAAAAACAGTTAGGGAAGCGCTTGATATGCTTGCCATTGATGATATTGGGTTGAATTCATCTGACAGAAAATTTTTAGAAATATTAATTGGGAAATTTGATGGTGGACCGGTGGGATTAAAAACAATGGGTGCTGCGATGTCTGAAGAGGAGGCTACAGTAGAAGAAGTGATAGAACCATATTTAATTCAATTAGGTTTGTTAGAGCGAACATCTCGCGGACGGGTAGCTACAAAAAAAGCTTATGATCATTTGGATTTTGAATACAAAAAAGGTGGGCAAAACAAGCTAATTTAGACAAAATTACCCCTGTGGATAACTATTGCTTTTTGTCTGACACTTGTTGTATACTATATACAATATCGAAAAGGGGGCGTCGACCGTTAGGACGATGGCCCTTTTTCATTTATTACATCATCTTTGTTTTCTAAAATTTCCCCATTGTCTTTTTCAACAAAAATATTAAAATCGTGATTTTTGAAACCATTCATAAAATTAATCGCTCCTAAGTTTTCTTTTAGATAATTAACTAACTTAACTTTATACTTGTCTCCAGACACTAATTTAGTTTGTATCTTTAAATCATAGGTAATAGCTCCAATCAATAAATCTGTAACTTGTAATAAATCATTTGATTTTGAATCAAATCGACAGACCCCAGCAATAGCCAATCTACTCTTTTTATTATTAAATATTTTTTTAACATTAACCTCATACTTTATATTTCTCGGAGTGACTATATGATCTGCTATTAAAATTAACATTTCGTGTCTTGCTAAAACTGCATCCATTAATTTTAACGTTATATCTTCATAAGCTTTCCATTCGTTGTTTGAAAAATGTTCTAGAAAATATTTACTACTTTTATGTGTGGTATAAGAATAAAAATTCAAACTTTTTGTATTAAAAACAGAATCTATTATAATTTTCGCAAATTTTATATTACTATTTGATAATTTGTTAAATTTTATTTCATCGTGAAAATTATTTTTTGTTCTTTCATATAAAATTTGGCTTTGTAGATAATAAGGCTGACTCATCTTTAAAATACCTAAGGTGAAATATGGTTCTGTTTTATTATTTAAACTTCCAGACTCATCTCAAAAACAAAATTTTGTCCAAATCTGATCATAGTCTGAAAGTTTTAATTCTTCTGTTTTTATTTCTTTGTTATTTTTGAAAAACATAAGTATCTTTTTATTTTTTAGGTTGTTCTTATATTTATATTAACAATTTTATCTATTATACTACTTATACATTTTAAATAAAATTGATTTGCTCTTTTAATATAAAAGACCTAAAATTCAGTCATGTCAGGTCATAATCGTTGGTCTCAAATTAAACACAAGAAAGATATTACCGATGCTAAAAAAAGCAAAGTTTTTTCTAAATTAGTTCGTTCTATTGGAGTAGAGGCAAAATTATCTGGTGGAAAAGATTCGCCGGGGTTACGAGCAGCGGTTGAAAAAGCAAAAAAAGTAAACATGCCTGGAGACGTGATTGAAAGAGCCATCAAAAAAGCGAGTGAACCGGGGACTCAGATGGAAAGAATAACTTACGAAGCATATGGACCGGGAGGTGTAGGAATAATCATAGAAACATTAACTGACAGCAAAAACAGAACTGTTCAAGATATAAAACATATTTTATCAAAAAACAGTTTTGCATTAGCTGGTATTGGCTCTGTTTCTTGGGCTTTTTTCAAAGAAAACTCCACCGAAGGATTAATTTGGATACCAACTACCACTGTCCTCCTCTCCGATATCGACTTAGGATTATTAGATAAATTAGTGGAAGAATTAGAAGAAAATGATGATGTTCAAGAAGTTTTTACTAACGCCGAATAAAAAATTATGAAAATACTAGGCATAGATCCTGGATACGAGAGAGTAGGAATCGCGGTACTTGAAAAACCTGCCCGCAATGCTTTTAGCATAGCTAATGCAGGCGGGAATAAAGGCGATAAGAAGCCCTTCGACAAAGCTCAGGGTAAAGAAAAAGTATTATTTTCTAAATGTTTTAAAACTTCAGCAAAATTAGAATTCAACGAGAGGTTGTTGTTAATCGGAAAAGAAATCAGAACAATAATTAAAAAATTTAAGCCGGAAATCTTAGCTATCGAAACTTTATTTTTAACTACTAATCAAAAAACAGTGATGCATGTGGCAGAAGTACGTGGAATTATAATTTATGAGGCTTCATTGGCGGGATTAAAAATTTTTGAAGCTTCCCCGCCTCAAATAAAAATAGCTACAACTGGTTATGGAAAGGCAAACAAAGAACAAGTGATGAAAATGGTGAAAATCCTTGTTGATGTAGATAATCTTAAAAAATCAGACGACGAATTAGACGCTATTGCCATAGCTTTAACAGCTTTTGCTTGTGAAAGGAAAAGCGGAATAAGCTTTTAAAAACCGCACATAATTTTTTGCTAAAAATTTGCTATGCTCGGCTCGTCAGCCTGCGCAATGCTTTTAAAAAGCTTATTCCGCTTTTCCTAAGTTATCCACATATTCTATTGCCAAGCGTTTTAGATTTTGATACAAAGTAGTAGATTTCAGCCAAAGGCTGATCCGCCTCGGGCGGAAATAATTTTAACAGGTCGTTTAATAAACGTAAAAAATTAAAATTTATCTATGAGTTACGACGAAGAAGATGATTTAGTGAGTGGTGTAGGAGACCCAGAAGATGAAGGAGAGCCACTGGAATTGCCGGATGAACCATTAGAAGTTCCTGATGATGAAGAATATGACCCAGACAGTAGGTATCACTAAATAAACCCCGCCAATGGCGGGGTTTATTTTATTTTTACAAATCTTTTTTTGCCTATTTTGAATTTCATTCCACTTTTGGGGATAGTATTTACGTCAGTTATTTTTTTATCACTATCTAAATTTGTCACTGCTCTTTCTTCTACTAATCTTCTAAAGTCTCCCTTTGAAGATAAAATTTTTGCTTCCACCAAAATATCCATCAATGTTTTTTCTCCCTCTGTTTTAAGTTCCATCATCTCTTCTGGAATTTCTCTTTTTTGAAAAGTGTTAATAAAGTTTTCTTCTGCTTTTTCGGCATTTTTTTCTCCATGATATATTTTCACTATTTCATGGGCGAGTTTCATTTTATTATTTTTGGGATTTCGATCCTTGGGAATTTCAGACTCGGTAAAATTAGTACAGAGTTTAAAATATTTATCAATCAATTCATCTTTTATGGACATAATTTTACCAAACATATTGTCAGGTTTTTCATCTAGGGCAATATAATTATCATAACTTTTACTCATTTTTTTTATCCCATCAGTCCCCTCAAGAAGAGGAAGGGTCAAGATATCTTGCTCAGCCATTTGAAAATATCTCTGAACTCTTCGGCCAGTCAATAAATTAAATTTCTGATCGGTCCCACCAATTTCCAAATCTGCTTTCATCACAACAGAATCATATCCTTGCATAAGAGGATAAAGTGTTTCCAAAAGAGTAATATCCTGATCATTCTTTATCCTTTTTTTAAAATCAGATCTATGTAAAATTTGTTGTATAGACCCAGCTTTAGAAAGCTCCAGTATTGTTACCATACTATGACCACCCAACCATTTGCTATTATAAACCACTTTTGTTTTTTTAATATTAAGAATTTTCTTTGCTTGTTTTAAGTAATTCTTCATATTTTTTTTAACCTCTGAACTTTGAAGCATTTTTCTAGTTTCAGACCTACCAGATGGATCACCAACCATTGCTGTAGCGTCTCCAATAACAAGGATAGCCAAATGTCCCATCTCTTGAAATTGGCGCAGTTTTTTAAGAGGTACACTGTGTCCTAAATGTAAATCTGGCATAGTTGGATCAATGCCAAATTTTATATTTAAACGACGTCCTGATTTCAGATTGTTCACTAAATGCTCTTTTTCAATAATTTCTTCAACTCCTCTACCCAACACTTCTTCTATTTTTTTTTCATCTGTGATAACTTTCATAATTCGGATTATAACACATTTTTTGTTATAATTAAAAAATGAAAAAAGTGTTCAACAAAATAAAAACCCACAAAAATCTAGCAATGCTTTTGGCTGGAATTTTTATTCTATTATCTGGAATAATAATCATTTGGATCTCTTCTTTAAAAATTCCAGATTTTAACTCCTTTGAAAATAGAAAAGTCGTAAACTCTACTAAAATATATGATCGTACGGGAGAAATATTGCTTTATGATATACATCAAGATATCAAAAAAACCGACATACCTTTTGAAAAAATGGGAGTAAACATTAAAAATGCAACTGTTGCTATTGAAGATTCTGAATTTTACAACCATGGAGGAATAAGAATAACTTCAATTGTTCGGGCCACTTTGTCTAATTTATTTGGTGGCGCAGGAAAAACTCAAGGTGGTTCAACCATAACCCAACAATTAGTAAAAAACGCACTTTTAACACAAAAGAAAACTATTGCCAGAAAAATAAAAGAATGGGTGTTAGCAATAAAAATAGACCAGTCGATGCCAAAAGAAAAAATTTTGGAGTATTATCTGAATGAAAATCCTTACGGCGGAAATGTTTATGGCATAGAAGAAGCTTCAAAAACTTATTTTAATAAAAATTCACAAGACTTAACATTATCGGAAGCTGCATATTTAGCATCCATTCCACAATCACCAACATTACTTTCACCTTATGGAAAAAATAAAGATAAATTGGATGCCAGAAAAAATTTAGTTCTTTCTAGAATGTTAGACCTTAAATTTATTTCAGAAAAAGACTACATTATTGCTAAAAATGAAATCGTAAATTTTATTCCCCAGGCAACTGTTGGTATTAAAGCCCCTCATTTTGTTTTTTTTATTAAAGATTATCTTGAACAAAAATATGGAAGTGATGCTGTAGAAAATGGTGGACTGAAGGTTATTACAACTCTTAATTATGACTTACAAGAAAAAGGGGAAGTAATAGTAAAAGAAGGCGCTCTTAAAAATGAAAAAGAGTGGAATGGTAAAAATGCTGGACTAGTAGCTATAGATCCCAAGACCGGACAAATTTTGACAATGGTAGGTTCTAGAGACTATTTTGATAAAACAATAGATGGTAATTATAATATTGCAACCGCTTGGAGACAGCCAGGGTCTTCTTTTAAGCCTTTTATTTACGCCACAGCCTTCAATAAAGGGTTTACTCCAGATACAGTGCTGTTTGACCTATCCACGGAGTTTCAAACAACCTGTAACGTTTATGGTAAAGCTTTACCAGGATACAATCAAAATGATTGTTATATGCCAAGTAATTATGACGGTAAATATCGCGGACCGATGAAACTAAAAGACGCTCTGGCTCAGTCTATAAACATTCCGGCCGTAAAACTTTTCTATTTGTCTGGGCTCAAGGATTCACTTAAAACAGCCGAGGATATGGGTATTAGCACTTTGACTGATACAAGCCGTTACGGACTTACTCTTGTTATCGGAGGTGGAGAAGTATCTCTTCTTGATATGACCTCCGCTTATGGAGTTTTTGCAAATGATGGTATTAGAAATCAATATACTGGAATTTTAAAAGTTGAAAACGCAAGTGGAAAAGTTTTAGAAGAATACATCTCTAATACAAAAGAAGTTTTACCCAAAAATACCGCATTAACTCTTTCAGATATTCTTTCTGATAATATAGCCCGCGCTCCAACTTTTGGTTTATCTTCTCCCCTCTTTATACCCGGAAGAGATGTAGCTGTAAAGACAGGAACCACCAATAGTAACAAAGACGCTTGGACTATTGGTTATACTCCTTCAATTGTGGTTGGTGTTTGGGCGGGCAATAATGATAATAAACCAATGAAAAAAGGAGGTTCAGCAGTAGCGGGACCAATTTGGAATAAATTTATGAATGAAGTATTAAAAATTTTACCAAACGAAAAATTTGAAAAACCAAATTTGGAAACTGATCCAAAAATTGTAAAACCCGTAATTCGTGGATATTGGCAGGGAAATGAAAACTTTTTTATAGATAAAATTTCCGGTAAGTTGGCAGGAGAATTCACGCCAAGAGAGACAATGGAGGAAAAAGTAATAACCAGCGTTCATTCTATTCTTTATTGGGTAAATAAAAATGACATTTTGGGAGTACCGCCTTTAAATCCAAATGATGACTCGCAGTTCAGTCGTTGGGAAATTCCTGTACAAAATTGGTGGGCACAAAATAGTGGAAAATATGAAATAACAACATTGTCTGAAAAACCTGTAGACATAGACAATGTGCATACTGATATAAACAAACCAATCGTTTCTATAATTGAACCTAATACCACATCAATTTATTCTCCTAACCAAAGAATACAGTTAAGAATTCTAAGTTCTGGTTATTTCCCACTCCAAAAAATAGATATATTTATAAACGATACTTTTATAGATACCATTAAAACACCCCTTAATTTCTCTTTTATTCCTGAAGAACTAGACAATTTAAAATCCGAAAACGAACTAAAAATAATTTCTTATGATAGTGTTTATAATCGTGCAGAAAGTATGCTAATTTTTAATGTTAAACAATAATTAAATTATATCTCGTGGAGCTTTTTTACCAAGACTTTTTTCTAGTCTTAAAAAAATTTCATCTTTTTTCAGTAAAATTTCATTTTTGTAAATAGGTTTTATGTTTAAATAAATTGTATTGTTTTTTATTTTAATATCTTTGGGTTTTACTTGTATACTAATAGTTTGATATAAAGCATCTATAATGGAATTCTTTTTAACTTCTTCAGAAAGAAGAATATTATCAAACTTTATTAATAAATCTTTAATCTCAATCATAAATACGAAAATTATGCGAAATAATGCAAAAACTACAAAAATTGACCAGAATCAATACGAATAATTCTTTTAGGCTTCAAATATTTTTCTCTAAAATTTACAAGTATACCAAGTTTTATTCTTGCTTGTTGTAAGTAATTTTGTATTTGTCTGAAATTATCTTTTGTAAAAAATCTAACCGTTTTAAGCTCTATAATAATTTTATTATCAATCAGAAAATCGACAATATCTCCAGTATTACTTATAGCAATTTCTCGACCATAAGATATTTTCTTTTCTTTTAGTTTCTTTTCTAATAAATCCCCATACTGTTTTTCTCTGGCATATTCTCCTAGTTCTTTTTTAACCTCAAATAAAATTCCACAAACTAAATACGACAGTTCTTGATAAATAACTTTTTCACTGCAAGTTTTTTTCTCAATGTCTTTTGAGTTTATCATTATAGATTTTTTGAAATTTCTTTTTTAAGCTTAGATAATAGTTTAGGAAACAATTCTTTTCCTTCCTTAGTTTTTATTCTATTTGGTAATTCTAGCTCAAGTAAATCCACTAGTTTTTTAAAACTTTTAGGCTGATATTTTTGTCTGAAATGCTGTATGTTTAATTTGCTCAAATTATCAGCATCAACAATTATTGCTTCTTCCTCTGTATTAGACTTATGTCGATCTGCCGCAATAACTAGTTTATTTATTATTTTTAAATCTTTGAATTTAATATTGGATAATATTTTTGAAATAAGTTTGGAAGAATTTTTATTGGCTTTGGGCTCAAGTTTTAACATTTCTTTTAAATCAATTTTCCCTTTAGGGGCAACACCGGACCATCCTATATCATGAATATATGCAGCCACAACTAGAAAATTAATGTCTTTTCTTCCTTTACCTAACCTTTTTACCCACACAACTACTCTTTTTGCGTGTTCCCAATCACCCAAGCGCATTAAAGTAAAATAAGGTTTTATTTTTTTAATAAATTTCTGTTCATTAAATTTTTGTATAATTTTTTCGTTGTTTTTTGTATTATTTCGCATATTTTTCGTATTTATCTATTCATGGGCATTATAAGATATGTAAAAGAGTTATCGGAACTACCAGATATCACCATGGGTTTTGAAGATTGATTTAATCTGATGGATATGCTGTCTGTATTTATAGACTGTAAACAATCAAGAAAATATTTATAATTAAAACCAAGTAAAGCATCCTCTCCTTTTATGGCGGCATCTAAATATGTTTTATTTTCTCCAACATCATTGTTCTGAGATGAGAGTTCAAAAATCTTTTCTTTTGATTTAATTAGAAGGTTTATTTGATTAAATTTATCCGAAAAAATATTCGAAAGTTTAAGTGCATTAAGTAAGTCTTGTTTTAATACTATAGCCTCAACTTTAAATTCTTTTGGAATAATCTGACGATAATCAGGGAAAACTCCATCTATAATTCTAGACGTTAAATAAATATTATCAGAAGAAAACGAAATTTGATTTTTATTAAAACAGACTCTTATAGTGTCCTGTACCTCCCCAAAAATTCTTAATATCTCAGATACATTTTTGTAAGGAATAAGTATACCCGAAACTTCTTCGGTTCCTTTTATTTTGATTTTTTTTTCCGCCAACCTAAAAGAATCTGTTGAAACAAACACTAAATTATCATCATTAGAGTATATATAGACACTTGAAATCTCTGGTTTTATATCAGAAGAAGATGAACTATAATATACTGATTTTATACCGTCTACTAGTTTTTTAGATTCTATCTCAAACGTTTTTCCATCAACTGTTGGTATTGTAGGAAAATCATCATGTATCTGACCTTTTAGTTTTATTCTACTTTTTTTTGTTTTAATCATTAGATTTCCATTTTCGCTTTCAAGTTGTATGTTCTCGTTTTGAAAAATATTAGAAAAAATACCAGCTAGGGTTGCCCCAGAAATAGCTACAATTCCCTCTTTTTCAATTTTTGCAGGAATTTCAATCTCAACACCAAGACTTAAGTTTGTGGCGCGAAGTTTTAATGATTTTCCAGAGGCAATAAAAAGAATGGAATTTAAAATCGGTAAGGTTAAATTTTTGCCTGTGATTTTCTCTACTTGTAAAATTCCATTTTTAATTTTTTCAATTCCACATTCTAGTTTCATATGTTTATATTGTTTATAAGTTATATATTTAATCTATTAATACTATTAGCACTGTTTATAAGTGGATAAATAGATTATGTTATATCTTATATGATTATATTAATAATTTTTTTTCTAAATGCCCTTTATTTAATGTTAATAACTATTTAAACATAATTCTTATTTGCTCAAGTTCTTGTAATAAATGTGGGTCGTTTTTTAAATCTGCTTTTATTTTTAAATATGAATGTATCACTGTTGTATGATCTTTACCCCCTAGTTTTTGTCCAATTAAAGGATATGATACGTTAAAGTCTTCTCGAAGTAGATACATTACTACCTGTCTTGCCTTTACTATTTCTTTTCTTCTAGTTTTTTCATAAACTGATGATTCTTCCAAAGAATAGTAGTCACTTACTGTTTTTACAACATCTTTTATGGCCACATTTCTTTTTGGTTTTATATTGTTTTTTAATAAATTTTTAACTTCAGACACAGAAAGAGGCTTATTTTTGAGGCGATATTGACAAATTATAGTATTTAAACTTCCTTCCAACTCACGGATATTGCCCTGTATGGCCCCCGCGACATATTCTATTATTTCTTGATCTAGGTCGACACCCAACTCTCTTGACTTCACTTTTAAAATAGCAAGACGAGACTCATATTCTGGTTCAGAAACATCTACTATCATTCCAGCCGCAAAACGAGACTTAAGTCGGTCTGCTAATTCAGGAATATAATTAGGGTGTTTATCAGAAGAAAAAATAATTTGTTTATTATTTTCATAGAAAGTATTAAACGTATGGAACAGTTCTTCTTGAATTTTTTCCATTTTACCAATAAATTGGATATCATCTATAATTAAAAGATCATATTTACGATATTTTTCTTTAAAAGAATTTGCCTTGTTGTTTTGTAGTGAATTTATGAAATCAGTGGCAAATTTTTCTAATGTTAAATAGTGCACTTTTTTGTTTGAATATTTATCTTTTATTGAATTCCCTATTGCTTGAATTAAGTGAGTTTTACCAAGTCCCGTGCCTCCATAAACAAAAAATGGATTATATTTGGTTCCCGGGTTTTCTATTATTGCCTGGGAAGCAGCATATGCTAGCTCATTAAAAGATCCTACGATGAAAGAATCAAAACGATAGCGTGGATTTAAATTATCATCTGGATTTATATATAGGTCTTTTAAGGGTAGTTCTTTGTTTATATAAATTTCGTTTGTTTTTGGTAATTCCTGTTTAGTTGCTTCTATTTTAGTAATAACATATTCCACTGCTCTCATATTTTCATATGCATCAGCTATGGTTTTAGTAATAAGTTTATGATATTTATTTTTAAGCCAATCACGCACAAATTCGTTTGGCACACCAACATAAACAACACCTGTTTCTTCTCTTAAAATAGACGTATTTTTAAACCAAGTGCTAAAGTTTGCCTTAGAAACACCTGCTTCAATTTCAACCAGACAGTTTTTCCAAAGTTGTTTTGTATCCATCCCGTTAGAAGTTTTACTAAATAATAATTTAATTGTTACCCGTTACATTCGAGAACTTCTAACGGGATCCATTGGTAAAGATTATACTACAATATTTTTTTATGCAATTTTTAAAAACTTATTAACTATGTTGATAAACTGTTGATAATCCCGAACCAGAGCAAAGCTCGGTACGGGACAGGTGTTATATAGAAAATGGTGTATTGTTTTTTTAGAGTTTTTGTTATAGAATAACAACATGTCACAAACATACCAACCAAACAAGAGAAAAAGAGCCAAATCTCATGGTTTTTTAGTTAGATCTAAAACAAAAACAGGCAAAAAGGTACTCCTAAAGAGAAGAAGAAAGGGGCGCGCTAAACTTTCTGTATAATGCTTCCTAAAAAAAACAGAGTTGATAAAAAAGGTGTAAACCTTATTTTTAAAAAAGGGAGTTTTATTAGTTCTACTGACTTTACGTTTAAATTTATAATAATTAACAATTCTCTTCAACCTCGTATTTCTTTTATTACCCCCAAAAACATAACTAAACTGGCTGTTAGAAGAAATTTATTAAGAAGAAAGGGATATTCTGCTTTAAAAAAATACATAAACCAATTTCCTTTTGGGATTCTTGGTGTCTTTGTTTTTAAAAAATATCAAGAGGATGTTTTAACAATTGAAAATGAAATTAAGAATATACTTAATAAAATTGATTAATTTTTACCAAAAAGTACTTTCTTCTCCAATTGAGAAGTTTTTAAAATATTTTGGCCTATTAAGAAATAATTCTTGTACTTTCTATCCTACTTGTTCAGAATATACAAAAGAAGCCATTAAAAAATACGGTGTTTTAAAAGGTTCTTATCTTGGATTTTCACGTATTCTTCGTTGTCATCCTTGGCAAAAAAACCACATAGATTTACTCAAATAGAGAATACAACCCCTCCCAACCTCCCCTTATCAGGGGAGGAACTATAATGGAAGTCCCCCTGACAAGGGGGATTTAGGGGGTTATATTTTAAAATAAATAACTTTTGAATTTGGATTTTTGGGTGTTTTCGTATAGAATGAAATAATGATATATCTTTGGGACACTTTTTTATATGGGCCACTTTTTAACGCTTTAGCCTTTCTGGTTTCTATGGTTCCAGGCGGAGATGTTGGTGTTGCTGTTATTCTTCTTACTCTTATTGTTAAAACTGTGCTTTTCCCTCTTTCTCAGCGTTCCATTGAAAGCCAAATAAAAATGAATCTACTTGCCCCAGAACTTAAAAAAATAAAAGACAGTGGGGCAAGCAAAGAAGAACAGGCCAAACAAACTTTTGAGCTTTACAAACACCACAAAACTAATCCTTTTTCCGGATGTCTTTTGATTTTAATTCAAATTCCTATTATTTTTGCACTATATTATGTTTTTTTGAAAGGAATAAATCCAGAAAGTGGATTGCTTTATTCTTTTATCAATGCCCCAGATAATATCAGCATGATTTTCTTGGGTATTCTTGATATTAGTCAAAAAAGTTTAATTTTAGCGATACTCGCAGGTATTTCTCAATATTTTCAAGCTTTTCTTATGCCTAAACCAGTTGTTTCAGAAAAAACTTCTAATTCTTTTCAAGAAAATTTTTCAAAAAGCATGCAAACGCAAATGAAATATGTTTTTCCTTTTGTAGTTGCGTTTATTGCTTATAGTGTTTCTGGCGCGGTTGCATTATATTGGATTACTAGTAATATATTTGCCATAGGACAGCAAGTTTATGCAAATAAAAAGAAAAAATTAGCCTTAGAGGCAGTAGGCCAAGGACAGTCCTTGGGGAAACTCTCTTAAGGACTGTCCTTAAAATATATGAATAAATCTGAAATGCAGAATTTAATAAAAGAACTTATTGAAAAAACTACAATTTCTGTAAGTAAAATTTCTA
>ERZ1292630.4019-Hain-H41-02um-R3-4019-length-12591-cov-6_pt1 | contig 12591 bp, 3 predicted proteins | sample MGYA00564408_ERZ1292630 | MGnify/ENA primary metagenome ERZ1292630 (study PRJEB36523, sample SAMEA6512641) | groundwater metagenome | collected 2019-01-08 | study: AquaDiva: Metagenomics assemblies of 32 groundwater samples | reverse complement strand
ATCACCCACGCCCGCACAGCCGGTTATGCCCACCTGGCCAGAACCACAACTTCCTCAGGCCGGCCGGGGGGTCCGTTGTCCCCAACGCCATGATTGTTGCTCCTCTTTGTCGTCCGCGGTTCCCCTCTGACAGCAATCGATCTTGCGTCGTCGGCAGGGCGCCCCAGCCGCTGCTTCACTCTTTTCGGCATACGACAAGTGTCAGCAGTATGGTTTCGTGATGAATGACTGGACACATTCCCTCTGACAGGGCGAGGCGCAACACCCCCCTCACCGTTCACAAAGAAAAGTGGTAGCAATGGTCTTCGACGATCCGACATCGCGTCGGGCCTTGTTGAAGGGCGTGACGTGGGCGGGTGCACTTGGAATATACGCCTTCGTAACCAAGAAACTAACGCTTGCGGCGTCGTGCGTCGCCTTCGGCGTGGGAACGGTGACGGTCGCGGCGGGTCCGGCCCCGCACGCCGCGCTGCTCGTGTTCTTCCTCTCGTCGACGAAAATCACAAAGTTCGGCGCGGACGTCAAACGGCGCATTGACCGCAGCTATGGTGAGCATTCCACGCGAAGTGTGTCCCAGGTGATCTGCAATTCTCTTCCTGCGGTGCTGGTGGTGATGCTGGGCTCGCACCACATGGGGACTTTCGGTGGGTGGTGGTCGTTTCCGGCGTCCGAGTGCGCACGCGTGGCCGCCGTCGCGCACTTCGCGGCGTGCCAAGGCGATACGTGGTCGTCTGAAATTGGCGTCCTGTCCCAGTCCCCGCCGCGCCTCATCTTAGGGTGGCGGCAGGTACCCCGTGGAACTAACGGCGCAGTGTCGTTGCTCGGCTTGGTCGCATCCGCGGCCGGTGGTCTGCTGGTGGGACTGTCATCGGGCCTCGCGCATCACTTCTTTAGCCATTCCGACCTCCATCAGCAACAAGTGCGCGTTGGCCGTCGCCGTGAAGGCACGGTTGAGTCCATCGCGGTCTACGTTGCGGTCGGTGTGTTGGCGGCCGTGGCGGGTTCGGTGATTGACTCCGTACTTGGCCAGTTGCTGCAGCGCTCCATCCTCAGTCGGGATGGACACAGCGTTTTGACACCGGAGGAGGCTCAATTGGAAGAAACAGCGGGATCGACGCATGGTGGGGAGAAAGTTGGCACTCCGACCGCGCCACGCGCAGTGGCTATTACTGGTACCGCCAACATCTTGAACAACGACTCCGTGAACTTGGTCTCTAGTACCCTTGTGACATTGGCGGCCTACCTCTGGGCAGGATGGGAGTGAGAAGGGGATATTTCCCCCCATCTCACGCAGTGTATTCGACGCCCCGGCGGCCTCGACTACCCATTTGTTGGTGGTGCACGCACCCACCACACACATCTTATGTTGTTGCTCTCGTCGACATGGCATCCCGAGTGAGTTTTCTCTTCTCTTCATGATGGCATCCCTCGCTGGCATAACCCTCTTTCGTGTGGCTATTTCCATTGAGTCGGTACGACTTTGACGTGTGAGTTCTCTCTCCTCCTCGTTTGCACTCAGGCAGAGTCGACAGCAATTCGTGTAGTGAAATGCCTCCCACGCGGAAGCAACGCACGGTCTTTTCGACGTCGCAGCAGTCGACGTCGACGTCACTCGCGACTCGACGTACACCGGTGGGCAGCACCAGCGACCCACCGCGACGCGGCTACGAAATGCGCGATGTGGCAGGGGAACCCGACGGCGTTGTCCTTGTTCACGGGGGATCCATCTCCGCCTCGTCCTCCTACGCCGCCGTCCTGTGCCGTCCCAGCATCGTTGTTTCCACTCTCCCTCCCTCCGAATTGACAGCACATACCGCACCACGTGATGCGGCGCCCCGCCGCCACGTCGACTGCACCGTCGCAGAGGTGGATCGTCTGTTTTCGCCGGCAATTGCGGCGTCGTCTCGTGCCGCTGCGACCGCGACGCGTTGTGTCGATGAAGACGATCGGTCCGTGGCGCATAGAATCTTGTCCGAAATCCGCACCGATGCCGAGGCGGAGGAGAGGCGCATCAGCCACCTCGTGCCGAGTTTGGCTGCCCTGAAACGTCCGGAGGGAAAAGCGATCCGAGCAAGCGTATTCGAGGACTCGCAACGGCTCGTCGTCAACGGCGGGTACCACGACCACCGTGGCGTGTGGCATGCGTTGCCCGTGGATGCCGATGGCATCGTGCGATACGGCGGGGGTCGTGACACCCATCCCGCTGCTGATGCCGATAATAACGTCCAAAAGTTCTGTGGCGGGAACCGTCGCCTTGACAATTATGTTTCGTTCCAGTATGAGTCCGCATGGCAGGAGGCGTCCGCCGAGCCGACGCCGACTGATGAAAACGGCCAGCTCCACGTTGGGGAGAGAAACGGAGCGGCCACGAGGACAATGGTGGATGCGATGAGCACCGTGACTTCTTTGCCGCCGCCCGCTGTGGAGCAGCGATCAGGTGTTCATTCGACCGCGGCCCTTCCTCCTCGGTCGTGTGTGGATCATGATCACGTGATGGATGGGGACTCAGGGCAAACAGCGATGGTTGTCACCACAAGACAACGGAAAAAGCGGATGAACGTGGTCGTAGTCAACGAGGATTGCTTCGTCGTGGCGCAACAATTCGCCGCCAGAGGTTATTATGATCCTTTCGTGATGGACGCGGGCAGCCGAAGCCATTTTGGGGGTGGTTTTCGGTCCGGCGCGCGGGCTCAAGAAGAGGAGCTCTGCCGGCGGTCGACCCTCGCACAACATTGTGTCGAGTCCCTCGGATTTCGGAAGCCAAGAAGGCTGCTACTTGAATCAGGCATGGCGCAGGTGGGGCCAGCAGTCGATGGCGACGGCCGTGACGGCTGCCGACCGCCTGGGAGGGGGGCAGCCGCGTGGGTTGATCGCCATCGTCGCTCTCCGTTTCAGCAAGGCAGAGGCGCGAGCACTGGGTGGGCTCCTACCTGGGGCTCAGCGGCAGCGTCAACGGAGAGTGGCGAAAACAACAGCCGTGGAAGTGGTGGCCACCGCTTATATCCCCTCAATCCAACTGACGGCGTTTACGTCCCTGGCGTCACAGTGTTCCGGCACGGCCAGGACGCTCGCTATGCGCTGATGAGCCGGCCGTTCACATGCGGTATCGGCGTCATCTCAGCGACGAACAAACCTCGCGTGGCCAACAACCGGATCGACGATCCCGGCATTGTGGCCGATTTGCGCGGGGCGCTGACGACGTTCTTCCTCATGGCGAAAGACCACGGTCACCGAGCGATCGTGCCGGTCGCGGTCGGCTGTGGAGCCTTCCAGAACCCTGCGGAACACGTCGCGCAGCTTTTCGTCGACGTGCTCTTCTCGCCAATGTTCGTGGACTGCTTTGACGAAGTGTGCTTCGCCGTGCTCGACGATCACAACGCTTTCCATGCCCATAACCCACGGGGTAACTTCGCCGTTTTTTCTGAGACGGTGCAGCGCCGATTGCAGCAAGAAGCGGCGTCTTCATGATCTGGGCATGCGCTGGACGATCTGTGGTGTGTGCTGTGGTTTTTCGTTTGTCACTTCGACGTTTGTTGTCGGCTTCAGTCTCTCAATGGTACTTGCGACGGGGGGCGGTTTGTCCGTGTTTTGCACTTTTTTATCCGTGTCGGTTGGCGCCTTCGAGTGGGTAGAACGTTCTGTCTGTTATCGCGCAGGGGATGTCGGTTGGCGGTGATTTCACATTTTTGTTTTTGATCGACGTACCCCCGTACCCTCGTTCAGTCATCTCTCAAATAGTTTTATTGTGTGGCGCCGTTAAATGGCCGCCACGCCTCCCGTGCCTCCTCCTAGACGGCGGCCCCTTCCCCCCACGACGCCGTTCGCGGGGGAGGCCAGCGGCTCGTCGTCCATCGACCACTCCATATCCTTTGACGGGGGAACGTTGGTCGCGTCCCTCGAGTTGCTACTTGCCCAGGCCAGCTCAGGGGGTGTGCCACCCTTCGCCACCTCTCGGATGTCAGTCAATTCGAAGAGCGACATGGACGCCAGGAGCTTCCTGATACCGCGGGTTGCGTCGTCGCCGATATTTGCGTATGCGCTCCGGCATGGCAGCCAGAAGGACGCCGCGGCCTTTGTGAACGGCCGTCCGCGGCACCCGGGTAGCGGCGTCGGGAGGCGTGTCGACGACAGAGGCAGCAATCCCCTGTCGATCCCGAAGCGGCACATTGGCGCGTTGACCACAACGGAGTCGTCGTCGTCGTCGTCGATTGGATCCTCGACGTTGCTGCATTCCTCGCTCGACACGCTCGCGGCGTCCGCGCTCAAGTCGTCGTTGCTGATTACGAGAGGCACCCTGCTGTTCGGTGACCACAATCCTACTCCTGCTGCCACCAAAACAGCAGGAGGAGGAGGAGGCCGTTCCCCGTTGCACCTCGATGGCCTCATCGTGCCGTTGGTCGATGACGAGGGAATGGACTATTTTGAGGAGGGGGGCCGCGCCGATGGACCCCCCCGCGGCGGCGCCCGGTCGAAACCGTCGCCTCCGTCTCGGAGGAGGAACGCCAGGGAGCCGCGTGGGGGCGAGGCTTCGTCCACCCCGCCAAGTGGTACCGATGTCGACACCGACAGATGCGCGAGGCCGCCGCATGCAATACGGACCACCACGAGCGCCACCACCACCGGCGTCGGTGTCGCGCTGCACGAGTCCGTGTGCCGCTCATTCCTCGTCCGTGACGAAGCGGATGCCCTTGCGGGTCCCATTTGCACGGCATGGCGACACCTCCGTGCCCTCCGCGTAGGCCTCGGGCCTATGAAGCGCGCGCTGCTTCGCTATCTGTTGCTCAAAAGAGGGCGGCGCCAGCGGTTCGAGCAGTCGTTGAAGTTGTGGGCCACGCTCGAGCGCCGCACGCGCTTGGAGTGGGAGCAGCTCTGGCAGGAGGGCTGGTTGTCACTCGCCTTGAAGAAGGCGCACCACGATGAAGGGATGTGTCGGCTGCGGCACGAATCGGCGCAGCTCGTACACATGGTCGTGGCTGCCCATGCGTGGCTGCAAATGCTTCAAACGTCGGTGCGATGGAGCTTGCGGTGCGGCAGCGGAACGACGACGATGACACCTCTCCCATGCGGAGGGGAAGATCCCAACGACGACCGCCACTTCGTTGGCGCTGGGCAAAGCGAAGGGACGGCATCGCAGCCAACGCATCTGCGGAGCGGCGCCGTGGTGGAGGAAAGCGGGCGGCCGCTCCCGATCGGCAGTTGTCGTCGTGGCGATCGCATCGCCCATGCGGAGGTAGGTTTGATGATGCAATGGGACGCCATCGCCAAAGCGGAAGCCCTTCAGCGGCTCGAAATCGACCTCCTGAGACACCGGGCGGTTCGGGTGGCGCCGAATGTGATGGCTGAGTGGACGGAGGCGGTTCGCGTTGTCGTGACGTGGCTTCAGGGGCGTGCGCGAGCGGATCTCTTCGCAGAGGAAGATTTTCTTCGTTGGTCATTGTGCGAATCTGAGTCAACCCTTAGGCAGAAGGGCTTTGGTCGCCTGGTGTCCGATCTGGCGGAGCGGCATGCGACGGCCTCGACGAAGTGAGTCGAACGCCACAACAAGCAATGATATGATCGCTCGTGCGATTTGAGAGTGTACTTCCCAGAAGTAGCGATTTTTTTACTTCGAGAAGGAACGTATTCGATGATGTAGAGGTACAATATCTGCCCGTCGATTTTGACTCGCTTGCAACAAGCGAAGAGACCTTATTTCCACCAATCACACCACACAGTTATAACATCAACACTCCTGAGTGGTGTCAGAATCCCAGAAAAGCCAATGTCGGACGAATTCGTGCAACCACCCGTATGGCGGGTTGCCACGCTACTGACTTCTTCCGCAGTAATTGCCTTCGCAGGGGTCGCGTCGAAGCAGCTACTTGATGGCTCCTCAGCGTCCGCGCGGCGACATAGCATCCAAACCGTCGTCCGGGCCACGACCAATCAACAGAAAGCCGCGTTCCTCCGGCGCTATGTGTCCCTCGTGAGCAGCCGTCGGTCATTCTTTGTCTGTGGGCAGGGCATCACCTCCATCCCGCCACGGTCGGCCACCACCACCGCCACCACTCCCACGACGACACCTCCCCCCACCGCAGGAACTTCCGCCGCAGACGGTTCATTCAAGCGGCAAGCGGGCGATGCCCTCCGGTCGCCATGCTTTCCTCTCGGCATTCTCGCTGCGTATCGCGTTCGTTCGTCAGCCGTCCCGGAAGGAACAGAGCCGGCGGGCTTGGGGGTGTCCTCCTCGCCAACCGTTGCGCTGGAGCGCATCCCATCGGCTGCTGCACTCTCCGATCTCATCGCCGCGCAGCATACGACGAACTTACGACGGTGCGGAACAGCAGATAACGTCTCATCCGCTCATGCCCTGTCCACTGTGCTGAGAGTGCGACTGCACGTTCGCCCTGGATGTAAAAAGGAAAGCGGGAGTACCTCCTTGGCAACTGACGACGGCGGCGCCGCCGCCGACCACGCCGTTAAGCTGCGTCACACGTTGCAGCGCATCCTTGGTGACCATCCCCGAAACATCGATTTGCTCGTTGATCCGGTGGCCCCCCTCCTCACCCGGTTGCACCCCCCGGATGTCGAAACGGGTTGCTTTCTGACCTACGAGCAGATGACGCAGCTGATGGACGCGGCGACGGATTGGGACACCATTCTTCGTTTCAGTGGGGGCCATGTCGACGAGAACGATGACGGTGGCGGCGGCTGTTTCGAGAAGAATACGTTCGATGACGATGCGGATGACGAAAAACAGATCGCGTCGGAGATTTTTGTCGATTCCCTCAACGACGGCACGTCATTTCGGTCTTCGGCTTCTTCGACGGCGACGACCATCTATTTGTCGGTGAGTTTGGCCAGCGCATGGGTGTGGGCGGTCTACGGACTGACGCTCGCGACTCAGGTGCCGGAGGGGTGGGTCTCACGCGGCTGCCGGGCCTCACGTCGGCGGAACGTAACTTCGTCTTCGGTTCGACGGGGTAACGCCTCGTCCGCTTCGATTCTTGACGATCCTCTGACTAGGTCGGTGGTGAGGAACGCTAACATCGTAACGACCCACGCGGATCGCTCGATCGCCGCCGCGTGTGCTCGCCCGCCGTTGCCACCTCCCTTTCTCGGCTGGACGCTACCACCCCACACACCGGCGAACATGTTTTCAAGTGGTGGGGGGTCGGCGAGTGGCGGTAGCGGCGGCCGGGTGCCTGCTTCGATCGGGATCTACAAGATCTCCGACGCCTTGATGTTCATCCATCAAATGGCCCGCCGCGAGCACCTCGCGCGAACTGACATTCGGAAAGCGGAAATCAGTCTGTGGCAGCATGTGATGTTGATTGTGTACGCGGAGCATACCGTGTCGCACGCCACGGCTCAAGAAGTGGATCAATTATTCGTGTCGAGGCTACTTTCGGACGAAATGGGTGGCGAGACATTCGCGCGCGGTGGCCTGGCAAGAATACTTCACGCGCGGCTTCAGAGGCAAGCTGATGCTGGCTGGACATTCTTTCGGGACGTTTTGCTCGAGCGTTGTATATTCGTGACCGAGGACGAGGAAGAGGGCGAGGGTCGGCGAGGCGAATTCCAAATCGTCCAAACGTTGGAAAGAGTTGACAATGATCACATGCAGTCAGGGGCAGCCGTGAAAAGGAGGTGTGCAGGAAAATCGGCAAGGTCTCTGCACTGGCCCACAGTGGTGCAAATTGGACTGCTTTACGCCGTCAAGGCACTGCTCTCCGCATCGGATCTTGCCACCAGCTGGTTTCAACAGAGCGATGTATTCCTCCTTGTCGAACGCCCGAATCCAGAAGCGCTCATCGACGCGTTCGACCACACCGGTGACGACAAATTGGCGCCACACCATCAGGCCGCGTCGTCGCTTCTGACGTTGCCAGCGTGGCTTGCAGGCAGACTGGGTGCTGCTTCTTCCAGCCGGACGGTGACCGGCATCACATCGACGGCAAGACGCTCGTCCTTCGCGGTGCGCGCATACGAAGCGCGCATGCACGCGAGCGTTCCGTTCTTCCGACTGACAACGTTGTTCCTGACTGCGGAGGAGAGCTGCGGCATACGCGGTCCGTCCTCGCCTTCCGCCGAGGTCATCGCCGCTGCGAACCTGTATCGTAGTCGAGTTCGCATGCGCCTTCTACTCGCCCTCCTTCACACCTTTGGCAGCATGGCCATGTTGTTTCTGGAAGTGCGAATTTCATTTCGTATCGCCGGCGTGACACAAAAACGCTGCATGTCGCGCCTCGCGCGCGTCGACAAGCGCGCCTTGGATAACGGCATCGTGGTTCTCGAGGAAGCGTTGCACCTCGTCGTTCAGTCCTCGAGGTCGGTGGCCGTGGTGACGATGAGACTGCTGACGGATGCAATCTCGATACCAACCCAGTGCATCACCGCGGTGCTGCTCATATCTCGCGATGTCAGCCAAGCGGCACGGGAAAGGAATCTTAATCAACAACCACATCGTCATCATCAGCTTGGCGGCAGCGCGCCGTCGAAGCTCGAAACGTTGAGCTCCTTCTTGCTGGCGACCACGGCGGGGCGGTGTCTCTTTCTCTTGTCGACGTTGCTGCTGACGAGCGTAACGCATCGGCAAGTATTCCGGGGGGTGGTTCGTTGCGGGTCGGCCGCAGTCAATAGCACAGTAACGCTGGCGGAAGCAGCCGGCAGCTTACTTGGGCGCCGCAGTTCGCAACCGTTTGGAACCAACGCCTCACCATCCGCCGAGGACGATGACCGCCACGGCCCTGGCCGTCGCCGATGGGCGAGAAAGGGGCCCGCCGCTCTGTTTCGTTACGGCGCTGCCCGCGGCGGGGTGGGGAGCATGATCGTTTCAACAAAGGTATGGTCTCTCGTTACCTCGGCATTGAACTGGCTCGCCACTCTTGGCCCGGAGCCGGCTGGCGATCTGCGGTCATCTCCCACCCCGTCCCCCTTGGCGCACATGGGTCGTTTCTTATCCCGCTTCGAACGGTCCGCGACGGCGGCGACGACGGGGACCTTCCGTGCCCTCGCCGAGCAGCCGCAGGACGGATCATCGCCGTCGCCGCACGGGGTCCTCGGCCTCGAACTTTTGGCCTTGGTGACCACCGACCGATACATACGACACGCAGGCCACGGAAGGCACATCTTGACCGTTTACAGCGAGTCTTCCACCGATAGTGATTTGTGTGGCGTCGTCGACGCCGTGCTTCCGCGGATCACACGGTGCGAGGATACGGAGGTCGGGTTCGACCATGATCATCAGCCGTCGTTACCCACCGCGGCGTCACTCGGCCTACCGCCGTGGCTGAAGCGTGCCACCCGGGTGCTGCGACGCACGGGCCACCTTCGACAGTTGGATGGTATTGGCGAAAGCAATGGCGGCGGCTCGCCGTGGCAGGAGGAGGATGAAGTCCTGGCATCGACGGAGGAGGAGGCCAGCGCGGCCGCGAGCCGCCCGCCCCCCCAAATTCGTCGTGCCGAGCTCGAGCGATGGATGTCCGTCCTCGGCATGCTCTCGGCAAGTGCTTCCTTGATGGCGACCGCGGCGGCCCACCGCTCTGGCGACAGCACCACGGGCGTGGGCACCGCCGAGAGTACGGCTCATCCACTTCTCGCGGCGGTTCTGGATACCATCGACGCCCCTTTGTCAGGTCAAATCGCGATTCGCCAGTGCGTCGCTTCCTTGTTGCTTAGCGGCGGCGTTGACGAACGAGCTGCTAGAGCCACACGTTTCTCGACATGGGGGGCGACGTCAGTGATGGACGGCGTCGCGCGCGAGTCGGCTGAGTTTTATCGGGCGGAAGCCGCCGCGCAGCTCGCGATCCCTCACTCTCTCGGAGGGAAATGCCTCGTCCGTCGAGAAACACTTGTCGCCCTGGCCTTGCGGGAATTAACGGTTTTGCAGTCGCATCTTCTGCGGCTCCGGCTGGCAGATGATGAGGATACGGGGGCCGCATTGAGCAACACATCCGTGGCGAATTCGACGACGATAGCCAGTCGTTCCTCGGACTCCCTCTTGATGGGACAGCTGCCGCCGAACCAAACGGTTAGTCTCGATGACGAAGAAAAACGATTGATCGCCAAACTGCCTTCCGTCGCTCAAGTCACGGACCTGGTCAGTCTCGACAACGTCTCAGGGACGCAGTTCTTGGCGCTCCGCACACTTGGCTACGATCTCATTGCCGCTGATCTTTCCGCCCGTCGGTTCATTTCTCGGGAGAGTTCGCAGCGTGTCTTTCGGTGCATCAAGACGTTTTCCGTTGCGTTTAGCAGCAGCGCGAGCCATTCCGATGGATTCGATCCCGTGATACCGCCGGCGGTCGAAACGGTGCTGAGCGTTGAGCCGCCGCCCGCGGCGACGAAGCGGAGCGGCTTCGCGCGCACCTCCTCAGCGGCCTGGCCGCCAACTCCTCTCGAGCGGGTGCGTCACCATGGCCACGCTCCTCCGGAGACCGACGACAACGTGGCGATGCGCGTGTTGCGGCAACGGGCAGGGATCGCGTCGCGTCAAGCCCGCCGGACGCTTCTGGGCGTCGCCGCCGACGTCGTGAGCTGGTCGCTCGTTCGGCTAATGTCCACCCCGGCTGCCTTCTTCCGCTCTATCACATTGGTCTGTGTGGCCGCCATGTGGGATACTGGCAGCTTAAACATTTTTTCGCGGCCATCATCGATTGAACCGCCACCACAGGCGGCGGTGGCTGCGAGTGGATTGGCGACAACGGTTTGGTCCTACGTGCCAACTCTGTTCGCCGTCACGCAACTACAAAGTCGCTACCGTGCGGTGGCCACCGTATTGGCGTCCCCCTCCCGCTGGCATCACACGTGGGATTTGTTCCTTCGACCGATGGTTCAGCTGCAATCGTTGATGGACGTGGTCGAGACCAACTCGACGATTGACGACGTGCGGAACTTTCTTAGCAGCCACATCCCGTTTGCCCGACAGCCGCCACGGTTGTCGTTTGATCCTGCCGCCTTCACGTCACGACAAGACGACCTTGCTAACAACGCTCACGGAATTGACGGAAGCGATGGAGAAGCGCATGGAAAGGGGCTCACCTCGAACAAGGGGGCGAGAGGAATCGAGTTCCGTTCCGTCACCTTTTCGTACCATGCCGATGCCGCCAGCTCCTCCCCATCTCTGGCGGAGGGCACTTTCACCGCGGGGGCGCTCAACCGCTTCAGTGCGTTCTTCCCCTTCGGGACGGTGACGGGTGTGGTCGGCCCGTCCGGCGGTGGGAAATCCACGATCCTGAAGCTGCTCAAGCGCATCTACGACCCCGTTGGCATGGCTCCGCCGCCTTTTCTAACGGCGACAGGTGGAGAAGGGGGACGCCGTCCTGGAGGAGGAGAGACGCGTGATCATGACGACGGCACGGAAAGGGAGGCGATGATGTTGTCACCGCTGGCGGTTGGCCGTACCGACGGCATTTTTATCGGCGGCCTGCGGCTGGACCAGTTTGACGTCGGTTCGCTCCGTCGAGGCATCGTCTGGGTGCCACAGCACCCTGTCATCCTTCCGGAATTGACCATCGCGCAGAATATCGCCTTCGGCAACCGCGACGTGACCTTGGGCGACATCGAATGGGCGGCCCGCGTCGCTGACATTCACGGCATGATTGAACAGCAGCCCCTAGGGTACGAAACCATCGTCAGCGGCGAGGATTGCTTTAGCGGCGGGGAACGCCAACGGCTGGCCTTGGCGAGGGCGTTGGTCCTGAGGCCGAGGATTCTCTTGCTTGACGAAGCCACTAGCGCGCTGGACGTCTTGACCGAGAAACGCGTGCTCCGGTCCATTTTCCGGGCGCTGCGACCGGAAGACAGGGAGAGGTCCGCTATGGCGGGGGTACCACCACCATCCTCGGATCGGCGGTGTGAAGGGACCACGGTGATTATGGTCGCGCATCGCTTTGCATCATTGCGGTACGCTGACCGCATCGTGGTCGTTGGGAAGGGCAAGTGTGTGGAGGCCGGCACTCGAGAGGAACTACTTCGTGTTCCCGAAGGGGAGCGAGAAAGTGGCCGCGCAGCTTACGAGGCCGACGGCGGTCAAGGTGAGGCTCGAACCCTCGATGAGCTTCCATGTCAAACGGGCTGGTTTCGCCGAGCTTGGTCGCTACAAAAATTGCGACCGACGGCGGGTGGGGTGGACGAAGACGGTATTGAGCACGACGACGAGAACGAGGGGGAGATGCAGCCACAGAAGCCAATTGCGGCCGCCGCCGACGCCGAGGGTCCGTCCTCTGGCAAGGACCCTCTCGCAATCATCGAGCGGCTGAAGATCGCCGCCGCGTTGGCATCGGCGCATCCTTCATCACCATCGACCAAAACGGGGGGAGGCCATCCCGATGCCGCTGCCGCATCGACGCATCACAGTAAAGCGGTCGTGGATGACAATAACAGTGCGATGGGTTCCGAGCGACCAAATGGACATGAAAAAGATGCAGCGGCATCGCATCCCTCCGCCGTTTTGCCGGCCGTCGCTGTCTTATTGAATAGTAACGCATGCACCACGACCGATGAAGCAGGCACCGATGAATCAACAACCGCCGCCGCCGTTGTGATGAACCGCCGATTGTCATTGGACGATGGCCGTCAGGGCCAACTGACTGACAACGCCGAACCCGG
>ERZ1292630.4016-Hain-H41-02um-R3-4016-length-12597-cov-22_pt1 | contig 12597 bp, 14 predicted proteins | sample MGYA00564408_ERZ1292630 | MGnify/ENA primary metagenome ERZ1292630 (study PRJEB36523, sample SAMEA6512641) | groundwater metagenome | collected 2019-01-08 | study: AquaDiva: Metagenomics assemblies of 32 groundwater samples | reverse complement strand
TGTGTGAAAACTCTTACGCAGTTCGATTTTGCATGATTTCAGGGGTCCTCAGACCCTTACCCGGCTCGAAATAATCGAATACAGGTCATTCTGAGAGGTCGATTTTTTTTGACGCCAATTCTTTTCGCGTTTTCACACAGTCTCGGTCGGAAGCAGCCGTTCAGAACAATCGAGTGCCGATCCTTATCCGAGTCGGGGAGTCTGTCAATATTCAACAACTCATTTAGGCTTGGGCAGTTCGGTCGGCTGGTTTGGAGCATTTCGAGTGGCTGGTTTCCGTCATAATCGGTGGCCGACTTGCGTCGGAATCAGTGGCCGGCTTGGGTCGGAATACGCACTGTGTCCAGTTTCCAACTTTAAGTGGGTCAAAAATGGGTGACGACCCTCAATTTTCCAGAAAATTGATTCCGCCTAGTACACAACATTCCCACCACTAACAGTACTCAAGCGATACTTCACACTCCGGGTAGTCAAGACGAGACCAGCCCGCTCGAAAGGGATTGAAGCCCGCAAGGGCCGAAATCACGTGAGGGGGTTCGGTCCACGAAAGCCCGGCCCCAGGTACTGGGGTGAGCAGAGAACATCATCTTTTCATACAGGAATTGTGATCGATGAAGCTTCCCGTATGTACCCCTGAGCAAGGCATGTTGGAAAGTGAACTCAGGCGGGCCGTCAAGCATCAGACGCTTGGACTCTTGAAAGTGATGGAAACAGCAGAAGGGTTTTATGAGATGGTTTAACTGAACTGAGCAAAAGAAACAGATTGGTTTCTCACGACTCGACGAGAGCCACGTTCGCCCCGCGTGTTCAAACGCTTGAATCGGTTGAACGCGCATGTGCGAAATATTTCACCCACGGTCACGGTTCATCTGCGGCGGATGTCACGGTGATGGCTATCCTACGAAGCATTCGTAATCCTGGAAGCCTCCAACAGCTCACCGTGTATCGGGCTCGGACCAATCGAGAAGGCGTAACTGGAAGGGCGCTTGAGGCACCATGGGCACGGCCAATCGCTGAAAGCTCTGATCGTTCGTAATCAACGTCGCATTCAAATGAATGGCATGGGCGGCAATCATCAGATCCAACGCCGACAACACAATCCCCTTCTGGGCACACCAGGCACGGACGAGTCCGTACGTGTCAGCCACGTCCGCGTCCCACGGTAACACCTCAACACGGACGAGAAAGCCTCGTATCAGCTCCCCTAGCTCCTTCGGCGCACCTTTCCGTTGCAATCCATAGAGCAATTCGCCCTGTGTCACGGCAGAAATGCCGATCGCGTGCTTCTTCGCCGCCCGTTCGAGGTGGGCTCGAACCTGCGGGTACTGCCGTTTCATGGCAAAACTCGCCATATTCGTATCGAGGAGGAACAGACTCATACGAGATCCCGTTCCTCGGCCGGCCGCGTATCACGATCGAGTAAAAAATCATCGGGCAAGTCCACCCGATCAACCAAGGCGCAAAATTCTTTCCACGAATCTTTCGGCACCCGTGAGAGAATAATATCGCCCGTCGCGGCATCTCGTCGGATATAGACCTCATCCCCTTCAATGCGATACGGCAAGGGCAGTCTCACCGCTTGGCTTCGGCCCGAAAAAAACAGTTTCGCCGTGTCGTGCTCCTTGGGGCGATGTGCAGCCGCCATAGTTGCTCCCTCCCTCCGTGCTACATATCATAAGATATACCGCCACGATATCAAGAGTTCGGCAGAAGATCAAGCCCAAAACCGTGAGCATGACTCAAGCACCCAATGGCCTGACTCCCTCATGGCTCATACGCCAACATTCCACGGTGAAAAACATCTGCTATGGTTTTCATAGCATCGATGCGAGGTACACCATGGAAACCGCTGCTCCCGCTTCCTATCGCCTGGTCCCTCTGCCTGCTCTGGCCCGTCCTGCCACAATAGCATCGCCAACACCCAGCCGTGAGAGCGGTCGACTCTGGTTCATTCCTCCGTCGCCTGGTCCGCCCGGTAGGCCTGCGCTTTCCTGCCGCTGTTGCACGGACCCCGCCAACTCCGGGCCGTTGTCATGGCCCGTGCTGACACAGCGTCAGCCGCGTTCAGGCAACCGGGCTCCTAGGACCTCCTCCCGTGTGCCAGGACTCTCAAGTTTTGCGCGAGAGTCCCGATCACACTCATCAAGGAGGTCCAGAGATGGCGACGGAGAAACGAACCAGAGTCCAAACATTCGTATCTGGGGCTGTGAAAGCGGATATCTGGGTCCAATCGAAGAAATCGTCTATCACGTATGCGGTGACGGTCGGCGTCGTAGACAAAAAGAATCGTCAGTCAGGAGCACTCAAAGACATCGCCACCGTGACCGCGCAAGCAGAATCCTGGATCAAAGCCCACACGGGATGATCCCGAACGCGGGATTATTCCCGCTCTTTGACCCGCCCCTTTTCCTTCTCGATCGTGCGGTGCTTTCCTGATAGGTGACTTACCAAATCTGCGGCCAGTTGTCGGTCATCGCCTCGATCGGAACGCGCTAACGCTTTCATCACCTGTTCATAATTCTGCATCACGTCGCGTTGAACCTGCGGCGTCGAGGTGTGTCGCTTACTCCGATCCAGGCGCTTGGTTTTGGTTGCGTCATCGACGAGATGCCGAACCGTCCACCGTTCTTGGGTCGTGCGATGAATACGGCTGCTGGTAGTCGCGTCAATCCCATGCTCCCGGAGCGCTTCCGCAAAGCCTTCTCGCCAGCGTTGGAGATCAGGTTTTCTGGGGTTCAACCGTGTCCCGTCAAGTCCTGCGGTTTTGACCGTGAGATGGACATGCGGATGAGGCGACGGGTTGGGGTCCGGGTCTGTCTCGAACGTATGTAAGACCATCGCGTACTGATAATGGGAAAATTCACGTGCGGCAAAGTCACGGGCCGCACGTTGAACCGAGATCGGATCGGTCAGTTTTGGCATGGACAGGATGAGATGAAAGGCATCGCGCATGGTGGAATGTTCAGGGATCGGAAAGCCTCCGTGTTGCCATTCGGTCTTGAGGTCTGCGACGGCCGCTTTCCCCTGAATGATGTGGCCGTCTTGATCTTCGATATCCAGCTTCCCATCCCGTGAAATGTAGCTGAGATTATTCGAGATCCCGCGCATGCCCTTTGTCGCTTTGGCGAGTTTGACCATCACTTGCGGGGCACGTCGCACCATGTCACGGAGCTTTTGCCGCACGTACTGCGCCCGCGCTTCTGTGGTCCGTAATCGTCCGCCCGTACCTGCGTGAGCGTTGGACCCCAGTCGTGCCCCACCAGATTTTTTCCGGGGCGCGGTGGGTGCGGAGACATTGAAGAGGCGACTACCCCATTCATCTAAGCTGGCATCCGTGCTCCCGGCAAATTGGGGCGTCATCGGATGTGCCACCGCTCAAGGTTGCCTCTCATCACACTCGACACCGTGTTCGTATGCGTCTGAATGAGGCTGGAAAGCTCCGTGATCAGGTCTAGTCGAAACGCGCTCCGATCATGAGGGGAGGTATTCAAGGCTTTCGCGATCTGATTAAGATTCCGCCCGATCGCCAACAGCTGTTGATTGGAACGGGCCAGGACTTCCAATTCTGATTGGCCCAATTGTGGCTGTCCAATGAGTCGAGCCCGGATCAACGCAATAATCCATTTTGTGACGGGAAACCCTTCGGCCTGTGCGAGCGGTTTGACATGGCGATGCTCAGACTCGGTGAGATGAATCTCGACCCGAACCGTAGGCTTCTCGGGGCGATCTTTCAACACGGTTCCACGAGAAACAGAGGCGGGGAGACCCCCGTGTATGACCTTGGCCAAGACTTGCCGAAGCGCATCGCTCGGCTTGGCCTTCTGCTTGGCGCACCAGGTAAGCCACGGCTGTTTGAGTTCGCCCAGGTCGGCGCAGATGGTGTTCAGTCGTGTACTCATAGCCGTTCCCTACGAGGGCGTTCCTTTCGTGTGGGGGACTGATTTCAAGTGTGGAGGACTATAACAAAACCACAGATGTAATACAACACACGGCGATAGCCATATCCTGCAAAGTATTTTCATTGGCCAAACTCTTAGTCATGACTAAGACCATACGGCCAACTACAGCCGGGATAACTCTGTGTTGAATTGGAGCGTAGAACCAGAAGTCCGCACGAGCACCAAGGAGCCAGAACTAGAAGAATGGTAGCGACTGCGGATCAGGTTGGTAAGTGACTGGGAAAAGTAGTTGGTGAGCCCAAAATAACATTGCCCACCGAACCACCCTACCCACAACGAGAGCGAAGTAATGGAACAGACGGAGGTGACAAACAGCAGAGCCAGGTAGGTAAGGTGTTGGGGGTGAGTCACTAAGGCAGTTTGTAAGAGATGCGTGAGTTCACGAGGGGCCACGGCCAGGATGCTCATGGAGAGCAAAAAGACCATGAGACAGAGCACACAGAAAGATGACCAGCAAGCTTGCAACGCAATACGTCCCATATTCAAAAACTGCTTGGCATAGGTGGAGAGATCAGAGAGCACCGCCAACCGCATGGCAGCTAACTCTGCATCACTCAGCGACCCAACATGGACATGATCAATTTCTACATTCCAGTCGATCAGGGAAGGGGTTACTTCTGCGCGTCGGCGTAGTGACATGATCAGGGAATTCCGGCGCAGTGCCACAAAGAGCCCCACCCCTACTCCAACCGCAATGCCAGCGGCGGGACTCCCAGCCCATAACACCGTGAAGAGATAGAACGGTACCGCAACAAGGCAGGCCCACAACAGGGGGTTCCACTCAATGGGATTCAAGAAGCTACCTCTGAAGTGCGGCATACTTCGATCTCAAACCGTACATGATCGATCGTACAGTCTCGGCCTAAGACTTCTTCGGGTTCCTGCTTCTCAAACTGTACCATCACCGCCCACGGGTTCTGACTCTGACGGTCCAGTATCAACACGGCTTTTCCGCGGTCTTTGACTTCGAGATACACGATGGGAGTTGCGCCAGCATCCACAGTGATTCGCGCGGTACTCCCCTGCCCTACTCCAACCTCTTGCGGCCCTGCCTGGATCTCAAGGATCTCCCCTCTATCGTGTATGCTTTCACTGACGATCGGGCGCTCTGTCTTCGCGGTGTGCTTTTGCTTCGATTTCTCTTTGTCGGAAGTAGTGGTACCCTTGAGTTTTACCGCAAGATCGGCCACGGCTCCTCGTGTAATATCCTCTGTTTTCTCACACCAGCGGGTGACTTCTTTCGGAAACGTCTTGTGAAGGCCGCGAAGTTCATACAACGTCTTCGGCGAGGTACATTTGCCCTTGGAATAAATCGTTTCGATACACTCCGGGGGATCAATCAGTGACAGATGTTCCGTCACAGTGGCAGCCGGAATACTCAGCGTCCGTGCGATCTCAGCCTTTGAAGTGCCCTCCGACAATTTCTTTTGGATGAATAAGGCCAGTTCCATAGGTTTCAGGTCGTCACGTTGTAGGTTCTCGATGACTTGGTGATAGTCTGTGTGCTGTTGATCGACAAAGGCGGGAATCGTGGTTTTCCCAGCGGCCATTGACGCCCGATAGCGCCGGGCTCCGTAGTTCAACATCCATTTGCCTGGTTTCTCGGGATGCGTCCGCACCGAAACAGGGGTACGGACACCATTGAGACGAATACTCTCAATCATGGTGCCCATGCTCTCTTTATCGAATGTGCGGCGCGGCTGGTTCGGATCCTCTTCAATGTCGATTAACAGGAGTTCGAGCGGCTTACCAAGAGTCTCAGTCGCAACCCCAGCCATAGCGGTTTTGATTTCAAGTCCAGAAAGATCGATCATGATGAGACCTCCATGCTCGTGACAACCGAGTCAAAAATCGGGCGAATTTGTCCCCAGGCATCCCGCGCACTGGTTTTACCAATTCTCCAAATAGGGATGCCTGCGGCCTGTGCTTCCGCCACGGCTGTTCGTGTGGAAATGGCCGCCATTTTCCCATTGGCTAGTCGAATCATCAGACTCGAAAAATGCGTGCAAAGTTGTTCCATATTGGCACGTTGAAAGGGCGTGGGGTCGACTAGATTAGGGAGAATCCCGATCAATTTCAAGGCCGGGTTGAGTGTGCTCTGAATCTTCAGAATTTGATTCCGCAAGGCCGCGATGCCATCAACAGCCTCCTGGTTCAGCTGGATCGGCGATAGCACAAAATCTGAAACGACCAGCGAGGCGACGACGCGGATATCTGGGTTCGGGTTCGTGTCGATAATCGCAAAATCAAACCGGTCTTCCATCGCGGTCAAAAACCCATCGAGGTTTGTCGCAAAAGTGTTGTGTTTATCCGCCTGCCGCTCCATCCGTAATAGTTCCGGGTCAGAGGGAACAAGTACAAAGGCCGCGTCTTCAAGCGTCGTCACATGATCGGTCAGGAGACAACTCGAAGAAATCGCGGAGACCGTCGCCAGGCCGGACGCCCGGATGCTTTTCGTAGAATTGCCTTGGTGGTCGAGGTCAATAATCAGGACACGCTTTTTGAGCATGTCGGAGAGGAAGTAGCCCAATTGACAGGCTATCGCCGATTTACCAACTCCCCCCTTTTGGTTGGCGAGCACCAGTGTTTTCATAGGCCCCCTTCGTGAATCTTGAGTCGTTCAAGTTCTGTGAATGCCAAGCAACATGTACGAAATCGGCGAGCGATTCGGCTCCCGGCGGTACCAGGTATTTTTGGGGACACCAACTTTTTCGCGACTGTGGTCTGCCATAATCCTAATTTGGACTAACCCTCCAGGATTTCCTTGTCTCAATCCTCTCGCCTCTGGATAACAAAGAGTGTCCCAAACCAGACATGATAGTGCCTCACCACCCCCGGCAGTGGGAACACGAGAAGAATCGACGTGTTGATTGGGTAGGCCTTGAGGAGGCACAAGATTAAGACCGTATCTCAGTCGAGACCAAGAAAGACCGTCAAAGTGGTACCGGTTCCAAACTGGGAAGGTTGAAGCAGACCTATGGCCCTTCAATCCTCTCTTCTTGAAGATGTCTGATACCGATCGAGCGCCGTGACACTAGATGGAATCCCCTCTTGAACGGCTAGGATCTCGTTAACCTGATTCCGAAAGAGTCGGACAGTCGGTTCAACATCAATGGCGACGGCATCAGGCAGATACCGCCTCAATCGTGGCATCAGGAGACATCGTTTCCGCAATCACCTTCGTTACCTCAGACTTCACACGCGCTGTCGGAGTAGGATTATGTAATCGAGTGACCACTTCATTCGCTAAGGCAATATAATCACGGCTCGCCGAACATTTCCGGTCATATTGCAGAACCGTATCTCGCTGTAATTCAGCCTTTTGAGCCGCGGTCGACATGGAGATCGTCGTGGACAAGCAATCGCCTTTAAAGCGATCTTGCACCATCTGAAACACCGCTTGGCACACGTTCCGACGAGAATCATGTTTGGTCAACAACACCCCAAGGATCGCTAAATCCGGTTGCACACTGTTCCTCACCGTGGCGATGATATTGAGTAAATCATCCAACCCGTCGAAGGAAAAACCTGAGCCGCTTTCCATCGGCACAATCACAAAATCACTCGCGGCCAACGCATTCATGGTAATCAACGACAACGACGGCGGCGTATCGAACAGCACAATGTCAAAATCCGTTTCTTTCCGAACCTTTCCCTTCAATACGCCGATGGGAATCGGATACAACGAGGGTTCGCGTAGCCGATTTTCCACGGACGCCAACCTAATATTGCCCCGAATCAAGGACACATTGGGCAACTTCGTGGCCGTGAGGCAGTCATCAAGTTTAATGTCGGGATTCAGGATGAGCTCCGTCACACCTGGGTTCGCTTCTGGTTGCATCTGGAGCAATTTGGTCGCGTTCGCCTGGGCGTCACAATCCAAAAATAACACCTTATAATTCATCCTCCGGAGGGCGTCGGCCAGATTAATGGCCGTCGAGGTCTTGCCGCAGCCGCCTTTTTGATTCGCAATGCTGATTCGTATCGCCATAAATCCCCCTTAGTCCTGCACCCGCAAAGCCGTTAGAGAAACATCACACATCAATCCGTTACACACTCGATGCCGTCGCCTCTTGGCGCATCCGTTCCCGAATGAGTTCCAGATAGCGTTGTTCGCGTTTCGCCTGTTGAATCATCGGAATATCTCTCTCCCCCACCGCTTCAATCTCTCGCGTGATCTCAGACTGCTTCTCAGGAGACAACCGTAAAAAGTACAGCTCACACCGCTGTCGCTCCACTCGATTGCCCGCAGCCCGTAACTCCTCGGCCTCAGTTTTCAGCCGGCGTTCTTCTTCCTCCAACATCCGGACGGCCCGACTCTTCCATCCAGGGGGCGGATTGATTTCCATTTTCTTTAAGCAGCCAAATAAAAATGCCACCGGATCCGCAATCGGCTTCGGGGACGGTTTTTTCTGTTCAATGACCGCGATGACTTTATCGATAAAATCTTGAAGATAGCCCAAAGAAGGCATCTGTTGGACAAACGAAAGCAGTGAACGACGATCGAGTTCTTCAAACGGTGCAGACAGTATTAACTTATCCACAGGCACCTCTTGTAGTAGTTCTTGATGAGATAAAGAATTACTACTACTACTGTGCGGATGCAGAGAGTCTTGCAGAGAGTGCGAGGCGAAGGTCCGAGCACGTGTTTTAAGCGCTGGTTGCGCCACCAATAGCGAGGGGAAGGCTTCCCCGAAACTATAAATGGACCCTCCCGAACTATACTGCAACAGCGAGGTCCGAACTAAGAGCCCGTTATCGATCATTTGGAGCACCACCCGCCGCACTGAATCCTCATGTTTGCCTAATGTTTTAGCCAATTCTGGATAGGACACCGGACGAGTCCTGGTCGGAGCAGTAGTGTCTCGATACGCATGCAGCGCCCAGGCAACACTGACCCAAGTTCGGGGAGACTGAAGAAGCCGAGGGGTACGTGATCCAGCTCCCCGGACAACCGACTGATCCGATTCGCAAGGAAGTGAGGCCGCCATCCCATCGGACGGGTCTTTTTGCAGAGAGTCCTGCGGACTGTGTACAGTCTGTAGACTGCTTGAAGCACAGTCTGTACGGACGGAATCCGCTAAAACACAGTCTGTATTTTCCCCAAGACTCTCTGCACATACAGACTGTATTGTTGATTCGTTTGCGGCCACCCCCCCGTGAGGGGTCAAAGACGCAAGACTCGCTGCTTCCGATACCGGAAGCGCCTTCGGCACTTCTTCTATTAAGGTCATTGTAGAGGGAGTAGCACTGAGGACCGGACTTGGAGATGGAGCTGAACCGGTTAAGCCTAGCAGTTCAAGGGGATCAACTGGAGGACTCCCAGATGTCATTTCTTCAAGGCGCTTGCCGACAAGGCCTTTCAGAAAACTTCTTTCGTGGCTTTCCACGCGCGGTTTTGCGCCCACCAGCGCCCCCATCGGAAAGAACCATCCGGATCAATCGTGGGTTCACGAATCGATCATGATGGAAAGCAGACCCCAACCATCGCGGAGGATGAGTACCACAACCATATGACTCTGTCAACATGAGAAGCAATGTCCCTGTTACCATGGCCCATCCTATCATGGTTCATACGCAATACCACCGCATCAACAGAGGCGATAAGCAGTCAGCTATGGCGGGTGATAGAGAAGAGGCTAGGTAAGTTCACCTTCCAACATACAGGTCAGTGTCATGGAAGCACAGAGAAAGCACGTTGGGAGCTAAAATGGTGCCATTGCGGAGCTTCCACCAAGTACTCTAGGACTATCTGGTGATGCCCCTCCGTAAGAATGCTTGAAGAGTGTTCGGATCTATCATCGAAGAATCACTACGACCTGTCGAAGCGTGACAAGAATTCAGACTGTATTGCTTAGCAGACTGTACCGCGATGCAGATAGTGTGACGATACGCTCATAATACAGACTGAATATTCATACAGACTGTATTGATAGCCTCAATCATCGGGCCAGTTCGGTCTCCATGTTGTGACCATCGATGACGCCACCACTTCTATGACGCATGAGTCACCGCTAGCTGTATTATGTAACAGACTGTAATCATGCACAGACTGCATAACGTTACAGTCTGTATAGTATTTTGTATAAATGCAGATAGTCTTGCAGGTAGTTAACTAATTTAACTATCAGAAATATTGAGATATATATAATTATATATACAGACTGTAATGCAGATAGTACAGACTGAATACTAGAACAGACTGTATGTAACTACAGACTGTATTATATATTGAAGCATAAAAATAAAAAGAGTTGATGGCCTTGATCCTATGCACACGATGGATCTTCATTGTGTGATGATACAGGCTGAAATGTTATACAGTCTGTATGATTGTGCAGATAGTGATATTGCCTGATGCAGACAAGTTGAAAGAATCGTCTAGACGGCGAACTGAGAATCCCGAGTAGGGGAGGGGAGGAGTGAAAAATGATGGGCCGTCGGGTTACACCGCCGGCGTCGAGAACCATTCCGGATGTTTGGCTTCCAACTGACGGCGATAGGGGGAATGGATCAAAAATTGCCACATCACGAGCTTCTTCATCAACTCGTAGTTCCAGGGAATACCCAAATCGCGCAGACTCCACGACACCTCACTGTGTAATTGTTTCCGCTCGGCCCCCGTCAACAGCGGCGTCAGGCGCTGATATTCCGCGAGATCCTCCGCATCGAACTGATCGACGTAGCAGCGAATCGTCTCCAGGGGCGCCGTCTGATCCAGCGTCGGACGGGGAGGGGGCGGGAGCCAATACACTTCATACATCGCCGGGTTTATGGAGGTCGCAGGGCGGACGATTTGTACCAGCTTGTCCTCAATCAGCGAGGGGATATATTTTTTGATCGTATCCCACGCGAGCCCTGTCCATGCACTCATCTGGACCCGGGAGGCTTCGATCGCCTCCTGTTGCTGTCCATGACTCCACCGGAGCAGTTGCAGATAGAGCTGTTGTTTTCCGGGAGACATCGCGCGGTACGTCGGATGATCCAGCGTCTGGAGCAGCTTCGTGAGAAAGCGGAGGTGGCTCGCCTCGGCCTCCGCCTCGGGAGGCAGAAACGCCGCGAGCTCCTTGTCCTCGTCCCAGGAATTCGGTTCCGTCATCACGCGCTCTCTGATTTGACCCGCCTCGCCCGACACCTGTCCGTGTCACAAACGTGAGTTCCACCAATCACTTACGTGCGACCCAGGACCACGCGTAGAGACGGGATAAAACAGACCCCAGTATGAGGGCTAATTTATCCCCCTGTCAAGTCCGGTCAACATGTCTGAACTACGGCAAATTCAAGATTTGTGGAAGTTCAGTTGACCGGAGTCGAGCAAGGGAGTAATCTCCGTTTTCATGACACATCGACCCCCAACAACAGATCGTCTCATGGTCCCTGCGACTCGTCTCGTCCGACCCCTCAATCGTCTCCGGGCCCGCCATGTCTGAACGCCCCCCTGAGGCTTCCCTCAGCGACGCGTCTGACGACATCCCCTCAGCGTTGGTAGAGGGAGCCCCCATGCCGATCCTCCCGGCCAAACAGGCGGCGAAGCCCTGGGCCCTCCACCGGAGCCCCCGCCGGATCAAGACAGACGACGTCCCGCTCCTGCGCTGGCCAGATCAGGCTCCTCTGGGCTCGCCGGCGGCCGATGCCCATATCCACACCATCGTCGAGAGCTTTCTGGCCTGCTTTCGCACCCCCACCACCATCGTCTCGTACCGGAAAGCCTTGCGCGGGTTCTTCGAATGGTGGGGCAGTGATGGCCAGGCTGACCCGTTGACGGTCCCCGTCCTGCGCGCCTATCAGACCTATCTCATCCACACCGTTGAACCTCGTACGGTGAACTTTTACCTCGCCACGCTCCGTAGCTTCTGTGGCTGGATGGTCGACCAAGGCGAGTTCCCCTGGAATCCCATGGACGAAATCCGGAGCCTGCGCATCCCCAAAGGCTTTGTCCGGGATAGTTTGAGTGAAGACGAGATCCGTCAACTCCTCCAGCTCATGCCCAGAGGCGGGGCCACGAAGCCTGCACAGGAATTGGCGCTCAGAAACTACGCCATGGCCGTCCTCTGGTGTGCCGTCGGCCTCCGCAGTATCGAGCTCGCGCGGGCGCAGCGGCGGCACCTCGATTTCGATCAAGGGCACCATCTGTTGAAGATTCATGGAAAGGGCGACGATATGGCCGGCAAACCGGTCGTGCTGGAACCCTGGGTCATGGTCCCACTCACCGCGTATCTCGAGTTTCATGACCAGTGGCACCAAGCAGATGCTGCCGGGCATGCCCGGCCCGCCCACGACCACCACCCACTCTTCTGTTGGACACGCGGCCCCGGCGCCTATCGATCCCGCAAGCACAATCCGGCCCTCACCCGGAGCTGTCGGCCGATTGGGGTCCGGGTCATTCAAGACATGATGCGGGACGCAATGGGACAGGCCGGACTACTGAATCACACGGTCGGCGACACCCAGAACGTCCGACGGATTACCCCCCACTCCCTTCGGCATTCAGCCGCCACGATCGCCCTGGAGCGCGGCGCCCCGATCCACCAAGTCCAGGATATGCTTCGGCATGCCGATATCCAGACCACCATGCTCTACACGCACAATAAGGAACGGATTACCCACGCGGCCGAGCACCGGATCCCGGACTTTACAA
>ERZ1292630.4015-Hain-H41-02um-R3-4015-length-12598-cov-6_pt1 | contig 12598 bp, 8 predicted proteins | sample MGYA00564408_ERZ1292630 | MGnify/ENA primary metagenome ERZ1292630 (study PRJEB36523, sample SAMEA6512641) | groundwater metagenome | collected 2019-01-08 | study: AquaDiva: Metagenomics assemblies of 32 groundwater samples | reverse complement strand
GGTGAGCCGCGGAAAAGGGGGTGGGGTGCTGACGGGGCAAATGTCGCTCAACCGCGCAATATCATGACATCTGTGAAACAATACTCTCATCCCATCGCTTTTAAATAGAGAGCGGCAACATTCACCATTGCCAGTTAGCTACCGTTGCTTGACTGCTGTCGTGAGCGGAGGGGGGCTCGCGGCGCCGCCGCGGATCGTCATGCTGTAAAGGACGATCAGGAGGCTAGACTCCAACATGGCAGACGACCACGCTGTCGATGGGTAGACGTTGAACCCGATCTCGACCGACACGAGCACGAGCACCCTCGCGACGCGCGACAAGTTGCTGCAGGAATGCCACAGCAGAAACGGCATTTGGTGGAAGAACCACACGTAGAACTGGTAGTGCAGCGTGCGCGACAACGCGACGCCGGCTACATTGGACTCGAACAACGTCGCCAACATTTGCGACGTTGCCGCCGCCCGGTCGCGCCCTGCATACGTTCGGTGCCGCCACGCCGTGCGCCAAAGCATCATCCACGACAGGAGGGTCAATGTGAGCAGTGCGACTCCGATTCTTGCATCGACGAACACGCTCTCCGGAAGGAACTTAAGATTAACCGACCAGGTGTACGTGAACACACGGTTGAGTTCGAAGGCTTTCTTCACATACGACTGCCAATTGTGCAGCAGAAACGGGGCGCCAAGTAACACCTGCACCGAGGCGCAGATGGCAAGATTCGCTATGGTGCGCGTGACGCCGAGGGAGGCAACGTAGACGTGCAAAAGGCCAGGGGCGAACAGCAGCACGTTCATCTTGACCCCGACGGCCAGACTGTAGATGACGCTGCCCACCTCCCACCGCGCGCTGGTAAAGCAAGCAAACGCCACGTAGGCCAGGAGCATGGCGATGCCGTCGTTGAAGAGGCGCAGGATGAAGATGGAATGAACGCGGCGCGACAGCACGAGACATACGAGCAATGCGGGTGGGGCACGAGCTCGTCGGTACAGCAGGGCAACCGTGCCGACCGTTGCGAGGTACAATCCAGTGAAGATGCATTGCGCCGTCCATATGTTGATGCCGCCGTTCGTAAGCCAGCGAAGGCCGGTGTAGATGTACACGAAACCGGCGGGATAGACGAGGGGCCCCGTGTCCCCTTTCAGATTCTCGTAGTTCAACTCACCGGCAAGGAATCCCTCCACTTCTTGCATGTAGGCGATCCAGTCGATTTCCGTGTACCTGACGCGAAAGAGCGTGTAGCTGCACAAAACGAGTTCGACAGCGACAAGCGCCCATGTCGTGGAAAGCAGCTCCAGGGCTCGCTTCGCCGAAGACATGCTGCTCGAAACTACGGATTGGTTGTTAAAGTACCCGATCAACTACAACAAAACAACGTGGTGGGCAACACCTTGATGTGTGGGAGTGGAACACCGGCCAGGCAGGTGTTGAAGGCTACTCGGTGGTAATTGCTTTCATGTCGGCCTTAATGTACTTCGCAAGCTGACTCGGGCGCCGCTCCTGGAGTGCCGCGGCAGTGAACCCTGGCCGGCTTCTGCGCGACCTGTCACACGGGTACGACGGGCCAATCACTTTGTATGACTTGTTGAGCGGCATGAACAGCGACTTGGCGTAACGAGGCTCCAGACCTAGGTGCTCGGCGGCGACGTCGAGATCCAAACTTCCTCTGTGGTCGTCGATGCACCACTGCCCTGGCGGCGTCGTTTTTGCTCGTAAGAGTCTCAAACGACGCAGCATGATGGATTGTGTTTAGTCTAGAGTTGGGGGTGTGGAAGTGACGCACTCAAGAACGGTCGTCGCTCCTCGACGGTCGTGATGGACACAACGGAGTGCACAACGGAACCAAGGGGCGGTGTGAGTATGACAGACAAGGGGGTACATACAGCAGACAGCACTAGAACTACAAGAGAACAGCAGGAACCAAAATGAAAACCACACGGAGAGTGGGCAGGAGGGCAACGGGCGTCACGCCTGGGAAAGCAGTGAGGAAGCTTGCTTGCGCTGCTGCGCCTGTTGTTCGTATGTGTTCGCGATCCTGCGTTTGACATCCGGGGGCAGCAGTCCATAGCCTTCCAGCAGTAGCGACAGCGGTACAAGCACGAAGCCTTCTCCGGGGTTAGGTTTGCTACTATTCAAAGGGGCGAGGCTCTCGTCCTTGACCACCGAGAACTGCGGCTGACACACCTTCACGACATATTCGTTGCAGTCTGTGACCCGCTTCTTCCAGGCTGTCACTTGTTCATCGGCGTCAACAAGCTGGGCGCGCAGTGCGGCGACTTGCTTCATCAGTGCACTCTCACGATCGCGCGCGGCTCCCAAGTCTGTGGCCATCATCGTTTTGAGCGCTCCGTTTTCCCGCTCGAGCTCAGTGACCCGTGTTTTCAGTTGGGCGGCCTCCGTCATCAACGCCTGGTTGGCGTCGGACGTCGCCTTCACCTTGTCTTGGAGTGCGGCGATGTTCGCCCGAAGTAGTGCCTCGGTTTCATCCCGTTTTGCGATTTGGGCCGTTTTTTCGAGGGCGCCCTGGTCATTGCGCGTCTGCAAGTCGGCCTTCAACGACGCCACCTCCTTCCGCAACTCGTTGATGGTCGTTTGCTGTTCCGCAAGGCTTCCCCGAAGCGTGGCGGTGTCGGCCCGCTCCGACTGCAGCTGATCTTCCAGGCGGCGCTGGGCTTGCTCCGCGGTGGCGACCAAACGAAGGTTCGTCGCTTGCAGTTCCGCATTCTCCTCCTTTCTTCTTTTCAGCTGTTCTTGGGCGCGGGCGAGCTCGGCTTCCAGTTTGCGAATCCGTTCTCGCTGGGAACGCTCCTTGTCCTTCTCTGCATCGGGTGTCGGCGGTGCGCGTGGAGGGGGCTGAATCGGCGGAGTTGGGACAGCAGCTTCGCGCCTTTCCACGGTGGAGACGACCTTTTCCTCACCGGTCCGGCTGCCTTCGATGAACATGGAGAAGCTGCTCGATTTCGTGGGGGGCAGCGGCCGCAGTGCGCCACGCGCCGCTTGCTGAGTGGCAAGAAAGCTTTTCGATTGAACGGCCGCAGTCTTTCCGCCCCGTGCCGCCGCGTCCAGGAAGCCGACCGCTCCCGGCGCGGGACTCGTCGACGGCCTCGGACCTGCGATCGAAGGCATGTATCCGTTGACCAACATACGTCCCGATTGTGTCCAGTTGAAGCTGGGCGAGGGAGGGGATGGGGGGGGTCAGTATACACAACAGTCCTACGCGGAGAACAATTGTCGGGAAAACAAGCGTGATCAACGATAATAGTTGGAGGAACACAGTTCAGCACTTGCGGACCTCTTTTCTTCCCGTCGAGGTGTAATCGGTGCTACGGCCGTCCGAGTGATAGTGGCAACCCGAGTACGACTGCCAGCCGGAGCCTCGAAACCAGTGGTCCAGCATGGCGCGCTGCGGGCACCACGTCGACCGCCCGTACCACTCGCATGGCGTGAGCGGCAACAGTTTCGACGCGTGTTTCGTGTAGTCCGATTCAAAGAAAAGCTCCACGTGCGGCCCATCCGATGGCTCGTCCGCCCCGACGCCGGGGGCGTAGTGCACCCAGAACATCCCCTTTCCCAGTTGATCCGTGTGAAACCGGTGACGGTCTGACGTCGCCGAAAAAATAGAACGCACACGCTCCTTGTCGCTCGGGAAAATGGCCATGTCCACGTCAGTGTCCCAAGGAATAATGGTGCCGTTGTGGCGGTAGCTGCCGAGGGCCGTGCCGGTGGAGAGGAAGTATCGGATGCCCTGCTTCTCCAGGGAATCCATCACGAACCAGCCAACATCGCGGAGCCGTTTGTGCTCGACGCAACACTTGCGATACGCCTTGGGGGTGTGGAGACATTGATAGAACAGGCACTCAGGCGTAGCGCGCGGGCAGTCATCAATCGAGACGTGGTCGTACTGCCTTCCCCAGCTCGCGTCATACCGGTCGTCGATGGAGGCTGCTTTTTTTTTCATGAACGTGAGGTAGGCTGGCGCCATGACCGGCGGCTCCAAAGAGAAGTGGGGCGACGCCGGAGGGCACGAAGAAACTGACGCCGAAGGGCGCCGCGATGAAGAGACGACGTGGGTTGTGGCCCTAACGGGGGAGTTCGTACGGCGAGCTGGGACACGCCGACTGGACGGGGTCGATCGGATTCCTCGTGGCCTGAAAGGTCGCAGCGTTAGAACGATCGTACAGCTCAAAATAATCGCGAGAAGGACGGCGAGCATCACGGAGAAACTCGTGCACTGCGATGCGGGGCGGTTCGCACGGCCGGCATGCATGTGTGGTGATGCTGATGCGAGCTGCCTCGATCAAGGTCGGCGAAGAGTGAATCGCGCGTGGGGAAGGGATGTCATCTGCACGGGACTTCGTGCGTGGGGGAGCGCGGTTAACAAGGCCGCTGCTGTACGCCACCCTTAATCCAGCCCGGAGAAACCTCCCCTCACTCCCCAAGTGAAAAAGCATGGAAGCAAAGGTCGAAACGGTTTTTTGCGTGACCCGCGGCGGACGGAATCACCTGGCACACAACATCCTCAAGGCCACAAATGATCACGATGAAGGGGAGAGAAACGTAGGAGCAGGTGGGACGTAGAAGCGGTGCAAACGCACGGGTCAAGTCGTTGATGTTGCCAGCTTGAAAACGTCGCTGAGGACCCCTGCAATCTTGGTGTCGCACGACCGAATCAAGTTGCACAGCGGATCTCGAAGCTGTGAGAAGAGCACACAATGCGGCCTTGGTTTCTGCAAGTGTCTACAAATTTGGCCCAGCGCCACGACAAGGCCGTCTCCGAGGGCTTGCGCCTCATCCACCTTACTACGACCCACGATGGAGGCTCGTATTTGCTCAGACAGCTGCATGTACCGAAACGAAAGGGTCGCGAACCATTGATGAAGTTGCCCAGCCGCCGACACCAACTGAGGCGTGTCACTCAAGTCCGTGAGCAGCAGCGAAATGGCGCACGTGAATATCGCTTTTTCGGCCCGAATCAATTGATGGCCGTGAGCGTCCACGCCTGCGATGGAACCAAGGTCAGAAAGTGACGACTGGACTTGAAAGAGCGCACCCCAGAGTGAATTCAGCAAGGATCCTGCTCGATCCCACAACGGACACGGGCGACGAGAACCGTCCGCGGCGATCATGGCGCTCGAGACCGACTCCGTGAGTCGTTCGACGAACGCCGTTTGTGCCGACGTGATGGACACCGCGCTGGCATGGTCGACCCCAGGGGGTTGATGATCGGTCAATTCTGCACAGATGCTGCGGCAAAGGATCTCCCATTCCCGTTCGCCCATCTGGCCGGCGCAGCCACTCAGAAAAGTGTTGTTCAGCACGGTATTGGCCACGCCAGCAACCTCCGACGTCGCGGTAACCGCACGTGCCACCTTCAACACGGAACCAAGAAGCTCTCCGAAAGAGAAGGACGCCACGTCGAACTGCGTCAGCAACACATCTTCGGTGAGACGTAGCATGGTCACCATTAATTCGCACACCGCGTCAGTCGAGGAACCCTTCATTTCAAGTTCGTCGGCTGCGGCGAGCAAATTGTCGAACACCGGGCAAAGGACGCCACCGAACACGAGGTGCAAAAACTCTTTGGTGAAGCGGGGGTCCGTGGACGCCCTCTTGGCAAGCGTGCGAAAGATGGAGACGGTCGTCAGTGATGCGCGTTGTTGCACGATCTTGAACGATGCGTTGAAAGCTGCCACAATGTTGGCGATGCCGCACAGCAAGAGCCGCTGGGACTCATCTTTATGCGGGCTGGTGCGCGTTGTTTCCATGTCGTTGACAACCATCTCAACGAGCAGCTCAACAGCGCTCGCTGCTGTCGTCTCATGATACGCGTTCAGACAAAACGACGTCACGAGATGCATTGTGTCGCCGAGCCGCTTCAGCGACGCGTGTGCATCCTGAGCGTGCTTCGCGGTAAGGGCTGTCGTCTTGAATGACCGCTCAAGGAGTTGGGGGTTGCTGCTGCTGCTGCAATGTTGTAACGCGGCCATGATGTTCACCCATGAACGTTCGCTGAGGCAGGCACCATGCGATGAAATAATTTGGTCAACGCTCGCAATGACATGATCGCAGACGCTGGCGACGCGAACGCGACCTGCGACCAAGGCGAAGGGCACGAGCATGTCCCCCTGTTGGTCGTTGGTCAATGGTCTGTGGTCACTGCCAGTAGAAGCTGCCAGCAAACGGTGCGATAGCTGTCGCAGTTGTTCGATCATCAGGGTCGGAACGTCGGCGTGTTGGACAGACGCCATGGTGACGAGGTGATTGCACAGCGGCGGCCATATAGTCGGCCAGACCTCGTTGATGCGGTCGCGATTGGCATCGATGGTCGACAGTACTTTTTCGAGGCAGTAGTGACGCGGATTAGGTGGTGTCAACAGCTCTTGGGCACTTGCACCGAGGCAAGCGGCGATAAAGTCGCCCAGGGCGGGTGGAGGCAAGTGAGCATTTCGGGCGAACACCGTCTCGACGATGCTATCAGACACGATACTCTGAACGTCGGCAGCAAGATGACCGTTTCGACTGTGCTTGTCGAATGCAGAAAAACAAGCGACAAAAGTTGGCCAAACCGGACCAAGAAACATTCCATCTTCGCTGGCGAACCTCACGATGACGTCCAGTGCCTTCGCGTTTTTCAAGGTAAACAACGGTTGTGTTGCAACCTGTGACGGGCGGGCACCGCTAGCAGTGGTTGCGGGGGCCAAGTTCACTAGGCTTGCTTTTGTCATGCTCGCGAGCGTCCGCGCAAACGCATCGCGCTGCGCACTGGGAGGCAAACGCACGGCGACAAACAGACTTTCGTGAAATCCCAGCAGACACGATTCGAGCAGTTGTGGCTCGGGATTGGCAGAATCAGCGCAAACGGAGAAAGCGGCCAACGATGCGGACCACGTGCCCTCCCACAATTCGGGAACCACGTCGTGAACGAGTTGCCGTTCACGCACGTCCTTCGCCGATCTTGGGATACATTGCCGTTGAATCTTTGACGCCAGCACCTCACCTTCGTATCGCACTAACAGGTCGCGTTTCTTGCGGTCCGACACGAACACGTCGGATTCCTCCTGCGGACGCGATGGAGGGGGGGCCTCTTGGTCCTTAAGCTTGATTTCTCGGCTCTTGATGCGGTCAAAAACGCTCTCGAGAAATTTTCGGTCGAAGTCAGCGCCGTCATTGACGCCGCGAAGCATCGAAACGAAGCCGTTCAACGTCATCTTGTCCTTAACGTTCACGGAATGCAGGTCAGTATTGATCATCATGATGCTGAAGGCCATCACGTGAGCAGCGTCGTGACTCGCGAACGCGGTGGTATTATCTCGGCGGTAGCATTCCGCAAAGGAGCTCATAGTGCGGTCGATGACTTCAGCTTCACCGATGGGTTTAAAATGGCCGAGGAGAAATCTCAATCCTTCGTCTATGGGCAAGCCTTGAAAGTCGTGCTGGGCAATAAACGCCGCCATAACCTTTTTGTAGAATTCGCTGCTGCCACCGATGTATTGTCCAATGCGATCCTTGTCCAACCCAGCGGTTGTGCGGAGGAAATGAGCAACGGAATCAGCGTCATCTTTGATACAAAGTCCTTGTGCGGCAGCCGCCGCAACGCCGTCTTTGTGATTACCGGCGAAGACCTCCACGAGCCGTTGCAAATGTCGCTTCCTGGTCATGGCTTCAGGGGCGCCGATGGATGCTCGCTGAAAGCGTGTTTGTAACCACGTGACATGATCGTCGCAGCGAGAGACGACTGCGGCGGGTGAATCCTGATGAGAGGTGCTCTCGCGTTGTTTTTGTGCCAAGATCATCGCGTGCAGCGACTTCAGGAAGTTATGAAAGATGTCGAGACTCTGTAGCCGCAAAAGATCGTCCAGAATGACCACTGACTTCGAAACCCCCGAAAGCACCGCGGACACTAATAGCGGTTGGCCCACGGCGCAGTCGAAGACTGAAAACAGGTCGTAAATCATCGGTGGATGAGAAACGATGAAGTTCAGAAGCTTGATGCACTCTTCCTTTTGCGCCACCGTGCTCCACGGAGCATTTGCGATCGGAATGATAACTGTGGGCAGCATGTGGCCGAGGACGCGAAGGTACGTCTCTCTGAGATGTTCCCAGAAGTGACGCAGAATGGCGAAACTAGGGCGATGAATCGCCGGGTTGATAGTAGTGCAACATACCGTGATGAAAGGAAACACGTCGCACAAGGCCCTTGCAATGGCTGGGTGGTCAAATAACGCCGATGAAGGCGACGCAACAACTAAGTTGTGCAACAACGTTAGAGCAAGAGAATGCACCTCGGATTCAATTGTACCCGTCGCGGAAGCCGTCAACGATGACACGGCGGTGACAACGTCCGCAACTCCGTCGCCATCGGCGGAATTCGCCTCCGCGCGTTGCTGCAGCACCCCAATGATTTGAGCTAATGCGGCTCGGGAGGTTGTTCGCAGATGAAGAGCAGGTGCAAGGCTGAACTCGAGCAGTAATCCTAAAACACGTCGAACTGTTTGGCGAGAAATGTCCGCTGTCGATGTCGATAAGGCAGTTAAAAGCGTTCTCACAACTCGGATGCGCACGTCATCAGACAGGCATGGCGTCGCCACGACTGCGTCTGCGGAATCCGTGGCAAGTTTGTTCAATGCGTCGGCTTCGTCCGTTGTCGTACTCTTAAACGAGCAATGGGCGAAAAGCCAATCGAATCCGTCGAGGCCCAAGCCCATCAACCCTTCATCCTGCGTGAGCAAAGCTTTAAACGCGGTAACGATGGTACTCGTCTTCTCGATGGGGTTGGTGCCCGACTGAATCGACTGCAACGCGGCGGCGCAAGCCGATTTCGTGGCAGCGGTGCGCGGGGCTTTGCACGCTGAAGCGGCTTTTTCTACAATCTTCACCAAATCGTCCTCCATTGGATGGATTGGAGGCCACTGTGTGAATGAACAGACGTCAACATTGAAATTGACGTTTTTGGGCTTTCGCGAGGCAACCCCGTGGAAGTGTCTACCCCCCCATTTCGACGTCGAAACACACAACACGATTTTCCCACGCGATCTGTTAAAGATTAGAGACGAGCGATTGTGAATCAAAGAATATTGGGCAGAACCAAAAAGCTCCCCTAGCGACGAACGACCAATGTGTTCTGGTTCGAAGACGAACCGAAGGCATTTTGATCGTTTTCCGATTCGACCCTCATCTCCAGCAATGCGGAGAGAAATGCCAGGAGGGACTCGGCGCCTTCGTTGGAGTTTGCTCGACCGTCGTGCAGCCCATCGAAGCATCCACCGGATTGAGCATCATAAAGCGGAAGCCCAATCGTGTTCCTGCCCATGAACCATTCAAACGATGCGCGCGCGTACCGTTTCCAATCCAAATCGCCGGTGACTCGATGTGCAGCGAGGCAAGCGTGGACGAATCCGCAGGCGTCGATAGGCTGCTGATCGTAGTCGCTACGCATTTCCGGGTTTCGTTTGTCGCACCAGCGCTCGTTGCCGACTGGGACCATCAAACCTTGTCGGTAGGCGAGGCTCCACAGGAATCGCAAGGAGCGAATGCCGCATTGAAGAGCTTCATTGTCACCGCAGCCCGCACCGCAAGTGATTAGCGCCTCCGAAATACACGCGTTGTCGTAGGTCAACTTTTCTTCCAGCCAATACCAGTCGATCGTTGCATGCTCTTTGAACCGCTTTGTGAGCTCACCAAGCAACGCCTTTCGTACCTGAATGCAGCGGTCATCGCCTTGATAGCGAGTGAGGTAGGCTTGGACGCCAAGTAGTGCCATTGCCCAGGCACGAGGCGATTGTAGCTCCAACGCGGTCATGAGCGCTTCTCGAAACAAGTTTCCAGTGAATTCCAGCATCAAACCGAATCGAACGCACGTTCCGAGGCTTTGCAAGCATCGACCTTGGCAGTCATCGGATCCAATGTCATCTTCGCGCCACTTGCGGTCGAACGTCATGAAATTCCGGAAACGCTTTGTGGAGAACGAAAACGCATATCGAAGAAACGCACCTAGAGTCGAAGCGTGAAGCTCGAGATCTTGAGACCAAGGTCGGTCACTTTGCGCCTTGTACCGGGCCAAAAAATGTAGTCCTCGAGACACGTCGTCGCTGCAATATCCATGATCGTAATCGGGGACCACAAAATTGGCATGTTGAAACATACCTGTGCGATCCATCAAGCGATGAAAATGATCAAGTTTGATTTCCGGCAATGAAATTTTGCTGCCACCGCTTCCAAGTTCGGAAATGTCGCGATCAAACCCTTGCTCTGCAAAAATCTCGCAACCACGGACGAGGGCTTCAAAGTACTTTTGCGCGGTATTCGACCAAGTCATCGTACGACCGTGGCTGAATGCGGCTTCCTTCATCGCCAACCGTTTTTCATGATTCAACAGCAGGTCGGTAATCGCGTCTCCAATCGCGTCACTGTCCCGAAACGGAACCAGTAAGCCACGTCCTCCTGCCAAGAGTTCTTTTGCATGCCAGTACGGCGTTGAAACCACTGCAGAGCCCATTCCGTACGCGTAAGACAAAGTTCCGGAGGTGATTTGTTGTTCATGAAGGTACGGCGTCAGATAAACGTCTGCGGCGGCAATGTACTTTTTCAAGAGGGGCAAATCAGCAAACTCGTTGACCCACACGATGGAGTCCGAGATGCCGAGTTCGCGTGCCAAATGTTCCAATGAATGACGGTAGGCGTCACCATTTTCACGTATTAGTGACGGATGAGTCTGACCGAGTACGACGTACTTTGCCTTCGGCACTCTGACAAGAATTCGGCTCATGGCTCGAATGCCGTACTCAATACCTTTGTTTGGAGAGAGCAGACCGAATGTGAGGATCACCGGTTGATCGACTGGGATTTTCAAAAACGTCTTGTACTGTGCAGTGTTGGCAAATTCCATTTCTGGAATTCCGTGTGGAATCAGGTGGACCTTTTGGTCGTCTGCGAAGTAAACTTCGCGTAACATAGCTTGTCCAATTTCAGCCATCGTCACAACCCCCGCAGAGGCGGCAAGTATCGCACGCATCACCTTCCTTTGATCGTCGTTCGGTTCCTGGAGAATTGTGTGAAGTGTGCAGACCACAGGAACCTTGAGAGCGCGAATGAATGCGATTAACATTGAACCGCAAGGACCGCCATAAATGCCGTATTCATGTTGAACGCAAACAAGACTGACTCCCGACGTGTTGATGTAGTCGGCAGCTCGTAGATACGACGAGCGATCTTGTTCCTCAATTTCAAAAGTGACTTCAGCAGGATATGGGTACCCTGCTTTCGTGTCGTTCACAGCAATGACGACACATTTAACATCCGGATATTCCTCCGCGACGGCGTTTCGAAGATCGTGGGTGAATGTTGCAATGCCGCATTTGCGAGGCAGGTATGACCCCAAGAAGGCAATTTTGGTTATGTGCTGTTCGACATTGTCGCGACTGAAACGGCGGTAAAGCATTCTGTTGAACGATTCGATCTATGGAGCAGGGATCTTCACGGAAACGCCACGAAAGACGGTCACATCAACGCCTATCATGGGGAAACCTCCACGTCAACCAAGATTACCAACGCAAAAAGTTGCTTCGTTCAAACGATCTTTCACAATTTCGAGTTCTTGAACAAACTTGCGTGGTCTGAATGCGATCTCGGCCATTCGTAGTACCACGGTCGGCAAAAACTAATGTAAATAAGATGGCGTCGAGCCAGGTTGTTATCCAAACCACGGTGCAGCATTCGACCGTCCATGACAATGATATCTCCAGGCGAAAAATCCAAGAAACATGACCGATATCCGTCGCGCTTCGCGGACGCAACATTGGTCAATCGTTCTACCGTTTCTAGTGATGGATATTGATCCGGAATGGTTGCATTTGGCATCTCACTCGTCAGCAAATGCGTCCCCGGTACCATTTCGGTGGGGCCGATGGGAAGTGATGACTTAAACAAAGGGATGAAAACAGTCACGAAATGACAAGGTAGCTTTCCGAGTAACTCGGCGGGACCGACGAACAAGTGCGAGCTGTCCACATGCCAGCCTTGTGCTTTGGCACCTGGAAGTGACGTCACCATGCCTTGCGCATTCCACTTGTAGTCAACGCCGAGGACCTTTTGGAGCAACGGTCCGGCACTTTGAGATATGGCGCTCTGGATTTCGTGCATGAAATTTGCGGAAATTGGATCGTTTCCCACGGCGTTGTCAAAATTAACATCATATCGGCAAGGATCCTTCATGACTAGTTCCCGAAACCCCTTTTCCTTTCCGATTCCAAGACCACCAGCGGCAGTTGCTTTCTCCAAGTAACGTTGTAAAGCTTCATCCGCTTTGGTGACCCATCCTGGAATTGTTGTTGCATATGTGTCGGACGTTTTGAAAGCAGCGTACCCATGTTCGGAGAAAAAAATTTCATCAGCGGATCCGCTTACTCCTGAAACTGGCAACACCGGTAACGACATCAAGGGGGAAAAAAAACTGTTTGAACACTGGGGGTGAATACAACAAATCGGCGACCTACAACAAATCGGCGACCTCCGACGCCGCCACACGTCGTGGTGTGATACGGGGGTGTCCCAAACGCCTTCCTATCGGCTGGGCGGTTTCAAAAGATTTCAAAAGATTTCTAC
>ERZ1292630.4013-Hain-H41-02um-R3-4013-length-12601-cov-7_pt1 | contig 12601 bp, 8 predicted proteins | sample MGYA00564408_ERZ1292630 | MGnify/ENA primary metagenome ERZ1292630 (study PRJEB36523, sample SAMEA6512641) | groundwater metagenome | collected 2019-01-08 | study: AquaDiva: Metagenomics assemblies of 32 groundwater samples | reverse complement strand
TGGCGACGGACCTGCTGGCAGAGGAGCGGGCCGTGGCGCGGCTCATCGCGCGGCGTGCTGCGTTGAAGGGCGACCCGGCGGACACTCAACTGGCGGCGCTTCGCTTCCACCACTTCGCCGTGCGATGGTGCAAGCACACTGCTGCCCACGCCGGCAACGGTTCCTGGATCGCGCGCCGCAGCTACACCGAGGAGCTGCTGTTTCGAAGCTCGAAGCCGAGCCGCGCCGCGCTTGTGGAGGCGATGCGCTCCGTCGACGAGCTGACGCACAGCCTCGTGGAAGTCATTCACGGCAGTCTACCGGCGGGAGGATCGTCCCCCTCACCCCTCGCGGCGGCGGCGTGGTTCTTCGCGTCCGACATTTTGCGCGTCCGACTCGACGCGCTTTGCGACGGGGTGCGATTCCATGGCGAAGTGGTGCCGAGGGATGCCGTCGTGTTCCCGGCCTCGACGATACCGCAGCCGGCCGCTTCCGGCACAGGCGGCAGAGGCCTTCGCATCACCGACTGCATGAGGCATGGCCTGCAGCAAGGGGGCACGCCGCTCTGGGCACTGGTGGCGCCGGTACCACCCGAAGAGGCGGATTGGCAGACCGACCTGGTCCCGCTGGCCTTGCAGATCGCCGCTCAGAAGAGAAACAACCATGAAGGGGGTGCGTCCGCCGTCGATTGGCTGGCGTTTGCCGTGGCGCACGCGAAATCCGTGCAAGCAGCCGCCGCCGCGACGGGCGAGGTAGTGTCTGACGCGACGTCCACGGAGGCGGCACTTCTCACGGAAGCGCTCTTCAGCGACGTGTGCTCCTCGTTGACGTGGCTGGCCGTGGCGGAGTTTTTGCAGCGGCCGGCGTTGACGCACATTGGCACCCACAACAGCCTGCCCCGCATACCGGAGTTGACAGCGGCCTTTTGCTTCGCGGCGGCCGCCATGCAGCACGACATCGCCGACGCGTGGTACAACGCAGGTCGACTGCACGACACGAGGGGCCGAGTGGCGCCCGAAAGCCAGTTCTTGCAAACGCCTCAAGCGCTACCGCCCCGTGTCGGTCGCGTCATGCGCGACGTGTTACTGGCGCTGCCTGGACCGCATGACTGCTTTTCTCGCGCCGTTCAGATCGACCGACATCACGCGCGGGCTTGGTACGAACTAGCGCGTCTGCTCCCCACAAAGAACGACATCGAGGAAGTTCACGGAGTGCAGCGCAACGCGGTTCAGCTGCTCTCGGTTTCCCTCGACGCCGACGCGTCCTTCATTCCCTCTTGGGAGCTGCTTTCGACACTATTGGATCACGACGATTACGCGTCCTGCTGCGGCCGCCGATGGTCAAGGGCGGATGCTTGCCGCCGCGCCGGCCGCCACTACCGCATGGGCGTCGCCACGACGAGCGACGAGTGGCGGACGGTCGCTTTCCGGCTGATGCATCAGGGCGAACGCTCCATCGTGTGTGTCGCCAGCGGCGACGACATGGGCAAGGCCACGCTCATGGTGCCCGAGCAGTGCCTCGCTCGATGCGTGGGGCTGCACCCGAGAGAGGGCGCGCTGTGGGGCGCCCTCGCCGATTCCATCGTGGAAGACTATGGGCTGAGCCCAGAATATCGCCTGCCCCTCGTCAACGTCGACGGAAACTGGGTGACGAAGTTGGCGTGCCGCGTGCAGCACGCGGACATGGCGCCGCTGGACCACGGCGCGTGGACGGCGCTTGGTCTGGAGTACTACATCTACGAGTCCCGGCGGTGGAGGCTATTCGGCCGCAGCATGCTACCGAACAACGGCAACGAGCCGCTTTCCGCGGTCGAAGTGCTACGGCAAGCTGTTCACGATCAGCATTTCCGCGAACGCCGGCCGACGGCCACCGCTGGCACGGCCGTCGGCGGCAGCATGGCGCTGTGGTGCTTTCAGAAAGCGTTTTCACTCTTTCCGCCTGCAAACGGCGTCGGGGCACCTAGCGCCGCCTCCCACGACGTGATCTTCTGGGCCGCCGTGTACTGTCCGCCTGCCGTATTCGAACAAACCCGCATCATTGAGAACCTGTCGTGGATGCACCCGTTCGTATCCCCTGGCGCGGGACGCACCTCGGCGGAACCTGCCATGCCGCTCAGCGCGGATTTCCGCAAGACCCGCCGACAGCTCTTTACGCTACTCGCTGCGGCCACGCCGCAGGACGCCGAGGTGTGGTACCAACTTGGGCTGCTGCTGCACAGCTCCGCCCCGCCTTTCGATGTGGAAGGAGTGACAGCGGATCGCAAGGGCTGCTTCATCCGAGCCATCGAGCTCGATCCCCACCACGCGCCAGCTTGGACAGATCTGGGCCTCGTCCTGAACGAAAACGAGCTCGCGTTGGTCTCGGGACGGCAACTGGCTCGCGCGGAGTGCTTCGTACAGGCTAGTGCCGTGGCCGACGAGCGGCGCCGCTGCCGTCGCGGCATGCTCGCCACCCAGCTGCACTGGTCCCGTCTCGCAAGGCAGGTGATGCTCATCGACCTCGTCGCGCTCAGCGGCGACCCGTGGGTGTGGTACCACATCGCGAAGAGCGGCGTCGACGGCGGACCGCCGCCTCCTGGGCTGAAGTCGATGACGCCTCTAGCTGCTTTGCAGCGCGTGGAGGCCGCGTGCACTCGGCAGGACGTGGAAAAGGGCCGCGCCCGCCTGAGGGCGTTGGCGTGGATTGAGCGCGGACGTGTCCTCAGGGAGTGCTACGACGAAGCAGTGGCGTGCGATCCGACGCTCGCGGAAGCCTGGCTGCGGCTGGCAGCCTCGCTTGAAGACGGCGAGGAACTGGGAAGCCGACAGGACGGCAAGCGCCACACGAGGCGGTCCTGCTTAGTCAACGCGGTCGAAGCGGAACCGAACAATGTTCACTGCTGGATCGCACTATCGCGGCATCTCCGATGGCAGGGAACCGACGCTGACCTCGCCATCGAGGGTCGTCGTGTGCGCGTCAACTCACAGCTGTCCGTTTTGAACGCGCTCCGCGCCGACTGGCGCAGCGGGACTGCGTGGGCCGAGCTCGCGACCACACTTGCGATGCACGACACGATTGCGTTTCAAGCAGTCACGTTCAACCAGCACATGTGCATCGCACGGTCACTCGTGGAGGATCCAGACAGCGCGGACGCCTGGCTCCAGCTCAGCCAACTGCTATCGTATCCCGAATTCGCGACGCTGGGCCTCACCGATCGCTACTTCCCGCAGTTCAGCGCATTCGATTGCGCCTACTTCGCGCTGCGAGCGGACACAACACGCGCGGAGACGTGGTCCCAGCTGGGTGAGCGGCTACTACTGCTGCCGAGCCCCGGAGACGACACGCCATCCCGGATGCAAACGCCCCGAGTGACGACATTCGGAACGCCAATGCTGAAATCCGTCCGAGCATCCGACGGAGGCGACGATCTCGCAAACGCGCTCAGGGCTGGCGGATCGCGGGCGTTCAACGCACAGTCAGCCGGCAGCACTGCGGCGGCCCTGCAAGCCACGCAAACCGTCTCCCTTGGGTTTCAAGCGTCGCACCGGTCCCGGGTGGTTTCGTTGGAATCGCTACCCATCACCACCTCACTGTGCGTCGAGCAAGCCATGCTGCTGCAACAGCGCCAGCCGCGCGCGAAGGCCAGCGCAGCGACCCATTTCAAAGATCTCGCGTTTGGAAGCCTTCAAGCGACGGAGACCGCGGTGTTCAGCCACCCATAAGGACCTGACACGCGCCCGAAACGTTGATTGTCCCCCACCCCATGTTGGTTCTGTACTGACCAGGACTACTGCGTGATGTGTGTTGTGCGGGCCTTTCATAGAGGGATACGGTAAGCGGCGGCTGACACAAGCCTCCAGACCGCTCGCAACGACGCGTGAACACGCGGCACATGGACAGTGGATCTGCCCCTCTTCACTACAGCACACCACCACTCACACATCGTGTTGGCGGCGAGGACGAAGCGGCATCTATGCGACTTTCGCGGCTGCTGCGAGCGGTCGTGGAGAAGACGGGAAAGGGCGGGGCTGGCGCGTCGGACGAAAAGTATGGCTCTGCGGCGCTGGAGTACCTCTACGAGAAAGTGCACTGCAACGATCCGAAGAAGCGCGCCAAAGACGTAGCCCACGAGCGGCTGCTGGCGCAAGCGCACGACCGCTACGCGTCGTACGGGGAGAAAGCGCTGACGCTGCGCATCCACCGCCTCACCATGCGCATGCGTGAGGTGATGCAGTCCTTGACAAGGCAAGCGGACATGGCCAAACAGCCCGCTCTCGTGACCGAGGCGTGCCTCCTGAACTCGACCCAGCCGCCTAACAACTATCGGCGACCCACGTTAACACCGCCGCTCCCCGGATACGAACCTGGCTTCGGCCTTGACGTATCGCAACTGCGAACGTCGCAGTCGGAGTATCCCCCGCTGAGGCGCGTCAACGAACGAGGGTACACCGACCGGTACCCCTTCGCGGCCGCCGACGATGTGCAGCAATTGACGTCCGCAGCCATGAAGCAAATCGACAACGTCAAGGACAGCATTCGGTCTTCCGCGCCCGCCACCGGGACCACTGGCGAAGCGGGCGAGGCATTGATCGAGTTGAACCGAAAGGCCATTCTCCGGCAGCAGGTCATCCTTGACGCGGCGAAAGGTCTGCCTTCCGACCCCGAGCTCCTGAACACCGCGGTCACGATGCCACCTGACTACAACACCATCGAGAGCGACTTGACCGGGACGCGCGACATTCCCGCCAACGACCCGCCTCTGCACTATGCCCAGGAGCCCAAATACCAGCCGATTCGTAGCATGTGAGTGTTGTTTTTCGTTTCCCCACTGAGGAGCGGGTTGAGGGCTCACGTGGGCAGTAGGAGAGCGTTGGCCAATCCACCGCGGTGTGGTCACTACCGAATCAAGAAACGGTTTTCAGTTGAGATCCGAGATGTCGCAGCTCTGCCGTGCCTCCGAGGCGACTCACGCGGCCTTCACTCAAACCCAGACGCTTGGGCAGGTGTCCACCTCGACGCGAAGTTTTCGTGCGCAGGAACCTACGTCGTGGGGAACGCTGTTTTCGTTGGACGGGAACGCCAACGTCGTCATCGACAAGACTTGCAACATCGGTCGTGCGGCCGGCTGCGAGGTGATCGTGGCCGACGAGCGCGTCAGCAACGTGCACTGCACCATTTCTCGCGTCGACAAGCCCATCGCGGCTGCCGCTGACGCGGCGGCGATCGTCGGCGGAGGCTCCCCTGGGCCGCTACGGTTGCCCTCCTCCAGTGGGGACACCGCCGTGCCTTCGCACTATTCGGAGTTGCATCTCACCGACCACTCCAGCAACGGCACCTACATTGGAGATCGCCGCGTCGGCAAGGGCCGCCAAGTCGTTCTGCGTTCGGGTGACATCATCAGCATCGTGCCGTTGAAGCGCACGCGCACCTCGCGCGCGGTGGCAACCTACGTCGCACGCTACATGATCAACGTTAATTTTCCCCAACACGGGGTGCGAAGGGACTCACCGCCACCGCCCGCCGCCGCGGACGTGACGCCGTTGGATGAGTCGGCCGCCATCACCGACTGGCAGGCCGGCGGCCTCATCGGACGCGGTGGCAACGGGACCGTGTACGTCGGCATCAACGGCAAAACGGGAGAGTTGTTCGCAGTCAAGGAAGTGCGCAAGCAACCCGCAAGCGCCCAGCAGCTGCCAGCCCCGCGGGCGGCGGGAGGGTACTCGCCCCCTCCGGCGTCGCGTTCCGCCCCGCCAGCACGAAGAAAGTTTCCAGAGGCGGCGGCGTCGCCGTACCGCCGCGTCGACGAAGATGATGATGTTGACGACGACGACGACGAGCCGTCAGCTGGTGGCATGGCGCGTGCCCGTACCATGGACACCATCGAACATGCTTTCCTGCGTCGCCTGTCGCACAAGCGCATCGTGCGCTATCTGGGGTTCGAGGAAGACGACGCGAATCTGCGAATTTTCCTCGAGTACGTCAGCGGAGGCAGCCTGTGCACGCTGCTGAAGCAGTTCGTTCGCTTCGGAGAGGCCGTGACTCGACTGTACACTACCCAGATCCTGCAAGGCTTGGACTATTTGCACGGAAAACGCGTGGTTCACGGCGACATCAAACCGGCCAACATATTGGTGTCGCATCGAGGAGAGATTAAGCTCAGCGACTTCGGCACCTCTCGACTGCTGCCGCCGCAGAGTGGCGGTGGTTCCGGTTGCCTCTTGAGCGACGGCAGCCAGTCACAGGAGCAGCGGCTGCTGCTTGCGGGAGCCGGAAGCAGCGGCATGGCGGTCGGCACGCCGCTGTACATGAGTCCGGAGCAGTGTCGAACGGGGGTGGCCGACTTTCCCAGTGACGTCTGGGCCCTGGGCCTCGTCGTGTACGAAATGCTGTCGGGGGCCAACCTGCACGAGGCCGCCGCGTTTCAGTCCCCGGTGCAGGCGCTGTTCGCCATTGGACGCATCACCGAGCGCCCGTCCCTCACTGGCATGCACCACGTGGCGAGCCACGCGGCGATCGATTTCGTCGGGTGCTGCCTCGACCCGGATGCGGAGCAGCGGTGGTCCATCACGGAGCTGCTGCGCCACCCTTTTATTGTCATGGCAGCAGCGAACAATTCGGCGAGTGTGGTCGCCAACGATGAGGCGGCTCAGAGCATGCCGTGCGGCAGCTCGCTCCCGGCCCACAACCGGTACTTGCTAGGTTTGGCGCAGCAGCAGGAGCAGGCGTCGTCGCCGCAGCGACGCGTGTCCAGCGGCGTCACTATTGCCTTCGGGGAACTTGCTTGCTAACGAGCGCCATTCGCTGCGTGATTGTCGCCAATTCGGTCACATCCTCCCCTCCCTCATGGCGTTGCGCGGCACGTTGTTGTCACACGAACAGAGGTGGTAGAACCACTTCAGACATTTTGTTTGTTTCTAGTGTTACATTTGCAGCCTCGGCCCCTCAGCCTTGGACCCCTCCACGACCCACACTGAATATATCGATGGCACGGAGCCGCAGTCGCTCGAGACAACGCACCCGCTCGCGGTCGCGCCGTCCGGTTGCACGCGGAGTGGGAAAGCGTGACCGCTCCAACAGTCCCCCATCACGCCACCGACAAGACGCAGCGCCAGCGACCAAAGCTCCTGCCGCGTCTGCGCCTGCGCCCGCAGCAGTACCGGCACCGGCGACTCGACCGCCAGCGCCGCCTTCGACGCCGGACATGAAGACCGAGTGGCGGGCGAGCCAACTTGCGTACAAGTCGATGTGCGACGACCGAGGCGGATCGCTCCCGGCCGGATGGGAGTGCGTCAACATCGGCGGCCAAAGCTTGTTTCTTGACCACGTGACGCGGGAGGCGTTCGCTGAGGAGCCATGGGAAGTGCTCCGAAAGCGCGCGGTCGCCGCGGCCGCGTCACCGAAGCAGCCGTAACGGGGCATATATGTTCCACACACCCGTGTCCGTATCTGAAAGTCACGAGTAAAATCCCCACACCTCTTTTTCGTTGACGACTCGCTTCGGAAAAGGACGATTCCCCCCTCCATTCCCTTGTGTTTCCGATACGCCACGATGGACGTCCAACCACCGCTACAGCCTTTTTTCTCCGTCAACGTCTCCATCCTCGTCGAATCGGCGTTCTTGGCCCTACCCCGACAGAACATTGCGACGCATGTACGGTACCGCATCGAGGACCCCCACGCGGCGGACGTCGCACCCCGTCCGGACAGTTTGACATCGGCGACCGCCCACTATACCCGGCGCCCTTCCTGGTCGTCTCCCGTGTCTTGGGTGCGTCGGGTCCCACAGGGCTTGTCTGGACTGCTCTCGGCGTCGGCGGAGGGAGGGGGGCTGATTCGAATCACGTTTGAGGACGCCGTGAGCCGAGAATTTTACGGCCAGGTCGAAGTCAACCCGATCACCGACTTCACCTCAGGCACCGCCAGACGATTCATGCTGCAACCGCGCGCCGTCGTCGACGGTAGCGGCGACGGCAATGCTGCTCGTTGGCATGCGGCGGACGTGAAGCGCCTCGCTGAGGCCCGCCTCGACGACTTCGGCGTCGCGTCGCTGTCCTGCCGTGTTCAAGTCCACCCATGCGGCCCCGCCATTCAACGTCCGACGGGAAGTAACTACAAGTCGCCGGCCATGATGATGCTGCGCGCCTTCTGGCTGCTGCCGCGGGGCGCGACGCCGAGGGAGGCGTGCGTGAAGTCGCCGGCCGGCCCCCTCCCTCTCGGAGACGCCCCGACGTACCTTCCGGTGTATTCCCCGTCAGACTTCAACGTCACCATGTCGTTTGCCTGGGACCAGCAATCACAGCAACCCGCAGCCGACGTCGCTGTGGCGGCCAACCTGTGCCTCGCGTTTCCGTCGCACATTCTCAACCAAGAGTTGGTCTTCTCCGTGCCCGTGCTCGGCACCGTCTCGCAGCAATCATTTCTGGGCCAGCAGAGCCCGTCTCTGTTCGGTGGCGGCATCGCCGTTTTGATCTTCAAAGCCGCGACTGCAGCCGTGGACTTTGCTGCAAATGTGGTTTCAGCGGCTCTTCCTGACAGCATCGCCGACAATAGCCGTCCGCCCAACCCCCAAGTGGGAAAACTGTTCACGTCTCCGGGCACAAATTCGTATGTTGGGGGTTCCTGGCAATCCGCGTCACATTTTGCCCGCGCGACGGAGCGGAGGTGGCGCCGGTCCTGCGTCCTAGACAGCAAGCCGACACTGTCGCACATTGCTCAGCTGGCGACGGCGATTAGAGAGGGGCAGTCGCCAAGCGCCTCGTTCCAGCCACTGCTCGTGACCTTCTTTAATCTCAGCACCTCGACGGGGAACACCGCATTGCCGAAAGACGGCCTTGAGCAGCTGCTCGTTGCTCTGACATTTGCGTGCCCGGAGTTGTCGGTGCCAGAGGCGTGCTTGGTCGCGGCGGCCAGTCTTCAGAAGAAGGATTCCGAGCCGCCATCCGCGGGGGCCCAGTGGGCGGCGAAGGTCGCGTCCTGTGTGTTCGTCGCGGAGCACTGCCTGCTGCCGCTCACGCTCGACCTCACCCCAGGAGACATCACCCGCGTAGTCCATGACCTCTTCCCCGCCATGCCCGTGTCCGACAGCCTCTCCTTCCCGGACTTTGTCGAGTGTTTCGCGAACAACTGCGGATTTTGGTTTTTGTTCGCGGGCTCGACCGTCGCCGCGGAAGCACCCAACTCCTCCGGACGGTCGTCGCAAAATGCCGCGACGACCGTGGCGCCTCTTGTGCCGTTTCATCGGCAAGGCGGCACCACGATGGGGGGAGGGGGGTCTTGGTCGACGCTGCCCGGCCGCCGGCCGGCTCAGCTCGGGGATGCCGCCGCCACCACCGGCGCCGCGGGCAGCAACCGATTGGACGATGGCTGGAGGAGTTTCGTGGTTCGCGTCGCGCGCACGAAGAAAGGGTTCGCCGTCACGGCGCAAGTCACCGACACGATGCTGCGGGTGGCGCGCATGATTGAGGGCTCCGTGGAGATTCCCGCGTCGAAGCAACGCCTCGTGCTTCAGGAGGCCAACGGCACCCTCGTCGAGCTCGAAGGGGCGCAGACCGTTGGCTCGGTTATTCCCGAGAGCAACACCGGTAGCGCTCCAGGGAACAACCCGGGGCGCGCGGAGGAAGTTCTCGTCTACGAGCGGGACGAAGCCGTGTCCATTGTGCTGGTGCACCGAGCGAAGGAGCGCAAGTGGGAGCTGAAATTACCCCTCCAGGAAAAAGTCTTGAAGCTCAGATCCATCGCGCAGCAGAAGACGATGATGCCGTTGAGTCGCATCGAGCTCACCTGCTTGGGCCAAACCCTGTGGGATCGGCACTCCCTGACGCAATCGCGCCTCGTCGAGGGCAGCGTGGTGGAAGTCGTAGAGAAGAAGACGTTTTGATCGATAGAATGGACCACTGCGGTGACGTCCGAGAGCGTCATAGACGGAACCGTCCCACACACCCACACGCGATAGACGTGCCCGCCGCTATTCGGCGCATCGCAGCACAACCGGGACAGTGTGCTCAATTCATCTGCTCCATCTCAAATGTAGTCCGCTGTTGTTCCCTCCTTGCCACGCCTTCTCGCCTTATGAAAGGCACCCCATTTACGCGAAGGGGGGAACAACCCATCGTGGGGAGAAAGACCCGCAAAAAAATGGTCTCCTTCTTGCAGGCTCTCCAGCGGAACGGGGTGCTCCGCGTGGGCGACGCCCGACTCTCTCAGCTGCAGTTGGTCGCCTCAGTGTATCGCCGGGCTCGACACCTCCGCACACAGTCTGTCACTGTGGCAGGGATGGGCCACAGCGACGCCATGGTAGGGTTCGAGCGCGCGATGCTCGTGGCCTGTGCCGGGGCGTTGGGGCATGCCTCCACGCCACGCTCGTTGCACGTCGCCGCGCTTGTCGCGCGAGGTGGCTGTTGTCTGCGGCTCATCGACTCGACGGCGATAGAAGGAACCGGGCACACTAACAACGTCGGGAAGGGAGCAACGGTATCACTGCAACCCACCGGCGTCGCACCGCCCATGGTCGTCAGCATCGTGCCAATGGCATCTCTGCTGGACCTGGCGGCCAAGTTGGCGCTGCATGCGTCGGAAATGCCTCCGCAGGAGGCGCTCACTGCGCGCAGCCGCCTGTCTGCCATGGCCACGCTGCTCACTACCACGGGGACGGCGGCGACCTCTTCTTCGACCGCTACAGCGGTGGAGTCGCCGTTCTTTTTGTTGTCCATTTCCGACGAATTGACGATGCTGGACGCCGCCGTGGAATCCACCGCACTGGATCGCGGCACCTGCGACGCGGATGCCCCCTTGGAGGCAGAGCGGCTGATGCTGCAACTATGTCGGGGCCTCCGGCGGTCGGGGGCGGTGCCTCGCGCGTCCCACCTCACGCTGTGCAGCCAGCGTAAAAGTCATTGGGCGGCCGCGGTGCGGGAGGGCTATCGCGTCGACGCGTCGCCGGTCCAATTGTCATCGTCGACATCGCTTTCGAGTGGCGCGGCCGCACGATTGACATCGGGCGGTTATTTGAAATCGAATATCCCTCGACCGGCGATACGCCGGTAGACCGGGAATTCCGTTCCTTATCTCTACGATTGCGTACTTACGACAACCGGCGTTCGGTCAGGTAGGCCACGCGCTTCCCCGCACCCTACGACGGTCTCGTTGCTTTGTTGATGTTTCGACAGGGGATTCCGCAGTGCAAAACGAGTCAGACTCAAAGCAATTCCGTCGCCGCATATCGTTTTCGTTGATGTTTTTGCTTGACCGCCCGTTTCAGAAAATAGTCGTGGGGAACACGCGGACGACAGCGACAAAGTCAAGTCCGCGGGCCGTCAGCGCACGGACGTACGATGACGTGCACCGTGATAGCGATCGTCCGACGTGCAAGGTCAGTCTGGCACCATGGGCGCTCGCAGATGCGACGCGCCAATCATGGATGTATCGTTTTTGTCGCACAATATGTGTTGTGCGATTACGTGTTGTGAGGGCAACACGGCGGATACGTCCATGATTGGCTCGTCCGGCAGTAATCCGCGCTACCCGACGAGCGTGGCGGCGATGGCGATGCAGCGCGTCGCAGACGAAGCGGCGCCTATTCGCCGCGAGGGGGGGATGTGCCGTGGGCAGAGATGCGACGGGTCGCGACGTGGGCAGAGATGCGACGCTGTCGTCGCGACGGCAGCGGTGGATCGTAAGGGGCGCTGGCACTCGCGTCAGCGCCGTCAGCGGCAACCTGATAAAAAACACACCATCGACACGGTCATATGACGCGCGTCAACGTCTACTGCTGTGTGGTGTAGGAAGCGGACTATAAATCGCGCACATACCAGAAAGGTCGCCACCCTACGATTTGTAAAGTTAAGCGGGCGCCAATCATTCGCCAGGAGGATGTCGCGTGAGCAGTATTCTCGGCGGCTGCGGCTGCTTCCTTTCGTGCTGCTGCTTGCCGCGGGCATCGCCTCATCGTCCGGCGTCGCCGCCGCCGCCGACGATTACGTCGAGGCTCCCCCGGCGGACGGTGGCCTCCCGTCGGTGAAGCCAGGGATGGAGGAGTACGAATCGCGCGTGCCGCCTCCCCACATGCGCTGCGACACGTGCTGCGCCGCCGCCTTCTGGATCCACCGGGCGCTGAAGCTGCGCCACAAGGACAACTTTTTGAAGAAACTCAAAGAAGTCGACGTCATTGAGACGATCGAGGATGTCTGTCTGCCGAAAACCTTCTCACGGTCGTATGGCATCAAACGCATCGACAACCGACACCGACTGTCTGGCGGCGGGCTGAAGTGGTTCTATACGCAGGCCCCGGCGGTCGGGACGGCCATGCCTGGCCAGTGGATGAACCACGAGTGCCGCGACATCCAGGGCGAGCTCGGCGAGGATGACCTCTACGACCTCTTTTGGAAGACGCACGTCCTACAAAAGGGCAAAGCCAAAGGGGACGAAGCACCATCCGATGTGCCCTTCTTCAAAGAAGTGTGCATTAAGCGCATGAAGCACTGCACGAAGAAGGAGGCCTTCGAGTCCTACGACGGGTACGAAGAAAAACACATGCGCGATGAGCTGTGACCCACGCCGGCCCTTCCTTGTGCGCATTGTCCCTCTCCACCACTCTCTCTCTCGCTCCTCACCCGCTATCTATCTGTGCGCGCCACCAAAGCCCCCC
>ERZ1292630.3073-Hain-H41-02um-R3-3073-length-14966-cov-7_pt2 | contig 12604 bp, 12 predicted proteins | sample MGYA00564408_ERZ1292630 | MGnify/ENA primary metagenome ERZ1292630 (study PRJEB36523, sample SAMEA6512641) | groundwater metagenome | collected 2019-01-08 | study: AquaDiva: Metagenomics assemblies of 32 groundwater samples | reverse complement strand
GTCGACAATCACTAGGCGTTGGGATGATTGAACGTTGGCGACGCTGTGGCACCCGCCCGCGTCGTCGGGAGGACACCAGGCGATGCTTTGGAAATTTCATGCCAGCCCAGAGAATCGGGCGTGGAACGACAGTGGTTTGCGCGGCGGTGCAGAAGAGTTGAAATACAAGAATCACGGCGACGTTCACCACGTAGGTCAAGAAAGTGAAGCGCGACATTCGAACAAGGAGACTGTTGGGATACGGGAAGGGGAAACGCTGGAATTGCGATGGCTGTGGGTGCGCACGGGACCGCCAAGATACTCGCATTACGCGGCGGCAGGGATGAAGCGGGGGAGGGGGTAATAAGGGCTGGCTACACTGGGAGGGGCGGGGAGAGGGATGCTGCTGCGACGCAGCGGAAACGGGCGGCGACGATATTGATCGACGAAAACTGGTGAGCGGTTGGAAGCGAGAAGTGTATAACCTTCAAGACGGTGCCAGCTGCAAAGCAGGAGGCGGCTGATGGCGGTGCAACGGCGACGGAAATTCGTCGACGACGTAGGGCGACGCGGCCGCAGAGACATTACTCCCTCGACTGGAGATCGAGCGGGAGCCGCCGGCGGAGCCCGGGGGTGCACCCAGCGTCGAGCCACCCAGAGGACCCCCATTGCTGCCTGCGGCATTGGGCTCGTCTACGGCCGCCTCGAGCTCCGTGAAGGGCATCACGGCAGTGAGGACGGTGACCGTCCCGTCATACTCCAAGACGATTCCGTTGCCTGCCGCTGCACCGTCGTCGGACACCTCGTACGCCGATCGACTCCTGCCGCTGTGGCTTCCGCTACTCTCGTGCTGGTGATGCAAGTGCTCGCGAAATCCTTCCACCTCGAAGGCTCGTCGCACCATGGCTCGGCTGCTGGTAGGTTGAACCAGCGCTTGTCCCGGCACCGCGGCGGCCGCGAGCAGACGCCGACTGCGTTGAAACGCTGCAAAAGCGTAGCCGCCCACACCGATGGCGATGGCAAGGACGAAGACGACGGCGGCGACAATCACCAAAGTGGTGGTGAGGTCGTCCACATCGCCGCCGAAGCAGCCGCTGACGTCCACGTCGACGGCGGCGCTGAGGTCGTAGTAGTTGGGGTCATCGGGTCCTTCACACCCTTCCACCGTGACTCGGTACCCTCGCAGATCCGGCTCCTTGCACACCGTGTCATTCACGAAGTTGAACTTTGCTTCGCAGGACCAAGTCGCGCCGGTGCTGCTGCTGTTGCCGGTGGTGGAAGCCACCAAAACACGAGCACATGTGACCACGTAGAGCTGGTCACAATTGGGGTGTCCGCGCGGAAGGCAGTTGATCTGAGAGACGTTCGGGCCTCTTGAGCGGACAACCGACACGTCGGGTCTCAAGTAGAGGTAATTTTGCATCCCCCAGTAGTAACAGACGGGTCGGCGAATTCGCTGCGCCGAGACGAGCCCTCCGAGCCACGCCATCTGGTGTCGTCTGGTCAGGCGTTCCTGCCGGTGTTGCGGAGCCGAAGACGGAGACGTGACCACCGTCAACAGCAGCACCACGCAAGGCCATGCGAACATGCGCGTCGTCGAGGGAAACAATGCGACAAAAGTTGTGACTACGGAAAAGGAGCAGCTGCCTGCAAGGAACGGGACGCAAAAGAAAGAATGATTTGACGTTCTTCATCCATCAACGTGTCGATGGAGCGTGCGGAAAAGCGCGCGAAACTCAGTCAATAGCGCGGCGTGGTGCCAGGTTAACTCGAGAAGGGAGAGGGAAGGAGGAAAACGGGGTAATGTTAATAGCTGTCGTTCACGCGCTCCATCACGGTGCGGATTCGGGTGTAGACTTTGCTAGCCGGGCTACCTCGGATCAAATCACAAATCGCATCGCGCGCGACGCGAATACTTTGGGTCGTTCCCATAATGAAGATGTGCGTATCGGCAATGACGATGCGAGTACGGGTGACGTTCTCAATCGTGTACTTCGTCTTGCCGTGTGAGCCACTCATACGGCCAATGCACCGAGACAAATTGTCGCCCTGGAGATTGGCGCGAACGTCCTTCACCTCAAACCCTTCGATGTAGATGTCATCCAGCCGCAGCAGCGCAAGGGCATCGCTGACCGAGAACCCATTGACCACCGCTTTGACGAAATCTTCCGCCTTCTGCAACAATCCAATCTCTTCCGTTTCCTTGCACGTTCGGATGTCGACGCTGCGGTTCTTGAGGTTCATTCGAATCTCCAGCTTGCACTGCTCGACGATCGGGGTGTAGACTTCCATCCAAATAGCCTTTAGGGGAGGCAACCGGTGGAACGGCACCTTCACGGAGCGGGTCTGCCGGTCAGTGGACGCTGCCGTGGCACCGAGGGGCCGGCATTCCTGCATGGGTAATTAAAGGAATTAAACTGATTGCCCGGCTTTTCGCGTCGAAGCGAAGCGATGAAAACAGCAAGGATCAATGGATCACAATCACACTCCACCCGAACCTCGTGGTGTTTGGAAAAAACATCATATCGGAGTCGAAGCATGACGTCAATATGTCATGTGGGAAGTAAGGAAGGAAGTGACAATACAAAGCTTTTTGCTTTACTTTTTGGCCCCCGGCGGGAGAAATGATTTCCCCACCAATAATCGTTCAGTCGAGATCCGACCGGTTGGCGACCACCTTTGGATCCTCCGCCTCCTCTCCGTCGCTGTCGTCAAATCGCCTTCGCAGCGCAGCGGCGGCGACCGACGACGTTGGCTTCGACGTTGGTGCTAACTCCTTCACAGTATCCTTCTGAATCGATGGCGCGGTGGCGCCCCGGGTCGCAAGCAACGACGGAGGAGCGGCGGCCGGGTGACTTACGCTCATCAGCGACGAGTCGCCCATCATCATGGAGGTGGCACCGGCCGCGCCCGTGTGGTCATCACCATCGTGGTCGTCATCGTCGTGTCGGTTTGACGCGACGGTGCTGACCTCTAAAAGCAGAGAGCGGTTGTTGGCGGCGGCGACGACGTGCGACGATGAGGCCCCTCCACGACCCATCGCGCGGCTTTCGTCCGCGGGCTGGGCAGCGGGCATATCCTCGGCAGCTCTGATGACGCGACCGGAGGACGATGCGGCCGCCTTCATCGGGGTGGAACCAGCCATCGTCGGGTTGGACTGTCGCACCCCTCCTTGGCGCGCCGCTCTGGCCAGCGTTTGTATTTGCTGGTCCACGTCAGAATCGGCCGCCGCGGGCAACAAGGCGTTTTCGCGCAAGACGGCGGCCACGTACGCGACACATTGCTTGACCGCGAATAGGTCCCGTTGCAATCTGGCACAGTCGACGGGGTTGTTCCCTGTCGACGCCCCAGGAAGGAAGCTCGGCCCGTTGCCGACCAGTCTGTCGATGCGATCTCTTGTGTGCGCATCTACGGCGGCGACGTCGGATCGAATTTCTCGGATGGCCGCGTTTTGTTGCGAGCAGCTATCCAATGCATCGGCTAGCTGAACGTACATCTTGCTGACGGTGTCTTCCGTGACGCGGACCGCGTTCGCGAGTGCTTGAGACATCCGACTGCTCATATCAACGTCGGCAAATACCTTTTGAGCCACGCCGCGGAGACGGGTGTCCATATCATCTCTCAAGGCGTTAATTTTCGCTTCCACCGTCGATGATGCCTCGGCGGACGCCTCCGAGTAGCGCCGTTGAGCGGCATCCAGACGGCGCAGCGTCTCGGCTCGCTCAACGGAATGGCTACTCTGCGCCTCCACGGTTTCTCGTCTCGCGGCTTCAACTGCCGCGGCGGTTTCGCGTTTCCAGTCCATCACCTCCTGGCGCAACCGATCTAAACCCGTCGCAAAGCGGCGCTCGAGCGCACCGATTTCTTGCTTGGATTCCCGCGAGACGGCGACCAGGCTCTCGGCTACCTGCCGGGTGAGCCCGTTGCTTTCTTGCACCATGACGCCCAGCTCGGTGAACCGGTCTCGCAACGCGGACTCCATGACGACGGCGTACTTCGACCACTCGGCCGCGACAAGGTTCTGCATACGGGTGTCAAAGCCCTTGAGGTGCTGAGTCACGAGGTCACCGACTTCCATGGCCATTCGGTCGCTGGGCATCGTGGTGGCCGGCGATGTGCCGTATGCATGCCCCAAGAATGCGGAGGCCGGTGTCGTGCTCTGCGGATTCAAGCCCAGCCACTGGGCTTTGAGGGCAGCGCGGCGGTCCGTATGCGACTTGAGTGCAGTATCCAATTCGCGGTGGACTTCCGATAGCCGGTGTTGAAACAAATCGTCCAGGCTCGTCGTCGCAGGCAGCACATCGGGGGAACCGTTTCGCGCCATGGAGTCTTGTTGTTGGGGGAAGCGAAAGGTCTCTGTCGTACGTAAGAGCTGTGTTGTTGCTCTTTGGCGAAAATTACTGCTGAGGCTTCGCGAGTTCAACGGAGGATCGGTGGCGAAAAGCGAAAGGTCGCCTCACCGGTGTGCTACAGAGAGGGGCAGGTAAGCGGCGGAAGAGATTACTACCTGGCTTTGTTGGCCCGGAACGTGGCCATGAGATATTCCGCCAATGCCGGGGGGAACATGTCCGCGAACACGTCGCGCATATTGGGCTGCTTTTCGGTGTACACGAAAAGCACCTTCTCCTTCGTGCGCACATCGATGAACGGTTGGAGAACCTTCCAGAGCACCCAGAACATGGTCGGAGGGTCGATTAAGATCTGGGCCGCCAACCGTTCCGGAAAGTGATCTTGAAGGATGCCAATAAAAGAAGAGCTCACCTTCGGATTTCCATCGGTGATATAAGAAAAGCCGACGAAGTCCGTGACGATGATGAGCTGCTCGACGCCGACCGGCATCAGCGACACCGCGTGCTGCAGCGCCTCCACGGAATGCTCCGTGGCGGTTTCGGCGTTGCTGCGATCCCTGCCGTACTTGAAGCTGCTGTACATCACCGGCCGATGCTTGTTGTCCCATCCCACAAAGGTCAACAGGTGGGAAGCCGGATCCGTCTCGCAGAGGCGGCATCGTCGTGCCGCCGGGCCATAGGACGTGAGCCATTCCGCCGACTTGCAAGCCATTTGCACCGTCTTCTCGACATCGAACTTTCTGGCGACGCAGTAGCGATAGAGAGCCCAGTCGTCGAAAAGTGGGAGAATCCCTTTCTCGCCAAGTCGCGTCCTCACAACTTCGGCGGCCTCCAACTGTGCAGGGGTGAAGTCGGCCCGGCGTTCCGAAAGGGATCGCACCTCCGGCGGAGGGTGCACATGAGACCAGAAAGGTCCGGACGTCGATGCGGCATGCTCCTGTGCATCTTCCGCGTACGCTGCCCGGAGAGCCCCGTCGGGCGGAACGAGATAGGCAGGGGGTAGAAACCCTGGATTCTGTCTCACGCGCAAGAAGTAGTACTGAAGCCGAGTCATGTCACGCGTAGGGGATGCCGAGACGGCGATCGCATCGGATTCCACAGCGGGATCGGACGACATTGTGACCGTCGACAACACAACGATAGCTGTGTCCTCATCAATGCAGAACGACGACACATCATCGGAAAGCAGGGCGGGGAGCGGGGAAGGATTCATCGGGGTTCAAAGCAACAGCCCTCGTCGAAAGCGCAGCAAGTCATCAAAATCAGTCACTCACGGAAGTGACGGAAACCCCCAGAGGAGTAAGGCGCCACGTGACCGGTTCACAGCGTCTTGTGCTTGTACTTCATGCCGTCCAGCTGATGGATGCTAGCTTGGAGGTCACGATGCCACCGGTCGGCTTGAACCACGACCACGTGGTAGACCGGAGGCCACGCGCCAAGAAGCGCCGACGTCACCGACGCTGGGGCGAGACACGCTTGCACCATGCATGCGAACACCGACGAAGAGGGTGAAGGCGGCGAGAAGCACGACAAGTGCGACCAAGCCAGGCCCCACGACACAGCAACCCAAATGATCGCCGCGACGAATGAGGCCGTGATAAGCGAACGCGTTAGGATGGACAGCGACGTACGGCTGATCCCTTGTGGTTTTGAGGGCAGATGCAGCATGACGCCCACGAGCTGAGCAAGCAACACTGCGTTCATCCACGTACCACCCGTGGCACCCAGCGCCACCGACGCCAGCCCTGATCGCGTGACAGCCGCGAACGGTGGATCGAGCCGTCGCGTTAGCGAATACAACGCCAGGACGACGACCGCGGTCACCGCAAGCGTTGTGAATATGACGCAGAACCAGTGCTGATCGCGATCCAAACGTTGTCGAAACTGTTCTATTAGCGCCTCTTGCTCGGCCTCGTCCAGCGGCTTGACAGGGGGGCCAGCAGCCACAGTGTCCGAAGAGGCATCGACACGTCGACGCATATTTTATCGCGCGATAGTAGCAACCCGATTGCTCACAGAGAGAGACATTGTAGCAAGGCAGGCAACAGCAGCGACCAAACTCTCCCTCACTCGACTCATTGAAAGGCTGCCATCACGCGCATATCGATACCCAAGGCAATACACCAAGGCAGTGGACATGAACGACAACAGACACGGCGACCATCACGCGCAATCTGCGTACGGATCGGTCAATTTTCGCACTTGCCGCATGACCAGCGGGTCCTCGAGCGCGTTGCACACCCGCTCCTTGTCATTCACGCGTTTTTCAATTTCCGCGGCTTCTATGTGCGACCCGGGCACGACGGCAACGCGGACCTTCCAGCGCACGTACGGTGGCAAAACGTCGTGCAAACGGCTCCTGACGGATAGCGCGATGAGCATCATGAGGTGGCAGTGCGGCACCGTGGGCAAAAGACTGACGGTGACGACACCGTGTCTCGGGCCTGTTTTTTCGAGCCAGACACGGTCAAGTGAGAGCACATTGAGGTCCGCGAGCGTCGTGGGGGCCCGTTCGGGGTCCATGACGGTCGACAAGTCGTCAAATATGTCCTCGGAGCTTAGCGAGAAGCCTCCAATCATGAGCGGCTGTCCCATCCCCGTCGAGAACCGGTGTGGTCCAGTGGCAGCAGCGAACAAAAAACAATGGTTTGTACGCGTCAACACATTCTCGGGCCCGCTGTGGGGATCGGACGGGGGGAAAAAATGCCAAATCTCCTGAATGTAAATGTGATCAACGCGTCCAAACGAGTCATTGTGCCTAAGGACGATTGAACCGGGTGACGTGCCGGAGCCGCTTGGCGGCCACTCCACCCGAAAAAAAGAAGAACATTACGTACGCTGACTCAACACCCAGGTGACTCCCTACGGCTCGCACGTGTACGTCAGCGAGTAAATGGTACTATTGTCCTGCGTTTCGTCGCTGCAGGTCCCGCTGACCACGGTGTAGTTGTAGGCGTTAGAGGGATCCGAGCACGAGGAGTCGCCGCTGCCCCAGTGATTGACCACGACCGGCTGACATTGATGCGGCGTGGAAAACTTGCCAGACACGTTCTGTCCGCCTTGGGTCGCGGATAAATCCGTGCACTGACCCCACAAGGGGGATGCCACAGAGGTGCAATTCTGCGAGCAGTCGTCATACCCAGCGCAGTTGGACACCGTGACCCCTTTCGCGTTGCATTGGTACATGTGGCCGTAGCCGTCGCATTCGCATTCGCCTTGAGACTTCATACTGGTCGAGCCCTGGCAGCCCTGACCTTGCCAGACCGCGATATTGAAGCACCGAGACGGCGCGTCGCAGACGAAACTGACGCTCAGACCCCCGAAGATGGGCAGCACGCTGGGACCGACGCACTGACCTGACAGCACCGTCACGGAGGTGCAATTTGACGCGCATGATGGGGACGGTGGAGGGCCATTCCCCGCGGGGGCACCACAGTACTGCACGACGACCTTGGTTGGGCCAGCGGCGGCTGCGACTTCCTGCGAGGGGCCCATCGACGCCAGCGCAAGCAGCGCAACGATCGAGATATACCGCATTACAACAATACCTCGGGCTGCGGGCCGTAACACACAACAGAAGTCGCAGGACGACGCGGGACGCTCACATGGGTTCGGAGAGTCTTTTCACACAATGATTCGAAACAGGAAGGTACATACATAAATCGAACAACAGCCACACAACACACAAAGCTGGGGGGATGCGTCGCCCGGGAGTACGACCCCTTTCTAGCTGGGTGGTGAACCCTCCGGTGCTGGGGGTTCAGCATCGCCGCCCGCGGTTGGTTTCGCAAGTGCGTGTTCCGCATCTGCGTCTGCTGTTGACGCGGAGTCCAGCGCAGTTGGACCCTTCACTGAGCTCTCCAGGTTGCCAGGAGTGGCAGCCATCGCATGATCGGCCGGGGCAACGGCACTTGGTTCATGGACAGCCGGTGCACGATCCGCCACGGCGGGAAGGTGGCTCGGCGAGGGTTCGGGCGGCGCGCTGTCACCGGCTGTGTTATCGGCGGGAGGGTTGCTAGGCGCGTCTGAAACGGTCGGTGCTTCAACGGCTTCTGACGGGGTCGCGTCGTTGGGACTGGCAGGCTTGACGGACTTCTGCGCAGGCGGTTGGGCAGCGGTGGCAGAGGAATCCCTTACCGGCTGCTGATGCTCTGCGTGTACTGCTCCGGTTGGTGACGCATCCAATCCGGACGCGGGGGCCGTGTTGAGAAAGCTGGATGTATCTTCAGGGATCGCCATGCCGAATGCGGTGATCAGCTGTCGCACTTCGATGGTGCTAGGATGGCGATCGCCGTACAATCTCCTACACGCCTCGACCGTGCGCAGCATGCCCTCAAGCGCGCCGGTGGTGTCACCAACCCACAAGAGGAACATCCCCTGTACGTAGGAGGCCCGCGTGGTCGAAGGATGCAGCGCGGTCAACCGCTCCGTTTGCAACGCTAAAATACCCCGAAGCATCTTCGCCGCGTCCTGCACGTTCTCCTCACCCATTTCGGTCGGGGTCCCCATTGGAACGTTGGTGGTCGTCGGCTGCGACGCGCCGTCCCAGCCCTGCGCCGCCGCCGCCGCGTTCGACTGTTGCAGTGTCCACCGCAACGCTTGCGTCAGGTGCGTGTGCCAGATGTCCTTGACCTTGTCATAGAAAGCCATTGCGCTTTCCATGTTTCCCTTCGCCGCGAATACGTTGCCGATGTCGAAGTAGCCAAACGACGTCACCACGTGTTCGGGACCGTTCATGACGCTCAGGTAGTACGTCGCGCATGTGAGCTGCTTTAATGCGGCGTCTAGCCGAGCGTCGGAGGCATACAAAAGCCCAAATGTTTGGTGGAGCTCCGCCTTCAAGCTAACATCGGCTTCTGGGTGTTGCAGAATCGTCCACTGCGCCAAAGACAAAAACTCTTCGGCGGCTTTGAACTTATCGAGAAACTGGTTTGTCCGCGCAAGATGAAAATACGCGGGCACGAGGGGCAACGACGCCTCGCCGTAGTACGCTTGCTTGAGTCGCAGCGTCTGCAAGCCCCCTTCTACGGCTGCCTTGGCGTCCCCGCGAATTAACAGGCGTCGGCACTCGGCATGCGCGTTGTCTAGGAGGACTGTGATGGCGGCCGTCACGTAAGTCTTTTGCTGCTGACGTGCCTGGCTAGCATTGAGCCCCGCCGTCGGAGCGGACAAGAGACCTTGCAGTTCATAGAATTTTGCCTCGACGCCGCTCCATCCCATCTTGTCGATACTCAACGCCCCAACCTCGGTTGCAAGAAGGGCGAGGTTGGGCTGTCCGGCACCCAATATGGATGTCGTGGACGGACCTTTGGTCGAGGCACCTCCGGACGACGCAAGGTTGCGTTTGGTGGTGGACGCCCGCATTGTGCGCAGTTTCTGGAGAATTTCGGATGAAGGGAGCGGGGGACAAGGGCCCAGTATGACAGGGCTCCTGGACTGTGGTGTCAAAGGGTCACAACCCAGGAAAAAAAACAGAACATGCCAGCGGGGGTGGGGGGAACTGCTCATGACAGACGTAGGCGACACATCGCGCGTCCCGACTACCCACCCCACAACGTACTCTCAAGCAAGACCTGCTTGATCACGGGATACAGTGCGAAGGTAATTCCGGCGCCGAGGCTGGTGCGCAACGCGCGGGGCACAATCCCGTGCATGAAGACCCACGGCCCTTCTTCTCGCAGCAGCACCAGGAAACACCGAAACGTGTTACCGTACCGCATTGAGTCCATTCCCTGCATGCGCGTCTTGATCACGTCAACCGGCTGGGTCATCGCAATGCTGATAGCACCAGCGGAAAATCCCGCGAGAAAACTCAGCAACGGGTGGGCCGACGCCGCGCACCGATCCGGCATGATCACCACCGTTGGCGAAGGGATGACACCTACACTTTCCGCCCCTGCCGGACTAGTGGTCGCGAGCGCGGCAAGACTGTGCGGTTCTGCCAGCATGCTGGCACAGAGCAGACCCAACACGGCGTGATGGACTGGGAACCGTATGGTCTGGTTCAGCACTTTTTTGAGGACTGTCGGAATCCAGCCCTTCAGTTGAAACCCACTCAGGGTACCGGAGAATCCTGCTGGCGCCTTCTTGCCCACTGTCACCAGAGGCGACGACGGCACTGTGACGCCCGTCGCGACCGTCGTTTGCTTTCCCTTCAGCACGGCAGCTTGAGGAGGCGGCGTCGCGCGATATGGCCAATCATCCGCTGAGGCGTTGTTGGGCGACTCGACCCTGACGGGGTCCGGCCCTTCTTCGCTGTCGTCGCTGGAGGACGCGCTCACCTCCTCGTCGTCACTGCCGATCACGACGGTCGTCGATGACGGCGGCTGGCGGCGCCACCGCGTGGAGTGCGACGCGATGATCTGGGTCTTCACACTTTCGACGGGAACGCCAGTGACGAAGGACGTGATGCATCCGGAAAACATGCCGCAAAAGAAGACCGCCCGAAGGCTGACGCACGCACCGCCGAAGAGCACCGTGCAGAACAATTCGTAAGTTCCCCAGCGAATCGCCTGCGTGGGCACCGCACCCAAGACCACCGGGGACATCCCTCGGTAGAGGTTAGACCAGCCGGCAAACCACCGCAAGGGTGCAAAACCGCTGTTGCTGCCGCTCGTCGTGGCGGCATGAAGGCGGTGGTCGCCCGCGGCAAGGGTGCGGCGCAGCAAGTCGAGCAACGACCCGCCCCACAGCTGCTGCTGCGTCTTGATGTTTTCGAGTGGGTACATAAGCAGCGTTTCCAGAATCCCGGTGAGAGCACCCGCGGCGACACTTGCGAACAGCGACCCTGAACGCATGCGGACGCGGGATCCCATGGACGTGTGCGACGCGTTCCCGGCTGGAGGCGCGTCGGTGACCCCCACGGCTGAGGCACGCACAAGCGGGGCCGCGGTGGTTTGCAAAGGGCGCGCCTCCAGCCGGTCGTTTGGCGCACCGTCAAGCACGACGTGAGGCATTTGTGTCAGCTTGCCGTCCAAGGCGGAGCCACTGCCCCCATCACCACCACCATTGCGATCGCCGGACCGCGCGCCCCGATCGTTAGTCGGGTGCACTGCCCGACGTTGCAAATTATGGATGAGACTGTCGTTGGCGGGCGCCGTCGCCCAGTGCACTTCCGTGACGGTGACAACCAATGTCAGCACGAGAACGGCAAGTACGCGACACTTCCACGAGCCTTTCAGGCGCACATGGTACAGATGCGTCGAAGGTGGCGCGTGCATCGCTGAAAGGCGAGCGCCAGTCATTTCGCGTGGGTGCACACAACAAACGCTGCGATACCTTCAACAGGCAGATTTGTAACTGCAGGTAGCAGCAGAATTCAACATGATTGTTGCGGCAGTGCGGTCACACGATGCCCCCCGCGAGTCGCCCTTGACCCATGCCGACGACTGGAACAGGATGGCCGAACAGTATGTTAATATTGCCCGTACCCCCACAAAGGGTCGGGACGGGGGTGTGGCGTGTTTTCTCTCCGGGGGGCGAGGAATGTGTGAGCTGGAGAAAAGAAGATGAGATAGAACGGTTATATTCCAAAACGCACTGCCCGCCAGTCGCTCGCTGACGGCGGCAAAAATTAGTTCGAAAGGTTTTTTAAAAAATCAATTCGTCGGGCTACTCGTCGTCGTCGAACTTCGTCGCCTTGCTGGCGCTGGTGTCGAGCGACGGGGCTGAGTTGCCACGACCACGCGGGCTACCTCGGTCACCAAAGCCGCGGCCACGGAAGCCACCGCCATCACCGCGGCCGCCACGGAAGCCGCCGTCGCCTCGGCCGCGGAAGCCGCCGTCACCTCGGAAGCCGCCGTCACCTCGGCCGCGGAAGCCGCCGTCACCTCGGCCGCGGAAGCCGCCGTCGCCTCGGAAGCCGCCGTCACCTCGGCCGCGGAAACCACCGACATCGCCACGGCCACGGAAGTCGCCGCGTCCGCGGAAGTCGCCACTATCGCGCCCGCGGAAGCTGGGCCGCCCTCCCTCGGCGTTGTCGTCGCGGGTACGCTTTTGCCCGACCTCCTCGGCGTCCTCGTTGTCGGGCTTCTTTGGCGCCGCTTTCGGAGGAAGGTCGTCGTCCGAGTCGCTGTCCGCCGCTGGCTTCACCGCGGCCGCTTTGGGGGTCGCCTTCGGGGCCGGCTTGACGGGCTCATCGTCCGAATCACTGTCAACCTTCTTTGGCGTCGGCTTGGGCGCAACCTTCGGCGTCACCGGCTTGGCGGCAGCCTTCGGCGCGGGCTTGGCGGGCTCGTCGTCCGAGTCGCTGTCGGCCACCTGAGGACGAGCAGCAG
>ERZ1292630.4006-Hain-H41-02um-R3-4006-length-12614-cov-5_pt1 | contig 12614 bp, 10 predicted proteins | sample MGYA00564408_ERZ1292630 | MGnify/ENA primary metagenome ERZ1292630 (study PRJEB36523, sample SAMEA6512641) | groundwater metagenome | collected 2019-01-08 | study: AquaDiva: Metagenomics assemblies of 32 groundwater samples | reverse complement strand
TTAGTGCAATTATAGTCTCTTGCCCAGCCCTTGACCAAACCGTCCTTGTGACTCTGAATCCGATGCGGCAAAGCCGTACTCATACCCGTATACAACGAGTAATGATCAGGGCTCGCAACGATGTAAACTCCGCAGACTTGGTCGTACTGCATATGACTTGAATACCGCCGACCTAATCCCTCGGCATTCGCCTCAGGATGGCCTAAAAACCGGCATACTCGATGTTCCAAGATTACTCCACTGCCCGCTCAGGGGCAACGCCGTAATACTCAAGGAGAAAATTGGCAATTTCTCCAAAAATAGGCGCGGCCGTGCTTTCGGCATAAATGACGCCTTCTTTGGGATTTTCAATCTTGACGACCATGGCGAATTCAGGGTCTTGAACCGGCCCGTAGCCGGCGAAGGAGCCGTTAAACTCCGTAGTCGAATACACGCCGTTCCGAGCGATCTGCGCCGTACCGGTTTTGCCACCGATGTAGTAGCCAGGAACACCCGCCTTTTTACCGTGACCATATTCGACGACGGACACGAGCATGGCCCCGATCGTGGTAGCCGTTGAGGGCGAAACCACCTGACGAATTTCCTGGGGCTCCATACGCTCAAGCGTGCCGTCTGGATAACGCAGTTCCTCAACGATGTAGGGCTTCATGAGCATGCCGCCATTGGCGAGCGCCGCGTAAGCCGACACAATCTGAAGCGGCGTGGTGGTAATACCCTGTCCGAAAGCAGCGGTAGCTGAATACACTTCGGCTCGCTCTTCGAGTGAGGCCACCGTACCCGCCACTTCAGACTTCAATTCAATGCCCGTCTGTTCACCAAAGCCAAAATCGTGAATGTACTCTTTGAGTGTGTCCGGACCCATCTGGCGCATAACCCACACCATACCGGTGTTAATCGACTCTTCGAGAACTTCGATCATGGACACGTTGCCAAAAACTTTGTCGGCGGCGTTATGAATGGTAAACTCATCGATTGTCACCGAGCCTGGATCAGTAAAGCGGGAATCCGGGGTCACCGCTCCCACATCAATGGCTCCAGCCATGGTGATCGGCTTGAAAATCGAGCCTGGTTCGTAAGCGCTAAAAATGGCGGTATTGTTATAGACCGCGGCGTCCTCAACGTGGCCGTAATCCGCCGGGTAAAAATCCGGCGCCCCGCACATCGCAAGAATACGACCGGTCTGCGGCTCCATGACTACGACTGTACCCGAGTCGGCCTTGAACTGCTCGACGCCGCGAGCCAAAATCTCACACACCTCAACCTGAAGCGTACGATCGATAGTTAATAAAATATCTCCCCCATCAATGGCTGGTCGAAAATGGCGATCCCCAACGCCGATCCATCTGCCCGAAGCATCAGTCTGCGAATACAGTTGGCCTACTTGACCTGAGAGGAAATCGTCAAAATAACCCTCGAGCCCGTACATGCCTTGGCTGTGTCCGTCTTCTTTTCGGCCCAAGAAACCCAGTACCTGGCCACCAAAACCTGGCTCCGGGTACGCCCGCGCGTCTTCAATAATCGAATCGAGCGCTTCTGACTCGAGTGTGTTAAGCAAATCCAACTGTTCATCGGTAACGTTGCGAGCCACTGGTTCGTACGGGTCATCCTGCTTACTCAAGCGCGCGATCAGGGCCGCGACTTGATTGCCCTCAAGGGTGAAGGGCTCCGGCGCCGCGAACACCTCAGTCGCGACTCCGGCGACTTCTGGGAGCGGTTCAACCACTGCCAGAACAGGGTCCTCGTCAATCTCCTCAGCCGCTTCGGCGGCGGCCCTTGCAAGGCGATCTTCACGCAAGAGATTTTCAAGCTCCTGCGCCTCCGTCATCCGACCGGCAGTACGCAGCTGCTCGACCATCGCATAACGTTCGTACTCCTCCAAACCTTCGATCTTCAAAATTTTTGCAATCTCTTTGCCAAGGGCTACCGGATCGGTAACTTTTCGAGGGTCGGCATACACAAAAGCTCGCGGCGCTTCGGTAGCCACCGGGAACTCGGTCTCATCTCCCCTGTCGCGCACAAAAATGCGACCTCGTTGCGGCACGAGCTGCTCGTAGAGCGAGTACTGGCCCTCAGCTAAAGCCTTGTAAGTAGAACCTGACCACACCTGCAACATGAAGAGGCGACCAATAACCACCAAAGCTAAGGCGAGAAAAAAGAAACGGAGAGCGCGTAAGCGCCATCCGTTCTCTTGCGATCGATGTCTTCGCTCCAATGTAGACACAGAGTTAGGTCAACCAAACCAATTACTTTTGCGTCTATCAGAACGGATGGAGACAGATAAGGACGGATGCAATATCTGGCTCAGTGAACATCGTCTTGGTGATCCTGCATCCGTTCTCATCCGTCTAATATCCGTCCTTATGGCAGCGGTAAAATTATTTGGTTGGTATTAGCGACGGTAAGGGTGACGAGTTTATGCCTCCTGTAAATCCTCCTCGGTGATCTTTATTCCGTAAGCGTAAGATTTATCTCCGGTTGAATCGTCCTCCATGATGCGGACCAAATCTCCGTCACCATTTTCGTAATCTTTGAAATTGGTGGTGGTACCGCCGTCATCGTCATCAACCTTGGCCACGCCTTCGTAAGAAAATTCGTAGTCCTCGCCTCCGTAAACAACGGTGTCGTCTTCCGGTTCAAGCTCTTCATTAATATCCTCAAACAGCACGATCTCCTCTCCATCCGGATCGAAAGACAACCACATGCCGTCTTTAGTATAAACCCAGTAAACGCTCTCGCCGGTTTCTAGTTTGGCTTCTTCGACACCCCGGGGGGAGAAAGTTTTATCCCGGACAACAATCGGTTGATCATTTTGAACTAAATCTAAGGCTGCAGACAACTTCATAGCAAAAGAAAAGACTAACAATGGCCTCAGTATACTAACACTAAATTATCACAGAAGGGGGGCTATCCACAGTCTCCGCTGCCACCACAGAATACCGGTTAAGGCTTAAAATACAGAATAATTTAAGAATTCCTCGTATTTTGATTAACACAGATTAAGTGAATCGGTAATTACAAATTTCACACAGATGTGAAAAACGAGCCGTCGGGCTCGTTTTTCGTTTCCATACATCTGTGTGAAATCTGTCCTCGTTCTTCACGAATCTGTGTTAATTGAAGGGTGAGGTGTTGCGACTATAAAATTATTTTATTGGCAAACAGCGCATTCCTCGTTAGCTACATCTCGCTTAGTGGTCTGCATGGAAATGCTATCGGCTTGAATTGGGGCAGCGGAACGGAGGTAATAAAGCGATTTTACGCCCGACTTCCAGGCCTGCATGTGAACCTCGTTTAGATACTTACCGCTCACTGGCGTTGAGAAGAACAGGTTGAGCGACTGGGCCTGATCGATAAACGGTTGGCGATCAGCGGCCTGTTGCACGATCTCACGCATGTTCATTTCGTAACCGGTGCGGAAGACGGCCTTCTCTTCCTCAGACAGTTCAGCGACGTTGGCGACGCTGCCCTTGTCGGCGATGATGCGCTTCCAGGTATCCGAATTGTTAAGACCCTTAGTCTCGAGGAATCGCATGAGGAACTTGTTCTTCACAAGGAAGCTGCCAGACAAGGTCTTTTGCAAATAAGCGTTACCGGAGATCGGCTCGATGCAGGGGGAAGCCTCACCGCAAATAAAGGCGGTCGAAGCGGTGGGCTGGATGCTCGTGACATAGCTGTTACGCTGCGTACCGCCATCGAGTGGCAAACCGCGTTCTTGACCAAGCTTCACACTAGCGGCGGTGGCATGCTTGTGAATGGCGCCAAAGATCTCCTTGTTGAGGGCACGAGCAATGACACTTTCAAACGGCACGTTCTTCGACATCAAGTAACCGTGGTAACCCATGACACCCAAACCGATTGAACGTTCATGTTTAACCGAATTGACCGCTTTCTTGAATTCAACCGGATCGGCCAAATCGCAGAACGTCTCCAGGTTGTTATCGAGTGCCTTTACGCAAGCATAGGTGATCTCTTCGATCTGGCTTTTCCACTCTTCCAACTTCTCAAGGTTCAAACTTCCCAAGCAGCAAACGGCCGTACGAGTGTCGCTGGTCGGCAACACGATCTCGGTACACAAGTTGCTCTGGCGAACAACTAGGCCGAGATCTTTGTGATGCTGCGGACGAGCCTTGTTCACGGTGTCGATGAAAATCATGTACGGTTCACCGGTTTCGGCGCGCATAGACAAGATCTTGCGCCACATGGTGAGGGCGTCGAGCTCGCGAGCGACGATGTTGTAATGCGGGTCAATGAGTTGGTAAGGCTTACCCGCCTCGACAGCTTACATGAAAGCATCCGTGAGTACTAAGCCGTTGTTGATGTTCATGCAGCGGCGGTCTTGGTCACCACCTGGCTTGCGGAGCTCCAAAAAATCTTCGATATCTGGGTGATCGATACGCAAGTAGGCGGCAGCGGCCCCACGACGAGTTGAGTTACGTGAAATAGCGATAGTTTCCGAATCCATGATCTTCAGGAACGGAATGACTCCGGAAGATTTCAGACCGCTCGCCTTTAAAGGTGCGTTCTGACCGCGGAGCTGGGACCAATCTGTGCCGATACCACCGCCGTACTTCGACAAAAAGGCGTTCTCGCGGAAAACATCGAAGATACCCTCCAAAGTGTCGGGAACTGTGTTCAAGAAACACGAGATCGGCAGACCTTTATTGGTACCGATGTTCATGAGGGTTGGCGTGGCGGCGATGAACCAACCCTTGCTCAGAATATCGTAAAGCTGCTGGGCGTGAACGGGTTCATTGCGGGCCATGCCGGTAGCGACGCGGGCGTAGAAGGTTTGTGGATTCTCCACGATGTTGCCAGCCTCATCTTTCAGGAAGTAGCGATCGCGCAGGTTTTCGAGACCGAAATAAGTGAACCACTCGTTACGGCTTTCATCGATTTTAATCCCCTGCTGGACAGCCTTGTCGGCCGTGTAGTGCGGGCAGTCCCAGCTGTTCTTGTCTTTGGTGGTCTCGATAATTTCTGCCAGCAGCATCTTGCTGGCAGCGCCGAGATCATTAGCGGACAAAGCTTCAATCACTGTCGAGTAGGCCATATTGCGTTTATTGGCGGAATGTCTGCCCCTCCTAGCCTCCCCATAGCTGGGGAGGAAGGCAATCGGCAAGGGCGACTTTAGATTAGGTCCAGTCATCGAGTACGGCGCCTTTGGAGTATTCGGTGGCACGATTTTCGAAGAAGTTGGTGTGTTCTTTGGCGTTGACCATGATGTCGAGCCATTCAAGTGGGTTCGTGACATTGTACTTGGCGTCCAGACCAATATCGTGCAGACGGCGATCGGCGATATAGCGGATGTACTGCTTCACGTCTGCCGGTTTCAGACCGGCGACCTCCCCCATTGAAAAACAGGTGTCGATGAAAGCATCTTCCAGAATAATCATTTCGTCGCAGCGTTGGTAAAGCAGGTTTTTAAAGGCCGGGGTCCAGAGATAACGATTCTCTGCCATCAAGTCACGGAAGAGGTGACAGACGCCTTTACTGTGCAGGCTCTCGTCGCGGATGCTCCAGGTAACGATCTGACCCACGCCCTTCATCTTGCCCATGCGGGGGTAGTTCATGAGAATGGCGAAGGACGAGAACAGACTGACACCCTCCATGAAGGCTCCGAACACGGCCAAGTTAATAGCTAGCTCCTCGACGTTGTGAACGTTGAACTGTTGGAGATACTCGTACTTGTTGCGCATGGACTGGTACTCGAGGAAGGCTGAGTACTCTTTTTCTGGGAGGCCGAGTGAGTCGTTCAAGTAAGAGTAGGCCCAGACGTGAACGCCCTCCATGGCCGCAAACGACGACAGCATCATTTTGATCTCTGGCTTAGGAAAGGCTGGAATGAGGTGCTGGTTATAATTGTTATTAACTTCGAGGTCGCCCTGGGTGAAGAAACGGAGAATTTGGATGATCAGGTTTTTCTCGGGCTCGGTCATGCGGAAGCGATAATCGGCGATGTCGCTTTCCATGGGCACCTCGATTGGCAGCCAGTGCGCCTGATTCTGCTTTTGGAAATATTCGTAGTAATGAGGATACTCAAAAGGTCGATAAACCTTACGTGGTGTCAGCAGCGCCTGAGTCTTTCCAGTGGCGGGCGCAACAAATGTCTGGAGTGTCGTTTGGTACATAGAATCAGGAGAGCCTCAGAAAAAAATATCCACACGGTGAACGTCGATTTTAAGGACGTCAAAGTGAGGATGGGTGTGGCACCTCCTCCACCGACGGTTGTACACAACCTATTGTGTTCAACAAAGGTAGTATACCACTACCCGTTGTGGTGAGAAAGGTTTTGTGGATAACGATCGTGGGTCTACGAAGGTCAGCCAAGTTGTAAAAGTTCGTGTCGTGAAAGTTAAGCTCCGAATAGTATACACCTCACCGGTTAGAGCCCAAGTGTCAAGTTCACTTTAGCTGTGGGTAGCTTGCCAGTGAAGTCGATGGCAATGGCGTGGCGCTCCCCCATCTTGTCATCAAAAAGCACGCAGCCGTTTTTGACGCCATACTCATAAACCTCTTTCGTGACCTTCACGTCCTGAAGACAATACTCACGAATAGCCTCAATATTGCCCTCCTTCCACCACTGGACGGCTTGCAAACCGTGACCGGATTTTTTGATGCCGATGGTGCTCTGGGCCACGGCGTCGAGCTTAATTCGATAACCTAAAGACTTCTGGATCTCGGCCAGTAAATCGAGCTGAGGCAAGTGCAAAAGATCGCCAGCGTAGTAGTTATTCAAAACCGGCATATCAAAGCCGATCGAGTTGTAGCCAATGATCCGGCCAGAGCGCTCGAGCCGAGAAAACATTTGCGGTAGCTCGTGCTCCAAGTACGACTCGTAGGTATCGGTCTCGTAATAATAAACGCCCACCAAAGACACCTTGAGCTTATCGGTAAAGTAACCACCAACTTCGTCAAAAGTATTTTGGGTTTCGATGTCTAAGACCACTTCATTGTTCATAGCAGTCGAAAGTCTAAAGCTGAAAGCCGAAAGAGTAAAGCGGCACTGTGGGTGGTTGCAGCAGCTTTGACAAAAGGCCATTTTTATGCTAGTCTTGGGCCGTTACTTTGGCTTGGACAACCCCGTCCCTGCAGGGGTGACATCCGCGTTTCAATCGGGAGACCCTCCGATGTTCGACTCGCCCAGCGACCCCAGCTACCTCGCGAGCAACTGTCTGACCGGCGTGCATGCCGTCGCCAAGTCCCACCTGGCCGACGTGCCGATCGAGAACCTGTTCTCGTCGGCCCCGTACGTGGCCGAGAGGGCGGTCGACATCGCTGCCTTCGTGGAAGACCACGACGCGGCCAGCGACCTCGGCGACGAGGTGAGCAGTGTCCCGGCGGCAGCGAACAACGGCGACTGGTGGAAGCACGGCTCACCGGTGACGAGCCTGCGCAGCGGGTTCGATGACGGCCGCCAGGTGACGGTCGAACAGCTCAAGGAGCTCGACGTGGACGACGAGGAAGAGAACCTCTTCGACCTCCGCCCTCGTCGTGATCGCCGTGAGATGCGCCACGACCCCGACCCCACCGACAAGGACGGCAGAAAGCTGAGCCGTCCGTACAGCTCGCGTGACCGCAAGCAGCACCCGCGGAACATCACGCCGTCCCCTCGCCACTAGGAGTACGTCCTAGTGAGTACGACCTGGATCCTTCGGGAGTCCAGGTCGTTCTATTTTGATGAGATTTTATTGCGAGGCCGGAATCACCTCACTCCAACTTGGATAAGCATGCAACATGCCTTGAACGGTCGAGAATGGAACTCCGGCATACATCGCCAAAGCTAGCTCATGCATTATCTCCCCCGCTCGTTCGCCGGTAACATGTGCGCCGAGAATTAAACCGCTCTTAGAGTCGACGATGATCTTAATTAGGCCGTCGCGATTGCCATCGATAGCCGCACGGCCGAGCGCTGAGAATGGAAACCGAACGGTTTTACATTTTTTCTTGGCTTTAAGAGCGTCAGCCAGGGTCATGCCGACTGAGGCCACCTCGGGGTCGAGAAAGGTCACGCGCGGTACCACGTTTTCTTCACGAACGAGCTGCTTACCTTCGAGTTTAACGTGGGCAGCGTTCCAGCCGGCGATGTAGCCCTCGTGGGTTGCGATGTGGGTGAATTGAAAGCGCGAGCTCGAGTCTCCAGCAGCAAAAATATGTTTGTGGTTCGTCTGCAAACTTCCGGTAAGCTCGATTTTCCCAAACTCATCAACTTTGACCCCCGCCTTGTCTAAAGCCAGGCCTTCAAGGTTCGGCTTACGGCCCACCGCTACGATAACTTTATCAACGACCAAACTTTGGCGTGGCTTGCGGCCGACTTGGAAAGTGACGCTGATTTTGCGCCCTGAACGCTTGAGGCCGAGTGGCTTTGTCTTGGTCAGTACGTGGACGCCGATATTCTGCAAACTCGTCTCGGCTAAAGCGGCGATCTCGGCGTCTTCACGCGGCAAAATGTGATCGCCGTATTCGAGCAAAGTCGTTTTAATACCCAACAATCCGAACAAGGTGGAAAATTCGCTGCCGATAGGTCCGCCGCCGATAATCGCCACTGACTCTGGCAAATGTTTCATGGCTACCACATCGCGCGAATACCAAACGGGAACGTTCTCGATGCCATCAACAACGGGTTGACGTTCCTTGCTGCCGACCGCGATCACAAACGCCTTAGCGCGAATCCTATCGCCCTTCACGTCGATCATTTTGTCATTAATGAACTGGGCTCGGCCGTGCTTCACCGTCACTTTGAGGTGCTTAGCGTAATCGAGCAAACGGTGTCCATTGCCAGTCAGTGCGCGCACGACGGCATCGCGACGGTGCAATATCGACCCAAAATCGTAAGTAACTTTGCCCGTGTTAATACCGTAACGACCTACGCCATATTTAGCGAGGTGATACAACTTAGCGGCCTTCAACATCGACTTCGTAGGAACACAGGCCCAGTAAGCGCACTCCCCACCTAATCGAGGTTCTGCTTCAACCAAACAAATCGATTTAGCCCCGGCGGCCTTAGCGCCTTCAATAGCAGCAATTCCGGCCGAACCGCCGCCAATTACAACAACATCAAAAGTCTTGGTGACCCGTTCTTTTACTTGAGATATTCTCGACCGGCGTTCCATAATTCTGGGCGTCCATTTTGCTTGAGATAATACCACCATTCAACCCCCCAAAGTGAGATCTCATTCAGTCCGCTGCTCCGAGCGTAGCTCAAATATGCAGCTAATTGACGCGGCGTAAATAACTCGGCAGCTTGATCGATGGAATACTCGCGATAATCCTTGACGAGCCACGGCTCAACTTGAAGTTCAGAGATGACCACTTTGTCGAGTAACAAGGCTACACTAATGGTTTGGAGTGTATAGAGGCGCGCGGGAATAGGGAAGGTGAAGGGCCAACCATTCGGTAAGGCCACCTTGCGATACATGCTCGTGCCAAGAATATCCGCGTCACTCGCGACAGACACCCAGAGCTGTTGCTCGCCACTCACGGTGAGTTGAATAGGGTGTTCATTGTCCAAGGCACGAACATGGGCCACTTCACGCCGTAAGAGTTTGTAATCAAGCTTTGGACAATCACCAAAGGTAAACAGTGACTCATTCTCCACCTGCCAGCGCTCCAAGGCCGGATGAGTACGGTAACGTGTCACAATTAGGTCGACGTAATCAAGCAAGGCTTGCTCGTAATCTGCCTCCGACAGGTCAGCTGTCCAACCCGGCGTATAACATTCGGGCCAACGCGGAACCTTATTGCCGATTACGAGAATCACCTGAACGTTACGTTTGGCCGCCTCATCCATGAGCCAATCCACATCCCAAAAACGCTCTCCATTCGCTTCCCACTGAATATCGTTCCAATGTACCGGGATACGAATCTGCCTTAAGTGCAGTTCATCAAGCATGGCTAAATAGACCTCGTCAGCGTTCAAACCTAAGTACTGCGCATACCCCGGAGAAAATGTGGCCCCATAAACGGGGTGGGCCACGACACGTTTAAATTGAAGAAACAGGACCAGGGCTAGTCCCGCACAACCCAGCACGGCAATCAAGAAAAATGCTCGCAAGGCCCCGTTCATGGAAAAAATTAAATCTCTTCTTTTTTGTCGCGCACGAATGACAACCAGCTTTCAATAAACTCAATCGCCACCTTGAGTGGAGCCTCGATGATAAAGTCGAAGAAATAAATGAACACGTTGATCTTGGAAACCTTACTGCTCAGCCAAGAACCAGCCCGTACAATCGGTAAGAGCAAAATGTCGAGAATGGTACCGATCAAACCGCTGCGCGCATCAGAGGCCACAATTTCGCGGGTCGACGAGCGGATACGAATGCCGAAAAAGGTGACGAGTGATAAGAAGAACAAGAACAAAGCGATCGATAGCCAGTGAAAACCGATACTGTGCAAACCAGCGGCGATGGCGCCGTAAACACCTAAGAACAGCAAGGCGTACAGCACGTCGTAAATGTTCTGCCACGGACTCCGAACATCGTGCTTCACGCGTAAATGCAGGGCTGGGTGATCGGCACCGACCGAGAGCGCTCGGATAGCGGCCAGATAATCTTCTCGATTTTTCTTGTGAGGGATAGCCACTGTCAAACCAATCAAGGCTAGGAACAGTGGATGGAAAAGAATATTCACAAACAACGGATAGAGCGGGACCTCTTCATGAGCTAAGAACAAGTCGTAAGGCAACTCAAGCAAAAGCGCCAAGAACATCTTGGTAACGAACAAGAAAATCACGGCTCGCACGACAGTGCGACGTAAACGCGTTTTAAAGTTTGAGGTGCGAAGCGCCAAAGCTTTCGTTACGGCCTCATCAAGCTTATCGGGATCAGCCAACACTTTGTCGGTGTCTTCGGTGGCAAGCATGGCATCGCCAAGAACGCGGAAAATGCCGGCTCGGCGACGGAGCATGCGCGACAAGCGATCCGTCAACGGATTACGAAGCTCATCTTCAACCGTGTTCACAACCGTCAGCAAACTGCCAGCCACTTCTTGGATCAAGGTGTCGTTGGCTGGTCCAACCCAAGCCGGGTAATACAGCGTGAAGACGCGGTAACGCAACATGCCAGGATTCGACTTCAACAGAGTTTTGTGGACGCCAATGTACAAACGCAAATCCTTTTGCTCAGCCGTGGCCGGTAAACGCGGGTCCCAATCGATCCGTCGGCGCATCTCATCGTACATGTAGGCCACCAGTGCCTCCTCAGCCGCGTTTGGAGCTACCATGGTTTCGATCTCGGTAGCCAAAACGTCGAGCAACCAGTGAAAAACCATTTCACGATCACGACCAAGTTGATCAGCAGCACGAAACAGCGCTTCGTATTTTGCAATCACCGGCGACAACTGATGCTGAAGTGAAATGGGAACCGTTTTGTTGGGTAAATATTTAGCCCAAACCAATTCTTTCAAGAGATCACCGGCTAACGATGACAAAGGTGCATCGGCGCCTAAGTAACGCTTCAAGATACGCAAAATAGCATTGCGCCTAAGCAAATGCTCTTCTTGGTAGTCAAGGGTGTTGCGAACGCGTTCGTACAGCGAGGCGGCCGTACTTACTGGCGCACTAACCTCAATGGTTTCCACGCCAGCACCATGTTCTTTGGTGTCCTTGGGCTTAAGACGAACGGCAAGATTTTTTAAGTATTCAGGCATACGCGAGCAGTCTAGAAGAACATGCGCTCCTCGGATTTGGCAACAATGTCGTAGGCCTCTTTAGCGGTGTCAACGAGCTTAAAGATATTCAGATCTTCGCGATCGATAGTGTCAAAGCTGCCGTACATGGTTTTATCCATCCATTCCACCAATCCACCCCAATATTCCCTACCTACCAACACCACGGGCACAGCTTCGGATTTAGCTGTTTGAATCAACGTCAAAATCTCGAACAGCTCGTCCAAGGTACCATAACCGCCCGGAAAATACACGTAAGCTTGGGCGCTAGCAGCCAGCATGACTTTACGTGTGAAGAAGTAATGAAAAGCGTGGGAACGCGTGACGTAGCCATTGGTTCGTTGCTCGGTCGGTAGCTGGATGTTTAAACCGACCGAGGGAGCTCCTGCTTCAAAGGCGCCTTTGTTAGACGCCTCCATAATACCCGGGCCACCGCCCGTCACCACCGTAAAACCATCTTCACCTAAAAGCTTTCCAAGATCTTCGGCAACCTGGTACCAGTGGCTGCCGGGCTGTAAGCGAGCCGAACCAAAAACCGAAACTTCCCGCTTTGTCGTAGACAAAAACTGGAAGCCCTCAACAAACTCGGCCATGATCCGAAAAATCCTCCAAGTCAGATCAGACATACGCGGAGGACGCTCCCCCGCAATGCACATCGCCTTCTCGTCTGGCGTTAACGGAATCCGTACCTTGTCTTCGGCCCCTGTCCGAGCAGTCTTGCGAGCGCCGGGGTTGGCCTTGAAGATGTCCATAGAAAGACGTTACGGAGGGTATTTTATCACATCCGGAGCGTCTTTGTTGGTTGACCAAACCTAAACGATGTACACGAATCCAAGTTCTTCGACTTTCGCTCGCGACCACACGTAACGACCGTCAACTAAAACCAGTCCCTTCATGGTTGCCTGCAAGGTTTTAAGGTCGAGATCCTGAAATTCTTGCCATTCACACATGAG
>ERZ1292630.4005-Hain-H41-02um-R3-4005-length-12614-cov-8_pt1 | contig 12614 bp, 4 predicted proteins | sample MGYA00564408_ERZ1292630 | MGnify/ENA primary metagenome ERZ1292630 (study PRJEB36523, sample SAMEA6512641) | groundwater metagenome | collected 2019-01-08 | study: AquaDiva: Metagenomics assemblies of 32 groundwater samples | reverse complement strand
TGTCGTGCGCCGCGCGCTCCGCCGCCGTCTGCTGCTGGAGCGCGGCCGCCTCGCCTGACAGCGCGTCCTTCGTGCGGGCGTGCGCCTCCTGCTCCGCTTTCAGCGTCGCGTCGCGCTCGGCCAGCGACTTGTCGTGCGCCGCGCGCTCTGCCACCGTTTGCTGCTGTACGGCGGCGGCGTTTTTCGAGAACTGTTCTGTCATGGCGCGCCGGTCCGTGTCCCATGCCTCCTTCAGTTGCTGGACAGCCAGTGCGCGGGAGGCAGCATTGCTCGTGAGGGTGTCGCGCTGATAGTCGCTCCACGTGCTGGCGGGAGCAAGTGCCAAGGGCAGCAGCCATAGACGCGTTTCGGTTTCCGCAAGAGCCAGTTTCGTTCGCGTGTGCCGACGTTTTTCTTCCTCAAGCTCGTCAGCGATGGTTTGCGTTGCGGTCGCCGCACTGCCTTGTAGATTGCGCATCGTGGCCTGGGTTTCCGCCAGAAGTCCTTTCGACGCCTCGTCTTGTTTGACCGCTGCGTCACGTTGATGCCTGCATTCATCCAGCGTGCGTTCAACAAGTGCAATTTGCTTGGCCAGTTTCTCGTTATCAGATTGCATACGGGCGTGTTCTTGTTCGTGTTCGTGCCGTTGCGCAAGGAGCTGTGTTTGAGCCGTGACGACCTCGTCGTGCAGTCGTTTGGCCGTTTCCTTTGCGGTGTTGAGTTCCGTGAGTTTGGCTTCCAGTTGTTCAAGCACTTGAGCCGTCTTGGCTTGTTCCTGCTTCAACACCTGCGCCTTGGCGGCGTCGGATGTTTCGATGCGAGCATCGAACTCTGCTTGCATATCACGCACTCGCTGCACCGCGATTTGGAGCTGAGCCGCGAATTCGTCGCACCGCTTGACGGCGTCTTGCCGGGCCTTTTGCTCAACGTCCAGCCGTTTAGACGCCTCATCGAGCTGCTGCGTTAACCGTTGCGACTCTTTGCGATGGAGCACGCGTTCCTCTTCGAGGTCGTGCACCGCGCGCTCCAGCCTTTGATTAAGGGCAGCGACCGCGGCCGCCGTTGCCGCCGCGTTCGATGCGATCGCCGCGGGAGGCGCCGATGCTGCCGGCCCGCCCGGGGCGTCGGAAAGGTCAAGATTGTCGCCGTCTCCATCGCTAAAGTGTGTCGTGTACGCCCGCTTCCGGACCGTGAAAGAGGCATTGCTTTCCTCCAGTGCTACAAGCTCGGCCGTTTTTTCCGAAAGCGCGCGCGACAACTCCGCCGATTGCTGCTTCTGCTGTTGCACGGCTTTGCCGTGCGTCACCTGTTGAGCGGCGGCTGCCTGCCGAATCGCGTCTCTGTCTGCCTTCGCCTTTTCGATTCCGGCGTTGACGTCCTGAAGTTGATCGGTAATAAGCGAGTCCAGATCGTCCGCATCTGCCTTCATGGTGGACGCCTGGGTTCGGAGCATGTCCTCATCACCGTCGTCCAAAATTTGTTCGTCCGCGTTCAGGGCGGTGGTCATCGCACGCTTGCGATGAGTCGTCACGGGTTCGGCGGTCGCAGATGCCTCCGCAGGGGCGATTGCTGATGGCTGCCGCCCGAAAGAGCCACTCGGACTCGGAGAGAATACCCCCGACGCCGAAGCCTTCTGATTATAGGCGACGCGGCGAACGGAGATCTTCTGGTAGCACTTCGGGCACACCGGCACGGCTTCGGTGTACACGGGCTGGATGGCGATCTTATTCTTGAGACAGTCGGCGCAACACACGAGGCCGCAATTGTAGCAGTTGGCCTTCGCGGCGAAGAATCCGAAGCTCTTGCCGCAGTCTTGATACTGGCAGCGCTTTTGCGTGTCCACCTTGAACCATTGCTCTTTTGACACCGGCAGCGGATTCGTGGTCATATTTTTTTAAAAAAGAAGAAAACGTTTTCTTTTGTGAACACTTTTAGCCTGTTCAGGGGGGAGCAACCCGTTTCACGGTGTGATGGTTGCACAGGGAGTGATTGTTGTTACACTCCGGTCATGTCTGTTTTCTGTCCTCGGCTTTTGGATTATTCTCCCCCATTTTTCGGATCGTTGGTCATTGCCATCGTGAAGGTGTGTGCATCAAGGGGTACTTTTATTTCGCGCACAGTTCCGAGTCCCACCAACGCTTTGCAGTATGAGCAGCGAGAGTCATGTTCGATGATGATGATACATGTACATGATAATTCATGTACACCCCCGCGCTCAAAATGCACACGATAATGGATGGTGGTAACGTGTGTGTCGAATGTGTGGTGATGTGTCTCTCAGAAATCGCGACGAGAGAACGACAAAAGGAGCACTCTCTAGCCCCCGGGCGACCGTGTTCACTGGGTACTTTGTTTCGCGCGCCGCGAACTCCCCCTTCTCTCTTTGGTGGCCCCCATCACATTGCCGGTGCGGCGGCCGACGGTTGCGACGCGCGGCGAAACGTTTCTCTCTTTTTGTGCTCCTTTCCATCCAGGTGTTGTCGATAGTTCGAGGAGCCGCAAATCGTCACCCCACAGACGTCGCATCGGAAAAAAGTGGCGTTCATGCTCGCCGCGAAGCCAGTGCTGGCGGTTACTCCTGGCAACCCTCCTCCATTGCCACTGCCACCCGCCGGTGGAGCCCCTCCCTGAACTGGGTCACGAATCCCGAGACTATTGAGTTCAGCTTTTCGCTTGTGACGATCGCTGCCGAGGTGAATGCTCCAGTTCAATTCGCCACAGACGGGAGCGTCGCAGACGTGGCAGTGAAATTGGCCAAGTCCGTCGGGGGCGGGGGCGGGGATCGGTCCTGTGGAGGCTGCTCCCGCAGGCGACCGCTGCGGAGGTGGCGGCGTTGAAGCGACGTGAGGCGGGGCGTGCGGGGCACCTACGGGGGGGACGTCATGATGGGACACGAACCGCGACCTTCCGCCGTTCGCGCTGGTGCTTCGTCCAGTTACATTTACCTGCGGTGGTGTCGATAGCACTTGCTGCTCGTTGCGCTTGCGCCTCGTGAACGCGTTCACGCAATCGTCGTGAGATTTGGTCTTGACGTGATTGGCGAAGCCGGGACCCGAGACTGGAATTAGACAGGCCTCGCACCAATGGAGACATGCGCTAGGCAGCAGCAAGGTGATCTGGGGATCTGGTGTGCGAAGGGGCACGCCTGGCGCACCTGGGCCATTCAACGTACCTGCGGGGTGGGTAGCAGAAGATTGGAGTGACATATCGCTGAAAAAAGCCGCCGCGTCGACCGTTCCATTCGCACCGGCAGAAAGCAGATGGAGGGGCGCAAACGACGGATCGACACCATCCTCCTCTGAGTCCTCGTCGTTGTTGTCGTCACGATGATCGTCCTCGTCGTCGTCGCTCGCACCGTCCTCATCAATCACTTTTCGCCTTTTCCCGCCGGTCGCGCGATTAGGAGGAGGAGTAGCGCCGACGGTCGGCGGACGGACGACGGTCCTGACTTCGTCGTGCACACGCTGCGGCAGCGGCGCTGCCCGGTCTGGCTCGAGGGAAGGGACGCTAACGAAATCGCCCGCCATCGCACCCTTGTTCACGACAGCTCGAGGATCTTCCGCTGTAAGTGGCATGTGCGGAGATGTCATGGTGCCATCCACATCATTCTCGTCGCTTTGCTGTTGCTGCTGCATTTTTTGCGACGGCTGTAACTGCAGCAGCTTCGCTTCTCCAGATACATGGTCCGGCTGCGCGGGTGACTCCAACCTGGCACCGACGCCGGAAAGGGCATCGCCGCCGGCGTTGTCGATTGCCGGCGTCGAACGGAGTCTGTTCATGTCGGTGATCCAACGCGGCAGCGTCCCTTCCTGCCAGTAACCGCCCATCACGCTAGACGGCGCAGCACCCGTCGAAGGAGGAAGCCGTACTCGGGCAACGGATAGTTTCACGTCTTTGTGGTTTTCACCCATCGATATAAAGTCGATTTCGTCCTTCGTTCGAACACGCCGCGCGGAATTACTCTCGACGATTAAAAGGTGACACCAGCTTCCGTGCCCCCCGCCGCCGCTGCGCCTGGTGACGTACTTGGGAAGTTTCTGCCACAACATAGACGAGTGGTTCTCGGGAAACGGGCACGTCCAACACTGTTCACTGTTCGATGGCAGCTGCCGATCTACTTCGGCGTCGGTGCCGTCCCAGCACATTATCAGAAACGTGATGTCCTCGTACTCCGGCTTGAGCGAGATGAGCAATTCCAACACGGCATCGAAATCGGTCAAGGTGAAAATGTCGAAATTGTCATGTTGTGACACGAACATGGAAATGAGCGGCGCAAGCACATCGTGCTGCAGCCAGCTCCGATGGCGCTTGATCACGTCGGGCGGCGGATCCGCTAGCGACACAGAGGAGATGCCTGATGACGACGCCCCCGACGGAGCCGGGCGCGGTTTCCATTGTGGCTGTAGATGGAGCGAGAACAACGCGTGTTTGGAGGTCTCGGTTGACGAGGAGTGGCTCATGACGAGAATGGAGTCGTTTCGATGAACAACGGCGGCGGCGGCGGATGAACAACGACGGCGGAAGTGAACAAACAAGTTGCACTGAAAACGATGCTGGTGTAACGGAGATCGTCGACGGTTGATTATCGCAGGGGGGAGAGAGACAATCGATGCAATGGAAAGGTCGGGAGACAGGGAGAGTGAGAGGGCGCGAGAGAAAAAACAGCTTGGCGCTCAAACTGAGAGTAGGGGAGAAACCTCTTCCTCCTTCTAAAAAGAACCGGGAGGCGCACTGTGTGTGACGTTCGCTTCAAACAAGTTCGATGCACACGCACTGACAAGTGAGTTGACGACATCATACTCAATGTTTGGAGAGAGAAGAATGTCTACTTACAGGGTTGGAAGGAAGGAAGGAATTTGAAACATGACTACCCCGGACCACGCCGTGCGCTTGCCAAACTACCGACGACGGCCCGAGGACAGCACGATCGATGGAACTCTTCTACCTCCCACACACCATCCGGCGGTCATGTTGGAGCAACGGCTTTCCGCAACCACTCCGACATCGCGTGCCACGTGTCGCCGGGGGGGACGGCGAAGGAAGCCACGGAGCTGCGGCAAGTGCTCGACCCATCCACGGTCAAAAATGCGGGGCTGACGAATTCGACGGAGAGGTGACCCCACAACACCACGTCTAAGGGTAAAGCCGCGGTGCTTCTCGCACCTTCGCCCGGCGAAGTGGCAGGCACCCTCACGGAAGGGAGCGGTCCCGCCTCAGGGATGCCAGCCGTGCTCCTCGCCGCCCCGCCAGTCGCCACTGGTTGGGTTGTTCCCTGTTTGGGTGATGCAGCGGACAGCCCCCTGCCAGCCGCCGCGGCACCTCCTTGCGGCACGGGGACACCACTTTGAGCCGCCAGTGGTCCACGACTGACACGCTTGTTGTCATCTTTGTTCGCGGCGGCGACCGCTTTTACACTTCCCGTGCCTGCCGAGGCGGCGCCGGTCGTCGGGATACCAGAGGCGTCAACCGTGTTCGCGCCTGGCGCCCATGCCACGGACAATAGCCTCTGAGCGTTGGCGCTGACGAATGCCGCCCGTGCGTCATCCGCCCAGGACGAAGGCGGCGCGTAGACAACCGTTGGGGCGCGGTTCTCGAGGGTGCAAAGCATACGTTCGACAGCGATAAGAGCGTCATGCACCGCCGAGCCGCCGGTGCGCCGATGATGCTCGCGATCATTGTAACCTCCGCGAAGGAACGCCTCGGTTTGAGCCGCTAACGCCCTAACCTCGGTGCTGCCGGTTTCGTGATGGAGGGTCGCTTGGTACACTGCGAGGCGGACGAACATCCGTAGCAGGAGGCCTTCGGTGACGGCGGCCAAGTAAGCGACGTATGCGCTGTGCGTGCCCTCGACATCCGTTCGTAATGCTGTTGATGCCGCCGAATGCAGCGGTTGCTGTTGCTGTGCACAGGCGAGAAAGTAACCGTCGCTGTCGTGGGCCACACCCAAATCAAACGTTGGCAACGACGCGGCGCTGGGGCTGTTGGTGTTGATCTCATCATCATCTGCCCGTCCTTGGTGAGTACTTCGAGGAGCCTCGTCAAGGAGGCTCATCTCGCGGAGTCGCAAGCTAGAAAATGCGGGAAGGAACACAACCACGTCGGCGTCGACGAATTGACCTATCGACGCTGACGCCGACCGCTTGTCGTGGCTGCGGCATGCTGTTTCCGTAACATCGCTCGACGATAAACACCTCACGCTGATGCTGCGGCCGCGGCCGCCGCTGTGAGCCTCACCCGGCGCCGCCGTCAACATGATATGGTATGTGCCGTCGTTTGGTGTCGTGCAGGCCGCGACTCCCTCTCGCTGGGGCGGAGCGCTCCTCCTCCTCGGTCCCCTCGTCGCGGCGTCCCCTTCCATTTGATCGTCGTCGTCCGGGAGCAACCCGATGGCCTTCTCTAACAAGTACGTCCATCCACACGACATGGTTTGATGAATTCGGCTACGCAATAGGGCGTCTCGCGGCAGCGGATTCGGCGGCGCAGCCGTTTCCTTTGGAAGCGACACCGCCGAATCGGGCAAAAAGAGACTGCCGCACAATGCATTCTGAACGGCAGAAACAAAATTGCTGGTCACGATCACATTTGGCCGTCGCTCGGTCGACGGTCCGGCAGGATGGGAGTCCATCCGTTCGCCAAGGCGATGCAGGGCGGATGCAACGGTGTGAAACGGGCTCATCGACGGTTCATGGAGACCGCGGCTCCCCGCCGATTGGTTGTCAAGAAAGTGGACGCACTCGGGATACACGACGACACATGGAGCGCAACGAGACTCGCTGCTGCAGTCTTCGGCACACCCAGGAACGAGTGCTGGGGCGGACGTCGGACACGGCTCCGTGGCGCCGCACACTAAGGCGGGTAACGACGACGTGAGGAGACGAGCCGGCGGCGTGGACCGCGGTGGGGCGACGCAGTCGGTTGTGCCTGCTGCCTCCTCAACGCCACGACCGTATGAAGCCAGCACTCCCAGAGACATTACCGCAGGCCACCACTGGGCGTCTCTCTTGTCCAACACGTAGCAGCGAGACACGCTGGGGGGCGTGGCCGCGGCGGCCGGAAAACGGACAGCATGACCGGCGGCGTGAGACAACGCCTTTTCGACGACCAGTGCGCAGTACTGCTCCGATTGAGTGCTTCCGATCGGCAACGAGATGATCGCGTCAGGCAAACGGCGAGTGGGATCGCGGCGGTATTGCACGATATCTTGCGCGATGCGCGCCGCGTTGGCGAGGTCCAAGGGCTGGCATCGCGCAAACGACAGGACGGTCGTCCCAGCCGACGTGGCAGGCCCGGAGACGACGCGGTCCGATGGTCGGGTTGCAAACGACAGCACGGCTCGGATCGCAGAAGCGGTGGCGGAAGCCGATATTTGCGGATTTCCATCCACGACAAGTCGTACCGGAGAGACCGATGCGGTCGCGGAAGCCGTGGCGTCCATAGCGGAGGGTTGAAAAGCACTCACTAGGTACCCCAAGTGAGTGTCCGAGAGATTGTTTCCGCTGACATCGAGGAGCAGCGGTGGTGCCCCACCGCCTTCCCGTCCGTCGCCGCCCCTGTGGCCACGGAGGTGGCGGCTGACGATCACCCATGCGTGCGAACGGGACGACGCCTTCTCTTTATTTGACCCATCCGCGTCATGGTTGGCATCGCCCATGTCCCCGAGTCCGCAGTGCGCTACATCCAAGGTGGTCACGTTCGCCTGTTGACGGGATCGACGGGCATCGCGGCCTGCGAAAATCGCGGCGAGGCCATCGACCCCCAGTTGCGCATTCTCGCTCACGTCGAGGTGCTCCAACAGCGGCAATCGTCGTCCAAGTCGATAAAGGCTGTTCACCGCCTCAGCGGCAGTGGTCGGTTGTTGTTGTTGTTGTTGTTGGTGCGTCACATCGTCGCCGCTGTCATCGTTGCTATCATCTACATTTTCCAGCAACTCAGAAACGGTCAGCGACCGTGCATCCGCGAGGATGTGTCGCAGACGACCTCCATGGGAACTAGACGCCGCGATCGAAGGAATGTCCCGCAGCACGGAGTGGCATAGTCCCATTCGCGCCAAGGACAGCCGTCGCAGGCGCCTGAGAACCATCGGACTCACCGTGGTGGCAAGCAACACGACAAGGTCGGTACCGATCGCGACGTGTCCAGACACGTCCAACGCGGTGAGACACGATAACGGGCGGCAAAACGTGTCGACAAATATTTTTGCATCTCGAAGAAAGCCCCCACCAGAGGAGGGAGAGGGACGAGGATCGCCGCTCGTCGGCAACACCGATGCGTCCAAGTGTCGCAATGCTAATACGGCAGGCGCCGAAGACGGCCTTCGGCACGCATCGATGGCCGTCGGCTCGCTGATGTCGCTGCCTTGATAGATAGGGCATTCATCAAGCGCATCCCGGAGGCAACGAAGGTCCTCGTCGGTTATCGAGACGGCTTGATCGCCAATGCCATCCGGACGTCGGATGGAAGTCGAAGAGGACGATGCGACTGGCGCGGGAAAGAGTTTCAAATGCAAACAAGTAGCGGGATATTCCAACGCGATAGCAATCGGCCACACAACAGGGCGGTCGCTGAGGCAGCATGTGCCCAAGTAACGCAGCATTGGCGACGGAGCTTCCAACGGCTTCGTCGATGTGCTTGCCGCACCGCATGGGACGTTTAAATGAATCCACAAGCGAGGCTCTCGGTAAGCGACGACTAGATTTTGTCCCGCGAGCGCAAGTGCGGCTGACGTTGTGGGTTGAAGGGGGAATGTCGTCGTTTCGTCGTTCGCGCCGCCGACCACAACGGAAACCGCTGATTCCACCGCTTTGATGTGCACCCCGGCGTATTGCCTTGCGGTCGCCAAGGCGGCGTGGCGAGAGTCGGTAATCAGATGCCATTGCAGCCGAGGATCGCGGCGGAGAAAGGCGCGGGATAGAGGCCGCCCTCCCTTTGCGTTGAGAGAGGATGGCGTCCCACGCTGGCCACCTGCAGCGGAAACGGAATCGTGGTGTTCGTCGTCATCGTCGTCGTCGCCTGTGTTCGTGGTGTCGCTGTCGTTTCCGCTGCCATCTTCGCCATCACTTTCGGCCGCGATTCGCTCGTCGAGAGACATCGCGGGTCGCGAGCAAAGCACCGGAATGCCCACACGCGTCGTCGGCTCTTGCGGGCCGAAGCGATCGTCGATGAACGTGAAAAGGCTGCACGCATCGGTTCCCTCCCAGACGTGGCACGCCCCTGGACGCGGGCGCAACTTGTACGAATCCGTTGTGCAAGAGCCGCCGTTGTCGTTGTGATCGGAGCTCAGGATGACGTCGCGACCGCTGGCGAACGGTGGCGCTGATGCCCGTGCGTCGACCGACACGATAGCGGCGAAATGGTGGGCGCCACTGGGAGAGGGGGGTACACCGTCTTGCCGCCGCCGCGACCAAAGACGAACAGGGCCGCTACAGTCCACCACGGCATCCACCGGCAACGGGGAGAACGTGGGTCCGACGAGGATTGCTGCCGCGGCAGAAGATTTTTTCCGCGACGCCGCTGGAGTGACGTGGCTACCTGTGACCGGTGAGAACGATGCGGTCAAACGATGGTGCGATCCTTGCGACAACGAGGAGGCCGCCGACGCTGCCGTGAGCGGGTAGCCGCCACCTCCCCCTTTGACGCTTGGGGCCGCACCGATGCTGCTGTCACTGGCCGGAGAGGCTGACGCCCCCGTGGAGGCGACCGCCGGTGGCACGGCGGAGAGCGTGGCGTCAAAGCTTAAGGCCGAAAACTTGGAGGTGGACGTATCCCACGACATCACGTTCGTCCCCGTGTCACCCCAAATGCCAGTCACGCTCGTTTGAGGTGGCGATGCCGACGCGGCATGTCCACCGGGAGGTGCGCTGCCGCTCGTGCGGGTCGCGGTGGGCTCCACGGCGGCGGCAGCGCGATGAATCCACGTCAGGGGCTGCGTGCCGGCTGGAAGGGGGATAATCCTGTGAATCGGCAGGGCGAGGTGCGACGCGGGCACGGCTTCGACGAAACCGTCACGATCGTCGTCACCGCAGAAGGGGTTGATGTGGCGTGCGACTTGTCCTTTGAGCACGAGTTGAGACGACGGACGCGATGGCAACCAGGTCAGCCGCGTTGCCTTGGTCGAACGGCACACGGCGGCGAGGCCCTGTAGAACCATGATGGCTGGGGAGTCATCGCCGATAACCGCGACGTCCAAGAGGCCTTGGAGAGGGCAGCTGGCCCCCGCCAAAATGTCTTCGCGAAGCGCCACGGACATTGCGGCTTCCGCTGTCATGACGCAAGAAAAAAAAAACTCGCGCTGTGAAACAAAGAGAGAGGAACGGATGTGCGCGCGATGGTACCAACGAACCGGTACTCAATTGCATCTTACCACTGCCAAGTGCGGCGAAAATAAATACACATTGCCGTCGTTTTCGTTGGAGGGTTCGGTCGGCGGAGTGGCAGAGTCGAAGAAAGTAGAGAGAAATCGCTTTCGTAACGAGGTGACGGTTTCACGGACGATACTTCTGCAAAGTACCGCGGCCGGCCGCCCCAGGATGGCGGGAATAGGAGGATGATGCTGCACGTCCGATCGCACTCTCCAAAGGTGGGATATGGGTGGAAATAGAGTGGTGGGCACAAATTAACAAGCAAAGTTCCAGAAGAAGCAAGGCGTCAAGCCGCGAGCAAGGAAAGAGAGAGAAGAAGAATCTCTCCTGCGGTGAACTCCCTCAAATGAAGGAGAATCCAAACAGATATCATCGGAAAACAAAAGAGTCTCAAAGATCATCATCATCATCAACAACGCACAATGATGCGCTGGAGCTCTCTGCTCAGTCAGTCACTCAAGCCAAGAGGAATCATTGACCAGGGGGCTCAACGTAACTCCGGACGCTCTCGAAGAGCGACTCATCTTGCGCGGGCGTTGATGCCGTCCCCGCCCCAGGGAGATGGGTTCTGACCGCCTGCCGATCAAACCAGAATTGCCCCGACGGCTGGTCATCCACTTTAGAAGAGGTGGCCAAGAATACGATGGTGTCCGCCCCTTGACGGGCGGTCCGCATCATATCCTTTTTCGACTCGTAGAAATCGTTGATCGACGTCTTGACCGCTTCGGTGGCTGCCCACCCAGGGTGCATCGAATGGTACAGCACGCGCTTCTCAGGATCGCGCTTGGCCATCACCTCCGTGATGGTGACTTGAAGGCGCTTGGCGACCGCGTAGAAGAGGCGACCATCGTACTTCGAGACACTTTGGAAATTTAGGTCTGTTTTTTTCGCGTCGGGTAAGCTCACGGTGTACATGCCGCCGCTCGAGACGTTGATGACGCGGCCCGCCGTCGGCGCGGAGTCGGTCCGTGCGAGCAGTGGCTGCAGCAGCGTCGTGAGCAGATACGTGCCGCCCATCGTGCACGCCATAATGGCTTCGCGACCCTCGGACGTGGTTGTTCGTTCCGTTGGCATACAACCCGCGTTGTTGATCAGCACATCCAGGCGGTTGTAACGGCTCTTGAAGTCCTCCGCGAACCGCTTCACAGCCGCGATTTCACCCACGTCCAGAGCATGCACCTCTACCACTGCGCCTGGCACGGCCGCCTGCATTGCGGCTTTCGCGTCTTGCGCCCGCGGCAAACTACGACAAGCGAGATGCACCTCCGCGCCAAGCTCCGCCAGCCATTTAGCCGCCTCGAAGCCGATGCCTTGGTTGCCACCGGTGACCAGCACGCGTTTGCCCGTGAAGCGGTCTGGGATGTCATCCGGCCGAAAGCGTGCTTTGGCGGCCTCCTCGTAGCCCGCCTTGCCGTAAGAGGCGTTTCCCTCCCGGTACCACACGACCGTCGCGATCATCCCGAAGCTGGGTCCGTTTCCCATGATGTGGGCCGACAAGAAAGGCGAGAAGAGAGAGAGAGAGATTGGGCTATTCAAGTGCGGCCCCGATGAGATGCTGCCGGTTTCTCTTTGATGTGAGAACGGGAGGTTAAACGTGTCCGTCACGCGTTTGCCAGGCAAGGAATGAGGGAAACGACGTGAGTGCCGTTGAAGAAATGCGCTAGCGGGGTGGAGGATCATACTGCTACTTGTGAGGTCACCTGCGGAGAGTCGGGAAGCCCTCCCTCTCACAGGCTGTCCTTCATTTGATCGCGCAGCTGCCGGCGCCGGGGCTCCTCCTCCTCGTCCGCGCCACGCCCTTCGGGGTTCACGCCATAACGATGGGAGACACGCCGAGAGGTCGGTGGAGGCGACCGACATGATAGTCCGAGGTCCGCCAAGGGGTCCTCCTCCTCACTCATCACAGCTTGGAGGGGATAGTGCCCTCCTCCTGCTCCTTGGCCCAGGAGGTCGTCAAGGTCATCGTCGTCATCGCCGACGGTGCTCCGTTCGAACCAGAGCTGTCCCGTTCGCCCTCTAGCCACGTTGGCGGCCGGTGAAAGCAACTTGACGCCCTCAGCGCCGCTGCCAGAAGACATGGCGGTCAACTTACGACTCCGTCGAAGCGCACATTGCGACACCGTCGATGGGAGCCGGCCTCCACGGCCGGGTTCATTCGGAGGCTCATCGTCGCCTGGGGGACGAAGGCAGCAGCACACCACCTGCCACCAGGGCAACAACGTTGGAGGCGGCGGCTGAGACGGGGCGGGGTGGGGGCGCGGCGGCACTTGCGGTGGC
>ERZ1292630.4003-Hain-H41-02um-R3-4003-length-12617-cov-4_pt1 | contig 12617 bp, 9 predicted proteins | sample MGYA00564408_ERZ1292630 | MGnify/ENA primary metagenome ERZ1292630 (study PRJEB36523, sample SAMEA6512641) | groundwater metagenome | collected 2019-01-08 | study: AquaDiva: Metagenomics assemblies of 32 groundwater samples | reverse complement strand
GCCTGGGCCCTCTGAGCCAACTGGTTTGCCGTCGTTTTAACTTTGCCTAGATCTGGTGATTGAATGCGCAAGGCAGTCAGTTTATGAAATGGCGGATAATTCAACTGTTGCCGGCTATTAAGCTCGGCCTTCGCGAAACCCTCGTAGTCATGATTTTTTGAAAACTGCACACTTTCGTGTTCGGTGTTATAAGTCTGAATAAACACTTTGCCAGGAGCTTCGTCATCTTTGACATGCCGGCCTGATCTGCCGCTCATCTGCATCATGAGCTGAAAACTTTTTTCTGTTGCCCGGAAATCGGGAAGGTTAAAACTGATATCGGCCAGCAAAAGACCCACAAGCTTAAGATTTGAAAAATCCAAACCTTTTGCAATCATCTGGGTGCCAATCAATATGTCGATTTCTGAATTTTCCATTTTTTTAATCAGTTCTTCCATTTCAGCGCGTGTCGAAATCTCATCGCGGTCGGCACGAGCAATAACTTTGTCTGGAAACAGTCGGATTAAATCCTCTTCAACTTTTTCGGTGCCTAAGCCCAAATTGATCAGCTCTCCCTCTTTGCAATCGGGACATTTACTTTTGAAGTTTTGATGGTAATCACAATAATGACAGACCAAGTGAACACCGGCATGCAAGGTCAGGCTCACGTCGCAATTAGGGCATTCCGTCGTAAAACCGCAATCAGGACAAAAAACCGTCTGCGCCATACCTCTGCGATTAAGCAACAAGGCCACTTGTTCTTTATTTTGTAGACGTATTCTCATTTCATTATACAGCGACTGCGATAACCAATTTGGTTTTTCAGCACTTTGTTTTTCAAGATCTTTTTCAAGTCGCATATCGACCACTTGAATATCCGGCAAAGGTCGATTTTTAACGCGGTTTTTTATCTGCTGCAAAGTGAATTTTTTATTCAGTACATTTTCCCAGGACTCTAAACTGGGAGTGGCCGACCCCAAAACCACCGTACATTTATTAAAGTGTCCAAGCATAATGGCGCAATCGCGGGCGTTGTATTTTAATTTTTCATCCTGCTTAAAGCTGGATTCGTGTTCTTCGTCGACAACAATCAATCCAAGATTTTCAATCGGGCAAAAAATCGCGGACCTGGCGCCTATCAAAATTTTTTTTCTTCCTTCAATCATATCCCACCATTGATTGGTGCGCTCGCGATGGGTTAATTGAGAGTGTAGCGCTGCAATCTGATCACCAAATCTTTCTGAAAACCGACGGATCAATTGTGGCGTCAAAGAAATTTCCGGTAGTAAAAATATGCCACTTTTGCCTTCGTTCAAAGTCTTTTCAAAAAGCTCAAGATAAATTTCGGTTTTACCCGAACCAGTTACCCCATGAATTAAATGTGTCGAGTAGCCCTTAACTTTATAAATTGAATCAACACAAGCTTGCTGTTCTGTATTCAGCTGGTGCTGTGTTTTTTTGTCAACTTGTGGCACCACTTCGGGACGACTGCTTTTTCTTATTTTTGTAGTTTTATCTAGCGGCGGAAAGCACAATTGAGCAACCTGCCCTAAGGGATGAAGATAATAATCTGACACCCACTCAATCCATTTCAGGCACGATTCTGGTAATTTGGGTAACTCTTGGTTTAAACTGGAAATCGGTTTAAGTTTATACTGATAAGAAAGAACGACACTTTCTTTTTCTTCATAAGTTTTAACAACAACGCCTCGCTGAGTACGATTACCAAGTGGAATATTAACAACATCACCGCGCGAAGCCTTAAACAATTCATTTTGGAAATAAGTTAAGCTTTCAAGCGGTGAGTCTACGGCGACCACAGCCAACTGACGCATCATCTGAATCTCGTATAAAATTCACGTACTTTATTTTCAAGGCTGCCCTTGTCAATCAAAAACATTTCTGACGGCGTATCCAAAGCATCAGTATAAAAATCCTTAATGCTGGCGCCACTTTTTGTTGAAAATTTAACGACCTTTACAGTTGCCGTCCGGTCTACACCCCAATTAATAACTTTACTGCTCGGATACTGAATCGCATTCTCTTTGCCGTAATGCTTGTAATCCGAAAACTCAACATCAGCTTCAGAGCGAAAACGAATTTTGCTCAAATGAAAAAAATCCTGATTAATCCAAATCTGCGGAGAAAGTGTCGCTAAACTTGAGGCGTCGCCGATAGCAAAACTAATAGCTCCGGCTGCGCGTGAAAGCCTAACCCGAGAAAAAATCCCTTGCTGTTTCAAATAAGATCGATATGAATCGGCCGATTTTATGGCTAAAAATCTTTCAAAAAACTCCGGCGAAATTTCTTTTAATATTTTATTTTTGCCTTCTAGGTGAGTTCTTTTTTTGTTATTATACAAATAATGAAGACTGAATAGGTCCTTAAGTGCGCCCTTGCCGACGGCATTCAATTTTAAATTTTTATCACCCTCAATAAGCCAGCTTTCTTTGATGATATATTCTTGATCGCCTTCTGTAAAAACAACATTTTGCTCAACTGCGATAATTGTGTTTCCGGCCTGCTCTGTGGTGCCAGTTACGGTTTTACTTAAAATCGTATCTAATGGCAGTATATAAGCCTCCGTCGAAACCGAACTCAGCAGAGCCACAATTAACAGGGTCACAGGCTGGACTATTGTCATAACAAGCAAAAGGATGAATGTTTTCATGATAAAAATATATCATAATGAGCCAAAAAGTAGAGTAATATAAGAACAAATTAACAGAATGTGTTAACATAATATTAATTTAATGAAAGCACTGAACATGATGAAAATTTTTGCTCTTATTAGGGGGTACCGGCTTACCGCGCTTATTGCCATTGCAGCCCTAGGCCTTGCGGTGCTTTCCTCGTGCACCGTGCAGCAAGGAAAAAGCCTTTTATCAGCGCAGACATCTTCTGGCGACAGTGTTCAAAAAGTTGTGGATAGCGTACCCTTTGCCTATGATGTAGCCGTTGATACAATTTCCTATAATTCTTGCGTCGGTGGCGACTTAAATTCTAGCGGAAAATTACATGGAATTAAGTTGGGCGCTAATGAGGGTTTTGTTGACACCACTGGCACTGGGGCCGTTAAGGGTGGACTTAAGTTAAGGTCTGATTTTTTGCAATACCTTGCAAAAAATGTCGATCCAACTTTTCCAAATACCTCAATATCACCATCGCAAATTCAATACATTTTACAGAACTCACCTGTGAATAAAGATCTAAAAATTCAATACGCCGTCAGAAACTCTAGTAATTTAAAAGTTGTGCTTGATGTAATTCAACCGAGTTCCACTGAGGTCTTCGTGCCCATACGCGACGGAATTTATGATGGCAGCACTTTATCAGAAGATCCCGTTGTAACTTCGATTACAGAGAAAGTAAAATTTGGAGGTGGCACGGGTCCTGCTGCCACTGTGCTTTCTGAAGGCCCACGGGTTTATAATGTGGGTTCAAAATCAAGTCCCGACCCCTTAGAGGGCTCTTTGGGTTATTCAAATGCCTTTGATTTCTCTTTCCCCGTCATTGCGAATACCGATGACAATACAGGCGCAGGCGAACAATATTCTGATAACGTCCGAGCACAATTTAATTCTTTTAACTATCTTTTAGCAGTAACTTTCGGTAGCGAATCGCAACAGTCTTCTACTGATTTAACTCCGAGCAATGGATTTAATTCTCTTAAGCGAAAAACCGAAACCGACTTAAAAAGAGCTTTTGGTCGTGGTTTCGAACTTGGTTTTTCTTCTAAAAACTCAGCGCTTTCAAGCTGGAGAAAAAATCTTCTAACTCAAGTGGTTGAAAAAAATTTGGAAGATGGGCGGCTGGTGGCTGGCGCTTCTTGGACCTGTGACAACATTTTAATTATGAAAACCAATCAGTTAAATAATAAAAAACCCTCTGAGCCCGCTTGCGCCGAGCTGATTGCCAGCGATTTATTAGATACTAACATCTCAGCCAGAGTTAAAAATATTCGGCGGCATTATTCAGAAGATCAATGGGCCGTAGGTCTTTTTTATGCTGCAAACGCGCTCTACAATCCGCTGACCCGCACCGTCGGCCCAACTTTGTGTCTCGTCAACAAACAAGCTAATTGTTACCTCCCCACAGTTGGCATCATTAGTACTAACGTAAACGAAGATATCGGCATTCAATATGACTCAACCAGAGAGTGTTATTTATCGCGCTTTACTCAAATGGGCGTAACCTACACCGGCAACTTAACTGGCGATAATGCCCGTAGGCTGGGACGTTGCGCGCAGTATGCCAGCATTTGCATTCGTTCAAGCACCAGCTTTTAAGTATTTTTTGTAGTATATCAGCCTAAAATATTATAAGTTTTAAATATGAAATACAGCGTGGCTATCTTTCTCAGTTTAATAAGCGCAGCTCAAGCATTTGCCGCCGTAGGTGCCGTTTCAACGGCTACAGGCGGCTCAGGTCGCGGCGCGGTTGAACCCGTTGATGGTATTTTATTGAACCCTGCTACGATTTCTGACTTACCTAATAAAAATTTTACTTATAATTATTCGTTAGATCAGTGGGCATTGACGGTTGCCGATAATGGTTCAGAATCTTATTTTCCGGCGGCGCTCAAATATATTAAAACCAAAAATACCGCTGTTGATACTGGACAGCTAGGTTTAAGTGTTGCCTCTAGACGCTGGAAAAAAATTGCCGTTGGCGGCACAGTCTCCATGGTGGAATATACAAATTACCTCTCTAATGTAACTCAAGAAAAATTCCGGCAATCCACCCTGGATCTGGCGGCAACTTATGCCTTAACGACCAATTTTGGAATTGGTTTAGTGGCTAATAAGCTTGCTTCAAACTCAATCTCGATGCCTGAAAACCTGCAGATTCAAAAAACCACAGCCTTGGGGATGAGTTACACCTATCTCAACTTTGCAAGGTTCCGGCTTGATATTGAATCCGGCCCTGAAAATAAAACAAATAGATTGGTTTATATGACAGGTCTAGAGAATTATTTAAACGATTGGCTTGTCTTTAGATTAGGCTACCAAAATAACAATGTGTTAGCCAAAAACTATTTTACAGCCGGATTAGGCTTTGACGGACCTCAGTTTGGCCTTCATTACGCCTATATTGCTAATCCCGCCGACAAAAGCGAAGATAAGCACCTGTTTGACTTAGGCATTCCTTTTTGATAGAAAACCTCTACTAATCTAGTTAAGAGGTAATAAATGGCATCTAAAACAAAAAGAACCGAGATAATCCGCAAACATAAAAAAGCAGCATCCGGAACTAAAAGAAAAGCGGCTTTAAGAACTAAAGGTTCTACTAAAACCAAAAAAGTATTATTCGGCGACTAAACTTTCAGGCATTTTTAAATTTCGTATACATTCTGCTAAATATTGGTGCTCCTCACAGCCGATAATTTCCATAGCTTCTTCGATTGGTCTTGGTTCGGGTGTAAGTATCTTAATTTTTTTAACATCTAAAATTTTTCTATGCGAAGCCTCAAAATCACTTTTACTAAGTACTCCCTGCGCCACGGCCGACATAAGCGCTTCAACAGCCACGGGTGGAGACTCCGGTTCATTGCAATACATTAATAAATCAGCACCGGCCTGCATGGCACGCACTGGAATTTGCTCTATGTCATAATGTTTAGCTATCGCCTTCATACCTAGATCATCCGTAATAATTAAACCCTTATATTTCAAATCTTCTCGTAATATTTTTTTTAAAAATATTTCAGAAAATGTAACCGGCCATTTGGGATCAATATTTTTAAATAATATATGCGATGACATCACCATGTCGACTCGGCTTTTCATGGCCTTTTTAAAGGGCACCAGCTCAATCTGGTTAAGCCGATTCATATCGGCCTCTTCAATCGGTAATTCATCATGCGAATCAATAAGGGTATTGCCGTGGCCGGGAAAATGTTTAGCACATGAAATCACACCCGACTTAATATAGCCGCGAATTAGTGCCGAAGCCATTTTATCAACCTGATGCGGATTGGAACTCACCGCACGATCACCAATAACAGTGTTCGCCGGATTTGTGTAAACATCAACACAGGGAGCAAAATCAAGATTTATTCCCACAGAAAGAAGTTCTGTACCCATTCGCTGCGCAAAATGAAAAGCCACAGTGGGCGCATCTAAATCACCGATGTTTTTGAGTGCCGGCCATTGCGTAAACGGCGGCTTTAAGCGATGCACCCGTCCGCCTTCCATATCAATACCGATAAACAAGGGTGCTTTGTCTAACATTTTATGGCGTAAAGATTGAATCTGGGTGCAAAGCTCATGTATCTGTTTAGGTTCAATACAATTTCTTGCAAATAGCACCACACCCGAAATATTATTTTCAACTATAAATGTTTTTTCTACAGTTGTTAATGTAGCGCCTGAAATGCCGATTAACATATGCTGACCAATTAGCTCACGTATGCTCATAATTATTAATTACCTTTTGTATGATAAATATTCGTTTGACCCGCTGGGGCTTTGCCGAAAATTTTTTCTAAAGTTCCCGCTTTGAGTTTAACACCCTCAGTGGCCTCAGTTTTGTTCTTTACAAGTTCAGATTCAATGCTAGTTGCTGGCGTTACGGCTGAAATAACCTCTCCTCGCGTAGTTACTAAATTGGTGTATTCTGAGCCGGCAAAATTATTAGTGATTTTTAATAATTGTAATGACCCTTGGCTTATCATTTTTTTATCTACATCAACCGTGCCCTTCATCACCACGGGGCCTTCCTCAGTGATAGCGGCATAGTCAAATTTAGAGCCCGTTTTTAGACCCTCCTTACTTTGCAACATCAAGTAATACAAAGCCGAAGACAAGAAAACGCCCTTCGTGGTTTTTTCATCTATCTTTGTTTTTTTACCGTCTTCAACCACTGTTCCCAACATTTTTGAATTCTTAAATTTAACATCTATCGTTTTGGTTTTTCGATCACCTGCCGCCAAATAGCTGATACTGAGCGGTGCCAATTCTGAGTCCGAAACAGCCTGATATGATTCCGTTAAATCAAAACCCGCTTTGCCTAATTTTATCAGACTGGTCGTTTTAAAATTTTTGTTTTTTTCATCAATTTCGTGGCGCAAAACTAAAAATCCGATATGTTTTTTAAACTGAGTCACCTTATAGTACCCCTCAAATAAAATTTCGGCTTTCAGCGTGATCGTTAAAAGTAAGATCGCCGCACATAATAAAACATTAATTTTTTTCATGAAATCCTCTTCCAGTTAAGACTAAATTAGGCGCTGATATTGGGCAATAAACATGGGCTAATTATAACGGCTGGCGGGGCTTAAGTCGCGTTCAGAAAAAAAAAGTAGTAAAAAAGAATGAGAGCTGTTGTTTGCTAGCAAACTCAGTCTAAAATAAATAGGCACATGGATGATATAAAACCTGACACATACAATTTTGTTTTGACTCGAAAAAATCAAAAAGGCCAAGTGGCTATTTTTGTAGCGCTGATTTTTCAAGTGGTTTTTGTTTTTTTTGCCTTGCTCGTTAACGTTGGCCTTTTAGTTCATCACAAAATTAATTTACAGCAATCAACAGATCTGGCCGCCTATTACGGTGCCATGAAACAAGCGGAGGGTTTAAACACTATTGCTCATGTTAATTTTCAGATTAAGCAGGCGTGGAAATTATTAACTTGGCGCTACCGAATATTAGGTACCTTTGGGTTCAGAGCCAGCGATCCCGATTTAGGACCGCCTGTAGGAACAGGCTTTGGCAATCAAAAGTACCCCTTTGATCGTGATAATGCAGGTACAAATTTTGTATATAACGGATCCGGCGGCCTACCGGCACCCCCACAAAACCCCGGTGGAATGAAATGTCAAAATCTCACACTCAATGGTGAAGAACTAGGTATCCAAGATATACCATTTTTTTGCGTCGGACACAGCGGTTTTGCTAATTGGTCGCAAGCTGAAAGTAATTGCCAACTTAATTGCCGCGGATTTAACACCGCACGCGACATAGGTTTAATAACAGTTCCGCCATCGGGTAATGCTTCTGCCAACTTACAATCTTTAAAAATTTCAATTGAAAACACCATAAATAATATTAACACTAATATCCAAAGTAAGTGCGTGGCTTTAGCTCCTACCGGCGCTGCCATGTTAACTCGTTTTATTATAGCTTATATTTTAGAAACCCAGCCTCGATTACGAACTATCGAAGCTTTAGCTGCGAATTTATCTTTAGATGCGGATGAGGTTTTAGATATTGAAGGCAATACGATACTAAGTGGCAGCCTAAAAACCTTCAAAAATAATTTAACTGAAGCGAACCTGGCTGGATTTCAAGATCCAGAATTTCAAATTGAAAATGGCCTTGCAGATAATAAGTGTAAATTTAGAGATGGGCTGACCGGACAAGAGTTTTTAAAAAAAATTGAGTTTGATTTTATAAATTATTTTATTCACGCTTGTAAGATAGTGGGTTCGAATTCTCAATATAAGCCCGAAAATATACTTAAACCAGATGGAACGCTTGGCGATCCATTCTTACCCGATCCTATTACTGGCCAAGGCGGCATTTCACCAAATGAAAGAGCCACAATCGAATCCATGCTGGTCAATGGACAGCGCCACACCGTAGGTTATGAAAAAAATCCGCACTGTGTGGAGTATTATGCAGTTAAAACCTCCGCGACACCACAAATTCCATTCTTACCCTTAACTAAAATTAAGTTAAATGCCATTGCGGTGGCTAAACCCTTTGGTGGTAGTATTGGGCCTTGGTATTATAAAACTTGGCCCAAGGGCGCCATTGAATCTGAAGGTGATCCACTGGATCAAAATGCAAAAACCGATGAAGCTTTACCAATAAAAAGATTAAACGGTGGTGCGATCACCAACACCATCTCCGCAACTGTTTTTACACAACCGAATTTTTCTCTTTATATCGGCGATAAAAAAGGCTTAAGAGATTCAGATTATATAGCGGCCTATCATTCAGCCTTGGCCGTCAGAGATATTAATGATTACCCAAATAAAACATATAGAGCAAATAGCATCAACACCAGAGGTCAGTTAAAAGCCTCCGACGCGCCAAATGATACGCCCCCTAAGGCTTGGCCCAACTTAAGTAATTGGGCTGGTATTGATAATAATGGAGTTAGTGATTTCAGAGACTACGATACATTAGCTAGCAATGATTCTGACAAAGCCGGTATGCGAGCCTTAGAAATCACAGCTATAGCTCCCAACCAGTTTGATATAACTCACTATTCGATAGACCCCGATTTTTACAATAACTACTACAAAAAACTTTATAACACAGGCTTAAGTAGAATCCTGGATGCCACGGGAAAATCCGGCAGCATGACAACGAGCACCCTTCGAGCCGATTTCGGCGCCGTCGGCATGCGCGCTGACCAGCCCGATCAACCCAGGCCTTTAGATGTAAAATCTTTTTCAGTTAAAGATCAGATACTTTTAAAGAATATCGTTTTAGATACTAGTCCGACAATAACTAATGGCATGACCGCACCTAATACCGCAGGAAAAAAATATACCAAAATCCTCAATAATTTAGTTTCGCTCCAATCATCGCTACTAACAGCGTGGACCTTTCAAGGTTTTGCAGATTACGATAAATTTCCTTCGGGCCCTGTTGACTCCGCGGCTAACAGTATGAGTTTTGGTCAGTGCAATAATGCTTGGAACAACACGCTTGCCGCTCAAGCAAACCTACCTTCAGAAGATAACTTTAGAACACCAATGGATATTGATGCTAAGCTTCCTCCGACTCCGGGCAATTGCGTAACCGGTGGAAGAACCGGATACTCGGTGAAATTAATCGCACCAAGCATGGTACGCGATAGTAATAAAATTGAAAACCCACTTGCAGAAAGTTTTTTTAATTTTTAGGGTTCAGGCTGAGCATCTACTTTTATTATAAAATTTATTACGGAATCACGAAGCGCCTTAGTCTGCATAATATCATTGTGTCCTAAACCTGCCAAAAGTAGAAAGCGACTACTCTTTGCCGGAAAAGCATTGGCCAAAGTTTCGCCTAACTTTGCGGAAATTACTGTATCTTCATCTCCATGTATAATAAGTGTCGGCGTAAAAACATGGGGTGCTATCGCTAAATTATCATACTCTTGATCCTCAGTGGAAAATGCCCCCGAAACAAAACCTATTTTGTTTTTAATCAAATCAGGAAAGGATGTCCAAGGACTAATTAGAACAAGCCCCTGCACCCTTGATCGAACTTCTTGTTGCCCCATAAGTTGCATGGCAATGGCCGTGCCAAGTGATCGTCCAAAAACAATAATATTAGACTGTGGAAATTTTTTTAGCGTCGAATTAAAAACCAAGTTGGCCGCTTCTAACATTGATTTTTCTGTTAATTCTCCGGTGCTCTCTCCATATTTGGGAAAATCATAAATAATAAAATTAATATCCCGAGAACTGAGCCACTTTAAATTTTGTGAAGACGCTATTGTCGAGAGGCTTTCTCCATTTCCATGGATATAAATAACTGTCGGGCTGTTTGCTACTGCACTTTCTTTGGTCCAACTGATAATTTTCATATCGTTAGAACCTTGGAGCTCTTCTCTTTCATATCCTTCTGGAGGAGTTACTACAAGCTCGGTCAAACGATTAACTCTGCCATCGGGATACAAAAAATTATCAACTAAATTTCCAGACGGCAGCCGCTCACTTTCTAAATCATTTTTTTTAGGACTCAACGAACAAGAAGATAATAGGAGCACCAGAACTGCTAACTGTACTTTTAACATTAATACCGCCTTTAGTAATTTTAATGGAGTTTGCTCTAGCAAGATAGTCTAGAAACACGACCTCAAGTTGTGAGGCCATCTCGCTTGCCATTAAACCATCCAAAATGGCCAGTAAAGCAGTTTGTGTTTTTTATCCCAATGGGGAACTCCGCCATATATAATAATTCCGAACTCGAGCGAATGCTCTTTAATAAAATTTAAAATCAGCATGCTGTCAATTTTATTGATTTCTGAAGCAAGTTTAACTTCAATTGGAATAATTTTTTTTGCGCGCAATAAAACAAAATCAATTTCTCCTGGCTGATATTTAATATTGCCAGTCGATTCCAGAATATGTTTCTTATAGTAACCATATTCAGTTTTAATCGGTGAGTTTTTAACAGCGGCATCAAGGCGCGAATGAATATAGCCCTCGAGTTGAAACCCCAATTGCTCGTGATCAGGTGCTGAGCCATTAAGATAGGTTACAATTCCCGGATCAATATAAGAAAAAACACTAAGGTATGATGATTTGTTATTTAGAATCAGCGTCGGCTTTTTTTTACATAAATATCCGTAATTGATTAGGTCGTTAATACCATTATTAATCATATCTCGCTTGCGAAGCCTAGTTTTACTCATGATATTCTGAAAAGCAAACTCTTTAGAGTGCAACTGTGAAAGCTCCAAACGAACTCTCTCGGCCAAGTCTTCGTTTTCATTTTTAAAAAGATCAAAGCCTCGTTCAACAATCATTCGTAAATGCGCCATTCGGTCTTCATGGGAGACCGCCTGAAGAACAAGTGGAAAGCCACCATAAGACAGATAGCTTTTAAATATTTTAGTAATATTAGCTGTTAGTCTGATTGCCCTTTTCCACTTCAGATCTTTGGGGTGCAAATTAGAAAAAAGCAATTCCTCAAATTGCGCAGCTTCCTTTAGGTCAAAATGGCCTTCTGCTGCAAGAATCTCTTTCATGCTGATCGGCAACAGAATCAATTGGTTTGCACGCCGCTGTAGGCGATTTTTTGCAACCGTAGATAAATAAGCAGGGTTCGAACCAGAAATTATAAAACGTATCTGATATTCATCAAAAGCAATTTTCAAAGCATCAAAAACGTGCTCTGATTTTTGCACCTCATCAACAAAAACTAAGGCCGGCCTCTGAGTTCGTGATTGAATTTGCTGATAAATGTATTTTGAATTTTCAAAGACATTTTTTCTAAATTGCACGTCATCTCCAGAAAATTGAAATATATCAAATTCCGTCTTCAAGTCTTCTAGCACTTTTCTGACAAGCGTTGTTTTTCCCGCTCCAACCACACCAGAAAGAATCACTCCCCCTAAAGAACCTTTGCGGAGTTGCTCGGTAAGCAAATCATGCATTTCTCTTCGAATGTATTTCCCCATAGCTTATTATTCCCCTACATTACTAATGTGCACTATATTAGTAACATTCGCAATATAAAGTTCTAAATTATAGGTACATTCGCAAATCACTTTGAAAACTCTTTGAGCTTCTAACCCACCTCCAAGCCTTAAGATTTTAAGGATAAGGGACTATTCGATAGCGTCTCAATTTAAGAATGTTTTTAAAAATTTAGATAAAAACCCGTCACAACGTATTTTTATGATACAAACTGCAAAAAAGTCTTAAGAAAACTAGACCAATAGCCGATAATAACTCATGGGGAGGATTTCATGAAAATCCACAACTTCGCTATATCTTTTATTCTTTCACTTGGCCTAACAAGCTTTGCAGCCGAGCCTGCGCAAAAATTTGCCTCAAAAGATGAGTGCTTTAAAAGTTTCGCAACAACAACCAAGAACAACAGTGTTGGTGCAGCAGAAGCCTTCTGTAAAGATAAGTACGTTGTCGTAAAATCGGCAATTGACATTTGTACCGATAAAAAACTCATCGA
>ERZ1292630.3999-Hain-H41-02um-R3-3999-length-12620-cov-7_pt1 | contig 12620 bp, 6 predicted proteins | sample MGYA00564408_ERZ1292630 | MGnify/ENA primary metagenome ERZ1292630 (study PRJEB36523, sample SAMEA6512641) | groundwater metagenome | collected 2019-01-08 | study: AquaDiva: Metagenomics assemblies of 32 groundwater samples | reverse complement strand
CCCACCCCCACCACCACTATTCAATGCCGCGTGCTCGCCAAATTGAAACAGATGCATCGGGTTGACCCCATCGCCAACGTGGTCCTTCGCAAGCGCGTGAAACACGGCACCAATCGAGGCCTCCTCCCATACAACGAAGAAACGCTCAATGGTCGCGAGTGCCTTGTGTTTTGTCATACGCAAGTCAGGCCCCGCGGCGCGAACCATTACGTCCCGAAACCGTTCGATCACCTGATTGCACATAATCCACACTTCAATGGGTGCCACGCCGAGGAGCACCTCGAGCGCCATTTCGCACCGTCGCTCGTAGGAGTACGCATGAAGTCCTGCGACGATGCTGTAAGATAAGGAAACGGCGGTTTCCGGATCGCGCAAGGTGAGCCATTCGTTGAATCGGCTTGCAATATAGTCGTAGTGGGTGTTGGGGGCCGCAGCGGCCTCGGCGGCGTTGGGCGAGGAAGGGTCGGCCGCGTTGCTGCGATCGTGCCACCACCGGCCGCGCTGCACGATCTCCTGCGCCATGAGATTCAGAAATGTCGTGGCCAACGCGATAATACGCTCCTTTGGCAGCATGTGGTTTCGGATCCTGCCGGTCGCTCTCAAAAAACACGGCACGTCATTGTCCTCCCCGAGTGCGACGAACCAGGCGGCCATCACGTCCTTCGGCAACAGCAGCTGCCGGGTAGTCAGCGCACCGCCCAGCGCCGCCGCCATGCGCTCCGCGCCCGACGCGATGGCGAAGGAGCTGGAAAACCTCAAGAATCGATCGGCCGTGGCTATCTGGTGCGCAGCGCGATGGTGCGCCGCGTCGTTCTCCAAACGGGTGACCGTTTCCCTCAGTCCCAGAACCAACCCTCGCGCATCGAGGAGCCTCAACGACGTGGGCTTGTACGATTCTTGTACATCGAACCGAGGATCGACGGGAGGACGCGGCGTCAGGGGAAGAGTCGCGGACACGTCCGGTCCGCGGGCGACTTCAAACGCCAACCGGCACCGCTCTTCCAATTCGGCGATGACGAACTCGTACTGGTGCTCCATGACGGAGGTGGCGATCGTCGCCACGCGCAGCGCCTCGTCCCACCCCTCCCCGCGCGAGGGGGCGGATAATGCGACGCTGGACCTTCGACGCGCCGCCGTCCCACCCGCGGGCGTCGTCGATTTCAGCGACCCGCGCCGACCGCCGCGACCCCCAGCGCCACCCAACACACCGATCGCCCGCTGCAGGGCGGCCTTCTCCGTCAGCAATTCGGCGTTTTCCTCAGCCATTTTCCGAAGCATGGCCTGTCGAAGGTCGAGCTGTTGCCGCAGCGACGAAATCATGCGTGTGAGGCTCGCATTCTGGTTGGACAGTTCTTGGCACCTCGCGTCGCTGGCCATGTGCGACCGGACGACGATGTCTTTGGTGGATTCCAACTGACTCGTTTGGCGCTCGTACGCCTCGACGTCTATTTTCAGGCGATCGATCTTTTGAAGGAGGTCGCGTCGGTCCGACGAGGCCTCACGTGCCTGCTGACCAAGCATTTCATTTTCTTTCCGGAGCTGATTCAGCTGCTTCGAAAGTTCCACTTCGACGGTCTCAACGTACGTCTTCTTATCCTGAAGTTCCGACTCAGCGGAGGATAGTGCCGTTTGCTGTCGACGAAGCAGCGACAAGACCCGTTCCGCGAAGTCGTGATGCTCCGACATGATGACATCGAGCACGCTTCGGTACGAGCCAAAGCCATCCGCAAACTGAGTCGCCGCCTGATGAAAGACGTTGAGCCGCGCGAAGGCGTAGCTCCAACGGTCATCTTCGGTTTCCAAGGAAGGAACCGCGACGGAGGATGTCTCGGGGAGAAAACGCCACGCGCGCCCGTCTGCCATCGCCGCCTCAAAGGCGAGCAGGTTGAAACAGCCCGCATTCGTAGGAACCGTCAACCGGCCTGCGGACGAGACCATGGCGCCCGTGGAGGGTCGATCGACGGAAACCGCGAATCGCGCCGAGAGAGCTTTCAATCCTACCTCAATGACACTCATAATACGCTCCGCCAGCGTGGCGATCTTGCCGCTGGCGACAATGTTGTTTTTGGTTGACGGCGACGATAGGAGCGTCGTTCGCGCCAGGCCGCCGTCTCCACTGCTGTTGTTGTTCGTTGGGTCACCCCGTCGTGGCGGAAGGCCCCGTAACGGGCTCGAAAGCGTTCCACTCCCGAGAGGCGCGGCGTGAGTTTTTAACGACGTTGCCTCCGCCCCAGGGTCACCATCGGGCTGGGCGACGGCGCCCCAGTGAGTGTCCACCACGGTTTTTGTACCGCTGGGCCACGAGGCGAGCAGCGTGTCCACTTCAGGTGCCCCCTCAGCTTGCAACTCCCGCTGCCGCTGCAGCAGCAGTCGCGCCGCGAGTGACGCCTCCCCACCGGTCCGATGCGGGCAGCGACGAGACGGCGGAGTGGTGTAGAGGCCGCCGTCTGGTAGCCACCTCGTTGCGGCGGCGACCGATGGAAGCGGTGCGTTCACGATGCGCTGGACCCTAGGCTGTGGTGGTGCGGTGAATACCTTGAGGGCCGCCGCTGTGCCTCCCGCGAGACTCGGCTCCATCGTCGTTACCTGACAAAAGGAATCTGTAGGTGGGGATAAAAAACGTCTTAGAAGATTTCCCGGCCATCAAAAAATGACATCAAACAACAACGAAAACTGTACCCATACGACGATCAAGGCGTATAGAGTCTGTCGGACTGATCGTGTGTCTCAGCAGCACAGGACACCACTATGCTCACAATCAAACAAAAAAAACCCCCACCCCCACGATCGTAGACAAGCGTCGAGCCTTCCATCGCCGGATAGGGGATTTGCACTCCGCATGGGCAGAGGGTTCCCGGCCCCCTGCGAACTCGGGAGTCCGAATTCCTCCTTTCTTTCCGTTGATGGTCATTTCTTGTTGCTGCGCCCTGTCGCCGGAGCCTTGTCCGAACGGCCGGTGCGAGGCGTCACACCCCTGGCGGACACTGGTAACGGTGCTCGAGTGGTCGTCAACATGGGTTTGCGAATCGCAAGCAAGGGTACTTGTTGCGGTGCCGGCAGCAAGACCACGGGCTTCACTTCGTCGGCAACTCGACGTTGCGCTCGGTCGACGGTGGTGCGAAGGCCGAAGTCGATGTTCAGACCCACATCATTTAGAGTTGAGCTGTTGGCAGAGTGCATTGCTTGGTAAACGTCAACACCGGCGCCTACGCGGTTCAGCACGGTCGCCACGCTCTTGCTCGGCAAGCTCGCTTCGTTGAGCCACTCGAGGACTTCGCGATCGAACTGAGACATTAATTTTCCACTCTCCAAAAAACCACCACGTTGTGTGCGTGTGGAGGCGCGAAAAATGACTTAGCGGCAACGGTGGAAACTCATCAAATCAAAAGCAAGATGCTCGATGGCCGTTGTAACGACCCAATGTTGCCAGTCATCTCGGCAGAGTAGAGTGACGCTATGCGGGCGATCAAGGCAGGGAGCTGTGGAGGTTTGTGTCTCTCTCCCACGTTCGGGAAGACGACTTCGAAACCACTCACCCTCGGCAATCCCCCTTTCCGCAATCTCTCTTTTGTTTGTTTTTCCGTTCCTTCTCCAGGGGCCGTGAAAGAAGAGGAAGGTGTGTCCCCCGTGTGTTTTTTTTGCGCGTCGGTTTTTATTCGATGAAAAGATGAAGGAAAGTTGAAACGGTGTTAGCCCTATTGTGTGTAGCGTCCCCACGACGCACACAACCAACAGACGTCAAAGGGGAAAAATGGGGAGAGGCAAAATGGCCCCGCCGTTCTCGCTGACGCCCAGCAACGGGGTTCCCTGCCGCTTTTACTTCGCCTTGAGCGCCCGGTACACGCCCACCACGACGGAGTGGTCTCGCTCAAAAGGTTCTAAGGTAGCCTGCTCCAGCGGCTTCAGCCTATCTTTCTTCATCTTGTCGATTTCAGCGGCGAAGACGACCGCGGCGTCGACGGTGCTATCAATGCAATTCGCCTTGATGGAAATCACAAAGTGCCCGCCGTTCTTGAGGAAGTACTGTGCGTTGAAAGCTAAAATGCGGGCCTGATCGGGCTGCGCGACATCCATGAAGATGCAGTCCACCATCGGTACGAGCATGCGGTATTTCACGGGGTGGCGCGCATCCTCGATGATCGGGACGATGTTGGGTCGGCGCTTTGCCATTTCGACCAAGTCGCGGCCGCTTCGGTGCGAGAATTCTACCGCGTACACGTTGCCCTCGGGGCCGACCACGTCGCTAACGTGGCTGACAGTCGTGCCGCTCGCGCCGCCAAGATAGAGCACTTTGGACCCCGGCGGCATGTGGATGCTCTCCACACCGTTGTAGATAGCCGCGGCCAACTTGGACCGGTACGGGTTCCACACACGGTACTCCTTCTTCTCCTCCCCTCCTGCCTCGACACGTTTTTCGCCGTAGACGGAGACGCCAGGCACCATGTTCAACGTGGCCAGCGCGCTCGTCTTTCCCTTCGCCACGAATACGCCAGGGTGCCGCATGTGGGGCTCGATCAAAACCTTGGCGCCTCCCGCGCCACCTCGGCCGCCGCGTCCGCCACGGCCGCCGCGAGGACCTCCTCGACCGAAGCTTCCACCTCGGCTGCCGCCTCCACGGCTGAAGCCGCCGCCGCCGCCTCGGCTGAAGCCGCCTCGCCCCCCACGGTCACCGCCGAAGCCGCCGCCGCGACCACCGAATCCACCGCGCATTTTACAAATAAAACAACACACGAATAAAAAAAAGTCTTTCGGAAAGAAAAACAATTTCAAAATTCAAATCGACAGGGGATTGCTTCCAGGAGGAGGGAGGAAAGAGTTGGTGAACCCAAAGGAGGGAATCCGCGTGCGAAATCTAAATAACGTCGCACGGTCGCGCACGCCTTCTCGACGTATAGAGAGTGCCCTCTGCCATACAGGACGAAAGGAACGAAGGATGGTCTCTGGTACCGGTGCATGCCGGCGATGACGATTCGAGCGTAAGTCATGTTTGTGGGTTGCCTGGCCTCGTGCTCAGCCTTGGATCGCATTGTACGTTGTTTTCCCATCCTTACACCTGGAGGTCGGGTGCTCTCTAAACGACCCCGCCGCCCCCCGACGACATTTTTCTAAGTAGTTGTTGATAGCGCCGGATGGTGCTCTCGAGCTCGGTGATTCGCTCCAGCGCCTCGCCGTACTTCGACTCCGTTGACCGCAAGCGCTGCTCCAGCGCAAGCACCTTCTGTTGCATGAGAACGCTCTCTGCCGATCCATTGACCATACTTCCCGCCGCATCGCCACCGGATCGCGACGCCGCAGCATATGAACTGCCCACGTCGCGCTGCAGGGCGGCGATACCAGCCTCTAACCTCCGCACCATCGCACTCTCTTCTTCATCGTCGTCGCTCACCGTCGCGCCAGCCGCAGCGTAAGTGGTCGGGTACGCTTGCTCGGCCGGCTGGTAGTAGCCAGCGGCCGGTGTTGATGCGTATGACGGTGGGGGAGGGATGACAACCCTGTATCCCGCAGCAGTGGTCCCCGGGGGCGCCTGAGCACGACTGTCGTAGCTGTTGGGTAGAGGATGCCCACCAGGAAACCCAGTCCCGTAGACGGCAACGCCTAACGGTGCGGGAGATGGACCGCGTCCACCGTATCCGGCCGCCGGAACAGCCGACTGGGGCCGTTGTGGCCCGCCGGACGGAGAGGATGACGATTTCACAGCGGATCGGCCCGACGCCGCGCTAGGCGGCCGCGGCGGCTGCCCCCCACTCTTGGGTACCCCACCCATCGCGGGATAGCTGCTGCCCCCGAGCGGTGGCTGCTGCCCTCCAGCCGTCGAGTGGTGTTGGAAGCCTTCCTGTGGTCGTTCGTTGTAGCCGGCATTGGACGTGGTGGCAGTTGCGTACTCCGCCCCACCTCCACCTCCGGGCAAGGGAGATGGGTGAGACGCGGCAGGAATCAGCTTTTTCACGACCTGCACGGTGGTTGGGTCAGTAATGTGGTAGTAAAGAAGTGTGCCCTTCTCGTTGAGCTCCATGGACCTCTGCAAGATGCGGAAGTCCTTGACAGACTTGACGCCCATCCCCTCGCCAGCGACAGCGAGGATCGCGTCCTTGAGATCTTTGATGGTACCGTTGGCGTCCACTTTGACGTCACATTCCCGTCGATTCGGCAAGTCGCATTTGATCGCGATACTTCGTTTCACCATCTAAATATATTGCAAACCTTTTCGATTGTTGTGCAGCGCCACGTCTGTTTGAAAGCTATCCTTCGTCGCCTCGTGACTATGCTTGAACAAATCGGGGTGGGGGGGTGGGGTGGGGGGGGTGGGTCCCAACAACAAGGGGAGGTCGAATCACGAGGAATGTGGCATCCATGCGTGAGTGCACGCATTGAATTCTCTCTATCAACACGATGATTCCTCTATTCTGCTTCCAGTGCTCTGATGAGAAAAACGGGGGCAAAAAAAAGGAGAGGGTGAATCCCCCAAAACCCACACTATCACCAATGCGGGGGGCGACTCATTGACGACGGCGAGGCCATATTTTCGCCCGTTCACTCAACGTTGGCCGCTCGACGCAGCAGAAACTGATTACGGCGCAGCGAGTTCTCAAGCTTTTCGACGTATTCGCGCATGTCGGTCTGTTCCCGCTGAGAACTGTGTAAGGCCGCTTCTAATTCGCGAATGCGCTGTTGCATTTGCTGCTGCTCGTGTGGCGGCGGTGGGGGCGCGAAGCCGGAACTATCGTCGGGTCGTGCACGACGATGACGCTCTTGTTGTTCGAGAAGAGCCAACTTCGCTTGAAGCTCCAAAAACTTGTCCTTCAACGCTCCTTGCTGATGCTGCGAACGGCCCTGACTCGTTGGACCCGCGCCCACTGAACTATTGTTGTGAAACGACGAGCCGTCTCGAGTGGAGTGGGTCGCATCGACGAGCCATCGCTGGTTAGAATTGGATTGCGGCAACTGGAAGCTGAAAAAAGCTCCCGGTTGGACACCGAGTGCGTGGAACGTGTCTGATTCTTGCAAGACGAGGCGGCCGTTCCAGAACAATTGATGCTGAGATGCGACGGCGGCATTGGTGGCGGAGCCGCCACTGCGATGCGAAGAGCGCGCGGGGGACGTCATGTCCTGTCCTCCGGTGGCAAATCGCCGCAACTCTGACACGGGAGCGTCGCGAAGAACGTCAACCATGCTGACACCGCCGTGAATGTCTTGCACGTCCACCGAGAGAGTACCCCCGACTGTGGCCGCGTAGCTCATCGACGAAGCGGGACGACTCGGAGATGGCTGCTGGCGCGATCCCAGGCGCGTGGAAGCACCGAACGGCACTTCCTCCCCACCAAGCCTGCCACGAGGAAGTCCCCCGTCCAACCCAATCGCGCCCGCCCTGGAGGGTGGTGGGGCGACCACTTGCACTTGCACGTGAGTGTCAACGCCCAGATCCGCGAAGGTTGCTCGCTCATTGGTCACAAGCTGTCCGTCGACGTAAAGCTGAGAATGGACCACGTTGTCCACGACGCGCGCATGCACGGTGCCCACCTCGTCCGTCGGCGACACCGCCATGGACGAGCGAGTCCCCGCGGTGTCGACAACGGTGATCATCAACATTTGCTGGCGGTCGTGGCCAAGCGCCGATGCCGGCTGGTGGTGGGGCGTGCCCAGCGGTGCAAAGCTCGTCGTTTGCAGGGGTACGCGAGAGTCGTCATCACGACCGTTCATGTCCCCGTCGTCATCGTCATCGTAGTACGACCGGGGTTCCCCCCCCCGGCTGGGGGTCCCACCGCGACTGCCGACGGATGTATTGAGGCCATTGCTTTGCTTCCTGCTCCCTCCAGTCGCCCCGCGGTTCGGACGTGGATGCCCGGCGGAGGCGGGTCGGTGTTCCTGCTGCGACCATCGCATCGGAGCTTGCTGTGCTAGTGGATCCACTTCCACGGAAATGAGCGCGCCGCGTTTGAATGACTTGATGGGACAGGCATACGGATCCAACTTTGCGGACGCGTGGAAGAAGTGAACATAGTCGTCATCTTCCGGTAGGACGAATTGCGCCGCTTTGTCCCAATGGTGACCGAGCTTGATGCGCAGTTCTCCCAACAGGCTCACGAGCGACGCCCCGCCGCGGGCGTAGAGGCACACGACGCTTCCATTGGGAGCCTTAAACAGAAGCGGAATGAGGGAGGCGTTGCGATGCGTCAGCGACAGCGAAACGGGAGCGACCACCACCGGAGGTGCCGCGCTGCCGTGATGAGGACCTCCTCCCGCTTTGACAGACGACGACGAAGGCGCGCCGCCTCGTGCTGGGCTCGTGGGCAACTTGGCGGCAAGGTCGAGAGGAAGGCATTGATTATCGGATAAGCTGAGGCCAACGTCAAGTGCCTCCGTTTTAGCGCGGTCTTGGCGCGATCCACTCGAGGGTATAATATGGAGCACTTGGTCCTCCATGTCGATGCCGAAGTGCTGAGCCAAAAACGGTTGCAAATTGACAATCGGTTCGCTGGGGCTCATGTTGGTCCGGAAGGGACGGCTTGCTACCCCTTGCACAATGACCGGCACAAGCGGACCGGTGGTCGCCAGCGGCGACACCGGCTTCGGACTCGACTTGGCCCTACTTGTCGATGACGCTTTCGCGGTGGATGTCTTCAGGTCCAACACGTTTGAACTGTCGAGGAGTCGCGCGATGGTGAAGACCAAGTTGCCGATTCCTTTTCCAGCCGGACCCGCCGATGGCACTCTCATCACCGCGCATTGCTCACCTACGGAGGGAGCCAGCGCGTCTAGGAAGAGAGAGGCGCGACCGATCAAACCGACGTTCACTCGCGGGTGGCTCGCGAGTGTCGTACCTTGCCCCCTTGGACGAGCACCCCCTGCTGCCGCGGACTTGTTCTCGGAGATGGAGGTCGCCACTGCGGCTAACTCTCCGCGGAACGATTGCATCGCATCGGATCCGACTAATGTGACGACGACGGCCGTACTCTGAGCGGAGGAACTCTCTCGATCGACGGCAACGGCGAACGTAAACTGAGTGGCGGCGGCAGATCGGGTCTGGTTGCCACTGTCCGTCACGGCGGCGGAAGACGACGCCACTGACTGCTGTTGTCGATCGGCGAAGGTTGCCTGCGTGAATCCGTGGCTGGGTGCCACTGGAACAGACCACGCACTGAAATCTCGAAATTGCACGTGCACGGCCAGAAAAGGCCACGGCTTGAGCGCATCCATGTGAAAATCCCGTACGTCCTTGATGGTGATCGACACGACGATCATGGCCGATGATGACGATGACGACCTACCTAGACCGGATGAAGGAGATGGCCCATGGCCCGTCACCGGTCTCAACCGCTCGTCGACGTAGTCGACAGGGCGATAATCCCACGCTGCCTGTGTGTGGGTGCGGCTGTCCTCTGGATCGGCCGGCGCCCATACTCCGATGCCTTCGAGTGCGGCGCAGCCGGCCACGATGCCGCGTTGCAACACGCATTGACGGCGCTGGTCCGCCTCCGTGATGGAGACGGTTGTGTGCGCGACTCGGCACGATTCATCCTCGGGGTCGACAACGTCGACGTCCACATTGCGCGATCCGATCCCTGATAAGAGCAGCGCGCCACCGGCCACCTCCAACGCGCGGCGCGATGCCTGCGGCGTTGCGTTCGCCGTAACCCGCTGCCCGTCGCAAGACACGCGCACACGGTGTTGGCCGGGATTGGTGCCCGATAATGGGCCAAGAGACGAACCCTCCGGGGGCGTGAGAGTGACTAGCCGGAACAGGAAGAATTCTGGTACAATTCCAGAACCGACATGCGTGGCGCCCATCCCCGACGCCACGCTTGGGGACACGTTGGTCGTCAGCGAATAGCGAACAAAGCATTCCACCTCCCACAGGGAACCCGCCGCCGCGTCAGCAGTGGCTCGCCCCGCCTGCGACAACCCGAGCGTCGTGACAATGCCATTCGCAGCGGACGGCACGACCGTCGAGGCAGTCGTCGAAACGGTTCGAGGGGCAGATGACGGTGATCGAAAGCGAATCCAGTCACCGGCGTCGCAAACGGCCTGGCCGGCGATGCTGCTGGTCGGTAGGACCACACGGGCCGTCCACGATCGTCCATCTGCTTGCTCAGCGGCGACCGAGAAGACCAATTGATCGAGGAGACTCACCTTGGCGTCGACGCCGGCGTCTGAGGGGCACTGGGCCCCCGTCAACGGCAACAGGGCGACCCATGGGGGCTCGAGGTTGACAGCGGCCGACGGTGACGAACTCGACGGTGCCGTCCACTCGGGCGACCACGGCATATCAAGTTCCACACTGGGAAAATTGGGTTGTCCGGCCTGCGATGACGACGGCGCTCCTTTGATGCCGGATGCCAGTCGCAGCGTGAGTCGGGTGATCGAATCCACGGGGCCCTGCTGGCCGCCCCGGCCGGGGTCCATCCCGTCATCATAGGCCGCCGCCGCGGACTTGCGGTAACGGAGTTTCTCAATGACAATCGCCGCCAACGTCGGTGTCGTCGTCGTCGAACCCGTCGACGTCGAAGCCACGGTAGGGATGCACTGCGCCGGGAGCAGCGGAGGGACCGCGGGAGGCGGAGAGGTGCCTCGTAGACCGGACGAGGAAAGATCTCCGCGATGAGCCAACGCCAGACGCAGCGGCGTCAACGCATTGGCGCCACGGACGATGTTCTTGTCGGCGACAAGGTCGCTGTTCGTCGCTCCGATGGCATCGCCACGTTTCCATCGCACCATCAAGACACCCAACGGGACGGCCTCGCCCACCGCCCCAGCTGCCTGATGATGCGATGACGAGGTTCCCACGGACGCTGTGGCGTCAAACACGGTGATCCATCTTCGACCTTCGGGAGTGGATAGTGTCAGCGGCGCCGAGGCGATGACGCGGCGAGTGGTGCCGTCCCCGATGCACAGTCTGATAGCGGGATCTTCAGACGCCCTTCGGCGGTTGTCACGTTGCGGGTCGTCGTCGACCTCTGGGCATCGTAGGCGCAGCGGTACGCTGAAAGATGCGCCGAAGAATGGGTTGAGCGTGAACGCGACGGGCCGTGAAGGAGCGACGACTTCCCGGCGGTCCCGACCGGCGCCGTCAGCAAATGCCGTTCCGGGAAGCGTTTCGACCCAACACGCAATGGTGGTCGGCCAACCCGCTCCCCGGAACTCTCGGCCTTCGCGAATTTCGATGCGTGTGGGCAGCGTTTGAGGAGTGACGGCAGCGGTCATGCCGCCGGTCGTCGCGCTCCGCTGCATACCAACAATCTCCGCGGTGGTGGTGCCTGCGCCGACCGGGGCGAAAGCTCCGCTCTGAGCAATGACTCTCAAGACGACCGACGTTCGCAAGTCTATCCACCCGGCTGTGCGCTGATACGCGTCCACAAGCCTTAAGGACAGCTCGGCAGGCTGAGTAGAAGCGGACGTGACGGCGGTCACCAGGTCGGATGCGCTTGCAAACGCGATGCCAAGTGGATAAAACGGCTCGTTGACGTCAAAGATTCGTACGGTCAGTGCGGGAGGAGAAGCAGCACCCGTGGGCGAAGCCTCCGCCAACGGCAATGATGTGACAAAGGATAGACCTGTGATCACGTTGGTACTTCCTTGCTCCGTGCACGGGTAGGCCGGAGACGTGAAATGGGTGGCAGGCAACTCCACGCGGGCAAAAATTGACTTTCCCGCTGCTCGTTGCGCGTTAGCATCTCCATTCTGTTGCGGCTTGGACATCGTGGTTTGGGTGGGTCCAGATCGCACTGCCAGTGCTCGGAAAGCAACGTCTCGGCACCGTCGGATATCGAAGCCGACAAGGACGGGGACGACTGGCAGGGGAGCGACGACGGACCCGGCGAGGAGCTCCCGAGACGTGACCGCGGCGGGCGACTGGAATAACGAGAAGGCAACGCCAATCGTGCCTAAGTTGGCCGCGTTGCCTCGGATGCGGCTGTCCTCCTCGTTGACTCGCGGGTTCAAGGGGAAGCGCAGCATGGACCCTTGCTGCGCCGCGGCGATGGCATCGGCAGCCGAGATGGTCGCCTCGCCCATGAAATCGTCGCTCACCGTGTTCTTGTCCCACACCGCGAACTTCAGCATGCCGGCGCGGCCCAGTTGCACGACGACGGTCGACGATGCCGCAGGCCAGTTGGGGTCGACGGTGCCGTCAATGTCCGGCGTGCGCAGCACCTCACGGCCACCAGGGTCGGTGACAACCACGAATGGGTCCGACGTGCTGAAGCGCTCGCGGTTGAACAAGCCCCGGCCGTCGACGACCGTCAATTGAACGGAGGCATCGGGGAGTGGCGCCTGATTCATCGGTGACGCTACGCCGCGGCTGCTTCCGGCCGTACGATCGACGATTGCGTCGGGTACCGCTTCGAACGACACCGCGATGGTTCCCAGCTTGTCGGCGTTGGCCGCCAGTCGCGAGTCTGGCTCGCGGTCGCGGACGCGCAAGGGTAGCCGTAAGGTTTGCTGATTTGCCGCAGCGGCGGCTGCTTCCGCGGTGGAGATAGTCGCCTCGCCCATGAAGTCGTCGCTCACCGTGTTCTTGTCCCACACCGCGAACTTCAGCACACCACCGCGTCCCAGCTGCACGACGACAGTCGACGATGCCGCAGGCCAGTTGGGGTCGACGGTGCCGTCAATGTCCGGCGTGC
>ERZ1292630.3995-Hain-H41-02um-R3-3995-length-12625-cov-8_pt1 | contig 12625 bp, 7 predicted proteins | sample MGYA00564408_ERZ1292630 | MGnify/ENA primary metagenome ERZ1292630 (study PRJEB36523, sample SAMEA6512641) | groundwater metagenome | collected 2019-01-08 | study: AquaDiva: Metagenomics assemblies of 32 groundwater samples | reverse complement strand
GGAGCGCAGACCGATCGCGCCCGCGCGCCGACAGCTGTGCGAGAGTCGAGTCGCTGCCCGACAACCGCGGGAAAAAATGGGACGACAGCCGAACCGATGGCGGTCAGACTCGGGACACCCTCGGCAGACTCCGTGTGACCCTATCCACGGTGGCCGTCTCCTTTAAGTTCTCTGGTTCGCAAATCCCCCCATTCTCGTCGACGGTTCGAGCCGGTACGAAGAAGCCCGGGAGCGCCGGCGGTATGGATCTCTTCACGTTTGGGGCGCCTCAGTTTAGCGAGTTTTATGTTGCAATGGCCCTGGATGTAGCTCAGGAAAAGTAAAATCTAGTGATTTTTGTTATCCAATTTCGACGAACCAAACAGAACGCATCTTCAACTCATGGGACTGTGGTCGTCGAAATCGATTCCGACGCAGCGTGGCAAGACAGCGATTGTCACTGGCGCGAACAGCGGAATCGGCTACGAGACGTCGCTGGAGCTAGCCCGTGCGGGCGCCCACGTCATTTTAGCGTGCCGTGACGCAACCCGTGGCGCCGAGGCGTTGGCTGCTGCGAGAACCGCGTGCCCGGAGGGCCAATTTGAACTCGAATCCTTGGACCTTTCTAGTCTCGCCTCCGTCCGAGCGTTTTCCGATCGCGTCCTTGCGCGAGGCCTCACGCTGGACCTCCTGGTCAACAATGCCGGCGTCATGATGCTTCCTCGCCGTGAGCTGAGCGCCGATGGGTTCGAAATGCAAACGGCCGCTAACGTTCTGGGGCATTTTGCCCTCACAGGCCTTTTGCTTCCTGCTCTCCTGCGGGCACCGAAGCCTCGTGTCGTAAGCGTGTCGTCACTGATGGCGTGGACCGGTGGTCTGCCGAAGGATGCGGCAGCGCCTATCGACTTCGTCCAGACGCCGGAAACGTACAACGCCAAGAAAACGTATGGGGACACGAAACTTGAGAACCTCATCTTCATGAACGAGCTTGCGAAGCGCTATCCCGCCATCACCTCGGTGGCCGCTCATCCCGGCGGCACAAGCACGAATTTGCAACGTCATGCGTATGGCAACATTAAGTGGATGCTACAGTCGGCTGCGATGGGCGCCTTGCCGTCGCTCCGAGCCGCGACGGATCCGGCGGTTAAGTCGGGGGCCTATTTTGGGCCGGTCCTTTCCGGCATGGGGCCCCCGGTGCACGCCTACCAACCCCCGCAAGCCTACCAACCCGATGTTGGCTCGAGGTTCTGGGCCGCCGCAAGCGCCGCCACCCGCGTCGCTTACTAACGAGAGAGTGCCGATGGTTCACCGGTTCCGCTTTCGCCGGCTGATTTTGTCACTGTCTCTTTATTGATCACTCGTCGCTTTTCTATTTTTCTCTCTATCTCCACTCACGTCGCAGGTCGTTTCCGGTCACCTCACAACAAGGACCCTTGCCTCTGCGCACGCCGCTTGCTATGATTTGAATCGTGTGTTGTGGTAGGTTTTGCTTGGATACCGTCGTCTGGGATGGGCCTCATCTACTCATCGTCGTTGTTGTTCATGTTTATTGGCGGGATGTCCTTTGGTCTCCGCACCCCGCCGTGTTGAAGTGTTCTTTCCCTCCTCCCCTTCGCGCCTTGTGCCGTGTGGATTCGATGGCGACCCATCGCTACGATGAAAATGTGTCCCGCGATCACAACTCGTTCAGCGGTCACCAACTGCGACGACCACGACGGTATCAACGATTCGAGGCGTTGAGTGACGGCGTCAGCTCGCCACAACGCACGGAAACGCCCGTCACACGGCGTGTGACGTCTCGAAGGCGGCGCGGAGGTCGTCTCGTGCAGGACGACAGCCTCACGTCTGGCCTCGGCGGCAATCGACGAGGCGGGGTCGCCGTGTGGAAGAACAACGTTGAGGCATTCGTGGAGCTTCTCGTTGGTGGTCCCAACCCGCAACGTGTTCGGGCACAAATCGACACCGGGTCGAGCATGTCCGTTATCCCGAGCGTGGATTGCCTGACGGAGCCAAATGAGGCAAGGCGCTGCGCGGGATACATCGACATCAAACCCTATGATCGGCAGCGTAGCGACGTGGCGCGCATCGACTCCGGCAATGTGTCGATTGTGTTCGCGGATGGAAGCATCCTCTGGGGTGTCATGGCGACCGACGCGTGCAGGCTGGCCACCTTCGACGATGTGAACGCACCAGCCGCGGTCGATCACAACCTGGTTGCGCCCACGAACGTGTCTCAAGCGTCCGCCGCTCCGCGGCTGAAATTTGTCTACGTGCTGCAGGCGAACGACGTTGCACGTGAGGGCATGGCCGAGGTTGGCGCCATTCTGGGACTTGGGCCGGCGGCGTTCGATAGCGACAGCAGCTCATCCTCCGGAGTTGTCGGACTGCTTGGCGGACGCCGTGTGTTTTCACTCGCGCTCGGCTTGACGCCGCCGCGCTTCTTCGCCGGCTACCCGCCCCGGTCGCTCATTGGCGGAAACCGAGACGTGTTTTATACGAGAATGAGGCAGGCCTCTTCGGCTCGACTCAGCAGCGTCTACGTCGTCGAGCTCAACGGCATCACTTTCGGACACACGCGCACGGCACTGGATAGCATCGCGAGAGGCGGTGGGGTCGGAGGAGGCGCCTTATCCGACGGCTCAGACCCCAGCCTCCCTTCCCTCGGGGACGTCGTGCTAGATTCGGGAACGACCTTGTTGCTCTTACCTGGGCCGGTGTACGCTCGCTTTTGGTCCCAGCTCACCACCATGGTGGTCGCCGGTGGGTTTCCCGCCGCGGCCGTCGCATCTCGTTTCCCTCTATCCGAGCTCGGAGAGGGCCATCTGTCAAAGGAGGAGTTCAACCGCGTGCGCCCGTTACTGCCGCCCTTGATGGTCATGTTCGACGGGTTCTACGTCGTGGTGCCCCCGACGAACCTCTTCACGACGGCGCCGTGTTCCAACATCGCGCCACCGTCCACCTCCGGCATTTGCTACGGCCTCGCGGTGGCCGCGACCGACTCCCTGATGACCGTCGCGGCTTCCTCGAGTACTGATGCGCCTCCCGCCACCACCACGGCAGCCGCGCCGGTGACGCTCTTGGGAGACCCCTTCATGGCGTCCGCCGTGGTCGTCTTCGACAATGATCAACAGCGGGTAGGCTTCACGCCGGCGGTCCCCGGGAGGCCGATATCGCGTGGCATCGACGTGCCAAGATCCCCGGTCCTCGGGCTCCCTCCTGTGCTGGGGAGTGCCGTCGGCGCGCCTGCGACCTCCGCAGGCACTTTGTTCTCTCCGACGACCTCTCAACCACTTGGCAACGAGGGGCTGCCGACCTCCGCGCAGGATGTCGCAGAGGCATCCGCGCGGGAAAACAACTTTCTAGTTTTGTGCGTGATCTTGATGGTCCTGGTGGGTCTCCTCGGGTGGCTGCGATACCGTCGTGCTTCGTCGGTGGGCAGAATTGCTTAACCAAAACAATTGTCGGAGAGGATTTGGGGCCGTAACCAATTGATCGTCCCGAACCGGTACCGACCGAGAGCTGAATATGATGGGAAGGGACGACGTCACCCCTTGCGCGGTTCATATCGTCCCGCCCGTTGAGCTAACCGTAAGTGCAATCGTGTGATGTGACGATGTGTGATGGTTGTCTCAACGTGGCAACGCGTCCATTTCAGACCTTTTCTTTCTACGTCTCCTTTGTCCCCTCTGTCTCTCTTTTTTTTGTCTCTCCCACCCGCTCCGCGTTTGCTTATCTATTCGGCCTCGTCGAGCTTTGTGATGGATCAATTGCCATCTCCGAACGCAAGTGGCCGCTTCGACGCGAACCGCTTCATCGCGTACTTGCAAGGCCGCAAGACTAGCCTCGACGGCGGTGGCGGCGGCGGTGAAGGGGGGGCTGACGGCTCGGCATGGCTTGACGCTCACGATGATGCAAGTCGGCACCACAGCGATCCTGGCAGCTTCGCTCGTGGATCGCTACCCCCGTGCAGTACGCCCAACGAAGGGGAACTGCTGCTCCCTCTCTTCTACAGTTACGAGGGGAGGGACATCGCACCAGCCTTGGAGCTGTGGCGGCACAACGACCGAGATGTGCGCACCTTGGTCACCGATTTGCGCCCGGAGCACGTTTGCTATTTGTACGCTCTTGAGCACCTCGACGCCTTCCCTTACGGCGGGCCATGGTATCACGGGACGCCGAGCTCCGTGCGGTGTCACGATCGCGTGGAAGAGGAACTGCGGCATTTTTTCAAAGACCTGACATCGCCAGAACCGCACAGTGGGAAGCCGCAGCACGGCGGGTCGGCCGGAGATGCCTCGGGTGGACTGCTATCGGCGACGATGAAGCTGGAGGTTGATCGTGTGGCGGCCGACATGCTGCGTGCCGTTCGGCGCTTTGAGCTTTCTGGATTTGTCGCCGACGTGATCTCGTCTCTGAGTGCCTTGGCAGAACCCGGCGATCACGTGATGGCGTTGGACGGGCTCTATCGGGTGCTACTGTTGCAGCGCCGCAGCATCCGCCTGGCGTATCGACCTGCATCGTTGAGTCCCATGGATTTCTTGAACGCCGTGGTGCACACGGGGCCGTTGGCCGGTTGTGGTGGCCGCCCCTCGTCGAATGACGCATTCGGAAGCGAGGGGGATGACGGCACCCCTTGGAAACGCACCACGACGCCAGGCGACGCGCTGCCGTCCACGGCGTGCTGCTACGTCACGTCTGGTCCCCGTGGGTACTTCTGGTTGTTCTCGGAGGAGCTGCCTCCCAGCCAAACGCCGATCATGCTCGTCAACGCCTCGCCGGCCGACGCTTTCTACTTGTGCGCCTTCGCGTGGCAGACGGTGCACGTGTTCATTTCTCGCCTCGTGCGACTCGCCAGCTATTTCCGCGATCGTGGACCGTCGCGGCTGCCCACGTCAAACGTGGAACTGCAGGTGAAATGTCGCGATCACCTGCGAGAGCACGATCCGTTCGAACGACTGCTAGACGGTGCCGCCAAGTGGCTGGACACGGCCAAGGTGCGGTTTCGAAGCCGCAACGTCGACAAAGCATTATCCTTGTGCACCGAGGGGCTCATGACCTGTCCTGTGACGGCGCACGACACGATGGCGTCGCTGCATCTCAGCCGCGCGATCTGCCACGTGCACCTCAATCAGCCTGTGCCCGCGCTTCGCGACTGCGAGCGGGCGTTGTCGCACGACCGTCATTGTTGGCGTGCTTACACCAAGCGGGCGCTCATCGTCCTGTCCTTGGCGGCACCAGCGGCGGCCGGCGTGTCGTTGGAGGCGGCGTTGCCTTGCGTCTTGCAAGACTTGCATCACGTCCACAGTCACGGGTCCGAGGACGCGTCCAGGGAGGCTGCCTCGTTGCTAAATGGCCTGCGGGAGTGGATGAGCCAAGAGGCCGCGGATAGCCTCGCGGCGACCATGCGCGAAACGAACACGTGGCGGAGCTGTTGTCATACACTGGGTAAAGGGCTATCGGGGTACGCCGCGGGACCCGAGCCGGCAGCCGTAGCTCACGCCTTGACGTCGACGTCCCTGCGAGTGGCCCCCGACGGCTTCATGAGGGCCGCGTCGTCGGGGGGTTGGGTCAACACCGTCGAATTTGCGGTCGTTTTGAACGCAGAGCTTCTCCGGGCGGATGGCACGCCGCGCACGAACGGATTTGTGCCCGTCATTGTCGGTGACATCGAGGACAAGGCCGCTGCCGACGATCTGTTGCGACTCGCCGCTGGCCGCCGGGTCAACCAACGCGTCGGCGTCACGGCGGGTCCCACCACCACGGAAGAGGAAGCGGAGAAAGCCTTACAAGAGCTCCTGGCCGAGGAAGCCGGCGGCGGCGGAAAGTCGGCGTCGAGCACCAAAACGGCGACGGGAAAGAGTGGGACCGCAGCGCAAAGCCCTTCAACGTCAGCCAAGAATTCCGTGGGCTCTAAAAATGCCACTGCGAAGCCGCTCTCTGGCACCGCACAGAAATCGTCCCAGGGCAGCCCTGGACCAGCGGCCGCCAAGATCAGCTCACCAGCGACAGATAAGGCCGCAACCATCAAGTCGCCGCCCGTTTCCGTGTCCGTCCCGCAGGTCACGCCAGCGGCTAGCGCGACCGGTGTGGCGGTGGCACCCGTTGCGCCTGCCCCAGCACAGCCAGCAACAGCCACTCGGAAGGCGGCGAGTAAACCAGCCGCAGCAGCACCTCCTGCAGAGGAAGCGGACATCCCTACCGCCGCCGCTGTCACAACCGATGGGGTTGAGGACGTTGACGGAGGCGAACAGATTGACGATGCCGCGGCGCCCGAAGAGGAAGCCGCCGATGCGGAGTCGAAGCCGCTCAGTCGCCGCGAGCAGCGCAAACTAAAGAAACAGCTTGTCGAGCCGGCCGTCGCGGCCTCCGGGTCGAAGGGGGGAGGCGATGCCGCAGCCGCGGCTAGTGGTGAACCAGCACCGCACCAAGCGCCCGCGCCGCCGCTTGCGGTCGTACCCGCTAACGTCGGCAGTATCGTCAATTCCGACCGAGTGCCGTCTGGTCCCGCTGCGTCGCCGGTGGTGCCGCCGGATGCCGCTGCCAGTCGAGCCGCGTTGCCCATAGCACCGGTCGTGACCGCTGCCGCGACGGTGTCGGCGGGCACATTGCCGAAGCCGCGGTCCGCCGCTGCCGTGTCGGTGGGCGCCGACGTCCCTGCTGCTGCCGCGCCTCCCACGGACGCCAAGCCCGTCGTCGTGGCCGCAAACAGCCACAAGCAGTTGACGTCCGCTGTCCAGGCGGCATCGATACAGGCCGTGATGCAGCCGCAATCAAATCCCGGCCTTCCTAAACCGCGCAGTGGGGTGGCGATCGTGACTCCTGCCAGCATCCCTCCACCCGTCCCTCTGGCCTCGGCAGTAGCACCGCACCGAACCACTGCACCCGTGGCGGTCGGATCCCTCATCGCCGGAGGTGCGCTATCGCGCAGCAACGCAGGCGGCGGTGGCGTGTGGGCATCCGGTGGCGGTGTGGTGACCGCCGCTTCCTCCGCCACCCCCGTTCGCGTCTCCACGTTGGCCGCGATGGTTTCCGGTGGCGCCGTCAGGTCAGTCCCACTCACCACGAGCAGCAGCATGACCCCCACCTTGGTCAAGGAACCAGACGCCGTTGCCTCCGTGGCAGCGACTAGCATGGTGCCAAAGCCTCGGTCGGCTCAGCAGGGGTCCCCTAGTGCTGTCGCTGGTTCTTCAGCCGCGGCGGTGCCGATCGAAGAGGCGACGAAGTCCAACCGGGCCAAGCGACGCGAAGCGCGCGACGCGGCCAGAAGGGGTGGTCTCCTCTCCCTTGGGCCTTCCGCTGCGCAACCCATCCCGGCGAAAGACCATTCATCGATGGCCGGCGTCGTTGTGGGTGCTCCGGCCGTGTTGAACCCAGACGACGATGACGAGGATGACTGGCGGGTGGAAGCCAATGTATCGACGCGCCCATCTGGTCTGCACCACCAACACGTGCCGCGCGCATTTGGCACCGCCCCGCTGCCGCATTCCACCGCTCACCATCAGGCCGCCACGGAGCCGGCAGGCTACGCGTCGCACGGCTACTTGCCCCCTCAACACGGAGCTGGCATGGCCGCAGGCTATTTCTCCCACGTGGGCGACACCACGGCGTTTTCGCTGCGGCCAGAGAAAGCCTTTCCTATGGGAGGAACGGCGGCGGTGCGGCCTCGAAGTCCCATTTCCGCTGCGGTCGGCTCCTGGTCAACGAACCTTGACGGCGGCGGCTCCAGCACGCTGTCTGTTGAAACCGCGTTGCGACAGGCCACGGGTCAAGAACGCCCGCGACCTGCCCCCGCGGACAGGACCGGAGAGGATCTTTTCGCCGACTTCTCGCCGTTCGGCCTCCACGGGGCCACCCTACCCGGCTTCTCGTGGGCTCCCACGACGTCCGGATACGGCGGCTTAATGTTTAGCGCGCAGCCACAAGCCGCCGCGGGTGCCGATGGCCCACGGGGCACGCGTGCGGCGGCCGAGAGACCCCAGCTGCCCCCGGCGTCCCACGACGCCACCGCGTTTTCGCCCCTTAATGGACCTACTCTCTTTGGTTTTTGACCACATCCCGGGAAGCCGCCCTAGCTAGCAGCAGGGGGGACGAGATGCCGCCCGACCATAGGATCATAGCGGGCGGCAGATCGTCGTATGTGAGGAGAGGTAACGCCGCGCGTCGAGAGGGGACCCAACGGTAAATTGTCGCTTCAATTGTTCGCTCGTATCCGTTCCTTTTGGGCTCCCGCGATCGAAACCTGCGAACCGTGGGCCCCCAAAAAATACCCCCTTCACAGACAGGTCTTCACAGGCAGGTCTTCACAGGCAGGTCTTCACAGGTCTTCAAATATTATTCCCCTGCCCCGCGTTCCTTTGGGGATTTTTTTCTTAACGACTGTAACGACAACGACGAGTTATGGCGGCGGCGTTGTTGACGATCGCTGTGGTGTGGTTAGTGGCTCTGATGAACGCGCCAGCGACCAACTCCGTCGAGGGGACGATGCTCTTCGCCTCGGCGCAAGGGTTTTGCTTTGGTCCTTGCGCGGCTCCCAGCGATTGCAGCGATCCCTGTCCAAATTGCGACTTTGAGACGAAGACGTGTCAAGGCAGCGCAAACTGCCGAGGTACTTGCTTTCTCGATCAAGATTGCATTGACCCGAACATGCCCGGCCCTCAAACGTGCACCACCTGCTACGGCAGCAACGGCGGCAGCATCCAAGGTGTCTGCGGTGCCGAGTGCGGCGCGAATTGCAACGGTGATTACGAGTGCGTTGCCACAGACTGCCCGTACTGCGTGCATGGGACCTGTCAAGGAGGCGGCAGCGGTCAAGCGTGTCTCATGGCCTGTGGGGGGCCCGGGGACGAGTGTGCGGCCCCGTGCGCTATCTGTGACTTCAACGTCTGCCGAGCACCTTGTGGCGGGGAGTGCACCGCGTCGGCGGACTGCGTCGCGACGTGCCCGGAGTGCATTGGCAACTACTGCGTGAAATCAGGCATCACCCCCACCGCCACGACGACGGGAACGTCAACCCCCACCTTGACGCCGACAGGAACGTCAACCCCAACCGTGACGCCGACTGGAACGTCAACCCCCACCGTGACGCCGACCGGCACGGAGACGACGACACCCACGGAGACACCCACGGCCACGCCGACCACCACCTCGACGCACACCCCGTCGGAAACGACGACGCCGACGGTTACGCCAACGGCCACGGCGACTCCTACAACGACACCGACAGAGACTCAGACAACAACGCCAACTGGTACCGGCTCACCGACCGCGACGCCCACGGCAACGCAGACAACAACGTCGGTGACCGCCACGTCGACTGTTACGTCCACAGCCACTCCCACGGCGTCGCCCACAAGCACTGCGACCACCACTCTGACCGCCACGTCCACGACGGGCATGACACCAACGGCCACAGAAACGACCCCCACGTCGACAGGGACATCCACGGCGACTCCCACCGACACGGCATCCACGACGAATTCGTCGACGCAATCCTCCACGTCGACTCCAACCATCACACCCTCGAACACCTCGACGGGGACGGCGACGCCCACTGACACGGCCACCAGCACGAACAGCTCGACGGGGACGGCGACGGCGACGACGGCAACACCCACGACGAGTCCGACCACGAGTCCAACCGTGACCACTAGCCCAACCGTGACCACTAACCCAACCGTCACGGAGACTTCTTCCGCCACCGGGATGACCACGACGACAGGCATGAGCTCCACGACGCCTCCGAGTTCTTCTGCGTCGCCGCCACCAATCACTTCTTCATCGACGCCGCCTCCTCAAACGCCGTCCACCACACGGCGCGAAGGTCCATCGACCACGGAAGAAAATAGTAGCACGACGACCGCACTGCCGCCCAATCGCGGCTCGACGCCATCACCTTGCGGTGCGCCTACCGACGGACCGGCCGCCAACGTGACGGACGACTCCGCTCCCGCCTACTACTACATCCTTGCCGCCGCGGCCCCTGTCAGCAGCTCGCTGGTGATCGTCGGCGTGTGTGAGGTGGTTCGGCGGCTCTGGCGGCGTCGGCGTCGACTCGTGGTCGAAGTGATCGGTATCGACGTGTCCCCAAACCGCGTTTACATGATCTTTTTAGACGCCAAGCGCGGCGAAATCCTCGGCATGCAGGACATGCGCACCTCATTCACCTTCGACGACGAGCACGCCGATCACAAGCTTGCGGCTCAGCTCGAGGCCATGCTGCTGCTGCGATTTGGCAGCGCTGCCAGCGTGGAGCCCCACTACATTGTCTCGACGGTCTCCACCGAGCGGCAGGCGAGCGGCAACAGCACGGCGGCGTTGGACACCTTGAACGCCCTCATTCAATTTAAAGGGATTGCCTTCGACAACAACCTGGGCTATGGCGACGGCTCGCTGCGGCGGCTGGACATTTGCACCCGTCAATGCGCGCTCGCGGTGGCCGGAACGTATCTGCATGGCCACGTGGTGCCCCCGCCCGTAGGGGAGAGTCGACTGCTCGTGTCGTGCCACATTGACGACGACCGCGTCATCTGCGTCGTGTACCTCGTCGCTTGGGACTCGATTCACTCCGTTCGCATGCGCATTCTGACGGACACCATCGGCCTCGGGGACGGCCTGTGCTCCATGGACACGGGCGACCGGGTCATCGCCGACTTCATCGCATCGCGGTTTAACCCGTTGTTGGACGTGATCGCCTTGGACCTCTCCCGCCACGGCGGCACACCCCGCAACGTCGCCTTCGCCCTTACCGGCAACGGACGGCATCACCATCTAATCGAGGACGCGATCGCGAGCCGCCCGATCCTCAAGCTTTGGCTGCCGCAGGACCACTTGGACGTCGACATCTTCGCGCTCGGGGCAGCGATCTTGGCCGCCGGACTGCAGGACTCCGCCACGCCGTACGTTTCCATCAAACTGTTTTCGCCGCTGTTTCCTTCCCTGACCTTCCTCCTGCAGCGGCTCGCGGAGAATCGGAGCGCGGTCGGCGACTCACGCCATCGGCAGGGACTGGGCAGCGGGCTGACGCGATCGAGCTCGGACGTGCTTTCGTACGTTTCGGACGGCCCGGTGGCGTCGCGCGAAGGCGCCGCGCAGCCACACGCCCGCGACCCCGGAAGTCTCTCTGGTTCCGCGAACAGCCAGGGAAGCGGCCTTGGACTGCTAATATCGTCCGCCGCGGCTCGTCCGGCCACCGGGGGGGGCAGCACGGCTCACACACCCATCCTTAGTGGTAGTGCGCCGACGTCCGGTTTGACGGGACTGCGGTCCACGCGTTCCTCCGGCGCCAAATGGCGCACCGCGGACGACGATGACGGCGAAGACTCCGACGAGGTCGCGCTGACGCCTATTCCCACGTCATCGGATACCACCCCGCCCAACCTGGCCCCGGCACTTGCCGCGTCAGCAGGTAGTACGGCAAGCTCCTCGGGAACGGGCGGTGCTCATTCACCGCTGCTCGCGAATGCAGAGCACGTGGGACCGAGGCCGACGTTAGCCAACTACGGTAGCGCGGATGCCGTCGAAGATGACGACTGACTGATGTCTAATCAAATTCGCGTGGCCGTAATAGTCGCCGCTCACCGCCAAAATCTCGATGACGTGCGTGTGGGACACTTAGCCGTTTCCTTCCTTACCCCCCCTTTTTCGCCGGGTGCACACGGTCAAAACCAAAAGAACAGGGAGAAACACATACAGACATGTCCGCCGGCGTCACGCTAGAGCAAATTCTCGCCCGGTCCATGACCTCCTCGTCATCGCGGAGAGCAGCCTCAAAGTACGCTGCCGTCTTCGGCGACCCGACGTCGTCCAGACTAGAGGTTCCCACCGCTTCCCCCCCGGTCAGCCCCCAGCTTGCAAACGGCACCCCGCCGCCTCCAACTCCGCGTGCCACGTCAACTGCGCTGGGGCGGACGAAGGGGCACTCCACCGAGGACGACTTCACCGCTCCGACGCTTGTCCCTTCGCGGCCCGTTCGCCCCCTCCGTAACGCTAGCGACGTCACCGCCGTCTTGCAAGTGTCGCGTGAGATCGGCGACTGGGCAACCGCCTTCGCCTTATTTCAGCAGTGCGCCACGCGGGAGCACTACGTGTTGCAGCCCAAGGCGCTGGACCTACTCGCTCAGGTGAGCGTCGAAGAGGGCCAGATCGTCCCGCTGACCAGCATGCTGGAAAAGCTGTATGGCACGTCAGCAGGCGCCGCCGACGTCTCCGTTCCATTTTCAACGGTAGTGGATGCCCTTGGCCGGGCGGGGCGTTGGCAGGAAGCCACACAGCTGCTGTCTTCCGCCGCGCCGCATCACCTCACCGATTCCGCGTTTGCGGCTGCTATTTTGTGCTGCGGACCTTCGGGCCGCTGGGACACCGCTATGGGCGTGTTTGGGATTGGCAGGCAGCGTGTGACAGGGGGGGGAGGAGAGACCGCGCGGGGCAACACGACGGCAGACTGCGCGTCATCTGTGCAAGAGCCGCTCGCGTCCGCGAGCAACGGTTCCACGTTATCGGCAGCCGCCCTCCTCAGCACGTTGGAGGCGTGCGGTCGACGCCTCGAGCGTGACGCGTTGTTGCAATCGATGCCCGCGCTCGATCGGGGAGCGGTGCAGGCATCGTACGCGGCAATGGTTCAGTTGTGGTCGAAGCGACAAGAGCGAAC
>ERZ1292630.3994-Hain-H41-02um-R3-3994-length-12625-cov-15_pt1 | contig 12625 bp, 9 predicted proteins | sample MGYA00564408_ERZ1292630 | MGnify/ENA primary metagenome ERZ1292630 (study PRJEB36523, sample SAMEA6512641) | groundwater metagenome | collected 2019-01-08 | study: AquaDiva: Metagenomics assemblies of 32 groundwater samples | reverse complement strand
GGGTACGCCTCGGGCCTTCACTCGCTGCGGCCTTGCTGGACAGCCTTTTTGAGCATCCTGCAGAAATCTTCCCCAATTGTGCTCACATACCCACCATCGAAACTCTCGCTTCTCAATATGGTCTTCCCTCAGCCTGCCCGGTTCATCAACCGCGCAATCGACCGAAGAATCATCCGTTCACGACGATGCATTCGGCGCGCTTCTTTCTCGCCCCGCTCATGGTCATAGCCGCAGAGATGTAGAATGCCATGGACCAGTAAGCAGGCGAGCTCCTCATCCAAGGATCGTCTGGCTTCTTTCGCCTGTCGCCATGCCGTGGGAATCGAGATCACCACATCCCCCAGCATATCCGGCATGAGGCGTGAAACCTGAGGTCTGGCGGCTTCCCGCATGGCAAAGGCCAACACGTCGGTCGTGCGATCCTTGCCCCGATACCGGCGATTGAGCCCCCTCATCCGCTGATCACCCACAAACAGGATGCCCAGCTCCGCCGACGTTTCCCCGACATCGGCAAGAATCGCCCGAGCCGATCGTTCCAGGCGCGTCTGGTCAAACGTGATACGTCGAACCTGACTCCACATATGGATCGACATTAATGAGACTGGCCCCAAGGGCCCGTGAGCGGTGAAGAAGGGGTGGCAGGCTTCGGCTGCTTATTTTGCGGCGCCGACGGCGGCCGCCGTCCCGCCGCGCCGGATGAAGAGCCGGAAAACTGAGCGGGGTTCTGATGCTGATCGTAGGCTTTGATAATATCCTGCACCAACTTGTGGCGGACCACGTCCCGCTCGTCGAAATAGACAAATTCAATGCCCTCGATATCGCGTAAAATCTCCCGCACCTCAATCAGGCCTGAGACCCGTTCTGGCGGCAGATCTACCTGAGTAATGTCGCCTGTAACGACCACCTTGGAATGGAAACCGAGCCGAGTGAGAAACATCTTCATCTGCTCCGCCGTGGCGTTCTGAGCTTCGTCGAGAATGACAAACGAATCGTTCAACGTGCGGCCCCGCATAAACCCGAGCGGCGCAATTTCGATGTCCCCCCGCTCGATCGCGCGCGAGGCCCGTTCCATATCCATCATGTCGAACAGGGCGTCGTACAGAGGGCGGAGATAGGGGTTCACTTTGGCATACATGTCACCCGGCAGGAATCCAAGCTTCTCTCCCGCCTCAACGGCCGGCCGCGCCAGAATGATGCGGCTCACTTCTTTCTTCATAAGGGCACTGACCGCCATCGCCATTGCCAAATAGGTCTTGCCGGTCCCAGCGGGGCCGATGCCGATCACGATGTCGTGAGTTTCGATCGCTTCGATATAGGCTTTTTGTGTCGGCGTTTTCGGCGCGACAAAACGTTTCTTGGTGACGATGGTCGCAGCGTTGGAGAGGAGTTCTTTGATCGGAGTCTCGGGACTCTGCCGGAGCGCGCTCAAGGCATGGGTAATGTCGTCCGGTTGAAGGACCATCCCGTCGTTGGCGAGGGTGGCGAGTTCCGTGAGGACACGTTCCGCGTGGCGAGTGGCGTCTGCCGTACCGTCGAGGGTGAGTTCTTCTCCGCGCGCCGAGAGGCGCACACCGAGATCTTCTTCAATCAGCTTGAGGTGCCGGTCGTGGTGACCGAACAAAACAGCGGTATTGGTGCCTTCTCTAAGTTTAAGTTTACGCACAAGCGCTAAGGCGTGCTCCCTTCCTACAGTAAAAACAGTAAAGCGGGGTTATTCTAACAAACCATCGATTGGAGTGACAAGCAGAAGAGATAATAGCTCTATGCGGATACCCTTGCCTAAAAAATCCGCCAATGCATTTGGCAAGTTTAGATTGAAGCCGTGGGGGGGCGAGCATTAACAGATTTCTTCGCCCCCGTTCGTACCCCGTGTGAGTAGAGGATACCCTGCATCACCTTCCACCGTCGGGTATATAGCCTGCCTTTGTCCCGGATGCGGTCGTCCCCCTTATCCAATTGGGCTACCAAGAAGGCAGAAAGCCGCCATCCGGCACGGGTGGTACCCCCGAGTGGTCGTTCCGACAGCGTAGGATTGATTATTCATTACTGTGGAGAACTTGCGCAGTCGCGATGCGAGGCAAGTATGTCTGACAAAGGCTTATGACTGCGACGAGTCAGCAAGTAGGGCAGAAACGTTCATGCGTGAATAATACAAGGCAGTATCCTGAGTGGAACTAACATGGCGAGGGGAAAGAGCTCCTTTCCTCTCGCCTCACTCCTCGATTCAAGTGCCAAGAGGCGCGCGGCTATTACTGGCCCGACCGATAATGCGCATTGTTTGTTCTCTTTTTCCTTCACGGTGCCCCAGCCCCTGAAAGGCTGGGGCACGATCACCCTTTGCCGTTAGAACCGGGCCTTCTTCGGTGTCACCTTCAGGCGTCCACGGCCTTCGAACATGCGGCCATCCAGCATCTTACCAGTAAGAATCGCCTCTTCAGAGACTTCGGAGAAGCCAGCGTTTTGGGTTTCGAAGTGGCAGAGAAGGTCTAAACGACCGTCGCCATTAAAATCTTGACCATCCTGATGGCATTTAGACAGGCTGGATTCGTCGCCCTTGGCTCCGAACGCGAGTGAAACCACAGCGACATCAAGCGCATTGAAGTCAGCCGCGGATAACAATGCGACTGGAAGCTTGCCGTGCGATTTAGGATTGACCGGAGAAGGCTCGTCATTTGCTTCGCCAGGCTTGACGTCGATGGAGATGTGCAGCAGTGGAGACGAGACGCCTGAGACGATCAAGGTGTAGTCGCCATTCGATTTGCTGTTCAAGCTCGTTGAAGTAGTTGTGCCCGTGGTTGTGAAACGGCGCGGGCTACTGCTGACGCCCACCGTGTAGGTACCGGTAGTCGGAAGCAAGAATTTATCGATACGGGCATCCAGCCCACTGACTGAATCTGGGTCAAGCGGTAAACCTGCGTCATCTTTTTGCATAAAACTTATATTGGCTGGAGCCGGTCCCCAAATGGCCAATATCGTATCGACGCTTCGTGCACCACCTATACCACTATCGATATCGATGGTCACCAGGTCACCTGCCGTACCTTGGAAGCTGTAATAATCAAGGTCGAGAACGGCAGATCCTGTGAGGACGCCGATAACGCCGCTGACGGTGGCACCGCCCTTGGTGTTACCTGGCGGAACGACGAGGGTCAATTTCTGAGCAGAAGCAAGAGAATCGTTCGGCTCAACTTCGTTGACCACTTGGGCAACCGCGGGGGCTGCAGCGGCCATCAGGATCCCGGCCAGGAGAGCGGAGCAGGGTTTTAACCTCTTGAGTTTCCTCATTGCAGAACCTCCTTTTGGTTCGGAGCATTTGATTGTTGCCATGTCAGTCAGCGGCACCATGCTGGAACACTTGGTGAGGAAAGCAACCGGCATGCCTCTCAGCGGCATGAGAGAAAACAGATAGTTAGCTAGTCGGCCACAATAAACCTCACGGTGTTCGACAAAACTTGCTTCCAGGGTTCATTTTTCGACAATGTTTGTCTCCGAGTTTCGCCTGGGAAAAGATGTACATGTGAAGGCTGACGCATCGTAATAAGTTGCCTGGTAAGGCCAGGAGGGACTCCACGAGAGGCTCTATTCCGAGGTTTCAACAGGCGATTTGAACGAAGGGTAGGGCTATCTTGAGGCAGGCCGTCTCCGCAATCCGACAGGCACAGGAGGCGAAATGTTAGCATGGCTCCAGAGCCTGGGAACTAACCACTCACTGCCATATCATATGATGTTCACGCCCCCGGAGTCTTCTGTCGCTCAGGGGCCGCGAGGGTCAACTCGAATTCCTGAAAGGATGTGCCGCCGCTTTGGTCCTGAACGACCACTCGTACCTGATGCCGCCCGACTTGCTCGGCAGTACTCTCCCATGTGATCTGACCAGTTTTCTTATCGATCTTCATGCCGAGAGGAGCTGTTTCCAACCGGTAGGTTACCGCTTCCCCCTCCGGATCGGTCGCCCGCACAAGATACTCGTAGTAGCCTTCCACAATTTCCGTCTGTGGCTGGGAAACGATGGAAGGGATCCCATTTCTTACGATGGCGGGCGACGAGAGTACAGCCTTGCCCTGGGTTTGAGGATCTCGAGCGATCACTTCCACCTGAAGCAGATCTCCGAGCTTTAGCCCCGCCGTGTCTAGGGTATCTTCGGAGCCTTCCTTGAAGATGTCTCCGTTTCGCTTCCATCGATAGACCAGCGTTATTTCATCTTGATCTGGGTCTCGTACTTCGACTTTCGCTCTCAGCGTTTCACCGAACGGAACATGTTCGGGCTCTACGGCAGCGAGCAAGATAATGGGTGGTGTATTCCCAATAGTAGAAGGCTGGAGCCGGAAGGGCTTGCTACTGGTTGTTCCATCGGATGCCACAACCTCCACCGCTACTTGATCTCCACGCTTGAGCAGACCAGGATCCAACGTTCCCTCTGTCGCGCCAGCCAACGGAGCGCCATTGACGTACCACTGATAACGAAAAGCCACGGGGGCACGCTCAGGATCGATTGCATCGACGGCCAGAGATAGAGAACCCTCCAGCGTCGGCGGATTCGGGATGAGTTGAACGGCGTGAATGACGGGAGGTTGACTCGTGGTCGAAGCAGCGGAGTTCGAATTCTCTGGGATACTGCCTTCGCACCCGGTGAGGAGCAAAGCGCTACAGGCGTACCACCAGGCGGCAGGAAGCAAGAGGGGGCGGAGGAGACGCAAGACGCATCTCCTCCGCCGCTGATCGGTGATTCTATCGGTCATGAATCACGAATCCCGGTTATTCATCCATGTCAAATACCGGCTCCAGGCAGACAGAGCCGGTTTACCGCACACCTTGTGCACTTCACCAGTACTGCCCTGGATCACGGCGTTCAATCCTCCCGAACAAGGCGAGGAGGTAGTGCCGCCCAAGCCCCCAGATCCCTGCCTCGTCAACTGAACGGCCACGGAAGAGGGTAGCCCGGTGCCTAAGCTGACACTTTTATTATTGAGCATATTTGTACTGGACGCAGTGGCCCCCAATAACGGGTCCGGATAGGCGGAACCAGTGAGATAAAAGAGGGCATACAGCGAACCCGTTCCCTGCACGACACACAAGTCGTTCGAAGGTACGAAGGTGGTAAAGAGTAGTGTGCCCCCGAGCAGAGTCGGGGCGCTGAGATTTCGTTCACCCGAGGTGGGCAGCCTTAGGTACCATCCTTCCTTCGCCGTGATAGCCTTCACCAATGCATTGAAAGTGCTCACGCCGGTTGGCCCTCCAGTGACCTGCGTAATCGTCGCGCACACCGAACAGACCACGACATTCGACACATCCTCAAGATTTTTCAGCTGGCAGTCGGTCGTTGAAAGATCGCAAATTCCCCGCGGCACTTTATCTTTGACCCCGATGAAATATTGTGCATCGACGTTTGCTTTGTCAGCGACAGGATCCCAATAGCGTCCTGTTCCAAAAAAGATCCAGACGTTGTTGGAATCGTCCGAGGTAATACTAGGCGCCCCTGTGATCGGCCCAACTTTCGTCGCTCCGGTGCATGATGGCGAGGGCGTACAGGAAAACTCTTGCACGACGGTACTCGGCGCAGTCCACAGATTCGGATCTGTCACTTTTCCGTCTCCTGTCGTGAACCGGTTCATCTTACCTATCCAGCGAGGCGTCAACGGTCCGCCGGCCCCTGAACAAGTTAACGACGGAGAAACTAGGTTATCGTGACAAATTGTGCTTCCTCCATAAATTGCATCGGCTCGATAATCCAAGTTACCATCGAACGAGATGAGATCGCCCATAAAGGCATTATTCTCGCCCGTAATGAACGGTCCAGCCATGGCGCCGGTCTTATCTTCCTTTAACTCGAGCGAGAAGAACTGGCTCTGTTGATCCAGGTTGGTCGTTCCCTTGTAACCGTTCATGCCAGACCCAAAGACCGCAAACCATTTGGCATTCGTTCTATCCGTTTTGTCAGATATCGCTGTCGTGTTCACCCTCACGACGGTTGGATAGGAATTGGCCAAGCCTAAGCCCTTCTCATTTGTGAACACACCGATCAATATAGGATCCCGCTCTGGATCGGTAATATCCAGAACGAAGTAGCCGCTATAGAACGTCCGGTCCTCGGAGCCCCGACTGCTCTCGAACGTTGCCGTAAAGGTCATCGGCGGAGCGCCGTCGGTATCCGTACAGTACCCACAGCTACCGCCAAGTTTGAATCCTCCGATCAAGATGGTGCCCCAGCCCCCCGGATGGTGGCCGGTCGCCCCATCGTCTGTGAAGATCCGCACGTCGGTGACTTTCGGTTTCAAGTCCACGTAGTAGGAATGTCCGTAGTCCGTCCGAGCCAGCCATTGCAGTTGCGGTAAGAGTTCATAGGGAATATAGCCCCACAGCTCCGCCCCCCGCGCCGGGTTGCTTCTGGGAGTGGCCGCCGTAGGAGCAGCGCTGCTATCGGTGGTGAACCAGCCGTGCTCCACCTTGGTTGCGTCGCTCGTATCGTCACCTTTGTGGTAAAAGCCGGCATTGAAGGCGTGCAGCATGCCGTCGTTGGCGCCGACATAGACGACTTGGCGCCGATCCTTGTAGCGCTGATAGAATGTTGTGTAACTCAGATCGCCATAAATCAGGTCATACCGTTCACGAGGCGCCCCCACCACCGTCGGCGTGGAGTTGATCGGATCCCCAAGCTTCCATAATTTCGTCACACTCAACAGATTGGTAATGCGCCGGTCGCGCAGGCTCGCCTGTTCCGGACAGGTCGTCGAGGCGCAGCCCCTGATGAAGTTGATGACTTGTGTGGTCGTGAGCGAGGACTTGCCGGCGTTCAGATAGGGAGCCAACCTTGTGTTGCTGACCTTGAACTCCTGCATGGTTTCCCCGCTGGAAATCGCTCCATCGTCATTGGTATCGAGCCAGGTCAGGACTTGCCTGCAGGTAACGCCGGCCTGAGCGGTGGTGCAGGTGCTGTCGGGACTCAGATCCGCTAACTTATCGCCTGCCTCCCAGAGAGGAGCCACAGTGGTGTCCTTGAGATTTGCCGAATAATAGGGCGATGTCGGGCTGTCAGCTTTCCCGTCGGCCGGGGACACGTCCTTGTAGCGCTCCACCTTTACCTCTTCGCTCGCGCTGTCGTATCGTAACTGCACGATGTCGTCCTCACCGTAGACCAAGCGGCCATCTCCGTTCGTATCTTCACGGAAATTCCCGAATGAATCGATGAAGAAACTGGTCACATAACCTGTGTACACCACGTCGGTGGTCGTCGAAAATGAGTGCGGCTCTTTCGGATAGAAATAGGCCTGATACATCGAGCCTTCGCCGGTCGATGACGAGGCCAACACGGAGGCGGACGTTCCCGATGCGGACTTCTTCAAAATAGCCAGGATGGCCTGCTCGATCTCTTGTTTCAAACTTTGTCCCTCCGCCGCATCGAAGTACGTATCCGGCTCACAATCGAGGGGGTCGCGATCCCATTCACTGTTGCTCGTGCTCGATGACCCCCCCGGTCCAATCGATGAGACGGGGGGATAGGTGCAGGTGTGGGTTACGACAGGGCTATCTGGAAGCAAGTTGCTGTTGTTGTCCTCGAATCCGCCATACTTCGATGCCGAAGCGAGCAGCGGACCGCCCGCTGTGCCACCCATCGCATTCACCGTATAGAGAGTCACATTTTGGTTGCCGACAAGATCGGATCTCAAATCGTGGGTTTTCCCGTAGAGGGCCACGTCATCGAGCTGACTCGTGGTGACACCCACGTTGGAGGTGCCTGTGCTCATGAGGTTGCCAAACGGCGAGGACGCTAACGTCGAATCGGCATCGGCAGTCGGCTGCCCATTCGAGATCAGGATAATGTAGCTCTTGCAGCATCTCACCATCTGGCCGGATACGGGCACCACACAGTTTCCGCTCGCATCCTTATTGCAAAAGTAGTAGGGGTCTCCCTTGGTAAGGCTCGATACCACCCAATTCGCCGGGCTGTGCGAAAAACAAGGCGTGCTGTTCTGCTTGAAATAACAGAGGGCTTCATAGATCGTCTCCGCCAACGGCGCATTGCGCTTGAGTGACGTATTGCGGATGTTGGTATAGACGGAGGACACGAGCTTTTCGTCGAAATACATCTGGACTTTTCCGCCTGCCGCATCGGATGTCGTGGTATCGGAGTTCGTAAACATGACTGAAACCCGCATGTCGCTCTGCCGAAGGCCTTGGAACAAGCCGGTCGATAACTCCTGTCTTTTAGCCGAGGACTCTGGGGTCAGATCCATAGTGAGGTCGTATGAGGCCCTGGTCGCACTACCGCCAGAGCCGAAAATACCGTCTTCCGTGGCTGTGTCGCTGGCAAATAGATCCCCTTCACCGACCCCAAAATAGGTCGTCCTGTTCGAACCGGCTGTCACGCCAGGGACAGTGGAAGGATAATAATACTGGGACGTCGCCAAGGTAACCGCTTTGACGAACCGAAAACAGGTATTTGCCGGATTGTTGCACGTACCTGCTCCCCCATCGCTTCCTGTGCCATCCTCCACCAACAGCTTGTTACAGTCGCCTGTCGTATTACATTGCGCCGACGACCCTTTCCCCCCGACCAACGCTTTTTTCGCCAAGTCGGTCTTCCGCATCGTCAGCCAATTGAGAAAGTTGCCGTCCCAAAGCGTATCCGAGGAGCAGGCTGCGGTGGTACTTTTCGTCACTGATGTATCAGGATGAAACTCATTGCTCGAATAGGTGTAGCAGCGAGTCCCATCAAACATCCCGTAATATTCTTTCGCCGGATCGAAGTTGTCGGTGCTCCCGCTGGCGGCAGGACAGCCGGCAGCCGGCGAGCCGCTTTGGTTCACGTTGCAGAGTCCTGTGCCGGTGACGTTGCTTGATATATTGGCCCCGCTCGATTCCGGATAGTATCCGTAGGCTGCCTGAAGCATTTTCTCGTTCAAATCGAGCACGAACAGAATGTTCGGCGGCACGGTATTGTTGAGAAACACAGGATGCGAGGTGTATTTATCCATGTCCGGGGCTGTCGTGCTCCAGGCCGGCGACGTCACCCCCAAGGGGAGACTCAGGCAGACCACGGCAGCGGCCCATCGGAAAGTGTTGAGCAAGCGGATCGTTGTATGCCTCATAATTGTTCTCCCTTTCCTCCGACGATGCTCCGGTCGGTGCGGCAACACAATCGATCGTCCGGTTATACGGTCAAAACTTTTTCTGGCAGCTTTCTCCGGTCGTCACACAGGCATAGACGGCGCTGGACTTGCTGCTGGTCCCGGTCGCCGTCACGGTCGCCACGCAGGTAATCCGATAGAAGATTTCGATGCCCCCAGCTCCCGCCCCCTGACCGACGCCCTCGTAGGCGGCGGCAAAGACTTGCGAGCCGCCCGACATCCCTTTGGTATAGAGCCGGTCGATGTCACCCCTGACGGTAAAGGCCCCAGCCGTCTGCACCATATTCGGGGCAATTTCAGGGGCGTCGGTGTTATTGTCAGAATTCCCGATGATTTCTCCGCTCAGTATCGCGGCATTACCGGCAGGAACCGGCCCCTTTGGCGTCGCATTGTCATGAAACGCTGCGGGGAGTGTGCCATTATCGATGGTCTGTTGAATAATATTCGCGCCGGTTCCGAGACAGGACTCGGCCGCCGTACCTCCGGCTTCTGTCGTCCGTTGGATTCCGGCAATCTTGTTTTCCATCCCGGTCACAGTTATTGCGGCGATGCCCATCACCGTCATGATCAGCATGATCAACATGACCGTGAGCATCGCAATGCCTTGTTGATCCCGGCGCAGGCCTTCGGAAAATTCCGGCTTTGGCAACCTATATTCCTTATCCGTCAATGCCGACATTTCTCGTCTCCACCGTTTTGGTCAATACCCGCCGCCGATACTGCGAGTAGGTCGTCGCGCTATATCCTGCATCGATTGTATGGTTGTGATCGCTCACTGTCAGCGCGGAAGACGACATGGCTTTGCCATTCGCGCTTTCACCGAATCCTTGATCGTCTGCAACCTGCCGTCCGACGACCGATACTTGAATCAGTCTGATTTTATCCGGCGTCTTGGGAGCGGTCTCCCACGTTTCGTTCGTCAAAAAGTCTGCTTGGTCGAACGCTCCACTCGGCGTTCCCTGATCGTCGATAATGCGGTCTGGAATGCCGGTGCCCAAGCACCCATCGCAGGCATAGGCGAATTGAATGTCTTCAATCCCGTCGACGATCGGCGATAATGAAGTCGTCAAATCCGGCGCGACCGTCCCGCGCATCAAACAGGGACCATTACTCGTACAGGCGGCAGGCGTCCCTATTTCGTATCGGATACATTGCAGCAGATAGACGGGTGTGCCGGCAAGAAACTGCGCCGGCGCCGCAACGGTATCGATCAACGTCAAAACGTCTCCTGCGCGCGATTCCACCTGCGCCGTGAGCACCCCGTTGATGGAGATCATCGCCGTCGTTGCCGCCACTGTATTTAACCCAGCGTCTATCATGCTCTGGCCGCCGCCGCCTTGCAGCGTAATCGTCTTGAAGCCGGCAACGCCTGTATTGGCCGACAACTTCCAGAGAACACTCGTCGTCGGAATCACGAGCGAAATCTTATCGGCTCCATTATCCGCACCGGTACTAACTTTGTCGGACGGGATGATCCCGAATGGGATGCCGGCGGTCGGGGTCTTACACCCACCGACTTGCGTGCTGGCCAGTGTACCGGCCAAACCGAATCCGGCCACCTTGATGTCTCCGACAATCAGATCCATTGCTATTCGGGCATTTTGCTGGGTGTCGACCACTTGATCGTTCGCCCGCAGAGCCCTTCCGGTTGTCGTGAGAATCGTAAACCCAGCGACGACGACCACCAGCGCAATCACTATTCCGATCATCAGTTCGATCAGTGTGAATCCGCGTTCGTCTTCTGCGCGCCGTATCCGAAACAATGCCGCGAGAGTCTTCATGTTCCTGCCCTTTATTCGGGAGCAATCACGGTTTCCAGCGTAATGCTGCGAGATCGTTTGACCGTCGAGCCCGTACCCATCCACGATACCGTGACCGTCACCCGCCGTTGATTCAATGCGGGGCTGGTCGGTCCCTCTGCCGTCACTGACACGATCCCCTTAGCGGTATCCAAACGGGCCAAGGGGTCTTCCAGCATCGCTTTCCATTGCAGACAATCTCCCCGTGCCATGAGACCCAGGGTTGCCGGGCAAGGAGTTCCGGCTCTTGTATCCAGCCCATTGTATTCGCTGACATTTCTTCGATTGAATTGAATCCGTTCGATGATGTCAGAAGCCAGATTGGTGACACGAGTCAGTTCACTGGCATCCACATTTCGAGTCAATGAAATCCCCTGCATGGCAGACAAGGCCAGGAGCCCCATGCCCAGAATGACGGATGCGAGCAAGCCCTCCAGCAGAGTAAACCCGGATTCATCGGTTCGACACTGCGGCATAAATGATGGCTCCTCCATGACACACCCGCTTAGGCGCAACTCGATATCGGACACCACTTTGCCTTCCCGCTTTGTGCGACGGCGATCGAGTACTGCACACCATAGCTATTGGTCAACGTAATCACTTGCGCTGCTGTGCCTGTCGCACTGGTGCGGAGACCCCTTGCCGAAAACCTCACGGTGATCGGATCCGTCGAAGGAGTCGGAGCTGGTGTTGCCGCAACACCTGTCACATTCGAGTACATCGAATGGCTCGGTGAGACCACTGCGCCGGCACTATCTGCAGTGGATATCTTCACAAGCCCTCCCGACAGCACTACACTCACCGTGACATCCTTATTTCGATTCATAGCGGCCATCCGCGCGAATGTTAGATCGCCGTTGATTTCTGTCACTGCCTGGCGAAGCTGGCTGGTGGCATTCCATCGTGTATAGGACGGTACCGCAATTGCCATGAGTATCCCAATGATGGCAGTCACCATCATTATTTCGACCAGCGTAAATCCACCCTCGCGGTTCTTCTGTCCAAGCATATAATTCGTCCAATTTTGTCTCGATGCACCCATAGCGCCAGTCACCTTCACGCAAGGGACATACCATTGAGAACACAAGGGATGGCGGCCCTAAGCCATTGATATTAAACATCGTGGGAGGGATTGCTCATTGACGTATGAGCCTTTTTCGGACTTACGGGAGACAATTTTCGTCGGAGATGGAAACCCTCAATTAGAGGAACTTCGAGCGGGCTGGAGCGGTGAGACGAAAGAATGCTGCTTGAGCAGATTCAATAGATTGGCTATTTCATCGCCACAGCTCTGACTTGACGATAGGTGGTGAGTCCCAGCAGCGCCTTTCGAATGCCGTCTTGGACCAGTGTGACCAGCCCCTCTTTCATTGCGAGAGTCAGCATCTGGGTGGTTTGCGACCTGGTCTGGATGAGATGTCTCATGCCTTCCGAGGGGAGCAGCAATTCGTGCAAGGGCACTCGCCCCTTGAAGCCGGTTCGGTTGCAAGCCTCGCAGCCTCGCCCACGGTACAGACTCCAGTCAGCTCGGTACTCGATGCCGACGGTGGGCCAGTCCTGAGCCCCATAGCCCTGCACCAGTTCGTCGTATTCCTGTCGACCCGGATGATAGGCCTCCTTGCACTGAACGCAGATCCGTTTGCAGAGACGCTGGGCCAGCACTCCCAACATGGCGTCGGCAAAGTTGAACGAGTCGCACCC
>ERZ1292630.3986-Hain-H41-02um-R3-3986-length-12632-cov-7_pt1 | contig 12632 bp, 8 predicted proteins | sample MGYA00564408_ERZ1292630 | MGnify/ENA primary metagenome ERZ1292630 (study PRJEB36523, sample SAMEA6512641) | groundwater metagenome | collected 2019-01-08 | study: AquaDiva: Metagenomics assemblies of 32 groundwater samples | reverse complement strand
CCCCCCCCCCCCCCCTTTCTCTTTATGTGCCCCCATCTAAATCGGCGCGATCACGACACACCGCCGGATCGCATCTTGCAGTTTCTCACCCCGCAGATAGGACGATACCCCGCCGCTAGCAGCTTGATCGCCGCTTCCTCCCCCTCCTCCCGTCCTTACGTCGAGCGAAAAGATGTCAAACGCGTTTGCCCCCTGAGAGGCGCCACTGGGAGTCGCCGCGCTCGTCGTAGTAGTGTGATACTCCATCGGAGAAACGACAATCTCACACAGCCTCTGAAGGGTGACGGGTGGCTTCGGCATCGCCGCTAAGGTCGCGCGGATAAACTCGTTGTCTTCGTCGAACGTTTGCTGACTGTAACCGTCCGCGGTGGACGTCTTCGTCACTTTAGGCGGATTCCGTTTGTGCGCGTCCGTCGCAAGTGACAGGCAAATATCCACCGCGGTGCACAGGATCGTGCGAAGCGCCGCCCATGCCGCCGAGTGGGTGTGCAACAGGACGACGCCTTCTTGCGCCGCCGCGGCGCTGCTAGAAGACGATTGCCCTCGACCGCCGGAGGTCGCATCATCGGGGGTGGTCCCGTCCGCGGATACCGACACTTCGCCAGGCGCCAAGCGAGTGGTGGTGGAGGCGGACGCGGGTGGGGCACTGCTGTCGTCGCCGCTGTCCATATCGTCTGTGGGGACGTCACCGTAGGTTGCATAGTACTGTAAGATGGCGGTGTGGTGGGCCTGTAGGCGGAAGTTAGTGTGACTGACGACGGACAGGCCGTCGGGCGACGGGGCAGGCAGACTACTCGCGGCATCGATTAAGTGCTGCAGCTTCGGTGAGACGAACGTCGTCGTCGTGGTGGCCGAAGCGGCAGATGCGACAACGAGCTGCGACGATAATGTGGCGGAGGGCATTTTCGAGGGTCTACGCTCCGATCCGATTCCGTTCCAGAGGTTGGAGGACCAATACGAGGGAAAATTTAATGCGTCTTGGAGGGAAGGTCAGTTACGGTGCGAAAGACCAGGCGACATCGGGGGTGACGATGGCAATTTCTGTATTCACCCCGTGTGCGCGACGCCCGACGGGTGTTGCAACCCGAACATTGGTCTCTCGTGCGGTGTTGGTCTCACGCGGCTGATGGAGGGGGGCCGGCTGATGGTGGCCCTGCCGTGCTCAACGGACCGCCGGCGGACGGAGGCCCGGTCGGGGCGACTCCTTCGAGTCCCACCGCTCTTCGCTTCGCAGACGCCACTAACTGCAAGACGGAAACGGTTTCGGCGATGTCGGCTTCCAACAGGGCGGACCAGTGCGCCACGTCGCCAACTTCCTTGAGAACGGCGTTAAATTTCACGAACTGTTGGCTCCACGTTTGCATCTTTTTTTGAAACTGCTCTGTCTGCTGCGACAATTCCTTCATTTGGGCTTCGATGATTTGCTCGTTGGCGATCACCTGCGCGGCGCGAGCATTGGACTCCTGCGTGAGACTGGCGGCAGCCGTTTCACCGAGTTGGCAAGCCGCCTTGTACCGGATCTCACATTGGGATTTTAGCTCTTCCACTCGGGCGCTGTGTTGCTTGGCCAACTGCGCTAATGCGGTGTCGGTCGCCATGCGATGGGGGAAAATTTCCCAGCTCGACCCTTCGTGGAAAAGGAGAGGTCGAGGAGGAGGTTGGGCGACTATTCTTTCACCCTCGCAGCAAAAGAGGGATGCCTAACGCACAAAACACCCCAGGTCCTTGAGCTGTTCGACGATGTATCTGTCGCATTTTGTGTCTCAGTACTTCCCTTTAACCGTGCCCTCTCTTCTTTCTCGTACGTCGTGCGGACGCGTGGGGCTAATTGGACGGCTGAGAAGGAAACGACGACGTGGTTACCGGTTCAACCTTCACCGGCGTGCCGCCGACGCTGGAAGACGCCGGCGATGGCGTGGTCACTCCCTGGCGTCGCCCCGTAGAACCGGCTGCCAACAAGCTGGCCGCACCGGGGAGCCGCGGCATGGTTCCCACGGCCGGCACGGCATAGGGGATCATGTCGTCGATGAGGTCCACATGGGACAAAATCATGCGCCGGCAACAGTATCTCGTAAGATTGAGTGCGGCGAGGGCCTCCGCTTCGGTGAATTCCTGATTGAGGAGCGCCTTGTAAGGCTCATACAGATTGCCCACCACGCGGCCGCAGGAGTAACAGCGAACGGGAATGATCATTTGCACTCGCCGTCTGATGATTCCCTCTAGCAAAAGCTTTTTGTTGTTGTTGTTGATAAATGTTCCCCCAGCTACGCGCGGGAATAAAAATTTCTCTTTTCGTTTAAATCCTTCGACGAAACACAACCTTGTCTGTACTGAAACCCAAAGCAAATATAGTGTTACGCAGCGCCGTGTAAGGCGAAGCAAACCCCCAAAATATCGATTGTGGTCAATGCTCGGGAGAAAAATTCACGATTGATGGTTTCTCAAAAAAACGTGACGTGGTCGTGACGACGCCCGCGTATGATGATGACTGTTGTATGTGCGGAGGGTTTGCCTCACCCGGTGGTATAGAGAGAGAAAGAAAGACAGACAGATTGAGGCAGAGCAAAGGCGGCAAGTCGACTTCAGCGCTCACCTCCTCGGTAAAAAAACCCATCGATACGACGAAACCGATGCCCAGCGTCAAAAGACACGGGAAACGCAAATTTGAGTGTTCAATCCGGAACGCAGGTGTGCCAAAAAAAAGAAATCCATCAGGAGAGCGTCCTCTCCACTTTCCCTTTTGCCTTTTCCCTCTCCCTCTAAAGAAAGTAATCTGGCGTCTTCTTTGACACTTGCGCCTCGCCCCGTCTTGGCGCCGGGTCAAACTGCGAAAAGCAGCGTTGCATGTGCTCATCAAATTCCAACAATCCCGCCAAGTTTCCACATCGGTAGCAATAATTGGGCGCCGAGAAGATCGTCACCACGCGCTCTGGGTGGTTCCACTGATAGCCGTCTTGCATCAGCTGATGTGCGCGCGCGATGGTCTTGAGCTTATTGTTGTTGCAGAAAATGTCGGAGATGTCCGCGCCGAAAGTATAGCCGGCGCCACGAGGGCTCACGCCCCATCCCGTGCGCTCTTCAGGGTCGGACCATAACAGATCACACATGGCCCCCTCATGCGGCACTTCCTGAATTCGGTCCAAGCTTCGAATGTTGGCCAATGTATCCAGCGTCGGAGACAGCCCACCGTGGAGGCAAAAAACCTCATTCTCCACGACTGCGGTGAGAGGCAGATAGTCGAAGAGGTCGGTGAGCAACTTCCACACCTGCGGACTTCCATACTTCCGGAGGCACTCGTCGTAGAAACCATAGACCTGAGTGATTTGACGGCTCTCGTGATTGCCTCGAAGAATGTGCATTCGGTCCGGGTAACGGACCTTGTACAAGAGTAGCAGCGTGACGGTCTCCACGCTGTAGTACCCACGGTCCACGTAGTCACCCATGAAGAGGTAGTTGGTGTCCGGGGGAAGGCCTCCAATTTTGAACAGTTCGATGAGATCGTGAAACTGGCCATGCACGTCGCCGCAGACGGTGACCGGCGCTCGCACCACGTGCACATTGGACTCCTTCGCGAGCACCTCGCGGGCCTTTTCGCAAAGTCGGGTCATTTGTGGCTCCGACAAGGGACGGCATTCTAACACCTGACATATCAGCTCGTCGAGATCGAATTTGTTGCCCGTGCCAACCGAGGTGGGCGCGGTGCTGAGAAGGGCACTGTCGAACGATCCGGTGATCGATGACATACAAAAATGAACAACGCGAGAGAACACACAAAAAAATGCGCCTCACAGACGGTGGAACTGTCCACAACTGACACCAACCCGGGAAGCAGCGGCGCAAGAAACAAAAACGGCCCTTCCGTCAGACTCATGATTGGGAAAAGCGGCTGCAAACGTCGCACCAATGTACGACGGAAAGGTGCGGAACTCCTTTTCTTCGAAAAGCAAAAAAAAACGATCCTCTGGAGAGAGGGGGTGTCCTGCGGCTGGTAAGCACGTCGTGTGGCGTGCAACGAATGGGCACTACGACTGGCTCAATCTGACGTCGGAGGGGGGACACAACCATGCAACGGCAGGCAGCCAGCAAGGGGTGTCGAGAACGCTGTCGTTACTATCAATGCCGTTTTTTGCGTCTGCAACCACAATTGTGCCCTTGATCCTTGCGACGGACGGGACGTCGTGACTCAAGTAGAGAGCCGCGGCGAACGCTTCGACCACGTCGCTCACCCCTCGAGCAGCGGGAGCCGTCTTCTTTCTGGGCAAGGCTTGGAGCTCCGTCTGAACACCTTCGTGAGTGAGGTGATCCGACGAAGCACATGCCACTGGCCCTGGTCCCACATCGTCCTGCACTCGGCCGGATTCCACATAGTGCATCCAAAGTAATTCCGAAAACGCGGCGCTAACAGCCACTGGGAGCCGACAAGAGGTACTGGCCACCGCCGCAGCATGTTCGGCCAGCCGTACATTGCTCGTCGAGTTCGTGATGGACTGTCCAATCGCGGAAGCGGCCGACGCAGAGTGGTGTGATGCTGCTTCCCTTCCTCGTTCCCCTTCCGCCATTTCCGCGCGACCAGTAGCATCCGGCCGGGAGAAGTGCTGGTCATCTTGCTGCCGTGGAGGAAGGTTCTCAACCTCTCCGTCCTCTTCCCGCGAAGACAAAACTACATTGCATGAAGGGGGGGCACTGCCAGCGAAGAACCTCCACATGGCGGTGTAATCCATGACGCTATCGCCGAGGTACTCCAGCTCTTCGTTGGCCTCGGGATTCAACGCCCGCGAGATGAGGTTCACGGCACGCTGTCGTCGTCGCCGCGCGTCCTCGACATCCTCTGCGGATGATGATGGTGATGATAAGGTATGTTCCACTCCAAGTGCTGCTCCACCTGCAGGTCGTCCGCAGTGAGGAAGGAGCAAAAGATGAGTGCCACCCACCTCACCCTCCTCGCGTCGCCCAATTGCACGGCTGCTACTGGACGACGGGGTGGCTAACGACAAGAGTCTCTCCGCGAACCCAGCGTAAACCGTACGGCGGTCGTCGAGTGAGAACGTTAGCATGAGGCTCTTGAGAGGGAATAGAACAGAGGGATGAGGGTCCTCCCGCTTCGTCATCGTCGCTGCACTGACTTGCAAGCAGAGACCCTGCGACCGAGCGGACTGGGCCGCGCGCGATATGGCTTGAAGCAACGCGCCACGTAGAAGCGTCCGTCTCCTTGTCACCTCCGTCGTCTCAGCATCGCTCATGTGGTGAGACAACACCGATGTTGCTGTGTCTTTTTGTTCCTTTTGCTCGCCATCCATCAAGGGGCTAGGTGGGTCCGTCCACGCGGCGTCCTTGACATCGTCGAACCAGTGCGACCACTGCACGACTTCCTGCCAGGACGGCGCACGCTCCAGAGCCACAGCGGGCGCTGCGTGAGAAGGGGGGCTACTGCCCCGCCGCTCGTTCCTTCGCTCGCTGACGGCCCGAATCCGCCGGAGGAGGCGGCGACAAAACGCGGCCCTTTGGGACGCAACTGCCATTTCCTCGCTAGCTGCTGCCGTTGAAGACGACGAGGGCAGCGCCGTCACCGGATCGGACGTCGCCGCCAGTGGTGGTTGAGACGCTGCAGTATGAAATGAGATGACAGCTCCGCAGGGCGGCGCCGCCTCGTCCGAAGGCTCACCACCGGAGCGCGCGTGACCATCTAGAGGCCATGATTCAAAGTCGAGCAAACCAATCATGGCGCCGGAAAAGTTACAGGGAGGCACAAAATTATCGGTGACATCTCCGGTGGGACGTGGTTTCGGTACTGAGCTTGCCACCTGTGTGGTCGTCGGGTGGGGTGCCGCAGGTGGGCCGCTGGTGACGGCCACGGCCGGATGAAGGCTGCCGCCGTGTTGGGAACCGTCCCTCGTGACTAGAAGGGACTCATGGAACACGATGTACGACCCCCCTGGTGGAACAAAGGATTTAACGCCTTGCAAAGTGCCAGCAGTGACAGTGAAAGGCGATCTCGTTGCATCACTTCTGTGAGCGTCTTGCGGCTCGGCGCTCAACACGATCAAGGCAGCTGGCTGAACGCGCACCAACGCTGACGCGGGGCTTCTGGGTGAATCCAGTTGCCTCTGGCTCCTCTTCCACTGAAGAACCACCTCGGGGCGCAGTCCGAAGAGACAGTACGTTGGCGGAGGAGGAGACCCCCCACCTTGGACTAAGCCGCGCACGACCGCTTGGGCGAGTCGCACGCCGCTGCTGCCACGGTCGTCGTCCTCCCAAACGGCGGCCGCCCTCCTCCCTCGCTTGGCATCATCATCATCGTCCACCTCCTCCTCGGAATCATGATGCGATGCGGCAGCGACCACCCCCAAGTGACGCCGATGAGGAAGCGGAGGAGAGTGTGACGCGTCGGAAGGTTTCTCACGACGCGATGGACGAACTTGGAGTATCTCGGTGCGCAGAGCCAGAGGAGACTGATGGGGCAGCACGGTCATGATGGGTCGAAACGGCGGGAGGGGTCGGCCCCTGCCACTCCCCTGCAGCTGCTCCATCATACCCTTGGTGGATTCGAGCACTTCGAAGAAGGCCACCGCATCATCCCTGCGATGCCGCTTCATCGATCGGTCGTCGTGACTATGTTCATCATCGTCGTCGTCGTCGTCTTCGCCAGTGATCTTTTGATGCTCCAACGCCAACAGACTCTCAAATATCGCCGATTGAAGGGTCCTTCCCTCCGGACGTCGGGCACCGTCATCGGGTAACGATGACCCGGCTGGTGGAAAGGCACCTCCGGCCACGAGGCTGTCCGACATCGACTTATCATGGCAAAACAGGGCCCGGATAAACACCGTGGCAGAAACGGCCCAACGAGCCGGCCCATCCTCGATGGCGGTCAGCTGCTTGAGGTTGGAACGGAGAACAGCCGCGCATTGCAACCGGCGCTGCCAATCCACCGCGGCAAGCCACGAAACGATCGCAAACAGAAGGAGATCTCTGCCGCTGCTGCCATCACAGCCGCCGCTGCAATCTGATGAACCCATCGTCTCGAACGGTGCCAGCAAGCGCCACAACTGCGGCACTGCCGCTGCCAACGGTGGTGCGTCAGTGGCCGATTGCATGGGCGGCTGGGAAGGGCTGTTGGCCCCTTCACGAGGAACACCGAGGATCGCAGCCGCAAGATGTTTTCGCACGTGCCGCAAGACGCCCAAGAGCGGAACGAACCCGAAGAGCGGTGGTGGTAGCAAGGCTGCTGCTCGCAGCGCACCGTCGTCGTCGCTTGAGGCGGCAGATGACGACGCTGATGGCACATTGAGCGGCATTTCGGCGAATCGTCGAAAGGACGCGGGCAGCGCAGGCACGACGACCGCCACCGCCGCCGCACCCCCCGATTTTCCTCCCCGTTTACCACTGGGGGGCTTGGAGGTGCCCCCTCCCGATGTGACCTCCTTGCGGTCATCGGCGGTGGTTGGTACAAGGGCGACGGGTGGGCAACTTCTCGTCGCGGCGGAGGCGAAATACTCCGGCTTGGGCACTTTAAACCGGACAAGATCGACGACGACGTCGAAGAGCAGTCTTCGCACGGCTGCATGTCCCGACGGCGAGTCTGCGGCCGGTGCGCCTTGTCCAGTGCTGACTCCGTCAGCATTCGTTAGTGGGGAGATGACGTTAGTGTCATCTAACGGCGGCGACGAGGTAGCGGGCGATGTCAACGCGGCCACGATGAGGCGGTCAAGCGCGGCTTCACGCGCGCGCAGATTCGCCACGGCGGCGTCATCTTCCTCCTTTGACAAAACACGACGACGCTGGGCACCGATGGCGCAGTGTAGGAAGCACGTCGTCATCCCCCTCTTCGAACCTGCGATAGGACGATCGTCTCGATCGCGCGGCTCGTCGGTTTCTTCGCAGCATGTGCATCGCCAGAAACACCCACCGTCCTCATGCATCCCGGCGGCGTTCGCCGGTGAAGCAGGGCAGGAGTCTGCTTGGCGATGAACGGCGCCGTTCGAGATGCAAGGGGCGGAGGCCATGACCCTCCTTCGTTCCCGTTGCTGCATCAGCGAGGCTTGTCTGGCCTGCACATCAGGCATGGCCAGGGCTCGCTGAATGAGCCGCGACGCCAACGGCGCGACCCAGCGCACCACGACGTCGACACTGATCCCGCGGGCGTCGAGGAATCCCAGCACCGCCTTAAAGTAGTGGTGCCCCTCCTTGTATCTAGGGACGGGGAGCATCGTCGGCTGGGAGTGTGACGGCCGTCGTTCCTCCTCTTTCTGCGTTTCCTCCAACTTCCGAGACGTAACATCGCGGTGCGCTGAGGAATGCGAAGGCGGCAAGAACGGTCGGGAAGCGGCGGCGGCGATCGCGGCTGCGTCGGTGATGCCCATTCTCCGTGCTTCCTCGTTGAGCCATCCGTACGACCACACGTAGGAGTGAACCAAGCTGAGGACCGAAGCGCTGTTGAAAGAGCGACACGCAGCCGCAGGATCACAACGGCTAGGCCTCAGGGTTTTATCACTCCCTGACGCAGCTTGATTTGCGTCTTCCAGAATGTCGGCACAGAGTGTTTCGAAGACGTGCGTCGCCGTCGCGAGTTTCCAAACCCATCGGCCCCGTCGCTGCAGATTGGCGTCGAAGAAGTCACGGTGCGCCTGCCAGGAAGTCGCGGCGCGCTGAGAAGGAAGAAAGGAAGCCGAAGCGCCCTTCGCGTTGAGCTGCTGCCGCTGCGTTGGTGACTCGATAGTCGATACCTCCTCCGTCGCCGTCGTGTCACTGCTCGCTCGATCTAGCCACGCCTGCCATGGTGATGACAGCATCGACGTTGCATCGACATGATATGCCGATAACGACATTTTTTCAACGATGGAGCAACCACAGAACGACGAAGGGACTACTCTTCAGTCTGTGGAGAGCAAAGGCGTCCAACCGCGTACCATGCGCATGGGACTCCTCACACGGTTCAGCCGTGGTGTGTGCGTGTGTGGACACGTCCTTTGAATGTGCGGAGCGCAGAACTCACCTGGGGGGAAGACCGCTCAACGTCCGTAGACCTCGAGCACATCCGTGTTCCACACATCGCCCTGCCTATCGAGCTGGTGAATGAGTCGGTAGGTGTCACCGTCACAGTTGAGATGTAGGCGTGACCGCGGCTCGCGGAGCATCACCGCCGCGGGTGGAGACGTCGCCGCAGGGGCTCGCCGCTTCTTCCTTCTCGTTTCGTTCTTGTCGGCAGCACTCTGTGCGTTGCGCCTCGAACGGTTCGCCGCCGCTTCCTCGACCACGACGGCGGCGTCGACGTACGCGTGCCGAAAGGGCGCCCACCATGGCGCATGGAACAAGACGACCCGATGCGGAAAATGACGCTGCGCCAACCCGAAGAGGACCAACGCCATGTGCACCGGCTGGTCCATTCCCGCGATCGTGTTGGCGCTGGCCACAATGCCCCCTCGTAGTGTATATCGCTTCGAGCGCAGCAGTCTATTCTCCATTGTCTCGTTGAACACCGCCAAGTAGTCCAAAATGGCTGCAAACGTCCCGCCATAGAGGCCGCTGCAAATCACGGGCAAGGGAGCACCCGCGAGTGTTCGGTTCGCCAGCACCGCTGTCGCGTTGGCGCCGATGAGCCGGCGCAGCCACATGAGGTTCATCCCCTGTCGCGACAAGGGCATGGCCTCCGCGACAGTGAATAGCGTCCCGACGACGGCGGAGGAACTGTCGTTGACTGGTGAATGAGGGGGGACCGTGGGGCTCCGGCGATGAGCGCTGCGGCCATCGACGTTCCGCTCATACAGCGCCTCGAAGATGTTGCCCATGAACACTGCATCTCGGGAGTCGGTGATGACGACAAACCGTGGGAGCGGGGCAGGCGCGTCGCCTCCGTGTTGTCCACCACCTCTACCTGTTCCATCTGCTAGTCCACCGCCTCCTGATCGCTCACCCCCATCTTCCTCGTGCTGAGGACGAAGAGATCCGTGGACGCCGAGGCGATCGTCCCGAATCGATTGCAAGTACTCCAGAAACATCACTATTCGAAACAACTCCAGACGCTTCCATGGACGAGTCCGCATGCGCTCCGCAACATTGACAAGCGTCACGCGGCCGAAGCCGCCGTGCTCCGTGGAATGCGCAATCATCGACTCCAGCCGCTGCCACTCCTCCCACTCCGGGACGTGCTTCGGCACGACGAAGAGCACCAAGGTGTCGCACGAGGTGTGAAAACGGACGAAGGATAAGATGAACCCGCGCAGCGCGATGGGAGCGTAGCGGGCGGCGAAGGCCAACGTCAGGTGCGTGTGTCGACAGAGGGTAGTTGCTGCAGGATGGAGGGACGACGCGTGGTTGCGGGTTCTCGGTGTGACGCGGTCTTGTTCTCGGTGGGCCACGACGGATGGAAAGGAGGGCAGGATCGTCGGAGGGCCCATGTCACCCTTTTCAGTCGGCGGGGGTTGGATTTGCCGTGTCTGGACCTCAGAAGTTTCCCCCGCGTTCGACTCTCCGTTGACGATGGCGCTGACACCGTTGCGACGACTCGTTGTGGTGGTCGGCGGCTCGCTCGACACATCTTCCTCGCCTCCTGCGTGTGACACGACGTCAGCCGTTCGTGGAAGCAGCAACGGCGCTCCGTCGCGGAGAAGCTTCACGTCGCGCTCAACGGCTCGAACCCACCGATGTTGATGATCGTCGTTGTTTTTGTGGTTGTTGTTCTCTACCTCCTCCTCGTATCCAGCGGTAGCTTCCGCCCGCTTTAGCCCAGCGGAGGCGATATCACTGCGGCCCGGGTCGTCCTGAGGTGGTGCCCAGAGCACCAAGAAGACGGCATCAGTGGGATGGCGAATTCCCACGGCGGGAGCCGCCGAGGTGCCCGCGCGACAAAGTCGTTGCCGCTGGTGCGTTAAGCCTCCCGGGTCGATGACGCGCATCGCGAGACGTTCAAACGGTGATAATCCCAGCAGCACATCTTGTGGTGGTGGTTGTGGTTTCTCGTGCGCTGTGTCGTCGTTGCCCCCCGCCGAGGTGGTTTCGTTTTCGAACCCAACCACGGTTTGAGTAAACACTCCCCCCGATACGCGTACGACGGAGGTACGGTGGCTGCTCGCCTGGCCCTGCGACTGCTCCTGCACGTTCAGCAATCCAGCCGCGTCGACGTCAACTGACGTCGATGTTTGGGTTTTCAGGCTGCTGCCTGCCCTTTGATCCGCCAATGGGGGGAGAGAGACGTGCCCTGTGACGTCCATGACTCTTGGCTCAAATGCCCATACCGGTTCCACCTCATCACGACGACCACCCTCGTCGCACGCAGCAGCTGTCTCCAGGATGCTGCGTCTCCACAGCGCCGAGGCGATCTCAATAGGTGAACCGTGAAAACGGCCGTGCCGCTTATCCCCAGGCGCCGCGGTGACCTCAAGCACCAACGAGTCCGATGGCGGCGACTGCGCATCGTCGATGATACCGACGTCGAAGCAACGAAGCACCTGCCGCGTCGTTCCATGCAGGATGGCACCGGTCGCCTCGTCCGCCAACAGTTCCGGTCCGCAGTGACGCCCGCCGCCAGTCCAGAGCAAGGCCACGCCCTCGCAACGATGCCCTTCGATCCACGCGAACCTCGAAAGGCGGTCGCGTACCACCTTCGCCGCCTGGGGATTCGCTTTGCGATCACCGCGAACAAGCCAAATAGAAACGCGCACCGTGGAACATTTTGCGTATGAAACACCGCTGTGCCGCCCGCAGTAGGCCACCACCCCGCCCTCAGCATAGGCTGCTGGTGAGGGTCGACCCACACTCCTGACCAAATGGGCAACATCAAGGCCAACGTTGTCGGCCATGACGCGGCGGGTGGGGCCCCTAGCCGTGGCGACGACCACCGCGGTGCTATGCCCATCTGTGTCGCTACGCCTTCTTTCCGCGGCGGGCGTCGCGCGCGGTGGTGGCGAGCGTGGAGGGGGCGGTATTCCCCAAAACGACGATGCCGCCTGTGGCGGCCGCTGCTGGCTGCTGGAATCGCTCTTCTCCTCCTCAACGTCAGGCTGAGGCTTCCGTTCTGCCGTCCCCATCCGCGGTCCCGTTTGACGTCCGCCAGCCTCCTCGGACTCTCCATTACCCCCTCCGTGACTGACCGACGAGGTGGAAAACGCGAAGAAGTAGTCGACGGTGGTGCTGCCACGACGAAGAGCAACAGCAACGCGACGACCCCCGCGAGGATGGAGAGCAGCGCTCTGCCCTGCGAGGGGGGGATCATCGATGAGGGACCCTTCCGCGGCAGCAACTCGGTAAACCCGTACCAGGCTGGGAGCTGCCCAGGTCGGCTCTCATGAGCGACCGGGGGGGGAAGGAACCAAGAGGAGAGGGGAGGGCAGTGTCACCCTTTCGGGGGGTGGTTGACACTCACAATGAGGGAACACGGCCACATCAGACATTTGTTGGAACACCGTCATTTGGGGCGCATTGATGATCATTTCGTTGAACTCAACTTGAAGGGACGCGTGTGGGCTGGAAAAATCGCGGGGAAGGAAGGAAGGAGGGGGGATTGGAACTAGGGCACTGAACAAAGTTTGTTCATTACACTCGTAGGGGTATCCGTCGGTCGATGTATTTGTTCTGCCTTCTGTGTGTGTGGGGTGGGGGGGGAGTGGGGGGTCCGGAGGGGCTCCCGTACCCTAATA
>ERZ1292630.3983-Hain-H41-02um-R3-3983-length-12640-cov-5_pt1 | contig 12640 bp, 10 predicted proteins | sample MGYA00564408_ERZ1292630 | MGnify/ENA primary metagenome ERZ1292630 (study PRJEB36523, sample SAMEA6512641) | groundwater metagenome | collected 2019-01-08 | study: AquaDiva: Metagenomics assemblies of 32 groundwater samples | reverse complement strand
GCCACCATCGACGCGCGCAGCGCCGGCAGCGTGAGCGAGCGCAACGCGTCCAGCTGGTCGCGGCCGCTGTGCCCCGGCGGCCCGACGCCCATCGGCGCGCACGAACCGGCGCAGATGCCGCAGCTTACGCAGAGCACCGGGTCGACCTGTGCCACCAGCGTCGGCCGATCGTCGGTGCGCGCCACCATGGTGATGGCCTCCCACGGGCAATCGTACGGACACTGGTTGCAGCCGGTGCACAACCGCGGATCGACGACGCTCGCCGCCAGCGCGCCGGTTCGCGCGCGCGCGGTCAGCGCGGGCACCAGCAGGAAGGCCACGCAGACTGCCGTCGCGACACCGAAGACGACAAGCGGCGGCAGTTGCTCCGACCATGGCAGCCAGAATGCCGAAGGAAGGTTGATCGGCGTGTCGACGGCCAGGCGCAGTGGATCGGCCGCGTCGCCCAGCGCCGCCGGCCGGACGATGGCGGCGATCGTGAACGCCGCCACGATGGCCCACGAGAGCGCGCGCGGCGGCAGCAGCGTCGGGCACGCCAGCTTGGAGACGTGCAGCCAGAGCCCGACGCCGAGTCCGAGCGGCAGCCCGATGTGCACGAACAGGTTGACGAAAAAGAACGCGCTCGGCACCGCGGTCTCGCCCGCAAAGATGCGGCTGAGCGGCTCCGAGAAGAGCGGCAGCGTGTCGAGCAATCTGGCGCCTTCGCGCGCCAGGCGCTCGCCGAAGCTGTCCCAGACCATCACGAAACCGGTCCACGCCTCCACTAGCCCGGCGGCCAGCAGGGCGCCGCCTGACACCCATGCCAGGGTGCGCGGCCCCCAGCTTCGCCGCTGGGCCAGCATCCGCCACGCATGAACGACCGCCGCGATGATGAACCCGTCGGACGCATAGCGATGCAGCGAACGCATCCACCGCCCGAGCCAGACGTCCTGATCGATGCGGACCATCGAGGCGTATGGCGCGCCAAGCCGGTAGACGAGCACCAGGTACAGCCCGGTGCCCAGCAGGGCGAGCAGCATGACCACGGCCACCGTGCCCGACTGGTACAGCGGGTTCCAGCGCCAGCCGTACAGGCGATTGGCCGCCGCGTCGAGGGCGGTCAGCGTGCGGCGGGCGAGGCGGAGGCGGCGTCTGGTCATTGGATCCCTTGCGGAATATTTATCATATCGTCATGATCTTAGCTACTACTTCGCCGAGGATGTTCCGCCGATGTGGCTGGGAAGCACCGCGCAGCACGCCGTTCGCGCCGTCCTGTACATCACCGAACACGGCACCGACGCCCCCGTGCGGGTCGACGAGATCGCCGCGGCGCTCGACGCGCCGCGCAACTACCTGTCCAAGACGCTGCACCAGTTGGTGCGCGCCGGCGTGCTGCGCTCGGTGCGCGGCCCCAATGGCGGCTTTCAGCTCGTCGACGCTCCCAGCGCCCTCTCCGTCGCGCGCATCGTGGCCCCCTTCCTCCCGTCGCAGCAAACGCGCTGCCTGATGGGACGCCCCAACTGCGGCGGCGCCAACCCCTGCGCGGCCCATCATCGCTGGCGCCGCGTGGCCGATGGAGTGGTTGCGTTCTTCGAACAGACGTCCGCTGCCCAGCTATTGGCCGACAACGGCACGCCGCGCACGGCCAGGAAGACCGCTCGTCCAAGGCAGGGTCCCGCATCGATGAAGCGTCCCGCCACCAAGCGTCCCGTCACCAAGCGTCCCGCCACCAAGCACCGCGCTGCGCGGCGCCCCACGTAGTTCGTCCTCTTCCCCACCACCACACGCCGGAGCGTCCTGCATGGATCCCTCTGTCAGCCCCGAAGGTCCCGCCGCCGAGACGATACCCGTCGGGCAGCGCATTTTCGACAACATGTTCCTGCTTCTCGCGCTCGGCCTCGTGATCATGTTCATCGTCTACACGGGCTGGGGGCTGTGGGAGCTCTACTCGATGCCGACGGCCACCCTTCCCTGAGGTCCGACTGATGCTCACCAAAGTGCACACCGGTCTCGATCCGGTGCCCGGTATCTGGTGGAAACCCGCCCACAAGGCCGAACGGGTGTGGGTGGCGATCGCCTTCGCCTGGTGCCTCGTGCTGTTCGCCATGATGCCGCTCTGGCATTTCCGCGGCGGCCAGAATCCCTCGGGCGTCCGGCGCCGCGTCGAACCCAAGGCGTTCTATGCGCGCACTGTCGCCTTCGCCGCCCAGTACAAGATCGGCGAGGATCGCGGCCTGCCTATCGCGGCACCACCACCCGGCGCCGACGTCTACCTGGTTGGCCTGACCTTCCAGTGGTACCCCATCCTGCAGTTGCAGCAGGGCAAGGAATACATGCTGCACCTCTCGGCCCTCGACGTGAACCACGGGTTCTCGCTCTTCCCGCTCAGCATCAACTTCCAGGTCGTTCCGGGCTATGACTATGGCCTGCGCATCACCCCCACCGCCGCCGGCGACTTCCGCATCATCTGCAACGAGTTCTGCGGCATCGGCCACCACACGATGGTCGGCCGCGTCATCGTGGTCGACGAATCGGGCAAGCCCGTGGCCGACAATGCAGCGGCCCGCCTGACGAACGGAGACGCCAAATGAACGCTCCATTCAACACGCCGTCGCGCACCTGCCCCGCCACGGGTTACCGCGTCGACCGTCAGGCGGAACTGCTGACACGGGCCAACGCGGTCGTCGCGGTGGTCTCGCTGCTCATCGGCGCCGTCGCCGCCCTGCTGCTGGCGCTCACGCGCTGGCAAGCCGTGCACCTGCTCCCCGCGGTCTGGTATTACCGCGTCCTCGGCGCGCACGGCATGAACATGCTGATCTTCTTCATCATCTTTTTCGAGATGGCGGTGCTCTGGTTCGCCAGCACCGTGCTGATCAACGCCCGGCCCGCGGCGCCGAAGTACGGCTGGTTCAACTTCGGGCTGATGGTCGTGGGCTCGGCGATCGTCGAGTGGGCCCAGTGGAGCGGACGCGCCGACGTGCTGTTCACGTCGTACCCCCCGCTTAAGGCGCACCCGGCGTTCTACCTCGGCATCATCTTCTTTGCCGTCGGCGCGCTCGGCGTCACCGGGCAGTTCTTCGCGTCGCTGGTGATCGCCAAGCGGGAAAAGACGTACAACGGTTCGCTCCCGCTCGTGGTCTACGGCGCGATGACCGCGGCCATCATCGCCGTCATCACGCTGGTGCACGGCGCGATGGTCTACATCCCCACCTTCACGTGGGCGATGGGCTGGACCCCGATGCCCGACCCCGAAGTGTACCGCCTGCTCTGGTGGGCACTCGGCCACTCGTCGCAGCAGATCAACGTGGCGGCAATGGTGGCCATCTGGTACATGCTGGGCGCGCTGACGGTCGGCGCGGTCGTGCTGAACGAAAAGGTGAGCCGCTCGGCGTTCGTGCTGTACATCCTGTTCATCTCCATGGCATCGGCCCATCACCTGCTGGTCGACCCCGGCTTCAGTTCGCCGTGGAAGATCGTGAACACGTCGTACTTCATGTACCTGGCGGTGCTCGCGTCGATGGTGCACGGCTTCACGGTGCCGGCCGGCATGGAACTCGGCATGCGCCTGCGCGGCTACACCGACGGGCTGTTCGGCTGGCTGCGGCGCGCCCCGTGGGGCGATCCCGGTTTCTCGTCGCTGGTGCTCTCGGTCGTTGTCTTCGGCTTCTTCGGCGGCATCACCGGCGTCACGCTCGGCACGGAACAGATCAACATCATTGCGCACAACACGCTGCGCATTCCCGGTCACTTCCACGCGACCGTGGTCAGTGGCACGGCCGTGGCGTTCATGGGAGCCACGTACTACCTGCTGCCGCTGATCTTCCGCAGGAAGGTGGCCTTCTGGTCGCTGGCGCGGTGGCAGCCGTACATGTTCGCCGGCGGGCTGCTGCTCCTCGAATTCGGCATGACCTTCGCCGGCAGCTTCGGCGTGCCCCGCCGCCACTGGGACATCTCGTTCTCGCAGGCGCCGTTCGACGTGCAGTTCAACCCGATGGTCGACGTCTTCCTCGGGATGCTCGGCATCGGCGGTATCATCGCGGCCACCGGCGCGCTCTCGTTCGTGCTGATCGCGGTGACCACGGTGTTCTTCGGCAAGAAGATCACCGAGTTCCCGCGCGGCGTCACCGTGCCGGGAATTCCGCAGGGACTCACCAACCCGCCGGTGCATTCGGCGGACGTGGATGAACGCAACGAGGCGCTGCACGCCCCGGCGCGGGGCATTGCCGGCGCCACGCCGGGAACGCTCGTGCTGGTGGCCGTCTTCTTCGCCGCCTTCGTGCTGTACTACTTCACCAACTGGAAGCTGCTGAGCTTCTTGTGGAAGATCGGCTAGAGAGTTCGACCATCCGCCGGCCAGGGCCGGCGTCCACCGCACTCGCCGCGATCCTCGTGATCACGGCGGCATGGTGGGCGCTGGCACTCTGGCCGGTGGGTGATTTTCCACCGGCGTGGCTCGTGGACAGGCGGGCCGTCTGCTTCGGCGCGCGCGGCGGCGGGCCGCCGAACTTCGGCGGCTGGCTTTTTCTCATCGGCGAACCCGCCGGCCTGCTGGCGATGCTCGCGATCATCGGGGGAAGGTCCCTCGCCGCCGACCTCGTGGGCATGCGGCACTGGCTCCAGCGCCACCGCATGGTGCAGGCAGGCGTGGCGGCGACGGCGCTGGTGGCGCTCGTAGCGGTCGTGGCCGGCGTGAGCCTTGCGGCTCGGCCGTCCGGCGGCATCGCCTTGCCGCTGCCAAGCGGCGCCGTGCAAGCGGTTGACCTTCCCGCGCCACCAGCAACCCTCGTGGACCAGCACGGCGCCTCGATCGTGCTCGCCGACGTCACGCAGCCGTCCATCGTGACCGTGGCGTTTTCCCATTGCGAGACCGTCTGTCCAACCACCGTGCGGCATATCATGAGCGCACGCATCGCGGCCGGGCGACCCTCGATGCCGCTGTTCATCGTGACGGTCGATCCATGGCGCGACACGGCGGAGCGGCTGCCGACGATCGCACGCCAGTGGGCGCTCACACCGACGGATCACGTGCTGTCGGGCGATGTTGCCGCCGTGGCACGGACGCTCGACGCGCTCGGCGTCGGGCGCTCGCGCGACCCCAACACGGGCGACGTCGCGCATGCGGTCGTCGTGCTGCTGCTCGACGGCCGCGGCCGCGTGACGCAGCGGCTCGACGGCGACGCGAGCGGACTTACCGCCGCGCTCGTCGCCGCCGCGCGCTACGCTCCAGCCACCTCGGCGACGGCCCGGCGCAGCGACGACTCTACGTGGTCGCCACTGCCACGACCGAGCAGATACTCCAGTACGTCGGCCGCCGGATACGACGTTCGCCCCTTGGCCACCGCCGCCAACTCGGTGACGGCATCGCCGCTCGTCAGCAGCGGCGGCTCCGCCGAGCCGTCCTCCTTGCGCAACTGGGGCAGCCCGATGACGGCCATCAGTCCGTTGCAGAGGCACCTTCGTCCCACGGTATCCTCGACGGTGCCGCCGGATTTCACGTAGGTATCCAGAGGCTCCGACGAGCACTTGTACGCGAGCTTTCCGTCGTCGCGGCGGGCCGCCGTGCGCAGGTACCCCAGATCGCAGAGACGAATGCGCGAATCGTCCTGCTGCACCAGTGAGGGCGATTCGATGACCTTGAACGGAAATCCCGTCGGCGACGCTCGCGGATCGGTGAAGATGCCGACACGGCCGGCCGCCACGTCGCCAAGCACCGTACGCTTGACTTCGGCCGACAGGCCCGACTCATCGGAGTACGCGAACGGCGTGCCCACCTGAACACCCGCAGCCCCCTGCCGCACCGCCGCGCGCACGCCCTCGGGATTCCCGAAGCCACCCGCCAGCCAGAAAGGAGCGCCCAGCTCTCGCATGGCTGCGAGATCGACTTCGTCGCGCTCGCCGTAGATTGGCTCGCCACGCTCGTTCAGGCGCAAGGCGCCACGCGGCGGAGCATTGTGACCGCCGGCCGTGGCTCCCTCGATCACGAATCCGTCCACCCGACCCGTCGCCTTGCGCAGCAGGTTGGTAGCCAGCGCATGCGACGAGACGATGGCGTAGAATGCCGGTCGCTTGAGCGGAATCGAGGTCGCGCCGTGCAGGGCCGGGTCGAACCGCAGGAACAGCGGCTGGTCGGCCGGCTGCCCCTCGACGTCGAAGCGCAGCGTGGCCGGCGCGTGCTGCGCCAGTGCGTCCAGCGCACCAGGGATCTCGCGCGGGATTCCCGCGCCCATCAGCACCACGTCCACGCCGGCCAGCATCGCGCCGTACAGCGAGGCGAGGTTGGGCATCTGCACCTTCGTCAGGAGGTTGATCCCGACCTTGCCCGAATGCCCTTCCTTGGCGAGCCAGACTTCGACGAAATTGGCGACAATCGTCACCTGCTCGCGCACCGTGCTGACGGCCTGCTTGTACATGGGGAGCCCGCGATACGGCTCGCCCGGCGCGCGGCCACCTGGCCTGAAGTACCGTCGCAGGATATCGGCAGCGACGCTCGGAATCGGAAAGTTCTCCAGGGCACGACGCATCGCGCCGCAGGGGTCCCCATCCTGGAGTCGCCTCACGAATACCGAGTCGATCGCGGTACCCGACACGACTCCCAACTGTCCGGCGGCCGAAACCGCGCGGGCCAAGCGCCAGTTCGAGACGGCAATGCCCATACCTCCCTGAATAACGAGGGGAAGAGCGATAGCCGTCATGAAAGCTCCTGGTCCTGAGAGAGGGTGTCCGCCCATCAGGCGCGGCCTAACCAAGAAAAATAGACAGAATTGGCGACGCGCTCAGTCAGGCAATTCCTTAGGGGTTATCCCTTCGCGAGAGCTAAATGTAACCTCAGGTTGCCATGACGGCGAGGCTCGCGATGATTATCGGCGCCGGAAACCGCCAGACCCAGAACCCGCGACGTTCGACTCACTCGAGGAGCCCAGGAATGCCCGTGACTTCCGCACCGGATCCCGCAGTCCAGCCGGTACGCTGGGGAATCCTCGGCGCCGCCAACATCGCAGTCAAGCTGGTGATTCCGGCGCTGCAGCGAGGAGCGAACTCGGAAGTCGTTGCGATCGCGTCAAGGGACGCATCCAAGGCTCGCGCCGTCGCCGCCGACCTGGGCATCGCGCGCGCCTACGGTTCCTACCAGGAACTGCTCGACGATCCCGATGTCGATGCGATCTACAACCCGCTGCCGAATCACCTGCACGTCCCGTGGTCGATCAGGGCCGCCGAGGCGGGGAAGCACGTACTGTGCGAGAAGCCGCTATCCCTCACCACGGCCGAGGCCCGGGATCTCATCGCCGCTCGCGACCGGACCGGCGTGCAGATCGGCGAGGCGTTCATGGTGCGCACGCACCCGCGGTGGCTCGCCGTACGCGACCTGGTGCGTTCTGGGAGAATCGGCGAACTGAAGCTGATCGTCGGGCACTTCAGCTACGACCGGCGCGACCCCAACGACGTGCGCAGCCGCGTCGAATGGGGCGGTGGCGTGCTGATGGACATCGGGTGCTATCCCACCACGCTCGCCCGCTGGCTCTTTGGCGCCGAACCGGTGGAAGTCGTCGGCATGGTGGAGCGCGATCCCGAACTCGGCGTCGACCGCCTCGCCAGCGCCCTGCTCCGCTTTCCCACGGGACAGGCATCGTTCACGGTGGCCGGCCAGCTCGTGCCCTGGCAACGGATGCAGATCTTCGGGACAACCGGTAGAATCGAAGTAGAGATCCCCTTCAATACGCCCGCTGATTATCGGGCCCGGATCTTCATTGATGACGGCAGCGACCTGCACGGCCGCAACGTCGAGACCGTCGAGTTCGAAGCGGTGGACCAATACGAACTGCAGGGAGAACGATTCGCCGAAGCCGTGCGTGGCCTGGGTACCGTACCGGTGCCATTGGAGGATGCGTTCGGCAACATGGCCGTGATCGAGGCGCTGTTCAGGTCCACTGAATCGAAACGGTGGGAGACACCAGCGCGATAGCGCCCACAACGGAGACGACCATGAAGCTGCTGCGTGCCGGACTCGTGTTGTTGCTCAGCCTCGCGATGGGCCATCCGCTGGCGGCGCAGGCCAAGCCGGCCGAGGCGCCATCGCGGGACAAGGTGATGGCCGCGGCGAAGGCAATCATGCAGGAGGTCCGGTACTGCACGTTCATCACCATCGGGCCGGACGGTCAGCCGCAGGCCCGCGTGGTCGATGCCGTGGCTCCGGACTCGGGGTTCATCGTGTGGATCGGCACAAACCGCGTGACGCGCAAGGTGGCGGATATCAGGAAGGATCCGCGCGTGACGTTGATGTACTTCAACGCAGCAGGCCAGGAATACGTGACGGTGATCGGCAAGGCGGTGGTGGATGACGACATGGCGCACAAGGCGGCGCGCTGGAAGCCGTCCTGGGGCATGATGGTCAAGGATGGGTACCGCGGTTCAGACTTCGTGCTGATTCGCGTGCAGCCGTCGCGGCTCGAGGTCAGCAGCGTGAGGCGCGGCATCTTCAACGACCCGGTCAACTGGCGCCCGGCCATCGTGGAGCTGCCGTAGGCGAGGGCATGTCACGACCAGCGTAGCGATGGCGGTCTTGCGCTGTCGGCTGCAACCGATCGATGACGGGCGCAATGCGCTTCAGTGGCACGCTTGATCCATGAAGCCACCTTGCGTTGTATATAGCGTCAATGCTATGTTGTCTCTGTGACTTGGAAGGTCGCGTTCTACAGTGCGTCGCTGGAGAATGAGTTGCTGGGATTGCCACCGGGACTGCTTGCGAAGTTCTTGCGCTACGCGGAACGGCGGGAAGCGTACGGGCCGCATCTCGGAATGCCGCACACGTGAGCAATGGGGAACGGACTGGTCGAACTCAGGGTGAAGGCCGTAGAGGGAATCGTCCGAGTGTTCTTCTGCACCGCCGTCGGTCACCGAATCGTCTTGCTGCACCAGTTCCACAAGAAGTCCGACCGGACACCACGACGAGAAGTCGAGATTGCACGACGACGGATGCGGGAGATCACGGCGTGACTACGACATTGAAGGCATTCAGAGCCCGCGCGTTGTCGAACCCGCGCGTCAAGCATGAGTACGATCGCCTTGAAGGCGAGTTTGCGTATCTCGATGAGGTCCTGAAGGCGCGCGCGGCCGCGGGGCTCACGCAAGCCGATGTGGCAAGGCGCATCGGGACCACCCAGTCGGCGGTGGCGCGCCTCGAGTCGCGAAACGCCAGGCATTCTCCGTCCATGGCAACGCTGGAACGCTACGCGGCGGCGTTGGGATGCAGGCTGGAAGTGCGTTTCGTGAAGGAGCGCGCGCGGACCTGAGGACAGGCTACGGCTCGGGTCGACGAGGGGCATTGCGCGGTTACCCTGCGATCGCCATCCGCTCCGCGCCACTGCGTACCGCACGCGCCGGTACGACCGTCAGCGCCTGGTCGAGGTCGCGCCAGAGGTCGCCGGCATCTTCGAGACCGACGCTGAGTCGCAACAACCCCGGCGTGATCCCCGTCTGCTCGCGCGCCTCGGCGTCCACCACGCGATGCGTGAGCAAGGCCGGCGGCTGGATGAGCGTGTCGGTGGAGCCAAGACTGACGGCCGGCGTGATGAGCTTGAGTGCGCTCACGAAGTCACGCATGAGGGCAGAAGTCGAGCCGGCCAGCTCGAAGCTGATCAGGCTGCCCGGCCCCTTCATCTGCCGGCCGATCAGCCCGCGGGCGTCCTGTCCCGCAAGCCCGGGAAAGCGCACGCTGGCAATGCGCGCGTCTTTGGCCAGCCGCTCGGCGAGCACCACCGCCGTGGCCTGCGCATACTCGACACGGAGGTGCAGCGTGGGAAGGCTCCGGTGCAACAAGTATGACGACAGCGGGTGCAACACCCCGCCAGTGGCGGCGCGCACGTTCTTGATGTCGCGCACCAGCGCGTGCGAGCCCGCCACCACGCCAGCCAGCACGTCACCGTGCCCGCCGAGGAACTTGGTGGCGCTGTGGATCACCAATGCAGCGCCGAGGGCGAGCGGCTGCTGAAGGACCGGCGTGGCGAAGGTGGAGTCGACGAGCACGGGCACGGTCCCGGCCTGACGCACCACGGCGGCGATGTCGACCAGGTCGAGCGTCGGGTTGGCCGGTGTCTCGATGAAGACCAGCGCCGTGTCGGGGCGCAGGGCCTGCGCGATTTCGTCCTGCAGCGCCCAGGTGACTTCGAGGCCAAGCAGGCCCGACGACAACAAGTGGTCGGCCGTGCCGTACATCGGGCGCACCGCCACCACGTGGCCGCCGCGCACCTTGGCCGCGAGCAGCACCGCGGTGAGCGCAGCCATTCCCGAGCCGAAGGCTGCGGCGTCTTCGGCCCCCTCGAGTTCGGCGAGCGCCTTCTCGAACCGGTCGGTCGTGGGGTTGAAGAGTCGCTGGTAGACGAAGCTCCCCTGCGGCGCGTCGCCCATGACGAGACTGTCGAACGAGCGGGCCGCTTGGTCGAGATCAGGCGTGGGATACGTGGTGCTCAGGTCGATCGGCGGCGCGTGCACGCCGAGGCCGGCAAGGTCCGCTCGTCCGGCGTGGACGGCGCGCGTGGCAAATCCGTGCTCCATGGCCAGCTCCTTGTTCGGCGTCATGGAGTTATACTAGTACCATCATCTCAAATGGATGCTATGTGCCGAATATTATTCGGAAACACCCGGATCCGACGTTGATTGACCGAATTGACCGCAGCATCCTGGCATACCTGCAGCACGATGCGCGGATTTCCAACAAGGAGCTCTCGGCCAAGGTGGGGCTGGCGCCGTCGAGCTGCCTGGCGCGGGTGCGGCGTCTCGAGGCTTCGGGGGCGTTGTTGGGCTACCACGCCGAGGTCGACCCGCGCGTGTACGGAGTGAGACTCGAGGCGCTGATTGCCATCCGGCTGGAGAAGCACGCGCGCAACGCGATCGCGGCGTTCGAGCGGCACATCGTCACGCTCCCCGAAGTGCGCGGCGTCTTTCACGTGGCTGGCGCCAACGACTACCTGGTGCACGTGGCGGTGCGGGACGCCGAACAGCTTCGCGACTTCGCGCTGACGGCCTTCGCCACGCGTCCCGAGGTGGCGCACATGGAGACGTCGCTGATCTTCTCGCACCAGCGGAACGTGCGGTTCGGGACGGTGCCGGATTCGGGTGCGGGGAGATAGGGGCAACTGCACACCACGGAAGCACGGGGCACACGGAACGGCAATTCAACGTGGGCTCGCGCGGACGGTACCGTCCGCCGTTCGTTGATTCGATGCCGCACGCAATGATCCGATGCCGGTACTTCTCGCAACCGCCCACATCGTTGTTCCGGACTCGTAGCGCGTGCAACGCAGTGCACGCGTCGCCCTCTCGCACGACGTGTGCGGGGCCCGGCTCGGGTGGCGGAACTGGTAGACGCGCGCGGCTGCGAACCGCGTTCTTTAGTGATAGTCCGGGTTCGATTCCCGGTCCGAGCACGGTTGAGTCGCTATTGACCAGGCGCACCGTTTCACGCAACTTCTAGTCCTCGTTAGGGAACGAAGTTCGCAACGGAAACGGGGCAGGCGCTCTCATCGGCGCTGCCCCGTTTCTGTTTCCTGGCCCTGTTCCCTGAATGCGCTGGTATCGGCCGACGATGAGCGCGCGAGGTGCTCGGGCGACCTGTTCCGGGGAATGGCCCGCCCTCGGGGGAGTGGGTCGGGGGAGTGGGTCTTGCCCGCGCCGCTATCTCGCTATGCACTATCTCCAACGCCCTGTTTTACTATCTCTGTAGATAGTGTCCTTTTCGTCAGTAGTGCTTGGGAGGGCTATGGTCCGCCGCGTGCTGTCCCGTTCGGCCGAGAATCCCTTCCGGATCAGCGGCACCGTCTCCGGCGAGTTCTTCACCGACCGCGAGCGGGAACTCAAGCAGTGCCTCCGCACGTTGCGGAAGCCCGGTGGCAAGCTGCTGGTGGCCGGAGTGCGCCGGACGGGCAAGACGTCGGTCCTCGAGCGGGCAGTGGAGGCGGTCAACACGAAGGGCGGCCACGCGTTCCTCGCCGATTTCTCGACCGCGACCTCGCTCGTCGACCTGTCCAACCGGCTCCTGGCAGGCGCGACGCAGGCGGCGGGACGCCGGTGGACCACGCTGGTGCGCGATCTCGTGACCCGGCTGCAGGCCCAACTGTCGCTCGCGCCCGACCCCATGACGGGGCTCACCGTCCCGAGCTTCAGCGTGGCGCTGCGACAGGAAAGTGCCGACGTGCAGCAGGCGTCACTCGGCCACGTGCTCGATAGCCTCAATGCGCTCTCGGCGAAGCGCAAGATCGTGCTCGGCGTCGTGCTCGATGAGTTCCAGGAACTCAGCCGGTTCGGCGAGACCGCCGAGTGGCACCTCCGGGGCGTGATCCAGAAGCACACGCACGTCAGCTACGTCGTCGCCGGCTCCAAGGTGGCCCTCCTCGACGCGATGCAGGCGAAGGGACGGGCGTTCTATCAGCTCTTCGAACCGTGTCCGTTCGGGCCGATTGACGCGCGCCATCTCGCCGCGTGGATCGACGAGCGCATGCGGTCGGTGGGGCTCGATCCGGTGGAGGCGGGCGGGCGCTGCATCACGCTGGTTGGCGCGCGGACGCGCGACATCATTCGCCTGGCGCGCAAGTGCGTAGACCGCGCAGGCGCCGACGCGCGGGTGGATGCGGCGGCCGTCGCCGCCGCGTACGTGGAGATCGTCGACGAG
>ERZ1292630.3982-Hain-H41-02um-R3-3982-length-12641-cov-6_pt1 | contig 12641 bp, 9 predicted proteins | sample MGYA00564408_ERZ1292630 | MGnify/ENA primary metagenome ERZ1292630 (study PRJEB36523, sample SAMEA6512641) | groundwater metagenome | collected 2019-01-08 | study: AquaDiva: Metagenomics assemblies of 32 groundwater samples | reverse complement strand
ATACCACTCTATCGTCTTTTTCAAGCCTTCCTCAAATGACGTCTGCGCCCTAAACCCAAATTCCTTCTCCGCTTTTGATGTATCCAGCATCCTTCGCGGCTGGCCGTCTGGTTTGGAAGTATCCCAACCAATTTCCCCTTTGAATCCGGTTAATTTTATAATCAATTCAATTAAATCTTTTATCGTAATTTCAAAACCTGCACCTATGTTTATGGGATCTGATTTGTTATATCGTTCTGTAGCAAGTATAATTGCTTCTGCCGCATCCTCAACATAAAGAAATTCTCTGGAAGGTTTGCCTGTACCCCATACTGTAATTCTGGACTCATTATTTATTACTGCATCTATGCATTTTTTTATGAGAGCGGGTATTACATGAGATGATTCAGGATCAAAATTATCCCCGGGGCCATAAAGATTAACAGGAAAAAGGCAACAGGAATTAAAACCATACTGTTGACGGTAAGCTTGTGATTGAACCAGAAGCATCTTTTTGGCCAATCCATAAGGCGCATTTGTCTCTTCCGGGTAACCGTTCCAAAGTTCTTCTTCTTTGAATGGCACCGTAGTGAATTTGGGATATGAACAGATGGTGGCCAGCGCAACAAACTTTTCAATACCAGATAATCTTCCCTGCTCCATCATCTGGGCACCCATCATAAGATTGTCATAAAAGAATTTACCGGGGTTTTCCATGTTCACCCCAATTCCTCCTACACTTGCAGCCAAATGGATAACTATATCCGGGTCAGCATCTTTGTAAACCCTTTTAACATCCTCCATATCTACAAGATTATAGTCCTGACTCCTGGGAATAAATATATTTTCACAGTTCCGGTCGTTTAGCCTTTCAACTACAAACGACCCGAGAAAACCTGCTCCTCCTGTCACCAAAACTCTTTTGTCCGACCAGAAATCCATTTACATCCACTCTCAAATTCTAAATTGTAAAATCATTTATGTGCGTGAAGCTCTTTAATATCCGCATCAACCATCAATTTAACCAGATCCTCAAAAGATGTCTTTGATTCCCAGCCTAAAACTTTTTTTGCTTTCGTAGCATCTCCACACAGAAGGTCTACTTCAGTCGGCCGCAAATATTTAGGATCAATCTCTACAAATTTCTCCCAGTCCAAATCAACATAAGAGAACGCTGCTTCAAGAAAATCTTTTACACTATGAGTCTTGCCTGTTGCAATAACAAAATCGTCCGGTCCTTCTTGTTGGAGCATCAGCCACATCGCTTCTACGTATTCTTTAGCATAGCCCCAATCTCGCTTGGCATCCAGATTCCCTAAGTACAGTTTCTTTTCCATACCAGCCTTAATTCTCGTAACCGATCGAGTAATTTTTCTGGTAACGAATGTCTCTCCTCTGCGAGGAGACTCGTGATTAAAAAGAATTCCATTACAGGCAAACATTTTGTAACTTTCTCTATAATTGACCGTTGCCCAATATGCCATCACTTTAGAAAACGCATATGGGCTTCGTGGATAAAACGGAGTTGCTTCACTCTGTGGAACTGATTGAACCTTTCCAAACATCTCACTGCTTGATGCTTGATAGAATTTGGTCTTAATGCCAACTTCTTTTATGGCTTCAAGTATCCTTATTGTACCAAGTGCAGTTACATCTGCAGTATATTCAGGTATATCAAAACTTACTCTGACATGACTTTGTGCCGCTAAATGGTAAATTTCGTCCGGTTGAAGATTGTACAATAACTTAATTAAGTTAGTAGAATCAGCAATATCACCATAATGGAGAAATAGCCGAACTCCATTGATATGAGGATCGGTATACAAATGATTAATTCGACTCGTATTAAACGTACTGGCACGTCGTATTATACCGTGCACCTCATAACCTTTTTCCAGTAACAACTCAGCTAAATAAGAACCATCTTGCCCGGTAATCCCTGTTATAAGAGCTTTTTTCATAGTAATGTGGTAAATTTTTACATAGCTCCGCTATGTCAGTTACACTTTCATGCAAAATATAACCCTAAGTAAATAGAGATTTTTCAGCTAAAACCACTACTTTATATACTATATAACATTTTATTTATTTTTTGGCAATGATTGATTTTCTCGACTACATTAAGCTGTCTGAATTATACAATTTACAGGTCACACAAAATAACAAAACGACCGAATACGACGTTGGCATACTAATTGCGCACACTTTGCGTTAAATATTTTGTAAAAATTACTGTAAAATATACTTGACAATTATTTATTAGTAGTTATCATACGTCCTTTATATATCGAAAATCACCTTACCCGTGAAAGGGCAGTTACCATGAAAAATTACAGATTAAAAAGAATTTTTTTGTTTGCACTGTCATCTTTGTTTTTGAGCGGATTAGTTATTAGTAAAAGTACTAATGCGGCAGACCCATTAGCAGCGGTGAAAAATAGTATCCAATCCAAATTGGATGGAGGAGATTCGGTTGCCGATGCGGTTTGTCAGATAGTAAAGGATGTGACCGATGATAAAAAGAACAACTGTTGTGTAAATACAGCAACTGCGGCTGTTGAGATGGACCTTGATGTTCAGGAAGTGGTAGCATCAGCAATTGACTGCGGATGCGATCCTTTGGCAGTAGGCAATGCCGCATATAACGCAGGGGCCACTCTCCATGATGTTTATATGGCGGGTGGATCGACAAGCAATGGATCGACAGGTTTACAGCATACTCCGGATGATGTTGAACAGCCTACAGACAGGCCTGCTTCACCTTTCGTTCCGCGAGATAATGATGATAAACGTTTTGGATTTAAAGACTAAATTAAGCATATTGACAACACTATAACGAAAACAAAACTATTACATTACAAAAAGGAAAATCATGATGAATAAACTAAAATCAGCATTACTGAAATTGATGATTGTTGTACCAGTTCTTACGTTTGTTCACACCTGTTATGCACAAACTAATAACAACGCAACAGCCCTTGACTATGGTAGTTATGGCGCACAAATGAACCGTCAACAAATGAATCGCTTTCCATTTAAAGGTGGTAATCTTCACTTAGGTTCTCTTAAAATAAACCCAACTTTCCACGAAAGATTACAATACGATGATAACATATTTAAGGTATCGGGAACACATAGGAAAATGGAAGGCCAGGATTCAATTACCACTAACACCAGCAGGCAAACAGAAAGCAAAGAGAGTGATATTATGAACATTGCATCGCCTGGCGTTAGGCTGGAATTACCTCTTGGAGAAAGATTTCTGTACGGTAAAGTTAAGAATCTGGGCTTAAACTGGCAATCTGATTTTATAAACTATGATGATAATGCGAGTCAAAATCAAGATAATCACTATGTGGTTGGATCTGTCACACTTGAAGTATTGAAGGGATATGATTTGACTCTAAGTCAGAACTGGCAGCATACAAATGTAGGCGCCGGATCTGAAACAGATGAGCTACATGCTCGTGACACAAACACTTCCGGCATAAGTTTAAGGATGTCTCAAATAATTCGCTCTCTTAAAAAACTAGACATTGAAATTTCATATCAAAACTTTGACCAAGACTACTCTCAAACGCAACTGGAGAGAGCAAATAGAAATCAAGACAGTTATTCTATTAATTTCTATTATAAACTTACTCCTAAGATAACTATAAAATTCCCGCAGTATACATATTCTATGATAAATTATGACAAGAACCGTCCTGAAGGTGGTATAAATACCGATCCATTAAGCAATTCACATACTAACAGCCTAATGGGTGGTATCAGTTGGAAAGCCACAGCAAAGACAACTGGCTACTTCAATATTGGCTACACGAATAGGGAGTACGAAAAAGACGAACATCAAGGTTACGATACTAACACATCGGCGGTATGGAATACTTCTGATGATAATTCATACATAATGGAAGGTGGAGTAACAACCCGACTTCCTTGGAATACGATATTAGATGTTAATATTTACAGAAACTTAAGAGAAGCTGAATTTACTGCTAAAAGCAATTCATATTTTAGCACTGGCGGTTCTTTTACAATTTCTCGCAAGTTTATAGAAAAACTCTACACAGATTTTACTGCCGGTTTTTTCCAAACTGATTTTAACGGTGTAAACAGAGAAGATAATATATATACTCTCGCTGTAAACGCTAATTATGCTGTAACCAAGTGGTCACGAGTTGAGGCAGGTTATTCTTACAAAAACAAAGATACAAATATAGATTATGATCGAGAAGACGAGGAAATCAATACGGCATATATCGGTTTAGGTTTTGGTTTCTGAGATAACCTACTGGCTCGAAAGACTTCTATTTAAACTGAAATCAATTTAAAATACACCTGCTTACTGAATTATTTCAAGCTTCTCACTTTTAAAGTTCTTCAGGCAACTCCTATAACCTTCTACTGTATTTTTATATTTCCACAAATAACCTCCTCAGGCACGCACACTCTGATAGTATCGATATACACTGACTCTAATGCAATTGTGTCATTCCCTGTAATACAAGGATATTTCTGCTTAGACTAAGATACAAACCCTATATGATTTTACAATCATAAAATGAACATAATTACCTATTAGACGTTTCCATTTTTCTCTATTCTCGTTAATTCTAACTGCCAAGCCATTAGCCTGTCTGACAATCATTACGACCTAAAACCTTTTCAAAGATTATATTTTAAGCAGCATTTCTTATGATCAACGATCACCTTAAATTATTATTGTAAACATTTTAAATGATGCAATAAAGACTGCCAATTACTATTGCTTTTAAGGTTTTTTTGATGTATATTGAAAATTGTAAAGTATTAAATTAGGCCTTCGGCTTAAATACGCAGGTAGGAGCCAACTCCTGCCCGAATAGGTACTAGTCCCCACCAGAAAGACGTGTCGGGCTGGCGAATGGCATTGCTGGGGGCGGGCAAGTGGGCGTTCTGGCGGGTTGGCGGCCGTATTTCCCACCGTTGAGCGCTGACGATCGCCGTCAGGAGACGGCTCCTATCAAAAACATTGAAATTCCTAGACATAAATCTAGATGTTGATTCTATCTATAGTCATCAACAAGTGACATAAATTAATTGATCGGAATTACAAAGTATGCTAAAGTAGAATGCCACGTAGCTATAGCGTAGTACAAATCCCAATCATAAGTTTACGTTTCTAACACTTTAAAATTTACAGGGGTTCTTACCATTAACCTGGCAATGTTCTTTGTATAACCCTTCTCCAGGTTAATGGCAAGATGAGGGAAATAAAAGATGAAGAGATTAGTTTTACTTTTAATAGTCTTCTTTGTTGGGTGCAATGGGTTGTCTTCATTTGTAAACAGGGGTGGAGTGGGTATAAATAGTGCAGGTAATGTAAGTACTAATCCAATGATGAAAGGTGCCATGACTTCAAATATTGATGCTAGTGTTATGAAAGATGCTTATCTGGACCCGTTATTACCGAGTGGTGTCCAAAGCGCATATACAAAGCAAAAGTATCTGGTTGAAGCAAAAGATGTGTTGAGGATTCAGGTACGTGGCGAACCAGATTTGAGTGTTACTTCAAGAATATCAGAAAAAGGAGAGATTTGGGTTCCACTTCTTGAAGATGTAAAAGTAACCGGGTTAACAATTCAAGAAACAGAACAGCTTCTGGAAAATCGCTTCAAAAATGGTTTCTTAAATGATCCTAGAGTTACTGTAAGCATTGATACTCAACAGATGGCAGAATATAGTGAGAAAGAGGTAATTGTATCCGGACAGGTTAATAATCCGGGGGCTGTGCCACTATTAGGTAAATACATGACTGTGTTTGAAGTTGTTAACAAGGCCGGTGGTTTCACAAACATTGCCTGGCCTAGCCGGACAAAAGTTATAAGGGAAGAAAACGGAGTAAAGAGTATTCTCAAGGTTAATCTAAAAAAAGTTAAAAAAGGCGACAAATCCAAGGATATAATAGTAAAACCTGGCGACATTATTATTGTGCCAGAAACTATTTTTTAAACCATATATATTCCCTACTTTAGTACAAAATACTAGAAATTTACTGTAATAATTATGTTGACTGAAAGTGAAATCCAACCGAAACAATTAGATATTAGAAAATATCTCACGACTGTACTGAGGCGAAAGTGGATAATTATCGCTTTTTTAGTGATTTCGGGTACATACAGTACGTATAAAGAGTTAACAAAAATTCCTTATTACACAGCCAGTACGCAAGTAATAATTACGCAGAACATACCAAAAGGTCTTTCATTTCAAGCTTTTTCGTTTGAGGGTAATAATAACTCTTCTTTTATAACCAATGAAAGAATCTTACGGAGTAGGTTACTTGCTCAAAAGGTTCTAAGTACTATGGATTACAAAGATAGCCCTGAGTTTAATCCTGTCAAGAAAGCTAATATTTTTAGTATAAAAGAGTTAACAAGAGGGAATTCAAGTCCAACTGCCAAGAAAACAGAACCTGGAAAAGAATCTCAAGAACCTGAAACTCCTGTAAAATATGATGTAGATGACGCATTAATTAATAATTATCTTTCCAAGTTAACTGTTCAAATGACAGTAAACAGTGATATTGTTTCAATAAGTTTCACAGGCAATCATCCAGAAACTCTAGCTAAAATGTGTAATATGCATGCTAAAAAATTTATAGAGACCCATTTGGAATTGAGATTTGCTGCATCACAAGATGCTGTTAAGTGGCTCCAAGATCAACTTGTAGATAAAAAATTGAAGGTGGAAGAGGCAGAAGAGGCTTTGCTTTTATATAAAGAGAAGCAAAATATTGTCGGTCTTGGAGAAACGGCTGGAATAATAGAACAAAAGCTTGAAGGATTGAAATCAAATTTAACAGAAATCAAAATAAAAAAGATACAGATGAAAGCTCTGTCCGATCAGATAAAGCAATATTCTAAAGACCCCACTCTAACTAAATTAATCCCGGAAATAGTAGAAAGTAATTCAATTAATAGCTTAAAGATAAAATATTCAGATTTGCAGGCAAACAAAACTATGTTATCAGACAAATATGGGGAAAAGCATCCTAATATTGCCAATATAGATTTACAGTTAAAAGAAGTAGAAAACAGGATAAAACTTGAGACATTAAATATAATTACAAAGGTTGAAACAGATTATAATATATTGTTAGCAAATGAAGAAAGCTATGAAAAAGCATATGAGGAACAGTCGCTGGTCGCACATGACCTCAATAGGAAGATAACAGTTTACCGCAGATTACAAAGAGAAGCGGACAGTGAAAGAGCTTTTTATGATATACTGCTAAAGAGAATGAAGGAAAGTAATATTGCCGGAGATCTGCAGACAAGCAATGTTAGTATTCTCGACCCTGCAATGGTACCTCGGACACCCATTGGAGCAAGCAGAAATTCGCAAATCATGAAGGGAGTAATGATTGGATTGGCCTTAGGTATCGGCCTGGCATTCTTTTTAGATTATCTTGACAATACAGTAAAGAGTACTGAGGACGTAGAAAATTATTTGGGAGTTACACTCCTGGGCCTGGTTGAAAGAGCAAAACAGTCAAAGGAAAATAAAGATGCTAATTTAGAACTAATGGCTAGTGAAGCACCAAAATCAGTCTTTTCTGAAACAATTCGAAATATCAGGACCGGTATAATGTTATCCACAACCGATACGCCACATAAATCACTGTTAATTACAAGCACAAAACAGGGAGAAGGGAAATCATTCATTGCTGCTAATCTTGCTATTACATTTGCTCAAACTGGCAAAAAGACATTACTTGTGGATACTGATTTTAGAAAGCCCAGACAACATAAGATTTTTGGCATTGATCTGAAACCAGGATTAAGTAATCATTTTATAGGAGAAATTGATTATGAATCTATTATTAAGCATGTTAATATTCCACACCTTAGCGTTATTACATGCGGACTAATACCCCCAAATCCATCCGAGCTATTAGGTTCTCACAGTATGGAAAAGTTTTGCGATAATGTACGTAACAGGTTTGACATTATCATTTTCGATACTCCTCCTACAATGACTGTTACTGATGCGGTTGTCCTATCAAGAATTGTAGACGGTGTTGTGTTTGTAATCAAGTCAGGACAAACACCGAAAGAATTAACCAGAAGGGCTCTCTTACAATACAAAAACAGTAAGAGTGATCTTTTAGGTATAATTTTGAACTTAGTGGATGTTTCAAAAGGAGGTTATTATTCCTATTACTATTCCCATTATTACAAATATGGTTATGGTGATGAGCCTCCGAAAGAAAAGAGGAAGAGGGAAAAGAGGGAGAAGAAGGAAATAAGTGTTTAATTTCCTCATCAGATATTTAACGCTGCAATTCAATTTCGGTTAAATGAAACCATTTATCCAATGAGTCCGATCTAAAATTGCTCAACACCTTCGACCACATTATTGATAAGATGGCGAGCAAAATAAACCATTCAAGACCCTGAATCTCAAGGAAAAATATCTACACATAATACTCAGAACCTCCCGGCCAGACCACAACGGCATCCTTTTACATAATTTCAACAAGAAAGCATGAATACATGAAAATTTCTATTGCAAAATGCGAATGACAAAAATACGTGTTAATCTACTTCCAGAGTTTTTAGTTCTTTTTTCAATCCTGATTATTTCAATATTCTTATTTATTACAATCATCAAAGAATACATGGCACATAAACATTACATTGAATATCAAAAGATCTCGAATGATAATAGGCAAAATAGGCTCATCCCTGAAAAACAAATCTACCTTTTGAGAAAAAATGCTGGAATCTCTCCATCAAATGCTGATGCCATCTTTGAACTTGGCAAATCCTACATTGATAATATGCCTTACGGTAAAAGCGAAGAAGAGAAGTATAAATCATACGACATGGCGAAGGAGTCCTTTAAGAAATCATTGATATATAAACCTACCGATGGAAGGCATTGGGCACGGTATGCATGGTATATAGGTCTCAACGGAGAAACGAATGAGGCTATAGAGTGTTTTGAGAAGGCAATATATTTGCAAAAATCAGATGTTTTCGTTCACAGTCTTTATGCAAGATGGTGCATTAATCTTGTAAAGAGTGAAATTGATTTAGAAAACCCTGTTAGATGTGTTGAAATGAATAAAAGCCTTCAATACAATGATAACCGATTTATTAATAACATAAGCATTAATTCCTTTCTTGAGAGAGCTCAAATAGAATGGGATAAAGCCATTTCACTTAAACCACTTATAAACGACGCAGCATTCAACATTTCAGCATACAACAGTTTGGCAGATCTGGCATTGATAAAATGTGATTTTGATAAAGCAATAAGTAATTACATTGCTGGAGACAATAAGATTATGATAGCTAAATGTTATTTTATTAAAGGGAATTACAACGAAGCGGTAAATGTATTAGATGGCATTATTAATGGAGGAGGCGCTATGTTCGGAGAAAATCTACCAGAAATAAGGAATCTTTTGAATAATATTATTAAAGAAGACTCAAATAACTACAGAGCCCTTTATTGCTCAGGTGAAATCTATAATAGATTGAAGCAACAAAGATTAGCATTGCAGGATTTTAAGGCAGTAGTGAAATTAAACCCAAAACATATAGATGCACATTTAAAATTGGCTAAAATATATAAATCAAACGGGCAATCCGACTTGGCCATGGAAGAGTATGAATCAATAATCAGTTTAAACCCCAACCACAAAGAAGCCATTGATTTATTGGGTGAAGCCATAAGAAAGAATAATTAAGAACACTTAATTTGTGATATACCAACTTTCAGATAAAACAAGAATGTGGAAAGAAGCATGTTGATTGTATTTGATCGAATAATAGAATACGGAATAATTTTCTTAATTGTTTTTACACCTTTAGCTATGGGTACTGTTCTCCCACGGTCTTATACCACAATGGGACTCATAATTTGCTTTTTGGTAATAATATGCATAATCAAATTAATCTTTATTAAAATCAGAAGAAACTCAACTACATTAAAGCCACAATCAAATAATTATCAATCATCGTTTGTAATTAATAGGTTCGGACTTACAAAAACTCCACTTAATATACCAATTATCTTATTTATTGGGTTGATAGTGTTCCAACTTATACCATTATCACCGGGTTTTCTAAAAGTAGTAAGCTCTAATACGTATGATTTATATAGAAACACATTACCTGAATGGCCGGATATGGCGCCTTCGTTATCGGGACAATTTCCTACAGGCTCTGAGCATTCGCCTTCCTCAGTATCAGAAATAGCTAATAATAAATCAGAAGATTATAGCAACAAATCTTCAATACAAAAGAAACCGGTTTTTAATTCTAATTGGATGCCAATCAGCATTTATCCGTATGCTTCAAAAAAGGAATTATTCAGCATCCTGATATTTATTGGTATGTTTCTAGTTATAACGAATACTCCCGATATAAGAATCAATCGTATCATCGTTGTAATAGTAAGCTTGGGGGTTTCTATTTCCTTATTGGGAATCATGCAAAAACTTACTGGAACAACTAAGACATACTGGTTGGTCGAGTCCAATAGTGAATTTCCTTTTGGCCCTTATATAAATCGAAACCATTTTGCTGGTTATATTTGTATGGTGATACCCCTGTCTCTTGGCTTGCTAATTTCCAGATTCAGAAGCCTTTTTTCGTCCCGGAAGAGGTATTTCAAAGTAGCAGATTTCCAATCTCATCTTTTTGCTAATTTTTTGCTGGTATTTGCTATTGTGATTATGATTCTGGCTCTGTTTTTCTCTTTATCACGCGGTGGAATCCTGGCTTTTCTCTTTTCCATAGCAGTTTTCTTTATAATTGTTGCTATCGGCAGATTAGCAACTGGTAATAATAGAGGTTTAAAAACATCCTCATTTGTCTTAATAGTTTTGATAGCTTTCTCAGTTTTGATATGGATTGGTCACGACACCATTTTGGACAGGCTATCAGATCCCTCTTCACCAACTGCAACTAGAATTAATCTTTACGTGGATACTCTTAATATGTTTAGTGACTTTCCCATTTTGGGAACAGGGTTCGGCACCTTTCAGTATATTTACAGAAAATATAAAACGTTAGATGATCGTTTTTTTTATGAACATGCACATAATGACTACCTTGAACTCCTTTCAGACCTTGGTCTCATAGGATTTCTAATAGTACTGGCTGGTATTGTTTTATTCCTTAGGAAGATTCTGTTAAGATGGATTGAAAGAAGGGATCCTTACGCTAAAGGGATTACACTGGGTGGAGTTTGCGGTGTATTTGCCATACTCAGTCACAGTTTATTAGACTTTAACCTGCACATTCCGGCTAACGCTCTTTTCTTGTCAATACTCCTTGGACTGATTTTTAATACTGTCAATTTAAGGAAAAACTGGGTTTAACAAACTTCGCCTTAGCCGTAATACTCACGATACCACTTCACAAATTTCTTGATTCCTTCCTCAATCGGTGTACTTGGCTTAAAGCCTACATCCTTAGCAAGATCATCCACATCCGCATATGTCTCAAGTATATCACCCGGTTGCATTGGCAAAAAATTCTTCCTGGCTTTTCTTCCCAGGCAACCCTCTAAAACCTCAATAAACTTCATAAGCTCAACAGGATTGTTATTTCCAATATTGTATAATTTATACGGAGCATAACTTGATGCAGAATCAGGATTATTACCATTCCAACCGGAATTCGGTTCAGGAACCTTATCAATCAATCTGACTACGCCTTCAACAATATCATCCACATATGTAAAATCTCTTTTCATCTTGCCATGATTAAACACATCTATTGGTTTGTCTTCCAATATTGCCTTGGTAAATAGAAATAAAGCCATATCCGGACGCCCCAGTGGGCCATAGACTGTAAAAAATCTGAGTCCCGTACACGGCAATTTGAATAAACTTGAATAAGTATGGGCCATAAGTTCATTTGCTTTTTTTGTCGCGGCATAAAGGGATATGGGATGGTCTACATTATGATGCACCGAAAACGGCATCCTTGTGTTAGCCCCGTAAACAGAACTTGAAGAAGCAAAGACCAGATGCTTAATATCATTGTGCCTGCACCCTTCCAGTATATTTAGAAACCCTACAATGTTACAATCTATATAGGCATGAGGATTTGTCAGTGAATACCTTACACCTGCTTGTGCTGCCATATTTACAACATAATCAAACTTATTCTCTGCAAAGATCTTTTCAATTCCTTCTCTATCAACCAAATCCAATTTACAGAAGGTGAAGCCTGAATCTCCTTCTAGTTTACGTAATCTGGCTTTCTTCAGATTAACATCATAATATGCGTTAAGGTTGTCAAGTCCAGTAACGCTTTTCCCTTGACCAAGTAAGCGCTTGGATAGATGATAACCTATGAAACCCGCAGCACCTGTTACTAAATATTTCATTTATAGAAGTTTCTCTTTATAAAATCAACTCACTGTCATTAGATAATGCTGAGCTTAGAATTTACTGAGCGATCTGATATTTAGTCAGTATTGCCATCATTAACTTACTTGTACAAGGTGAAATAGGTGAATCATTTTAGCCTGGATGAAAAGATTTCACATTATATTAAGCATGTGTGGTAACCATTGGTAGTTTGTTCTACTATCTATCTCGGAATGTGTCAATGAAAATTAGACACTTTTTTTAAGAATTTAGACTCTAACCA
>ERZ1292630.3981-Hain-H41-02um-R3-3981-length-12641-cov-7_pt1 | contig 12641 bp, 18 predicted proteins | sample MGYA00564408_ERZ1292630 | MGnify/ENA primary metagenome ERZ1292630 (study PRJEB36523, sample SAMEA6512641) | groundwater metagenome | collected 2019-01-08 | study: AquaDiva: Metagenomics assemblies of 32 groundwater samples | reverse complement strand
CGCGTGACTGCGCTGCGGTCGCGCTTCATCTCCTGCGCGATCGATGCGATCGATCCGGGTTTTTTTTGATGGCTCTGAACAACGCCAGCCGCGCCGGGGTCAAGACGGCGAGCATATCCGCCGGATCCTCGAAACTGATTACGAAGCTTTCCGGAATCGGCTTGCCGGCATCGGCGAGCCGTGCCAGCTTGCGCGCCCGGCCAAGGAAGTCATCGAGTCTTTCAATCTTCACCGAAGCTTCCGGCAAATGCCGCTGGAACGAACGCAGCGAGAGTCGCTTGGCGATGGCGTTGACGCGACGATTGGTCACGTCGCATCCCCGGCGGTACCGCTTCGGTCGGCTTCGGCCAACACGCGAGATGCGGCGCGACTCAGCGCAGGGATCTTGGTCTGCACAATGCTCCACACCACCGCAGGATCAAGCGCAAAGTACCGATGCGCAACAACGTCCCGGAAGCGCGCCGCACCAGCCCAGTCCACTTCCGGCATCCGGGCCTTGACCTCGTCAGGGAGCCGCTTGGCGGCTTCCCCGACGATCTCAAGGTTGCGAACCGTAGCATGAAACGCCAGAGCGTTACCTGCGAACAACTCGGCGGACATCCCTGCCGTGAACTCCTCGATCAGACGGCAGGCGTCCGCGATGTCCTCAAGATACAGCGTCCAGTCACGCGACACGCAGCAGATCCTTTTCGATGTGCCGCCGCAGTCGCGGCTTGATCATCGCCTCGGTGGCAAGGTCCACCTTGGCTCCGAAGAGGTCCTCGAGATAGTCCTTGAGACCCACGTAGCCGTCGAACGTCGCCGGCCCGTCGAACTCCACCAGCACGTCGATATCGCTGTCGACGCGCAGCTCGTCCCGTGCCGCCGAGCCGAAAAGCGCGAGATGCCTCGCGCCGAACCGTTTCAGGAATTCGTCGCGATGTTGATTCAGCAGATCCAGGATCATGGCTCGGTTCATGGCTCTCTCCTCAACAAGATTTCCGACACAGTGCATCGGAAATACGCAATTTTCCCATAGAACGTCAAAAATCCAGAGCCTGTTGCCCCGGCTCCGGTGGCTTCTGCGGCAGGTTCTCCACTCGCAAGCTGTAGTCGTCGTGGCCCCATTTGCAGCGGGAGAGCTGATAGTCATCGACTTCGCGCTGCCCGCCCTTGCCGAGTACGATCATTTTCCCGGCGCCGGCAAAATGATGCGCGGAATCAGACATGCACTGCCTCCTTTTCAATAAACGGACGCAGTTCCGCACGCAAGGCCTTTTCGGTCACCAGATCGACCGGGCGGCCGAACAAGTCTTCGAGATAGAACTGGACACCGAAATAGCGCTCTGAAGTTGCCGGGCCGCCGAATGCGACCAGGATGTCGATGTCGCTATCGCTCAGCGCGGTGTCGCGCGCGGTGGAGCCGAACAGAGCAAGTTGCGTTACCCCGTAACGGGCCGCCAATATCGGTTTGCTCTGGGTGAGAAGTTCAAGTACGCGTGTGCGGTTCATTGCCACCTCCATTCAAAAGCTTGGACGTTTGGTATCGACCGCGATCATCGCGTCTTCGTCGCTTCATCCCGAATCTTGAGCATGGCGCCGATGCGCCGCTTCACTTCGGCATCCGTAAGCTTTTTTCGGTCCGGCTTGGCCAGCATGCCCAAGCCGTCCGCTACCTTGGTGGGTTTGATCCGCTGGGCCGGGGTGAGCATCAGCCCGTCGGCAATGGCGGAAATTATCAACTCCGTGCCTGCCTGGATATGCCCCGCTTCCCGCAATGCTTTCGGAATGACAATCTGTCCTTTGCTGAATACCTCGACGGTTTCCATGTTCGCCCCTTCTAGGTAAGCCGAAAAGTAAAAAAGAATGATACTACCGTGCGGGGAGAAATACCGGTCCGGCTTCCGCCGAGGGTGCGTGATGGATCGCGGATTATCGGGGACAAACCACGTTTCTCGACGCAACGATTATCGGGGACAAACCACGTTTCTCGACGCAACGGTGACTGTTTACCGTGGTCTGTCCCCTATTGCCCCTCGCAATGCGTTTGCCGGCCACTCGTCGTCTCCCTCAGCTCCATGCTGAATGAGACCACTGTAAACCTCGCTTCCGCACCCGGCCGGTTTAGGTGAAAACCGGCCAAGATAGTTGTCGCTCATCACGCACGCCTGATCTGACATACAATCAAACCTGGTCATCTGGCTGAAACACAGCCGCGCACCAAGAGGAGAGGTCGCATGAATCTCAGCCATTTTTTCTCCGTGATTATCCTGTCGCTGGCGTTCGCCACCGGCGCGCATGCCCAGTACCCGAACAAGCCGGTGCGCATCGTCGTGCCGAGTTCCCCGGGCAATTCCTCGGATATCATGGCGCGCCTGTTAGGCGACAAGCTGTCGCAGACCTGGGGCCAGCCGGTGTTGGTGGAGAACCGCCCGGGCGCCGACGGCCGTATCGGCGCGGAAGTCGTGGCCAAGTCCGCGCCTGACGGCCACACACTGTTCATCCCCAACGCCGGCGTGATCACCATCAACCCGGCGCTGTTCGCCAGAATGTCCTACGACCCGGTCAAGGATTTTGCGCCGATCACGCAGGTGGCGACTATCGTCATCGTGCTCGCCGCCCACCCATCGGTTGCAGCCAATTCGGTTGGGGAACTGGTGGCGCTGGCCAAGGCAAGGCCCGGCGCGCTGCATTACGCGAGCGCCGGCAACAACGCCGGCATACCCTATCTCTCCGGCGCGCTGTTGCGCGACAAGGCCGGGATCGATGTCGTGCATGTACCCTACAAGGCCAATGCGCAGGCGCAACAGGACCTCCTGGGCGGCCAGATCCAGTTCATGTACGACACCCTGGCGGCAACGCTGCCGCATGCAAGAAGCGGCAGGCTCAAGGTACTCGCTATCGTCGGCAGCCAGCGCAGCCGGGTTCTTCCGGAGGTGCCTACGCTCACGGAAGCGGGGTACCCTGGAACCGAAGGCGACGCCTGGGCAGGGCTGTTCGCGCCCGGCGGCACGCCCAGGGCGGTGGTGGAAAAGATTCATGCCGATGTTGTCGCGATCCTGGAGCAAGCCGAAGTGCGCGAGCGCCTGACTGCGCTGGGACTGAATGTCGTCGGCAACAAGCCGGACGAATTCGCCGCCGTGATCAAGGCCGACACCGCGAAATGGGCAGCCGTGATCCGCAGCAACAACATCAAGGCCGAGTAGGCGATGGGCCAGGTGCGCACTCAGATTGTCCTCCTCGGCACGAAAGGAGGACCACGGGTCGGTGGGGCTCGAAAGAACCCCGCAACGCTGCTGAAGATTGGGGGTGTGCCCTACGTCATTGACTGCGGCTATGGGGTCTCCGCGCAACTCTTGAAAGCCGGCGTACCGCTTCAGACTCTGCGCTACATTTTCTTAACACACATGCATTCCGACCATAATCTCGAATATGGTCCGCTGGTCTACAACGCCTGGGCGAGCGGCCTCAAGCAGAGGGTTGATGCCTACGGGCCCAACACTTTGAATCACCAAACCGCTGCATTTTTCGACTCGATGAAGTTCGATATTGACATTCGCATCGACGACGAAGGCAGGCCCGATTTGCGCAAGTTGATCACGCCGCACGAATTCAACGATAACGGGCTGGTGATGGAAAATGCGGACGTTCGGGTAACTGCCACCCGTGTACGCCATCCTCCCCTCAAGGACGCCTTCGCCTTTCGTTTCGACACCCAGGATCGGTCCGTGGTCATCTCCGGTGACACCAACTACTCGCCGGAACTGATCGAGCTCGCCAAGGGGGCCGATGTGCTGCTCCACGAGGTTCTCCATCTGCCCGGTCTGGAGGCTCTGCTCAAGCGTGCCAACAACGCTGCAACATTGCGCGAGCACATTCTCGCCAGCCATACCACGACTGAAGACGTGGGGCGAGTAGCAGCCGCTGCGGGCGTGAAGAAGCTGGTGCTGCACCATTTCGTCCCGGGCGATGACCCTTCGATTTCAGACGAGATGTGGACCGAAGACGTCCGGAAACACTTCAAGGGCGAGATTGTGGTTGGTCGCGACCTGATGGTCATCTAGTCGCTGGCAATGAGCAATCCCCGACGCGGATTATCGGGGACAAACCACGTTTCTCGACGCAACGGTGACTGTTTACCGTGGTCTGTCCCCTATTGCCTTCTTGAGCGCTTGCAGCAAGACCTTCGTTTCCACGCCGTAGAGCTTGGCAAGATCGGCATCGAGCGGCACCCTGTGTCCGCGCAGGGCCAGGATAGAGCGCTCGATGCGTTCGGCGGGAATGGCGGCGCGGCTCATTTCAGGGAGCGCGTGAAGAAGTGCTCATAGGTACGTGTAACGCGTATATTGCATGACACGCTGACAAACCGTGGTGCGTCCCTACTATTTGCTCTATTTAAACCGGTCGAAAATTGCGACCGGTTCACAAATCGGCCCTTTGATTTCTCGCTGATAACAGCGTGTCGCTGCATCAGCGATTGCGCTATCATCACGGCACGAGGTACTCGTAAGGAATGGCAATGACCACACTGGAAGTCAAACTCAATTTGCCCGATAGCCTCGCCAACGAAGCGCGGCAGGCCGGACTGCTCACGCCGGAAGAATTGGAACGGCTGTTGCGCGAGGCGTTGCGCGCCAGACGCGTCGAACGCTTGACTGCGGTACGTGAAACGCTGGCCACCAACCCCTTGCCCCCCATGACGCCTGAAGAAATTCAGGCGGAGATTGAGGCCTATCGCGCTCAAGATCGCCGTGCGTCTGGTTCTTGACACCAACACTGTCATTTCAGGCTTGTTGTGGCAGGGAACGCCGGGCAGGTTGATCGACGCAGCGCAGACAAAGTCCATTACGCTTTATACCAGCGTGGCTTTGCTCACCGAACTGCGTGGCGTGCTCGCGCGCGAGAAATTTGCCGGGCAACCTCAAGCCAGAGCGCTCAACGTCAGCGAAGTCTTTGACGGTTACGCGGCGCTCGCCATGATCGTCGCTCCCGCGGGCATCGCGCCCATGGTCACAAAAGACCCCGCCGACGACGCGGTGCTCGCCTGTGCCCTGGCAGCGCAGGCCGATTTCATAGTCTCGGGGGATCCTCACTTGCGCAATCTCAAAACTTATCACACCATCCCCATCATCACGGCAACCGACGCGCTGCGGCAAATCGAGCGCGCCTGAACGGCCGTCGTAAAGAAAAATGTTAAAGATCCCTGCGATTTCATTTTGGGGTTGATAGTTGCGATAATGGGCATCAAACCAAGATTTGGATGTTATCCATCTGGGGAACGACATGGCCGAGAAAACAATTTGGGGAATTCATGGGGGACGTCACGGCGTTGCCGATGGATTGTTCTTGCAGCAGAACGTCATTGCTTTGGGTTGGGGCCCGATGGGAGACGTCAGCGGGCTTGCCCCCGAACGGGCTTCATTCCGGACTGCGGCTGAGAAAGCATTTCCGGGCCGAAGCCCGGCCCAAATCAGTATTTCATTTGGTCAGATTTACCGATTTGTTCATGAGTTGAAGGTCGGCGACCTCGTTGTATACCCATCGAAGATCGACAGGCAGATTCATATTGGTGAGGTAACCGGCAAATATCATTTTCGCCCGGATCTTGACGCGGTTCATCCGCAAACAAGGACGGTCAAATGGTTAAAGCACGTCCCGCGCACCGCCTTCTCGCAAGGTGCGCTATACGAATCCGGATCTGCAATGACGTTCTTTCAAATCAAGACCTATGCTGAAGAGTTTCTGGCAGCGCTGGAAGGGAAGACAACCTCTGAGACTTTGGTAAAGAAAGACACGACGGTTGCGGTGGTTGCGGAAAATATCGAGGAAAACACCAGAGATTTTGTTCTTAAGCAGCTTGCGCAGGAATTAAAGGGCCACCCGTTTTCCGATTTCGTAGCGCATCTTCTGGGGACCATGGGTTATCGCACGCGCGTGTCCCCCGAAGGGCCTGACGGCGGTATCGATATCGTTGCCCATAAGGATGAACTCGGCTTCGAGCCCCCCATCATCAAGGTCCAGGTAAAGAGCACGGAGGGTTCGATCGGCGATCCGGTGGTGTCGGCGCTATATGGAAAGGTATCTGCCAGCGAGTATGGACTGCTCGTCACCCTCGGAATATTCACGACACAAGCGAAGAACTTTGCCAGAAGCAAGAGCAATCTCCGCCTTATAGACGGCGCTGAATTGGTTGACCTGGTACTGACTCACTATGAGCAGTTCGATTCCCGCTACAAAAGCCTGCTTCCTCTCAAGCGTGTATTCGTGCCAGAGCCCATTGACGATGACGAATAGAGGTCTATGCTTAATGGCATATTTGCCACCCGTTAACAGAGTTTCCCGGGGACGTGACGCCTTGGTTTTTCGAGAAGAAATTTAGCCGATCCCGTCCATGTCTTCGATGGTATGAATGATTCACTGACGCGCTGGTTGGAAATTGCCACTGATGCAACCCAGTCTATCGAGAGTCGTCTCAATGCCCTGGCACAGGCGATCGATGTTGCCACCGATTCACGTGATCGCGCCGGCCTGGAACGGGCAGATGTCTTGGCGGAGCAAATTTCCGGAAGCGAGATCCCTCCAAGTTCCGCCGCGACTTTGGCATATTTTCGCGCCAATATCTGGAGCGGGATATACGCGCTAAAGACGCTAGGCAAGCCGGAGGAATGGGATTGGCAAGGGGAAGAGGTACAGCGCGAAATCTTGTATTTGCGCCAATCGGCGCACCATCCCGGCTTCGCGGAGCTGGATGCAGTTCGCCAGTGTCAGATCAATACGAATCTTGGCAACCTACTCAGCCGTGTGGGGCGATTTGTGGACGCCATAGAGTCCTGGGACCGCGCCTTGGCACGAATCACACACTTTGCCATGGCGCGAGGTAACAGGGGCCAGGGACTGAGCTTCTATTCGCGAGCGCTCTATGATCCTGGCCACAAGGTCATCATGATGTTGGCAGCCCACGACGATTTTTCGGCAAGCCTGGAGCCCGATGCTTTCTTTGATAGCCCCGACACTCAGGGTGCGCAGGAAGCATTTCGCCGCTTGCGGGACGAAATTGCCGGGCACATGAACGTGGCCGCAGTTAGAGAGCAGTTTGCGAAGCTCACCGGCTCATCAGTTCGATCGAAGCGCGAGCAAGCCTATCGTCATTGGTGCTTGGACCAGCGCCTGTTCCTGAACCCGCTAAATGACTTGGGACCTTTGCCAGTCGCCGATCACGACGTGCTCACCACGCCGAACTTCGTGACCGATGTACATGAACCGCCCAGTCTCATCCAGTTTTTCAACATCATGAAACAGGAGTTCGTTTCCGCTCGGTTCCTGCTTCACAGCGGCCTACATTCGGAACAGGTGCACTATTCAGACCGCGGCGTCTCACTCTACAACACCCTAGACTATCCCGCATACGGGCTCGCTGTCGAACAGGTAAAGTGCGCCTTTCGTATGGCCTACTCACTTTTTGACAAAATTGCTCAGTTCATAAACAACTACTGGAAACTGGGTGCCAACGGAAAGGACGTGGCGTTTCGCAGCATATGGTTTAGGAAAACGAAGACTGGGTACGTACTGCGACACGAGTTCCGCCAGGAGCCTAATTGGCCGTTGCGTGGGCTGTATTGGCTTTCGCGTGATCTGTACGATCCGACACCAGGTTTCCGAAACTATACCGAGCCAGATGCGCGCGCGTTGGACAAACTGCGCAATAGGTTAGAACATGGTTTCGTTTCGGTGCATGGGATGGATTGGTCTGGCCCGTTTGCCGATATGCGGCAGCCTGCTGGTGAGCCTTTCGGTCCAGATCCAAGCGTCTATGCTATGGCGCGCGGCGATCTCGCCGCAAAAACCCTGCGAATCCTCAAGCTTGCGCGCGCGGCGCTGATATATCTTGCATTAACCATGCACGCGGAGGAAAGGCGACGGGCCGGAAACCGACAAGACAATGCGGTGATCGTACCGATGGAGTTGGATACTTGGGAAGATGGCTGGAAGAGATGACCATCGAGCTTCACGATTACGGCCTGTTTTGCGAAGTGATAAGTCCCGATGCAGCGGCGGTCTTCCAACCCTCGATGTGGGGGTTGCATGAATTGCTTCTATTGACGGAGCTTTGCGTAATCGACTCCAAGCCCGAGTGTAGCCGTTTCGTCAAGCGACCGTGACGTTCACGCAATTACGGCGAGGCCGTCTTTTCTTCGGCGCACGCGGCCCACGGCGACCAGCGTGTCGATGATTTGTGGCAGACGCTTCTTCCACGGACCGCGACCGGTGAAGCACGCCGCGATGGCGTCGTCGGCCAGCGGCGCGCGTGCCGCCATCAGTACTTCGGCTACCGCTTTGACCTGCGCGGGCAGCGTGGCCGGCCACGGGCGGCGCGCGCCGGGCTTGGCAGCGACCGCAACTTCTTCACCGGTGTCGATCTCAAGCTGCTCTGCCGCCCGCGTTTGCGGCAGACCCGATGCCGGAATCTGGAACTCGGGCCGCAGCCAGCGGATCAGGCCGCGTTGTTCTTCTGCAGCGCGCTCCGCGTTGAGTGCAACAAGCCGTTCGAGAAGCGCATCGTCGAGCGCGCGCTTGCAGTCGTCGCGTGTCACCGGCGTGCCGCCAGCACCAGGAGCAGAATTACCGTTCACCACTTCCAGCAGCGGCGCAATATCGCTCCAGCCATAGGCGTCGAGCACCGCGCGGTCGAGTTCGTCGTGCAGCGTCTTGAGTACCGCTACCAACCCGTGCTCGTGGATTGCTTTCATTTTCGCGTTGAGCGCTTCGCCGGTTTTTAGTTTTTCGAGTACGTTATACATGCCGGTCAGCGTTAGATCGCCGTGCTGTGCCTGCTGGCGCTTGCGGTGCGCGTCGAGTTGTTCGGCGAGGTCACGGATGCGGGCCTTAAGCTCAAGTTTGGCGTCGGGGAACGGAAAAGTCTCGAAGCAACGGGTCTTGATGTAGCGCGGCCGATCTTCTAGCGTCGCACCGTTCACAAGCGCCCACGTCGTATGAAGCACACTCGAAAGTACCCCCATGAGGAAAGCGCTATCGGTGGCAAATACAATGAGGGCATCGTCAGGCAAGATTTCCGACGATAAGAAGACAAAGAAGCGATGCTTTGCGGTAACAGGCGTTGCGATTAAGCGCGGTAATCCAGCAAGTGCCGGCCGCAATTCACTCCTCGGCTCTCCGTGAAGCCACCACTTGTCTCGATAGATCGCGCGATTATTCTGGTCACGTTCTGGTTTCACTCGTTCGACAACCCATTGGTAAATCGCAGGAAAGCGTTCCCGCACTTGTGCCGCAGTTAATCCGAACAAATCGATAACGAGAACACCACGCGGGGAGTCTGTTAGATCCCGCCCATTTCGGTAATCACGAATATGACGCTCGACGCCATCGATCTGGCCAAGCCCTAATTGATTCGCTTCTTCGCGAGTGACGATAAAGCCAGCGCCATGCAACTTCACACCCGGAGAGCTGATGTTCGCATTGCCTCGCAGCGGTCCGGCTGCTGCAACGTTTGCTCCCGTAGTCAAATCGGCATGAATCACGCCCTGTTTGGCAACCAGCGTAACGTCGATCGCTCCATCACCGCCGGGTGTTTCCGCCGCAGACGTGAGCAGCGTACCTGCGCCCGTTTGCCGTGTGCCAACAGTCATCGAGATCCGTACTGCCGCGCCGTCGCTACTATCGACCCACGGATGATCGGAAATCGCGAAAGCGAGTGACAGTGGAGGTTTCCCGCCTAGGTGTCGTTCCAATACGCGCCAGTTAAACGTCTGTCTCAGGCTATTGGTAGTGATCAGGCCGAAACGACGCAGCACGCCTGCGCGAGTCATCTCCGCCGCGTAGTCCCACCAATACATGACGAAATCGGCCGACTCTGGAACATCGCTCCACGTCTTCCGCAACGCTTCTACGTATCCGTCACCCAATGCGTCACGCATCCTCTTGTTACCGATAAACGGCGGATTCCCAACAACGAAATCCGCCTGCGGCCACTCGGCCTTGCGCGGGTTGACGTACTTCTCCACCACGATACGCGCCGTTTCGTCCGGCACATCCTCTCCCGTAACAGGATGCTTCTTGGTCGTTTTGCCGTCCCAGCGCGTGACCGGCACGCCGCGCTCGTCGGTCACGTATTCCATGCGGTCGTAAGCAAGCACGGCGTCGCGGCATTCGATGTTGTGAAAATCTTTCAGCACCGGTTGCGGCGGCATGACCTGGCCGCGCGTGCGGAAGTGCCACTGCAGGTAGCCGATCCACAGCACCATCTCGGCGATCTCGGCCGCGCGCGGGTTGAGTTCGATGCCGAGCAGTTGATGGGGGTCGACAGAAACGCCCTGGAGATCCAAACGGCCTTGGGTGTCTCCGAGTTCATCCAGTTGGTTAAGAATCTCTCCTTCGAGCCGCTTCAGGTGTTCGAGCGTCACGTACAGAAAATTGCCCGAGCCGCACGCGGGGTCCAGCACACGTATTTTGCACAGGTACTTGAGAAACTCCCGCACCTGCTGCTGTGCCTCCTTCAGCTTGCCTTCACCCGCCAGCACGAGCGCGGCGGCCTGGGCGATCTTCCAGTCCTCGCGCAGTGGTTCGATTATGGTCGGCAGCACCAGCCGCTCGACATAAGCGCGCGGCGTGTAGTGCGCGCCGAGCGCATGGCGCTCGGTGGGGTCGAGCGCGCGTTCGAGCAGCGTGCCGAAAATGGCGGGCTCGACCTCGCGCCAGTTGGCGCGCGCGGCCGCGAGCAGCAGGTCGATCTGATCGCGGTTGAGCGGCAGCACCTGCGGGTTCTTGAACAGCTTGCCGTTGAAACGCAGCAGATCGAAACGCAGCGCCGCGGAGAATTCACCGCGATCCATCGCGCGCCAGACCTCGCCCACGAGCGGTATGAACTGCGCGGGGTTGTCTTTCAGACTTTCGAGCAGATCGACAAACGCGCGCTTGGGCAGCAGGCCGACGTCCTCGGCGAACATTGAAAACAAACAGCGGCTCAGAAAACCCGCCACGATTTCGGGCGCATGCCCGGCCGCTTCGAGCACACGGGCGACTACAGCCAGCCGCTCGGACACGTCGCGTGTGACCTTGGCGGATTGCCGTGTCGGGTCAAGCGACAGCGGATCAAGCCACACCGCGCGCAGCCGCTGACGGGTGGCATCGTCGCGCAGGTCGGCGAGTTGAATGCGATGAGAACGCGGATCGGGAAACGGCGTGTAGGTTGCACCGGATCGCGTGAACTCGGCGTACAGCTCGATCACGTTGCCGACATCGACCACCAGCAGGAACGGCGGGCGACCTTCGGCGGCGGGCAGTGCGCGGGCATACTGCTCGCCCTGACCGCGGGCGCGCAGCAGAGCATCGTCAAAACCCTTGCCCACGGCTTGCTTGACCTTCTTCGCTTCAAGCACGAATGCAGCGCGGCGGTAGCAGTCGATGAAACCGGGCGACTCGGTGCCGTCACCGTGGCGGAAAGTAATGCGGCGCTCGAACACGTAGGCGTTGTCGCGCGTGTCCTCGCGGGCCGGGTCCGGCGTGGGCAATTCGAGCAGCGTGCACAACTCATGCACGAAAAGCTGATAGTTCGCACGCTCCGAGCCGCTGGCGGATTGCCAACGCGTAATGAACTTATCTACGGCATTTTCGGGTCGAATTGCCATGATCTCTATTATTGGGGTTATCGCGCGTTAATTCTCGGTCATGCGGTCCAGCATCTCCAGCGGACTGCACTGCGGCGGGCGCAGACTGAGGCGGCCGGCGATGGCGTTGACGTGGCGGTTCATGAACTCGAAATCCGCAGCATCCTTGGAATCAGGCCCTTGCCCCCGCCACGCCGCCCGCCCTAGCCTTCGGTCTCAAGCGTCACCGTGCGCGGCTCCTCCACGCGCCTGGATGCATCGAGCACTTCGATCGAGACAATATTGCCGGCAGCGTCGTAATCGAGGATCACGCCCGGTTTGTCTTCGTCACTTTCGGCAACAGGAACGTCGCGGAACACCACGGTGAGGGTGTCCGTCCTGGCGTCGTAGTTCACTTTCATAGGCTGCTCCAGTATTTGTCGATCTTGCTGGTTCGATAGACCGTGACCACGGTATCCGTCTCCGGGCCGGAGTCCACCACCACCCGCACGAGGTACAGTGTACCGCTCGCCGGCACGCCAATGCGCGACTGTCGCACTTCGCGGCCCGGACGAAGTGCGAGCCGCTGCTCCGGCGACCTGGCGACACCAAGCACGACATCCTCCCTCAAGCCCCGTCGCGCCGCCTGGGTACGCGCATGCTCCGAAAGGACAATCTTTTGGTTCTCAGCGGTCAAATCAACTCCATCTGCCAATGAATTAAAGAGAATTCGCCACTACATCAATGCGCAATCTGCGACAGCACCTCGAAATATTCCGGAAAAGTCTTGTTCACGCATTGCGGATCGTTGATGCGCACCGTCACGCCGCCCAGCGCGGCAAGTGAAAAGCACATGGCCATGCGGTGATCGTCGTAGGTGTCGATGGCGGCCGGGCAAAGCATCGCGGGCGGCGTCACGCGCAGCCAGTCTTTGCCCTCCTCCACCGTCGCGCCCAGTTTTCTCAACTCAGTCGCTATGGCGGCGATGCGGTCGGTTTCCTTGACGCGCCAACTGCCGATGTTGCGCAGGGTGCAGGGGCCGTCGGCGAACAGCGCCGCCAC